>Ga0187846_10001658_pt1 | contig 12500 bp, 7 predicted proteins | sample TC_taG_FD_161473 | JGI IMG/M metagenome (GOLD analysis project Ga0187846, IMG submission 161473) | Biofilm microbial communities from the roof of an iron ore cave, State of Minas Gerais, Brazil - TC_06 Biofilm (v2) | ecosystem: Environmental > Terrestrial > Deep subsurface > Cave > Wall biofilm ...
CAACGTACCAAAAGGTGAAGTTAAAGTCAGCAAGCGAAATCGCTAAAAAACCGCGTCAAATAAGGGGAAAACCAAATCCACCATGGGTTTTCACGCCGGATCTGAGTATAATGACCCATCATTTTGACGAAGCGCCGGAACTGAATTGCGAACTCGGTGGAGAATGGATTGGAAACGATCATTGGGAAATGCAGAGACTGTGTTGTGCGTTTGACCTCCACTTACAACCCCATCAGTATGCTAATTCGTTCTGGAATCAGAAGGCACACGCACGGCTGATCGCCCCAGGTAAATGGTGTATGTCCCCAAAGTCGTTTCGGATTTGGAAAGGTTTTCAGAGAGAGTTTCAGAGGTTTAAGCAACCGCAGTTGCGGCTATTGGACAAAGTCGATTGGTGGACCAAGCTCGCAGAGCTTGGGTTCCACCGCAAGGACCTGCTCCGGCGCGATCTGATGGACAGTACCGATTTCGGTGAAACTATCCGAATGAATTCCGCCTACACCGCCGCAACGGAATACCTGAGCAGCAAGGGCCAGAACGTGGACGAGACGGATGAGATGGACTACAAGATCTGCGGCGGAAACAACCGCTTAGTGAACGCCCTGGCAGATGCGATTGGACGGGACAACATAAGGACCAAGCACGAAGTTAATAGTATCACTCAAGTCAGAGGACGCGTCACCGTGCACGTACGGCGGCAGCGCCCGGTGAGCGCTGATTTCTGTGTATGCGCTATCCCCGCGCATTGTGTGGCGCGGATCAATTGGGGGCCTCAATCCCCCAAGGAGAAAATAGCGGCAGCCAAACAGCTTCAATACGCCCGGATCACAAAAACGGCGGTGTTGTGCTCGCACAGATTCTGGCCTTCTCCAAAAAGAGGAGGGTTTTCAGTCTGTACCAGCCTGGCTTCTGATTTCTGTTTCGATAGCACTCAGGGACAGGGGGGAACGAACAGGATCCTTTGCAGTTACGCAGTTGGCGACAAGGCAGATGATATTGCTTCGTCTCCGCCGCAGAAACTTAAGAACTGGATTGTGGAAGACGTGGCTGACGCCTTCGATTTGCCGTGGAATTCAAGGAAAAGCAATCTCACCGCGCTAGCGATCAAACAACAGGCCTGGCAGAAAGATCGATTTACTGGTGGGGCGTATGCTTTCTATCGACCGGGTCAGTGGTTTGGAGTGCGGCCGGCCCTTGCAAAGCCCTTCGGGAAAGTCTTTTTTGCTGGCGAGCACCTTGCCGACTGGCAAGGATTTATGGAAGGCGCGGTCGTCACCGGCAAAAAAGCAGCGGATAGTATTCTGAATTATTAAGAAGACGAGACGAAGTTGCGATTGGCGTCGGGCAGTCCCATTCCTTTTATTTAGATCGGAATATTTCAGATGCAGTTAATAATCACATTTGTTCATAAATCTTACTTGAAAATTGTTCAAACAAGTTGTAGCCTCCGCCACTATGACACAATGTTTGTCGAAGCGGTCGCCAATTCAGGCTCGAATCAACGAAACATCCAACTAATCAGTATTCACGCTCTCTTAGTTGGGCTTCGCAGGAGGATTTGAAAAGCCAGAAAACATTCACAAACAGGATTCGTTGAGCTACAGGAGGAAAAAGATGACCTCGAAGAAGATGGTTTCCATCCCCGGCAGCCAGAAACAGCCGTATCGCAATGCGCGTGTCGTTGCGCCCGCACCTTCCGATGAAAGACTTGAGGTGACCCTTCGCATTCGCCCAAAGAATGCGTTACCCAAGCCCCAAGATATGTTGAAGCTTTCGGGGACTCCCCTGAAACAGCTCACTCATGAGCAATACGAACAACAGCATGGGGCCTACGCCAAAGATTTCGTGCTACTGAGAAAATTTGCCAAGGAACACAACCTCAACGTGGTTCGAGAGAGTGCCGCCCGCCGTACGGTGATCCTGGCGGGTACCGTAGGCGACTTCAACCGCGCTTTCGGCGTGTCCCTTAAGACATACGCGTATCCGGGTGGAACCTATCGCGGCCGGACTGGTCGCGTGCGTGTACCCGCCGATGTAGCTCCTGTGGTCGAGGGGGTTTTTGGCCTCGACAATCGCCCGGTGGCAAAGCGGCACAGCTCGCCCTCCCAAGCGGCGGGTAGCGGTGTCCGTGCGTTCACGTCGGCGGAGCTCGCTAAGATCTACAATTTTCCCCAGGGTGTTGATGGTTCAGGCCAGACCGTCGGGATTATTGAGCTAGGCGGGGGCTATCGCCCCTCCGATCTCGACGCGTATTTCTCTAATCTCGGTCTCCCGACCCCCACGGTAATCCCGGTCTCCGTCGACGGAGGGACAAACGCCCCGACCAATGCCAATAGCGATGATGCCGAGGTTGTCCTGGACATCCAGGTTGCGGGTGCCGCCGCTCCGGGCGCGAAGTTCGTAGTTTATTTTGCTCCAAACGACGCCACCTCCAACGGCTTCTTGGACGCCCTCACCAAGGCCATTCACGATAAGGAAAACAACCCGTCGGTCATCTCCATCAGTTGGGGCGGCCCGGAAAGCATTTCAACAACGAACTTCCAGGTGGAGTTTGACAAGGAACTGCAAGCGGCGGCCTTGTTGGGAATCACAGTGTGTGTGGCCGCGGGAGACAACGGTGCGGCTGACATGGGACCGAAAGTGTGGGACGGCGAGGCGCACGTCGATTTTCCGTCGGCAAGCCCCTTTGCACTTTCTTGTGGCGGAACTCGCCTTCTCACCGCGACCGGCGCAATCTCAGCCGAATCCGTATGGAACCAGAACCAAGCGGACCTTTCACCTGAGGCTGGACCAGATGGCTCGTTTGGATCGGGCGGCGGAGGCGTAAGCGGTGCTTTCCCGATGCCGGATTACCAAAAACAAGCTGGAGTCCCCAGGTCTCTTAACCCCGCCGGGTTCAAGGGCCGTGGCGTCCCTGACGTTACCGGCGACGGCGATCCGACCACAGGTTACAACATTTTGATCGATGGGCAACCCACACAAGAAGGCGGCACGAGCGCAGTCGCACCCTTGTGGGCTGCGCTAATCGCCCTGATCAACCAAAAACTAAAAGGACAAGTAGGATTCGTGAATCCACAGCTTTATTCGCTGGCCGCGAACTCTGGCGCCTTTCACGATATTTCCGTGGGGAACAACCGCGTTAGTTTTCGGCAATTCCATAATATTGGCTACGACGCCGGGCCCGGGTGGGATCCGGCCAGTGGACTTGGGTCTCCGGACGGTACGCTACTCTCCGGGCTTTTAAAGGCCGGCGCGGTCGCTGCTCCCTCTGCTTCACGTGGATCCAGAAGCCGAAGGCCACGGCGAGCCACTCGTGCAAAGGCTAGCCGTTCTGAGGTTTCCGCTCAACCCGAACGGCAATCGAAACTGAGTGTGCGGAAATAAGGCAAGGTCCCTTCGTTTGTAATCGAAGCGTTGGGCCATGCCATTTATTCCAAGGCGACGCATTGCCGAGACTATCGTAACCAGCATTACGCGGCTCTGCCGTCCTAGCCGCTCCGTTCCCAGTCGGATCTCGTCAATCGGACGAATCGAACTTTTTTTAGGTGAGAATAACCATGATCCTACGTTTGATGGCCCTTCTTCTGCTTTCTACAGCCTCGCTGTCAGCGCAGGTTGACGTACTGACGCGCCGTATTGACAACTCCCGCGGCGGCGTCAACTCCCACGAAGCCGTTCTCACTCAGGACGCCGTGCGAACGCGATTCGGCAAGTTATGGACTCTCTACGCGGATGCGAAGATCATGGCACAGCCGCTCTATGTCTCCAATCTCATGATTCCGGCGGCGGGCATCATCGGCTCGACAGCCAAAGGGAGCTGTGCCAGCGGCTGCAATGCGATTGTGTTCGCGACTATGAAGGGCACGATCTATGCATATATGGCCGATCAAAAGCCCACAACGAACAACGACACACTTTTATGGGCTACCTATTTGAGCGACGGTAATGCCTGCAAATGCTCCGCTACTGGGCCGCAAAACGGCAGCGGGAACTTCGATATGTGGGCGGTCGACGACCCCTGGTGGGGCGTTCTGGGAACGCCGGTCATCGACCGCACCACCAACTCGATCTACGCTGTGGACTGGACCAACGACCAGCAGTATCGGCTTTACAAGCTTGATCTGACCACTGGGCAGATCAAGAACGGGCCGGTGGTGGTACAGGGGAGCGTCGGCGGCGAGACTTTCTCGCCCAACACCAACGGATTCATTCAACGGCGCAAGCAGAGAGCAGGACTGCTGCTGTCGAACGGATTGCTCTACGTGGCATTTGGCGGCGACAATCCCGACGCTCTAGCTGGATGGCTTTTTGTCTATGACGCCGCAACGCTTGCGATGAAAACGGTTTGGAGTCCGACGCCGAACGGGCGCAATGGCGGCATTTGGATGGCGGGAGATGCACCAGCAGCCGATGGAGCCGGGAACATTTATTTGCAAACCGGAGATGGCGACTTAGTCCCGACAAGTCAGAGCTTTGGGGACAGTGTGCTCAAACTCCGTTTCCAGAAAGGCGCCATTTCAGTGGCTGGCTTCTTTGCGCCGTGCAATCAGATGTTGCTCAAACAGTGCGACCTCGACCAGGGGTCCGCAGGGGTGGTTCTGTTCGACCAATTTATTGTAGGGGGAGGAAAAGACGGCAGGCTTTACCTGATGCGCACCGACAAGATGCCCGGATACACTCCGGGGCCTTTTCCGCCCACCGCCGATGCCTGCCTGCCGGGACAACCTGATTGCACGGATTCACCTGATCTAATCCAGAGGTGGCAGGCTTCGGTCGGTCACATCCATGGCGCGCCCATCGTGTGGAAAGGTTCAAACAACCAGACTTGGCTTTATGTAATGGGCGAAGGCGACCGATTGAAGGCGTACCCGTTCGAGAACGGCCAGTTCAATGTGGCAAAGGCCAAGCAGGGCGGTTGGACACAGCCGAAGGTGAACCAGATCCCGCTGTGCCAATCTCAGGCAAATCACGGAATGTGGATGCCCGGTGGCCTGCTTGGGGTATCGAGTAACGGCTCGACGCAGGGCATTGTCTGGGCCCTGGTGCCGGCGAACGGCGATGCCAATAGCTGTCGCGGCGTGAAAGGTATGTTGATCGCGGTGGCCGCCGACGATGTGACCAAAGAGCTCTGGCGCAGTCAGGGCAGAGATGCCAATGCTTCGGACACGAAGGACAGTTTCGGCCTGCTAGCGCGCTTCAATCCGCCGACGATCGCCAACGGGAAAGTTTTTGTGCCGACCGCGGGAGATGCCGAGCCGCTCCAGCGCTACCGAGGTCCCAGACCCTTGCAGCAGGGGCCAGCGCATTACTATCTGGCGGCATATGGGTTGAAATCCTCAAATCCCTGAAGTGTTGGATTCTTTATGCCAACCGAACAGAATCACGTCGATCGCGGCACACCGTTCGGAGCCAATCTCATTCCGGGTGGTGTAACGTTTCGCGTCTTCGCGCCCGCCGCCAGGCAAATGTACGTTCTCACCGGCGCATCGCTTGCTGCGTCTCAGGCGCCGGGCTTTGTTCCCTCGAATTCCGATCAGCTCTTTAATCTTGGAGACAACACCTGGGCCGCCTTTTTCCCCGGCCTCGGCGAAGGCGATCCCTACCGGTTCTGGGTTGTGGGCAACGTCGGCTCCGGTCTGAAACGAGATCCTCGCGCCCGCGATCTCGGCGTCGCCCCTCCCTATCCCAACTGCGACTGTCTTGTCCGCTCGCCGAACGCCTTCCCATGGCACGACCAGGGGTTTCATCCGCCCGCCTTTAACGACTACATCCTCTATCAGCTGCACGTCGGCGCGTTCTTTCGTGTCGATGCCGGGGGCAGCGACCACCGCCGTCAGATCGGCCGCTTTCTCGACATTCTGGACCGCGTCGACTACCTCCGCGACCTGGCCATTAACGCCGTGCAGCTTCTTCCCATTCAGGAATTCCCCACAGAGACCAGCCTCGGTTACAACAACCTCGATTTCTATTCGCCCGAGATGGCCTATGAAGTTCACGATCAACAAGACCTCGCCCGTCTTCTCGTGAAAGCCAACAACCTGTTGGCTGCCCACGGCCAGTCCCCGCTCACGCTGGCTCAGCTCACGCCGGGACCGAACCAACTCAAGTGTCTCATCGACATTCTGCACCTCAACGGCATGGCAGTGTTCTTCGATCTGGTTTACAACCACGCCGGCTCGCCGTTCGGCTTCGATCCCCAATGCATCAACTTCTTCGATTTCCAGTCCACGACCGACGAGAATCTCAGCCTGTATTTCACGGACAAGACCTATGTTGGAGGCAGGGTATTCGCATACTGGAATCGGGACATCCGCCAGTTTCTCATCGACAATGCCGTTTTCTGCATCCAGGAATACCACGCTGACGGCATCCGCTATGACCAAGTGAGCGATATGGAGGGCTTCGGCGGCGGGCCTTGCAGTCAGGATATGACAAGTACGGTTCGGTTCATTCGACCGGACGCGATTCAGATCGCCGAATACTGGAGCGACGACCGCGCGCGTGGGGTCACTCACGTGCCGGGCGGACTCGGTTTTGACGCGGAATGGGGCGACCAGCTGCGAAATCAGGTTCGCGGAGCGATTGGAACGCTGTCGGCTGGGCAATCCGCGTCCATCGACCTTGGCTCCGTTCAAGGATCACTCGATACGCCGCAGGGTTTCTCCGCCGGATGGCGGGTTGTAACGTGCCTCGAAAACCATGACATCGTGAAACAGGGCAGTTCGCCCAGAGTGCCAGCGTTGGCGGACTCCGCAGACACACGTTCCTGGTATGCACGCAGCCGTTCCCGCGCCGCGATGGGTCTCCTTATGGCCGCGCGTGGCATCCCGATGCTGTTCATGGGGCAAGAATTCCTTGAGGACAGGCAGTGGGACGACGCCGTGCAGCAGTTTCCGAGCCTGCTCATCGACTGGGCGGGACTGGCGACGAATAAGGTAATGCAGGATTATCTGGCGTTCACGAAAGCGTTGATAGGCCTGCGCCGCGCGCACCCTGCGCTACGGAGCGAACAGTTGCGGGTCTCCACAGCCGACAGTTTCACGCGAGTCATGGCCATCCATCGCTGGATTGATGGTGTTGGAGAGGACATGCTCCTCGTCTTCAACCTGCAGGAATTCAATCGCTTCGGCTATCGCATCGGATTCCCAGGCTCTGGCCAGTGGCGCGAGATTTTCAATAGTGACTTTTACGACCAGATGCCGAACCCGATCACCGCCGGAAACGCTGGAGGCATCTCTGCGGATGGGCAGCCATGGGACGATATGCCCACCTCAGCGGAGATCACCATTCCCGCCAACGGCTTTGTCATTTTCACGCGCTGAACAATTGACCCGGCCATTTCTGGATTAGTGCTTGTTAGTTCAGTGCGAACCTACTAGATTTTTGCCATGATCCTCTTGAGCCTCCTACTCCAATTAACCGAGCCGGTCCGAGTCGAGATCGGGCAAGTAGTCGGTACCCCGTAAATTGGAAGAAAGGTCGAAATCCGGTTACGCTGAAAAGAAAACACCAAATGCATGAAGAAAAATCATCGCATCGGTCCCGAAGTCCGGGAGCAGATAGTGAAGCGGGTGAAGGAGGAAGGGGTATCGGTGTCGCAGGCAGCCAAAGACGCAGGAGTGCATGAAACCACGGTCTACGGCTGGCTCGGCGCCAGAGCGGAGGCCGCGCCCTCGTGGAACGAATTCGCGAAATTGAAGCGGGATAACTAGACGCTTATTGAGCTCGTGGGTGAGATCACCCTCAAGCTCTCGGAGTCCCAAAAAAAGAATTGATGCGCGGTACGAACGGCTCGCGGTATGCCATCGCGAAGTCCCTCGGGATGCCCTCCTCCACCCTGTATTACCAAAAGAAATTGCCCGAGAAAGATCGCGCATTGAAAATCAGGATCGAAGAAGCGCTCCGCTACTATCCCTCCTACGGCCACCGGAGGCTTGCCCCCCATTTGCAGGTGAACAAGAAGCGGATCCTGTCGCTTTCCGACGGATTCCTCCGGCACTTCTCCTCCCCTTGCATCTCTCGTCACCGAAATCTGCTCCGGTCTGCGGCTCGCTTATCCCGCTGGCGCCAGTAGTGCCGCGACCCTGCGGGCGATACTTCCGAAGAGCCACCGCGTCAGATTGCTCTCCGCTAAGAGCAACCAATAGTACCGGGCGTGCTTGATCAAACGTGCGCCGTTTTTTCGGAAGATCAATGAGGACACCCCAGCGTCTTGGAGGTCGTTTGCAATTAGAACCTTTTTCCAAACCTGGATTCAGGACCGCCGGGCCTCGCGCACAGCAATGGAATGCCAATCGTGCACCACTCTCAAAGCAGACATCGTCAAACCGCGTAGCCCAATGCTTCGCAGCCTTAAGGGAGCGAAAACTGGCCACGGCGCGTGGCCGGCGGAAACACGAAGAGCTGCAATCCCCAATGGCAGTTGCATCCGGTGCCGGTCAGACGTATGTTGCGGAACGGCCTGGAGGTCCATAATGGAAATTCCGGTTTAAGAGTAGAGCAGGTTCAAAAATGCGAACTTCGCGGCGCTGCAGGGTAATCGCATTGAGCCTTCAAAAACAAGGCAAGATCCAAAGACTCGCGTTGGCGGCATTGCCTTTGGTATGATGCCTTCCAAGTAACCGCCTGTTGGCTTGAATGAGCTTGCTTAGCACTGCGCAGTTGAGATTGGCTTGCAGGCCTCATTCAAGGGCTGGTCCCCGGGCTGAGCCGATGAGCGCTGGGTCTGGCCGGGCGGACTTCGGTCAACCCAATGGACAATCGCTTTTTCGAGCAGCCGATTCTCAACTCGCCTTACGATCCCCCTGACCGACATTGGGAACTCGATGCGCAGGGGCAGCCGACTCAGCAAATCATCGAAAGTCGGCGCAAAGCGGAATTCATCACCCCGATCCCGAAACCCAAGAAGCAGAAACAAACGGGCTCTTTCGTTTTCGATGAAGGCAAGGGCCTCTCAACACAGAAACAGCAATATGATCCCACGCCGATCATCAACGAGTTGCGCTATCAGGTTGACCAATGGCGTAAGCTGTCGAATCCCAGCGACTGGCTCGTAACTCCAGAGACCGCGACGCTCCTTCAGCATTGGCGGCAATTCAAGTTCAACAATATTCGCCCGTTCTTTTGTCAAGTTGAAGCAGTTGAAACCGCGATTTGGCTCACTGAGGTCGCTCCCAAGTTAGGGAAGGCTGGCAAGCGGTTTCTTGAGCACATAGCGAACGCAAATCGGGATGCTAACCCTGAGCTTTCACGGCTGGCGCTAAAGCTCGCTACTGGCGCAGGAAAGACCACGGTGATGGCGATGATCATCGCGTGGCAGACCATCAACGCGATTCGCAGGCAGGGAAGCTCCAACTTCACCCGTGGGTTCCTCGTTGTGACGCCGGGTCTGACGATTCGAGACAGGCTTCGCGTCCTCCAGCCCAATGACCCCGACAACTACTACACCAACAGCGAGCTGGTCCCGAGCGATATGGTCGCGGAGCTTGAGCGGGCCAAGATCGTCATCACGAACTTCCACGCCTTTAAGTTGCGAGACCGTGTTGAGCTTTCGAAGGGTGGGCGTTCTCTGCTGCAAGGGCGCGGCGAGGAACTGAATACCCTCGAAACTGAAGGGCAGATGATTCAGCGAGTCATGCCCGAACTCATGGGACTGAAGAATATCTTGATTCTGAACGACGAAGCCCATCACTGCTATCGGGAAAAGCCGGGCGAGGCGGACGAGATCGAGTTAAAAGGTGATGACAAACAGGAAGCCGCAAAGAATAACGAAGCAGCGCGGGTCTGGATTTCTGGACTGGAAGCAGTAAATCGCAAACTGGGAATCGCTCGTGCCATCGATTTGTCGGCCACGCCCTTCTTCCTGCGCGGCTCGGGCTACGCCGAAGGCACCCTCTTTCCTTGGACGATGAGCGATTTTTCGCTTATGGATGCCATCGAATGCGGCATCGTAAAACTCCCCAGAGTTCCAGTCGCCGACAACATCCCCGGAGAAGAGATGCCTGTCTTCCGAAACCTCTGGGAACATATACGAGCAAAGATGCCGAAGAAAGGCAGGGGCAAATCTGGATCGCTCGACCCTCTCAGCCTGCCTGTCGAATTGCAGACCGCATTGGAAGCTCTTTACGGACACTACATAAAGACGTTCGATCTGTGGGGCAAACAAGGAATTCGCGTTGCTCCTTGCTTTATCGTGGTGTGCAACAACACGTCCACTTCGAAGCTTGTCTACGACTACATCTCAGGCTTTGACCGTGAGAATGAAGATGGTTCAGTTACGCCAGTTAATGGCAGGCTGGAACTGTTCCGCAATTTCGACGAGCACGGGAACGCAATTCCTCGCCCCCGGACGCTGCTGATCGACAGCGAGCAGCTTGAGGCAGGCGACGCGCTGGACGATAAATTCGGGGTCATGGCGAAGGACGAGATCGAACGCTTTCGCCGGGAGATCATCGAGCGCACGGGGGACATCCAGCAGGCGGAAAAGCTCACGGATGAGGATTTGCTCCGGGAAGTCATGAATACCGTGGGCAAGCCGGACCGCCTCGGTGAGTCCATCCGTTGCGTTGTGTCGGTTTCGATGCTCACGGAAGGCTGGGACGCCAACACTGTCACTCACGTTCTCGGTGTGCGTGCATTTGGCACACAGCTTCTCTGCGAACAGGTGATCGGCAGAGCCCTCCGTCGTCAATCCTACGAGATCAATGAAGACGGCCCAAATCAAGGCAGGTTTAACGTCGAGTACGCCGATGTCCTTGGAGTTCCATTCGATTTCACCGCCAAGCCCGTCGTCGCCCCGCCGCAACCGCCCCGAGAGACCATACAGGTCAAAGCAGTGCGTCCGGATCGCGACCACTTGGAGATCACCTTCCCAAGAGTCCAGGGCTATCGAGTCGAGCTACCGGAAGAACGGCTCGAAGCGCAGTTCACGCCCGACTCAGTGCTGGAATTGACGCCCGATTTGGTCGGCCCGTCCATCACCCGGAACTCCGGCATTATTGGTGAGGTTGTCGATCTGAGCCTCGAACATTTGGACGATATGCGGCAGTCGTCGCTCGTCTTTCAGGTGACGAAGCGGCTGCTCTATACGAAATGGCGCGATCCCGGCGAAGAGCCGAAACTGCACCTTTTCGGCCAACTCAAGCGGATCACGAAAGAATGGCTGGACAAATATCTCGTCTGCAAGGGTGGAACGTATCCGGGGCTGCTGATGTACCAAGAGCTTGCGGACATGGCGTGCAACAAGATCACGACAGCCATCACGCTGAAACACAAAGACAAGACACGGATCAAGGTTATTCCCGACGCCTACAACCCTATCGGTTCGACCATGCACGTCAAATTCAACACTTCAAGAAAAGATCGATGGGAGACCGACGCTCGGCGCTGCCACATCAATTACGTCATTCTTGATAGCGATTGGGAGGCCGAATTTTGCCGCGTGGCAGAGTCACATCCACGCGTAAAAGCGTACGTCAAGAACCACAACTTGGGACTCGAAGTGCCCTACCTTTACGGCTCAGAGAACCGCAACTACAGACCAGATTTCATCGTTTTGGTGGACGATGGGCAGGGAGACGAAGACCTGCTTCATCTGATCGTCGAAATTAAAGGCTATCGCAGGGAAGACGCCAAAGAGAAGAAATCCACGATGGAAACCTACTGGGTTCCCGGCGTGAACAATTCGGGAAAGTATGGGCGGTGGGCCTTTGCTGAATTCACCGAGGTCTATCAGATCGAATCAGACTTCAAGGCGAAAGTAGAATCGCAATTCAACAAGATGATCGAGTCGGTCGCCGTAGCGCAGACCGTCTAGGGGACGAAGCATGGCGAAGACGAGTTCCAAGGACAAGGGAAAGAAGAAAGTCGAAACGCTCACGCACGAGAAGGCGAAGCGGCTGACCATTCCGACCGCCGAATACCAATCGGTTATGCGAACCGAAGAGTTGAGCCCAATTCGTGTGGCCTACGAGCGGCGCAACCGTGACCTCGACCCGCAACTGGTTTGGCGTGGGAAAGATGAGCAGAACTGGTCCGACTTGGTTGTGCCTGCCCCGCCTCTCTATATCCAAGAGAAGATTCATCCCAAAGTGCTTATGGACGATTTGCAGCGCCGTTCCGAGGCAAACGCCAAGGCAACGGATGCTCAGATTGATCTCTTTGCAAACTTCAATGGGCTCCCGAGCGAAGCTGCGAAGACAGAGTTTTACCAACACGACGCGCGCTGGGCGAACCGGATGATCCTAGGCGACGGCCTACAGGTGATGGCTTCACTAGCGGAGCGAGAGGGACTTCGTGGCAGAGTTCAATGCATCTACATCGACCCACCTTATGGGATCAAGTTCAATTCTAATTTTCAGTGGTCCACGACCAGCCGCGACGTGAGGGACGGGAATGTTGATCACATCACGCGAGAACCAGAGCAAGTTAAAGCGTTTCGTGACACATGGCGAGACGGTATTCATAGTTATCTTACGTACCTTCGAGACCGCCTAGCCTGG
>Ga0187846_10001659_pt1 | contig 12499 bp, 8 predicted proteins | sample TC_taG_FD_161473 | JGI IMG/M metagenome (GOLD analysis project Ga0187846, IMG submission 161473) | Biofilm microbial communities from the roof of an iron ore cave, State of Minas Gerais, Brazil - TC_06 Biofilm (v2) | ecosystem: Environmental > Terrestrial > Deep subsurface > Cave > Wall biofilm ...
ATCTGAATGAATATCCACGGGGCAGCGCACCGTATTTCGTCACTCCAGACGTGGCGGGCGGCAGCTATTACTTCATGGCGCACACCCGCGCCGACCGCTGGCAGGGATTCTCGAATCTGTTTCTGCGTCCGATGCAGTGGCACGGGCGGCATGAGATCAAGGTCGGGACCGACCTGGACCGGCTGGGGTATTGGGCGAGTTTTCTGCGGACGCCGGTTTCATTTGTGGCGGCGGCGGCACCGGGGCAGCCGCAGTTTTCACAGGCCTGCCCGGTTGATGCCAATGGCGTGCCCACCGTACCTTCGCCGTGCTCGCGCTATTCGACGTTTGCCGCAGGCCTGCCGCACCAGGTTCGCAATGTCGAGATCAGCGGATACGTGCAGGATCGCTGGTCGCTGACGAACCGTTTCCTTGTGGAAGCCGGCCTGCGCTACGACTGGGATGAGATTTTGCGCGACTCGCTGATCTCTCCGCGGCTGGCGATGACGTATGTCCTCGACAACTCGGGCGACACCAAACTTTCGGCGGGCGCAGGCCTGTTCTACGACGCGACGCCCCTGTTTTTGATTGCCCGGCCATTCGCGGGCGATCGCACGGATTATTTTTTCGACAACAACGGGCTGCTGGTCTCCGGGCCGGTGATGGCAACATTCAACGCCAACCCCGGGAAACTGCACCTGCCGCGGGTGGTCAATTGGAGCGTTGCGGTGGAGCGCAAGCTGCCGGCACAGGTTTACCTGAAAGTGGAGTTCACGCAGAAGCGCGGCACCAACGGGCTGGTGTACAACACGCTGCCGGGCGCGCTGTCGACCACGAGCTTTTTCCTGCAGAACACGCGCGAGGATCACTACGACGCGGTGCAGATCACCGCGCGGCATCCGTTCAAGGGCGGACATAGCGTTTTCGCGTCGTATGCGCACTCGAAAACGATTTCAAACCAGGTGCTGGACTTCAACGTCGACAATCCGGTCTTCAGTTCGCCGACTTCGCAAGGATTGCAGCTTCCGGGGCCTTACCCCTGGGACGCGCCCGACCGCATTCTGTCGTGGGGGCTCCTGCCGCTGATCCGGGGATTCGATTTCGCCTACTCGGGGGAAATGCGCAGCGGGTTTCCCTTCTTCACCGTCGACCAGCAGCAGCGCATTGTGAATCCGCCAGGGTCGTATCGTTTCCCGCGCTATTTCAACCTCAACACTCACATTGAGAAGCGGTTTCATTTCCTGGGGTATTACTGGGCGGTGCGCGGGGGATTCGACAACGTTACCGGGCGTAAGAACTACACCTTTGTAAACAACAACGTGCAGGCGGGGAGCCAGTTCCTGACCTACGGAGGGTACGAAGGACGGGCGTTTACCGGGCGAATCCGGTTTTTGGGGAAAAAGTAGGCGTGGTGTGCACCAGTAGGCATCTGGTAACGAAACAGGTAACCGGCGGAACTTTCCTGCGGGTTCCGTGTTAGAAAAAGGCAAGAGTTTGTGTAAACCGGCGGTGCGCGCCCGCGGCTTCTTCGCTGGCTGTGTCCAGGCGGATGTAGCGGAAGAGCGCATCGGCGGCTCCGGAAGACTTGCAGACGTCTTCGCATGGACTCGCTAACCCCAGAAAAAGTCTCGACTCGAGCGGGAGGCAGTTGTGTCGTTTAAGAATGTCGGCTCTTCGCAGGGATCTCTCTCCAAGAAAATGTCGGGCGGCGTGAAAGTGTCGCTGCTGGCTCTGTCTCTCCCGGCGTTGGCTCTTCTCGTGGCATGCGGTAGCAGCAATAACCAGTTCGGCGTCGGCTGCCGGGGAACCACCGGCAGCTTCAGCAACGCGAGCCTGCCGGCGAACTCGCAGTGGGCGTATGAGTTGTCGGGAGATATTGCAAACACAACCGGAGGCAGCATGCCTTACGCTGAGGCCGGCGTGTTCACGTCGAACGGCAATGGCGGCATTACAGCATGGATCGACGACTTCTATGGGGGCACGTTTACCAACGGCTCCTACACAATCAGTCCCAACGGCACCGGGCAGATCACCATCAACTTCAGCGGCGGGCAGGTGAACCTCGCCATTACCATGACGGGGACTGCGTCGTTCTATCTGATCGAGGCCGACAATTTCGCGAACGCCTCCGGCACAGCCTTCCAGCAGGACACCACAGCCTTTGCCGCGCCGCCGAATGGGACTTTTGTATTTCGCACTCACCTGACCACGGGCGGAAGCTCGATCACGAATGCGTCGGTGGCTTCCGTGGGTGTGATGACGGTGAATAGCTCCGGCGTCGTCACAGGAATGAACGAAGATGTGTTAATGGGCGGCTCGAACACCTCGCAGCGCACGCTGGGAGCTACTGGCGGGAGTTTCACCACACCGGACAGCACGGGCCGTGGGACCTTCACCTACAGTGACAGCGCCGGCCGCACGGTTTCCTACACCTACTACGTGCTCAATGCGAGCACCTACCTGCTTTACGACAGCGTTTCGGCGCTGGCGCTGGGACGGATCGAGGCCCAAAGCGGAGGGCCGTTCAGCAACAGCACGCTGGCGGCGAATTCCGGGTTTGTTTTCGGCAGCCACGGCGACACTGCGCTGACGGCGGCCGGAGGTGTCAACTCGGCCGGCCAGTTCGTAGTCGATGGCGGAGTGGGCAACATTACGAGCGGCTCGTACGATTCGGTGCAGGACGGCACAGCCACATCGAACGCCGCGCTCGTGACTGGCAGCACCTACGCCGCCGACGCTAGCGGTGACGGCCGCTATGCAGTGACCTTGAACGCCAACGGCGTAGTTGTGCAGGACGTTTTCTATATGGTGAGCCCCAACCGCGGGTTCTTCCTGGTTAATGACTCAACCAAGGTGGAAGACGGCACGGCCGACTTGCAAACCACCAGCAGTTTCAGCAACAGCAATGTCAACGGCCAGTTCGGGTTCGGAATGGGTGGCCTCGACTTCACTCCCGAGTTCGTGGACCGCTCTGGAGTGATCGTTGCTGACGGCAATGGAAACCTCACTGCGGCGTACGTGCTGAACGTTTTCGGAGTGGTGACGTCGCCGGGTTGCCTGTCGGGAACGTACACGAACGGCAGCAACTCGAACGGCAGATTCCAGGGGAACTTTGGCAGTTCGTCGGGCGTGGACCTGGTGTTCTACATGACCGGTACCGGCCAGGGCTACGTCATACAGGAAGACACCAACGTAGAGATCTGGGGTGGCATGGCCACTCAGTCCGTGGTGCCGCCGGTTCTGCCGGGCGGGTTCTAGGCCGCAACGTGCGATCGGGGCGTCGTTCTCAGGTTACGCAGCCGGAGACCTGGGATCGACGCCCTTTCTTTTGGAAAACGCAGTGGTGCGCGCCTGACCGTTTGCCGCCGGCTTTGCCAGCGGGTAGCATGGCTGAAATGCGACTTTCTTCGCGGGAATCGGCCCTTGTTTTCGGCTTTGGCCTCCGAGTGGGCCTGGCCGTGATCCTGCTGACAGCTGGGTGGAACGTCCGCACGATGGCGCAGGAGACGGGCGCAAGCCCGCCTCGCGACGACAAGGCAAACACGCAAGCAAAGGCCCCAGGCAAAACGGGGGATAGCGACGGGATTCAGATCGACGATCGCTTCCCGCCTCCGAATACGTATCCGCATGACCGCTACGAATATCGGTTTCAGGCCCGCGGGAACTACGTGCCGACGCTGACCTGGCGCTTGATCGGCACGCCTCCGCCGGGGTTGCGGCTGGAAGAAGACGGGCTGCTGCACGGCGAGCCGCTGCGAGCCGGCGAATACAAGTTCACGGTGTCGGTGACCGATAGCGGCAGTCCGCGACAGGCAGTAGAGCGCGAGTTCGCGGTGCACGTGATCGAAGCGATCACGCTGGCATGGAAGAAAATTGCTCATGTGAACGGCGGCAGGATCGAGGGCAGCGTGGAAGTGTCGAACACGACGCCGGACAACATCGATTTGACCTTCATTGTGGAAGCCGTGGCGGAAAATGGCCGGGCAACAGCGATCGGATATCAGCACTTTGTTTTGCCGCGTGGAACCACCGATAAGGAGATTCCCTTCGGCGAGAACCTCCCCCACGGATCCTACCTAGTGAACGTGGATGCCATCGGCGAGGTGGCCAGGAAGAACCAGATCTTCCGCCAGCGCATGCAGACACCGACGGCGCTGCCGGTGGCAGTGGGGCCGTAAAATGGCTTTCAGGCTTTGTTTTTCGGGCTTCGGCCGTGCCACCCTCGCGTCTGCCCGCTGACGAAGGTCACATTGACTCGGATTAGGCATTTCTGAAAAACTAGCTGCAACGGTTCGGAGTGGGTTCGCACCGTTCCCCAATTCTCCTTAAGTTGCATGGAGTTATTGCTCAATCTCGCGTGGTTGTTGCTGGCGCTTCCGGCCTACCGGCTGTGGCGCGCCGCCGACCAGCGCAAGTTCAGCTCGCGACAGTGCCTGCTGGCGCTGGCGTGCATTCTCGTACTTCTTTTCCCCGTGATCTCGGCTACCGACGATCTGCATGCCATGCGTGCCGAGATGGAAGAATCCAGCCCGGGCAAGCGCAGCATCCTGCAGGCCGGCACTGAACGGACATCCGGGTGGGTAAGCCGCCAGCACCCATCCCCGGCGGCGTTGACGCACCCGCCATCATTCGCTGGGGGCGAGGTCGAACCGCTCGAGGCTGGCCGCGAGTCATCGTCGCCGGTGGCAACGATCAGTTTGCCGGCTGCCAGCCGTGCCCCTCCTTCCCTCCTCAGCTAAAGACAAGCGCAAGCCAAGGTGACGGAGCTTCGGGTAAAACCGGGATCTCCGGCGCTGTTGCCCTGCTGAAGTCACACTTTCCCGACACCTGGTTGTAAGACAAGACCGCTTCTCGCTTGCGCGCCGCGGGCCAGCCATGCCGCGGAACGTTTCACGACTTTATCCGTCTTGCCGGAGGAGTAACGGAGTCAAGCAATGCGAATCGGATTCTTACAGATTTGTGCAGTGCTCGCGCTGAGCGGTGCAGGCGCGGCGTCGCAGCAGCCTGCCGCTCCGCCAGCACTGTGGACGTGGGAGCAGGTAAGAAGCATGTTCGAGGCCAACAATACCACGCTGATGGCGAACCGGCTGAACATCGACGAACTGAAGGCGGAAGAGATCACCGCGTTCCTGCGCCCGAACCCGCAGTTCTCGCTGACCGTCGACGGCACCCAAATCGCTCCCAGGAATGGGAGATGGCCGGTGTTTGCGGGAACGTTTGAATCGCCGGGCCTCAGCTACCTGCACGAGCGGCGCCACAAGCGCGAGTTGCGGCTGCAGAGCGCGAAGCAAGGAACAGCGATCGGAAGGGCGCAGGAAAGTGATGTTGATCGCAATCTGCTGTTCAACCTGCGCAATGCTTTCGTCGGCGTACTGCAGGCCAAGGCGGTGCTGCGGCTGGCTCAGGACAACCTCGACTACTACGACAAAGTCTTGAAGATCAGCCACGATCGCTACGCCGCGGGAGACATCGCGCAGATCGATCTCGACCGGCTGGAACTGCAGCGCTTGCAGTACGAATCGGACCTGCAGGCGGCGCTGGTCAACCTGCGTACGGCCAAGATCAACCTGCTGGCGCTGCTCGATGACCGGCGGCCCGTGGACAGCTTCGACGTCGAAGGCCCGTACGCCTTCAGCGACGACGTTCTCTCTCTCGACGATTACCGCAAGGACGCGCTTGATGCTCGCCCGGACCTGCGCGCGGCCGCGCTCTCGGTACAGCAGGCGGAGACGAACTACAAGCTGGCGGAAGCCAACGGCTCGACCGATCCCACGTTCGGCGCGTGGTACACACACAACTCCTCGAACAACAATCCGCTGGCCACCAACACGCTCGGCGTGAGCGTGGCTTTCCCTCTCCGGGTTTTCGACCGCAATCAGGGCGAGAAACTGCGCACCAAGATCGACATCCAGCGCAATGAAAAGCTGCGGCAGGGTGTGGAGACGCAGGTGTACAGCGATGTGGATTCGGCGTACGCCGTGCTCCACAGCAACATCACTTTGCTGAAGCCCTACAGGCAGAAATATCTCGATCAGGCGGTGCGCGTACGCGACACGATTTTCTTTTCGTATCAGCACGGAGGGGCGTCGCTGCTCGACTTCCTGAATGCAGAAAGCGACTACCGCACAGTGCAACTGAACTACGTGAATCTGGTTGGGACCTACCTGGCGGCGGCGGCGCAGGTCAACCTGGCAGTGGGACGGGAGGTCATCCCATGAGGACTCATTCTCGAAACATTCTCTTGCTCGCGCTGTGTTCTATCGTCGCGATCTTCCTCGCGGGCTGCAATGGCAAAGGTGACGCGAAGGCAGAAGCGCCGCCGGCGGCCACGGTCGAGCCGGAGATGGACGCCAACAATTTCAAAGTCGATCATCCGGAGCAGTTTCCCCTGGGCACGGCGACGGAGTACAAGGCTGTGCCTGCACTGAACGTAACTGGCGTGGTGCAGCCCGACATTGCCCGCTCCGTGCCGGTGGTTTCGCTCGCTTCCGGCCGCGTGGTGGAGATCAAAGCGCGCCTCGGCGATACGGTGAAGAAGGGCGACTTGTTGCTGCGCGTGCAAAGCAGCGACGTCTCAGGCGCGTATCAGACTTATGTGAAGGCCGAGAACGATGAGCGCCTGGCTCGGCAGCAGCTGGAGCGGGCCCAGACGCTCTATGAAAAGGGCGCGATCGCCAAGAGTGCGCTGGAAGCGGCGGAAGACACCGAAGGTGATGCAAAAGCCGATCTGAATGCCGCCACCGAACAATTGCGGCTGCTCGGCATCAACCAAGGTCATCCTTCGGGGATCGTCGACATCGTTGCGCCAACTTCGGGTGTGATCACCGACCAGCAGGTTACGAACGCCGCGGGTGTGCAGGGATTGTCGGGCCCGAATCCTTTCACGATTGCCGACCTCTCGTACGTGTGGATAGTCTGCGATGTCTATGAGAACGATCTCGACGCGGTGCGTGTCGGCCAGTTTGCCGACATCCGGCTGAACGCGTATCCCGACAAGGTGTTCAAGGGGAAGATCGAAAACATCCTGCCGACGCTCGATTCCAATCTGCGTACCGCGAAGGTTCGCATTGAAGTTTCAAATCCCGGAATGATGCGCATCGGGATGTTCGTGGTCGCCACGTTTTACGGCAAGTCGGCCGAGACCCACGCGGCGGTGCCGGCAACCGCGATTCTGCACCTGCACGATCGCGAGTGGGTGTATACGCCGCTCCGCAACGGCCATTTCCGGCGCGTGGAAGTGACCACCGGAAACATGCTGCCGGAAAAGCAGCAGGAAGTGGTTTCAGGCATCAAGCCCGGGGACCGCGTGGTGCTGAACGCGCTGGATTTGCAGAACACGGTGGAGCAATAGATGATTCGTCGCGTCGTCGACTTCGCCCTCAACAACCGCCTGATGGTGCTGGCGCTGGCGCTGGTGCTCTTTGCCTGGGGCATCGTCTCGTTCCGCAACCTGCCGATCGAAGCCTATCCCGACGTCGCCGACAACTACGTCGAGATCATTACCCAGTGGCCGGGAATCTCCGCGGAGCAGATCGAGCAGCAGGTCACGATTCCGCTCGAAACGGTGATGAATGGCATTCCCGGCGTCGTGCACCTGCGTTCGTTCTCGCTGTTCGGGCTCTCCGACCTGAAGCTGATCTTTGAAGACGGAACCGACAATGCCTGGAACCGCGAGCGCGTGCTGGAGCGGCTGAGCCAGGTGACGCTGCCGGCGGGCGTGGTGCCGCAGATGGGCACCGACTGGAGCCCGGTCGGGCAGATTTATTTCTTCACGCTGCGCAGTTCCAATCCGCAGTATGACGCGATGGAGTTGAAGTCGATTGAGGACTGGGTCGTCGAGAAGAATCTCAAGTCGGTGCCGGACATTGTCGACGTGGCCAGCTTCGGCGGACCGACGCGCGAGTATCAGGTGCGCATCGATCCCAACAAGCTGGTCTCTTACGGGTTGAGCCTGGCGCAGGTCGAGCAACAATTGACCAGCAACAACGCCAATGCCGGCGGAAGCTTCATCCAGGAGGGCCTGCAACAGGTGAACGTCCGCGAGGTCGGGCTGGTGGGCCGCGTGCACGACATTGAGGAGACCGTCCTCTTCACCAGGAACGGCACCCCGCTGCGCGTGAAAGACATCGCTGTGGTTTCCCAGGGGCCGAAGATCAGGCTGGGGCAGTTCGCTCGCGCCATCCACCGCGAAGACGGAAAGATCATCGACAACGATGACGTGGTCTCCGGCATCGTCCTGCTGCGGAAAGGCGCGCCCGCCGACAACGCGCTGAAGGCCCTGCACGAAAAAATCCAGGAGATGAACGACCACATCCTGCCGCGCGGGGTGAAGATCGTTCCTTTTATCGACCGCAGCGATCTGGTGCATTTCACCACGCACACCGTGCTGCACAACCTGACCGAGGGAATGATCCTGGTTTCCATCATCCTGTTCCTGTTCCTCGGCAACATCCGCGGCGCGATCATTGTGGCGACGACGATTCCGTTTTCTCTCTTGTTTGCGTCGATTTGTCTGGACCTCAAGCACATTCCTGCCAACCTGCTGTCGCTGGGAGCGCTGGATTTCGGCATGGTGGTCGACGGCGCGGTGGTGATGATCGAGAACATCGTGCGGCACATGAGTTTCTCCAATGGCACGCAGACTTCCACGGAGAAGATTGCCGAGGCGTCGCATGAAGTTCAGCGGCCGGTGTTCTACGCCATCGCCATCATCATCGCCGCCTATTTGCCCATCTTTACTCTGGAGCGCGTGGAGGGCCGGCTGTTTCATCCCATGGCCTGGACGGTTGCTTTCGCGCTGCTCGGTGCCTTGATTTTCTCCATTCTGATCACGCCGGTGCTAGCCAGCTTGGCTTTCGCAAAAGGCGCCAAGGAGTGGCACAACCCAGTCATGCATTTTCTGACGACACATTACCGGGAGGGCGTACGGTGGGCGATTCGGCGGCGCGCGCTGACGGTTGGCGTGGGCGTATTCTGCCTGGGCCTGGCGCTTTTTCTCTACTTTGGCAACGTCATCGGATCAGAGTTTCTGCCTCACCTCGATGAAGGCGCGCTCTGGGTGCGTGGGACCCTGGCGCCGAGCACGGGGCCGGACGAGGGGATTCGTGTCGCAAATCAGGCCCGGGCGGTGCTCTGCTCATTTCCCGAAGTTCCGCAATGCACGAGTCAGGTGGGACGCCCCGATGACGGAACCGATACCACCGGCTTCTTCAACACCGAATACTTCGTCGACCTAAAGCCCAAAGAGGAGTGGCGGCCCATTTTTCACGAGGACAAAGACAAACTGATCGCCGCCATGCAGCGCGAACTCGACAAGATTCCCGGCGTGGTCTGGGGCTTCTCTCAGCCCATCGAAGACAACATGGAAGAGGCGGTCAGCGGCGTGAAGGGCGAGCTCGCCACCAAGGTTTACGGCGATGACTTGAGAACTCTCGAAGACAAGGCCGATCAGATTGTCGGCATCATGCGCGGCATCAAAGGCATTGAAGACCTGGGGGTGTTCCGCGTTCTGGGCCAGCCCAATCTGAACGTGACCGTGGACCGCGACGCGGCGGCTCGCTATCAGATCAACGTGGCTGACGTGCAGGATGCAATTCAAACCGCGGTCGGGGGCAGCGCGCTGACCCAGGTCTTGCAAGGCGAGGCGCGATACGACCTCGTGCTGCGCTACCTCCCGCAGTATCGCGATACGAAGGAAGCGATCGAAAAGATTCGCCTGCTGTCGCCCACCGGAGAACGCGTCTCGCTGGCGCAACTGTGCAAAATCAGCGTGGCCGACGGCGGATCTGAAATCTACCGGGAAGGGAACCAGCGGTACGTCGCGATCAAATACAGCGTGCGCGGCCGCGATCTGGGCGGGGCCGTGGAAGAGGCGATGCACAAGGTGAACGAGCAGGTGAAACTGCCGACCGGCTATCACATCGACTGGGAAGGGGAATACCAGAGCAAGAAGAGAGCGGATGAGAGACTGCTGATCGTGCTGCCCATCACAATCTTCATTATCTTCATCATTCTGTACACGATGTTCAAGTCGTTCAAGTGGGCGCTGCTGATCCTGGCCAACGTTGCCATGGCGCGTATCGGCGGCTTGCTCGCGCTTTTGATCACAGGCACGCACTTCAGCGTTTCGTCAGGAGTGGGGTTCCTGGCGCTGTTCGGCGTGTCGGTGCAGACCGGCGTCATCATGCTCGAATACATCAACCAGTTGCGGGTGCGCCGCTACTCGGTGGAGGACGCGGCGGTCGAAGGCGCCGTGCTGCGACTTCGTCCCATCATGATGACCATGCTGGTGGCTACCTTAGGATTGCTGCCGGCGGCGATGTCGCACGCTATCGGATCCGACTCGCAGCGTCCGTTTGCCATCGTGATCGTGGGCGGTCTGGTGGCCGACCTGGTGATGAGCATCTTCCTGTTGCCGACCTTGTATGTCTGGATCGCCGGAGAGCGCGACGTTCTGCCCGAGGCCGAGCCGGGATTCGCCGAAGGCGAGCATGTGGATTGAGGAGTCGTTCTCGGTTCTCAGCCGTCGGTCTTCCGGTGTAGAGGTCTCTGGCGTGGCCTGAGGGGAACTGACAACTGAAAACTTTGGGAAAACGGCGGGATGCTGCAAGACTCTCCGTGCAAAAATAGAGAGTTCCGAGGTGATGTTGGGTTCATTCCTCTCGGCCAGTAGCTCGCTTTTAGACCCTTGCTCGACCTGCTTTCGCTGCTTCCCTTGCGGGGCCGCTGCGCGCGATCTTCGCTCGGGCTCCGGGCTTACCGCCAACCGGACAAATTCACCCAACGCCTCGGAACTCTATCCTGCCTTTGACGGGGTTTCCCGTTCTTCTCGACCAGCGCTTTGCTATAGACCCTCACCGGCCCTCCTTCGTGTGCATCTTGCGATGCCGAAGGTGACTCGGCTCGAGCCCCGGACGCCGCACCAAACGGAAAAACTTAAGAAACTGTCAAAGAACGATTATGTTTTTACTCCTTCTATTGCAGGAGTCAACGAAAACCGCATCAGTATATCTGCTGTGTTTTCAAGCCAGTGCAGGCCATCCACAGCCACGTGACCTGTTTTGGTGCAGCCCGACGCCGCGTTTTTCGCGGCGAATGCCTTTCAGGTGCGGGTTTTTGCGGGTTTCCTCCTGCATTTTCCGGTTTTTGAACCGATTCAGCCGCTGTTCTGGAGTTGTGCATATCGCGTGAAAGCCGCGTCTGACAAGGGTTCCCGCCGCAACGTGCCATCGCGATCGTCCCTGCCCGGCACGCCGGGGCGTACCATTCAAGAGTCAGGAGGGCTTAATCCCTTGACAAGTTAGGCAACTCTGCTAAAGTGCGAGAAAAGCTGCACAAACCCGAAATCGGATTCGCAGGTACCCTGAATATGAAGAACGTCTACGAGGTTCTGAGGCAGAAGGAAATGGAATTGACCCGGCTGGAGAAGGAAGTGGAAGCTCTCCGGCTGGTGGCGCCATTGCTTTCGGAAGAAGGCAAGGAGAACCTGGCGTCTGAGATGGCGAAGCCCACTCTGGCCACTGCCGTGGGCGGACCGCAAACCGCTTCGGTACGGATCCCGGCTACCACCGTTCCCCCCGCGCCGCAGCCTGTGCGTGCCGCGGGATGGGAAGAAACCGCCAAGCGCTGGCCGTAAGCCGCGCGGCGGAAGTCACCCTCGATTTCTCGCGATCCCTACCAGCCCGGGACACGTCCCGGGCTGTGGTGTTTCTGGGCGTAGTCGCTTGTCATTTGCCGGTTTGTCATTTCGAGCGAGCGCGCCCTTTGAGCGAGTCGAGGGACCGCATTCTCCAACCGTATGACCGTGCGAAAAATCCGGTTGACCAATCAAATGGCAAACGGAATCCAGCGCGCGCGCACTTTCGTCATGTAGGCCGCGTATTGCGGGTCGGTGCGGAGAAAACTCTCCTCGACGAGGCTTTTGAGGATCATCCAAAAAACTGCGAACCCCAAAAGCGTAACGTTGCGTGGGCTGTAGATGCGCAGGGCAACCGCCAAATAGCTCAATATGAGCCCGGTGTAGATTGGATGTCGCACGTAGCCATACGCCCCTCCCGTAACAATCTCGCGTTGGGCGGGAACGAAGCCGATGTTACGCCCCAGGCTCAGGCGTGCCCACAGCGAAAACAGCAGCGCCACGATTGCGAGGGCATTGGAGACTTTAGGCGAGATCACTGGCCCCCCACGGTCCATGAACGGGAGTATAGCTTGAGGAAAATAGGTGTTCACAAACGCCAGGAGCCAGAACCATGGATTCGACGTGATCCGCTTCGGCGGACGCCGGGACACCATCGTGAGCACCACCACAAAAGTGCTAATGAAGTAGTAAACCACCGGAAGATTGAGCCCATAGTGTTGGTATCTGTAGCGGGCCGACCAAAGCATGGGGAGAATGGCGACAACCGCAATGGCGCGGTCCACCTTTGGGTTCATCAATCGCTCTAGAAAACTGCGATCGCGGTGATCTTCTGCGTGGAGGGCGATGGCTTGAGAATGGGTCATTACGATTGCTCTTGGCTCG
>Ga0187846_10001660_pt1 | contig 12498 bp, 21 predicted proteins | sample TC_taG_FD_161473 | JGI IMG/M metagenome (GOLD analysis project Ga0187846, IMG submission 161473) | Biofilm microbial communities from the roof of an iron ore cave, State of Minas Gerais, Brazil - TC_06 Biofilm (v2) | ecosystem: Environmental > Terrestrial > Deep subsurface > Cave > Wall biofilm...
CCGCCTTGCTCTGTTCCCCCTCTCGCGCATGGCGTCCGTTGGAAAGTGGCGAGAGCTCTGGACGAGCGGAATCGCTCAGCACCGCCGGCACCTGCCGCGCCCGAGGGATGCGCATGGACGAAAAAAATCTCCCTGGGCCACCAGGCCGAGGTCTATCGTGGTGCACCCTGGCGGAAAGAAAAGCGTCGCCGGGAGCGAGCGCACTTCGGGGCCGTAACAGCGGCGACGCCGGCGGCCACGGAGAGCGCCCCGCGCCCTGCGTGGCCGGAGACGTTCGGCGATTCCGCCCGCCGCACGGCCGAAAGAAAAGCCCTCGCGCCGTAACGCCCACCCCGGTTCGCACCCGCTCTCAGAGCAGAGTCCTTCGGGTCCGAGTGTGACGGGGCACTCCGCGTGAAGGGATGCCGCCGCCCCGCTCGGCTCCCCCTCCCGCGCCGCGTGGGCTCGAAAAGTGGAGCGGGTATGGGCGAGCAGATTCGTTCCGCACCGGCCAAACGGTACCGTTGCGCGAGATTTGCGTGCATACGCGCGAAATGCGCCGAAAATTTTAGCGCTCATTTGGGCCCGGAGCGTCGGGATGGGAATTCCTACTCGATTGATTCGGGACACTTTGCGTTCGAGCCCATCGACAAGGGGCCGGGCTGTGTGGCCTTTGGAGCCACCCTAGAACCCCCACTTTACCCCTGAAAAACGCCACTTTACAGAGGCCTCACCCCCCACTCGCCCCCCTAAAACTCGATTGTGAGGGACAATTTGCCAGCATAGTGATCACCTAGCCGACGATCATAGCTTGAAACATCGGTCCAGCGTCGACGCTCTGGAATAAGGGTAAAACCTTACCGCAAATCGGTGATCTGTTAGCGCCCCTTGGAGCTGGGTGCCCGTCGTGCGTGCAATTCCCTGTGCTGTTCAGACCGGTGGGTGTCAGATCGCGCGGGCGCCTTAAGGAGTCTGGGGGCGAGCAGGCCTGCAAGGAGTTCCAGCAGGCCGGCAGGGCAGATTAGGAGTCATAAAGCCAGACGGCAGCCCATGAGCCTGTCATGTCCAGTCTCACGGTAAGCCTCGTATTTCCGCTGCCGATCCGCGCCGGATGGGTCACTCTGGGGCGGGGGAAGCAAATCCTGCCCACGATTCCAGATGGTGGCTTGGGCAAGCCGGAAGATGGGGCGCACGCGATCGTGTGTTTGGCCTCCGAGCAAGCTCGCTGGTTGGCAGGACAATTACTCGACGTGGACAGCGGAAGCAAGATTTAACCACGATGCAGGAACCGTTTGGTTTGGAACCGGCCGCTGGCACTGAGTTTTGGTAGCCATGTTGAATCACTTAACCGCCTGACTGATTCGAGGTTTTCTGCACTCCGGAGCTAGGAGCGTGTCCGAGAAATGCACTTTTCAGCCACTTGTGGGCTGCAAGTTATTGATTCTTCGTCTGCGAAAACTCGATTGCGGCATTATTCGGACAGGCTCCTAGTGTTGCGTCCGGGAAATATGTTCACAAAGTCGCTGCACCTTTTGAAGGATTGCATCCGCCGTGGCCACCCAAGAGAAAGGGTGCGCCTGGGCATTGTAGCCACGAACAAAGTTCTCAATCTTGGCCACCAGGTCTGGGACGCTGCGAAAGGTTCCGCGACGGATGGCTTTTGGGGTGATGAGGTTGAACCAGAGTTCGACTTGGTGGAGCCATGAAGCATAGGTAGGCGTTTAATGCGCCTGAAACCGAGGATGGCCAGCCAGCGTTGCACGCGCGGGTGCTTGTGCATGGCGTAGTTATCCACGACCAGATGTACTGCGAGCCAGGCCGGAACTGGAGCGTCGATCTCTCGCAGAAAGCGCCAGTACTCTGGGTGGCGATGACGGCGCTGGCACGGAGGGAGCCCCGTGCTGGTGGCCAGGTCCAGCGCGGCGAACAGCGGGGTGGTGCCAGGGCGAACCTCATGATGGGTCACGCCTTCGACATAGCCCCAGCCCATCGGCAGCAGGGGCTGGGTGCTGACAACCAGCAAATCTTTTGTGTTTTCCAACTACTGAAATGATCTCGGAAAAAGGGATTTTTCCTGTCGAATCTGATCTATTTTGCTTCTCTTGAGGCGATTACAGCGAAATCATGGGGAACTTACACCAGACTTACTGCGTGGTTGAAGCTAGTTACTATTCGATGTGTTCAGCCTTGCGGTATCGGGTTCATAACGCACTGAAATCATGGAGAATATCGAAAGCCTGACAATCTGCTCTCCTCCGTATCAACCGCCTTTTTGTAACGACTCTCGGCTGTGATTTTCGAGGTGTCGATAGGCTTGTGGCGGGCAGGTACGCGACGGAGCTGTACTTCGAACGGCGGCACCCCGAAGACTTGTTTGCCCCGCTAGCACACGGCGTCGCGGCGTTGTTCGCCAACGTGGATCGCAGACGCGTCCGCAAGTGCAATCAGTGTGTGCTGCACTTCCATGACACCAGCAAGAAGGGGACGCGACGTTGGTGCAGCATGCAGCTATGCGGGAATCGCCTGAAGGTCGCGGCCTATGCAGCTCGCCGACGCCTGCGGCACCCGCGAATAACCAAGGAATCTTAGCTACCATCCTTTTGAGACTCGGCCATATAGCGGGCTACAGTTAGAGTGCCCTCCGCGCCCCACATATTCCGGACGGACGGTCAGCAATGCGGAAGTAATCCGGGAGTGCTTCAGCGCTTCGTCTCGCGGTCCAGAAACGTTAGTGCTTTATCGGACGCGCGTTCTAGCGGAGGCGTGAAGGCGGGCATCCTCCACGAACCTCGGGTGGAAACGGTACGTCAACATCGGGTTGCGCCGAGGGGCAAACCCGAGCGACTCGTAGAGGCGGCGTGCGCGGATGTTGGTAGGGCTTGCCTCCAACGCAACCGCAACCGCGTTGAACGGCCTTTCGCGGTCCAAATACCCGAAAAACTTGCGGCCGAACCCGCGGTTCCGCGCCTCGGGAACTACGAAAAGTTCGTCTACGAATAGGAGCTTGCCGCCGAATTCATTGCTCCAATACGGAATCAACAGGCTATAGCCGCGTATTGGCACGCCTTCGGTGAACAGGATGATCCGGCCTCTTGACGGCTCCGCGAGCAAGAATTCGATCGTCAACGGAAATCGCCGGTGATCTGCGACTGATGCGGGCTCATCCTCGGAGTAGAGGGCGTACATCATGGTGAGAACTTCCTTCGCCAGATGCCCGTCCGCCATGGTAGTGAAGTCTATTTCAGGCATATTCCGCCCCAGACTCTCAGATACTCGCTTGGACAACTTCTAGACCGCCCAGCCGCAGGACAGATCATTGCCCGTGAGAGCCACAGGGTGCCTCACAGGCGTCTCGGAATTGAACCATCCCTTTGCGAATTGCTAAGCCTTTATGAGGGCAACCAAATCGCTGAGCGAACTTAATGTGGCATCGGGCGTGAAACCGAGCTCATCGGCAGCGGCACTAGAGCGATTTACCCAATGGGTCCTGAATCCGAACGACTTGGCGCCGGCACCATCCCAAAAGTTGGAAGAAACGAAGCCAATCTCACTCTTGTCCAAACCCAACTTTCGAGCCGCGAGCTGGTACGCTGCGGGACTGGGCTTGTAGGTTTTCACTTCGTCGACGCTGAGAACGTCAGAAAATACTCCTTTAAGCCCTGCACTCTCCACGACGGCCTTGAGCATCTTCGGGCTTCCGTTGGAGAGAATAGCCAGGGGGATTTTGGAGAGAGACCCGAGTGCTTGTCTGACTTCGGGAAAGGGATCGAGGTGGAGATACGCTGCCATCAATTCGGCACAGGCGCCCGCGTTGAGCGGCAGTTTCATTGCATGGCAGGTCGCGACTAGCGCAGACTCGGTCACCATCCAAAAGTCTTCATACCGGCCCATCAGGGAGCGTAGCCAAGTGTATTCCAACTGTCTGGTGCGCCACCCATTGCTTACCGCGGACCCCTGTCCTGGAAATTTCCGGTTCAAGGCTGCGATAACGGACTGAACATCGAAGAGTGTTCCATAGGCATCAAAGGCGAGAGCTTTGATTGGCTTCTTCTCGTTTTCCATAGGCGCCATCCTGTTGAGAAAGCTAAAAGAAGGGCCAAGTCCGGTCGCTAAGGCGCCAGTCCCAGTTGTCTTGATGAAATCTCTCCGCGTTATTTCGCCTTTGCTCTTTGCCATCTTAGGTATTTCTCCTTCAGCAGACTCAATGCCAGAAGTCATTGGGCTTCTCGATGGATCTTGATATATGACGCCGGGTATCTTGCAGAGTTAGGGAGCTTCGAGCTGCTGAGCGTCGTGTCAGCGAACACTCTTCACGAATGCCGCGAGTGCACTTCCGATTTCAACGGGAGAGTCTTCCTGCAAAAAATGGATGCCCCGGACCGCGACCTCCCTTTGGTTTGGCCATGTTTGAGCGAACTCGCGGCCCCGCCCAGCGGCCAAGATTCTCCCGGGTTCGCCGACGATGAACAGCTTGGGAAGCTTGCTTTGGGACATCCACTTGCCATAGCTCTCAACGATTGCGACGACATCGGCCGGGTCGCCATCAATCGGAATCTCGCGCGGCCAGACTAGCGTCGGCAGCCGCGACTCGCGATCTCGATAAGGGGCCCTGTAGACTGCCATTTCCTCCTCGCTCAGCTTGCGCATCACCCCGCTCGGGAGGATGACCTCCACAAAGAAATTCTCGTCGAGCACCATGTGCTCTCCCTTGTCCGAGCGGAGCGCGCGGAAAGGCGAATCGGGGCCGAAGTCTTCCCAACGCCGCGGCTGGACAATCGCCTCCATATACGCAATCGCCTGTATGTGATTGGGGTAGCGCGAGGCACGATAGAAGCCCAGAGCCGAGCCCCAATCGTGCACGACCAAAATTACATTCTTCGAAAGTCCCAACGCATCGAACCACGCATCGAGATACCGCGCATGATCGACAAACCGATACGAGCGCGCCGGCGACTTCCCCGATTGACCCATGCCCACCATGTCGGGTGCCAGGCATCTTCCCAGTTTGCTGACGTAAGGGATGACGTTGCGCCAAAGGTAGGAAGACGTGGGGTTGCCGTGCAGAAACACGATGGGATCTCCGCGCCCGGTGTCAACATAGCTGATCTCCGTATCGAGCACAGCGACACGCCGCCTGGGGTAGGGATCCGCAGCGCTGATGTTTGCTTTCTCGGCTGACATGAGTCTATTTGAAAAGGTTGACCCCATCAGGAAACCCGGCAAAGCGATCAGGAGCTTGTTGGCGTCCCGCCGCGAATAGGTAGCCGACATGAATCACTCTCTCTCGATCGGCTTCAGTCCAAGGGACAATTGGCCGTTTCGTTCCCAACGCCTGTGGAGATGGCATCAGCGCAAGATCCAAAAGTTCAGGCCGCCGTTCGTCGACATCGCCGCGCGATGCCCCGGCGAGGCGCGGGAAATGAGCAAGTGTATCTCAAGAACGAGGCAATTCAACCGCGCATGCCTCGTCAGCACAGACGAGCTCCGGCCTGACCACACCGCTACGTTCAGCGCCCTGGGTGGCGATCGCGATGGTGACGCCCGCGTTGACCGCAGCCGCCACATCAATTCCCGCCACAAGCGTTTCGTAAGGGACGTCAGCTTCCAAGGCTCTCTTGAGCCGGTTACCGGTGCAGGCGATGCATCCGCGCGTGGTTGTGACGGCCAAGCCAATCAAGTGTTTCTCGCGATCCGTCAGATGTTCGGACTGACCGGTCACCTGAAGAAGTTTTTGCACGGCAAATTCCGAAATTTCCATGAGGTTTCCTCCCACCTGTTTGATTTCCACTCTGTTCGACATATTGACAACTGTCGAACAGACTACCATGAAATATCCAGTGATAGCAAAAGAAGACTCACAAAAGATGAGCAGTCGCCGAAAGCGTCAAGGCGAGATCTTACGCAGGCGCTTCATATACTCGCCCCAGGTCTTCCGCCGCATTCGCAAGAACATGTACTTCGATTCGCGTCGTATGTCAATGAGCCCAGCAGTGGCCAGTTCTTTGATGTGGTGGGACAACGTTGCCCTGGAGATCGGCATGTCCGCCTTCAAAGCAAGGCATGAAATCTCGTCCTCGGCGCGTGCGATCCGTTCAAGAATTTCAAGCCTCCTGGAATCTACGAGCGCTTTCGTTACCTGAAGGAACCGCATCTTGTTCATCGCTCGATAATACCCTGAATTGCCGCGGGAAATGTGTACTCAAGACGTTGCGGGTTCCAACGGAGGGTATGGCGCCATGACTTGCGCTTAAGGGCGCTTAAGGGTGTGTTTTACGTCAGATACGACGGGGGCTTGGCTCATGAACGGCCAATAGGCCGGTCCTGAAATACCTTGTTCGAACCAACTTCTGGTTGAAACTTTCTCCCACTTGGGGAATCAGAGGGGTGACCCACATTTCTGGAGCATGGACTCAAAAACGCTATCATGCCCCCTAGCGGGATCGCGAAAGCTAAGGAAATTGCGAGGATAAGGGGGGCGATACCTTGCGGGAGAAGATGTCTGGTAGCCCGAAATCGTTGAGGTCCAGATCATTGAATCGGCGCGAATTGCTCAAGCTTTCTCCGTTGCTACTTGTCGGAGCATTTGGGATTCCAAAGTTCCGCGATCCTCTGCTGACGACGGGAGTCGCCTTCGCTGACTGGGCTTCCGCAGGTTGGTTTCGCCGTAATCATCTGGCGCCGATATTCGCCGACAGCGAAGTCACGCCCCCCGACAGGTTCTACGTCAACACGTACGATGTAGACGATCCCGGAGTCGACCTCGACAAGTGGACGCTGACCGTCGGTGGCGACGTCATGCGGCCCGGCGAGTATACTCTCGCACAAATCCAGTCCTTCCCAAAACTTGCCCAAAACACGCGGCACATCTGCGTCGAGGGATGGGATGTAATCGGCCGCTTCGGGGGCACGCGTATCTCCGATTTCCTGCAGCACGTGGGTGCAAACCCGAAAGCGAAATTCCTCTACGTGGAGTGTGCCGACGATTACTACGAATCGCTCGACATGGCGTCCGCACTCCATTCGCAATCACTGCTGTGCTACGAGATGTACGACCAGCCACTCACGCGCGAGCACGGCGCTCCTCTGCGACTGCGCGTCCCCACGAAAATAGGTTACAAGCAGGCCAAATATCTGACGGGCCTCCGCGTGACCGATGTTGTTCCAAAAGCAGGCTATTGGGAGGACCAGGGCTACCCCGCTTACTACGGGCTATAGTCGGGGCACATTTTGATGACCGAACCAAACGCCCTGGCAGTTCCGATCGCGGCTGTTGAAGCCGGCGAAAACGATCTCCGCTTGGCTTACGAACATCCCTGGGCTGTGCGGTTCTGCCATTGGCTGAATACGGTGTCGCTTTTTGTGATGGCCGCGAGCGGTCTGCGCATCTTCCGAGCCTTTCCGAGCTTCGGGCCAAAGATCCCTCAGCACAATTTGCTGAATGTTCCGGCATCCTTGACTATGGGTGGCTGGCTCGGCGGCGCGCTGCAATGGCACATCACGTTTGCATGGACCTATGTCGCCACAGGTATTTTCTACCTCGCGTATCAGATTTTCTCCGGTAACTACCGCCAGACACTATTCGTGCCGAAGGACGTTGCCGGCGTGTGGCCCATGGTCCGCCACTACTTCTTTTTCGGGCGCAAGCCAGCGCAAACCGAGGTGTACAACCCGCTCCAAAAGATGGCATACACCTCAGCGATTCTGCTTGGTTTTCTCTCATTTCTGACCGGGATCGTGCTCTACAATCCCGTGCAATTTTCCTCCTTGGCTTCGTTGATGGGTGGTTTTCACTGGGCCCGGGTCTGGCATTTTGGTGTGCTTGGCGCGTTCCTCTTGTTTGTCATGGGACACCTGGTCATGGTGGTCCTGCATGGATGGAGAAATTTCACATCCATGCTGACAGGCTGGAAGCGCAATCCGGAATACTTGCCGTAACGATGGGATGCCGTTGAAGCCGGAGGCGGTGCGAGATCGGGAGTGGCGGGGAGGCGAAGCTACGGGTGTCGTTCGACCCGACCCCGGCTCCGAGCACGAAGCCGCTCTCATCGACCGCATCCAGCGCGGGGAAAGGGAACTGTTCTACGAACTGATCCGGCCATATGAGAAGCGCGTCTTCGTCATCGCCCTCACGATTCTCCGGAACGAAGCCGATGCGGAAGATGCGGCGCAGGAAGCCTTCCTTAAAGCATTTCGGCATCTGGCGCAGTTTCGGTCCGAATCGCGGTTCAGCACCTGGCTGATTCAGGTGGCAATCAATGAAGCGCGACTGCGACATCGAAAGAGTCATATCGAAATCATGCGACCGATAGAGGATCCAGAAAACGAAGCCGGCACGTACGCGCCGCGTGACTTCGCGGACTGGCGCGAGATCCCGTCGGAAGCGCTTGAGCGCAAGGAAATCCGCGACATGCTCGTCGCTGCGTTGGGTTCGCTCGCACAGAAATACCGCGAGGTGTTTGTCCTCCGTGACGTGGAGCACTTGAGCATCGAGGATACGGCGCGGGCGTTAAGGATATCGGCGGGCGCTGTCAAGACGCGGCTCTTGCGCGCGCGTCTGATGCTGCGCGATCTTCTCTCACCGGGAATTGAAGGAGTCTGGCCGGGCCATTCGCAGATTCCGAAGGGGACAAAACCATGGTCGTAAAGTGTGAAGATGTTTGGCGCGAGCTTTCCAATTATTTTGAGGACGACCTTGATCCAGAGTTGAAGCGTGCGATGGAGGAACATTTTGCGCACTGCCACCACTGCGAGGTAGTGCGCGACGGCATGCGTAATGTCATTGAGGTTTACGGTGACGAAAGAATGTTCTCGTTGCCTGTGGGTTTCTATCCCCGGCTGCACCGCCGGCTCGCCGATCAAGTCGAGGGACAAAGAGGATCCGCGCTGGGATGGCTAGTGACACTCGCAGCCACTTGCTCGCTCGCCGCCTTTGCCCTTCTCGCGACTATACACAATCGCCTAGTGCCGCAGCCCCGCGCACAAATGAGTCAACCCGCCCGGCGAATGCCAGAACGGCTTGTGGCCGTCGTGGAGGGAGGCAAAATGTTTCATGTGCCGGGCTGCCCTTTCATGCACGGAAAATATCGCATGGTAACGCCTGAGGAAGCGGTTCGTGAGGGTTACGGTCCTTGCAATCGTTGCATGTACGAAGCGCTTCGACGTGCCGGAACTGTGACGCCGGACTTTGAAGGGGAAGAATTCGCGAGCAAATGATTGGGGCAAAATGATGAAGGCCCGAGCGGCGGGGAGAAGTCTGAATTGAGCCGCCCGGGCGGTGAATGATCGAATCGGCGCGGCTCTAGTTCTGGGACTTGTCGTCGTGCTTCATGCCGTCGTCTTTTTTCATGTCGTCGTGCTTCATGTTGTCCTTCTTCGTTTTCTTCTTGGACTTGGCGTCTTTCGACATGCTGTCCTTGCTCATGTCGTCGTGCTTCATGCCATCGTCTTTTTTCATCTGGTCTTGCTGAGCCTGTTCTTGCCGCGGTGTGGCAAAGCTGGGCACTGCCAGTGCCATGGAACATAGTGCAATCCCCGTGATGAGTAGCTTCTTCATGTGTTCTCCTTTTTCAAATGGAGTATTTGTAAGCCGGTGTATGCGTCCCGGTACTACCGTCTGATACGCAAAGCGCATGAAAGTTACAAACACCTCTGCAATTGCTGAGGACCCGGTGCAAGCTGGAATCTGTGACTCCCTCGCGGTTAGACGATTGCCTCAGAGAATTCCGTATCTTTTGAGTGAGTCGCGTACCTGGTCTCCGATGTGTTCCGGTTAATTGGTTCAATTTATCTCAAGGATGTGCGAAGCCATCTCCTGAAGTAATCCCTGGCTAAGTTTTCGGTCTTAGGTCAATTCCATGGATGGCCTGGATTGCGCGGGACATCTGTAATCCATAAGACGTCAGGAGGCGCGTCGATCCTCGCATACAGGTTTCGGACTCCGGGTCTCCACCAACTCAGCTCTATCTCCAGCGAGCATGAGCCGTGCCCGTAGCTCCATTTTGGACGAGAACATCACGGGTGTTCTGAGATGTGCTATCCGAGCATTTTTTTCTTGTCGGTTAGTGTCCTTCCGTTTTGAGCGCCGATTCAGAAATCCTCCGTGCTCCGAGAGATGAACAGGGTCGTGAACGGTTCCATCATCCATCGCCGCAATATTTCTTTCGACCGCACCTCGGATTGAAGCTTTTTCTCGGGCTGGGTATCGAATGGGCATGAGGAGGAACTCTTGAACACTCGAAATGCAATTGGCATCCTTGGGTTGTTACTGGCATTTGCAATCATTCTGCCTGTGACCCACGCAGCTGAGCGCGATCAAGCGACTAAACTCACCTTCAACCAGTCCATCCAAATTCCAGGACGCGTTCTGCCAGCGGGAACCTACTGGTTCATCCTGGCCGACAGTACATCCAACCGGAACATCATCCACATCTTCAACTCTGATCGGTCGATGCTGTATGCGACTGTCAATACCATAACTGCCGAGCGTCTACAGTCAACCGACCATAGTGCAATCACCTTCGCCGAACGTGATTCGACACAGCCGAGCGCGATAGTGACCTGGTTCTATCCAGGACGTACAATCGGCCATGAATTCGTATACTCGAAGTCGGAAGAGCACGAACTTGCAAGGGCCAGGCACCAGACCGTAGTGACTGGCGATTAGCACGAATTCACCCAATTCCGGCCCACACGTGGCTGGCGACGGCGAAGGGCCACCGCCAGCCTTTGTTTTCAAGGAAACACTGCCACTGTCGCTGGAAGATTCACCCGACCCATGCCCCAGAGTTGAAACTTTTTCCTGGTTGGGCAGTCCAACGAGTATGAATCACCGAGCCAGAACCTTTCTGGCACCACTCGCGGCCGCGATTGCCATCGCCACTGTGATGGCAATCGCCTCCGCCGCGCGGGGTGCGACAACTCAAAACCACCTTCCAGTTGGCCGGTCGGCTTATCTCGACCGCGCGCGCGGAGAGCGCATTGATTGGTACCCCTGGGGCAAGGAAGGGTTTCAGAAGGCGCGGGAATTGGATCAGCCCATTTTGCTAGACCTTGGTGCGACTTGGTGTCCTTGGTGCAGGCTCATGGAACGGGATAGTTACAACGACGTCGGAACGGCCACCTACATCAACAGCCACTTCGTCGCGATCAAAGTTGACTTTGATGCAGATCCGAAACTGTCGGCAGATTTTGAACGGGCGCAGGCCTTCATGAATCTTCCCGCAGGCCTTCCGCTGACTGCGTTTCTCACCCCGGATGGAAAGCTCTATGCCGGTGGAGGCTATTTCCCAAAGACTGCAACCAAGAACAAACCTGCGTTCCGTGAAGTGCTCGAACAAGCGGATCAAATGTTCCGCGAGCAGCGCGCGGCCATCGAACGTGAAGGGTTCGAAATGAAAATCGGAGAGTGAGCCAATGAATAAGAAAATTAGATTGTTTTTTGCGATCTCAATTCTGGCGCTCGTTGCGCCTGCGCATGCGGGTGACAATCTTCGCTTGAATCCACACCTTGACTACTCCTCTGACAGCGAGGACGGTCCCCTCATCACCGGAGATCACATGGACGAAGGCGCCGTATCCGGCAAGCCGAACTACGTCATCATTTACGGCGAGGGCTGTTTCAATTCCAAGCGTCAGGCACGACGCACGGTGAGTCTCTACGAGAAGTATAAGGACCGCGTGAACTTCGTGGTCGTGGACCTCGATCGGAAGCGCACTCAGGCACAGCAGCAGCTCGTGAGGCAGTATTACCAGGGCTATATACCGCACGTGGTCGTTCTCGATAAATCTGGGAAGCCCCTTTACAACGCCTCAGGCGAGGTAGAAGAATCGTCCATATCGTCTATCCTGGATCATGCCTCGGATGAGCGCCCAGCAGTCAAATGAGTTACGGGCCTGAACTTCGGTTCCGAATGGCGCACAGAGCGGACACTCAGGAGGTCATGCCCTTAAAGCAAGCCCCCTTGTGCCCGGGTGCGTTTCCATGCTGTCGGGTATCGGCGTCGAACAGCTACGAGCTGGCCAGCCGGCACGCAACCGCTGTTCGCGTCATCGCTGGCGTTTGTCCTGGGGTTTTCCGTTGTGTTTATCGGCTTCGGACCGTCGGGTAGTGCTGTAGGCCAGTTCCTGATGCACAACAAGTCGCTGATGGGGCCTGTGGCCGGAGCCGTCATCATCCTGTTCGGCCCTCACTTAGTCGGCTGGCTGATCAAGATTCCAGTGAATGCAGGACTGGTGATTGGCGGTGCACTGGCCCCGGCTGTCGTGTCACCGGTTTCGGGCTAACGAAGTGCGACTGCAGTTGAGCGTGCTGGCGTGCAACCTCGGCAATCTGTGGAGACGGCTGGTGCTGCCGAAGGGCATCGACAGTTGGTCGGTGATCAGTGTGTAGCAACGCCTAGCCTGCTTAATTCGTGAGAGTTGAAGTTTTGTCTTGCGTGGTCGGATTTTTTGGTTTTTTGGCGTTTGAGTCGTCGTGCGAGGCGTTGAAAAGACCGCAGAGAGGACGAAGTGCTGCGTGAC
>Ga0187846_10001661_pt1 | contig 12490 bp, 8 predicted proteins | sample TC_taG_FD_161473 | JGI IMG/M metagenome (GOLD analysis project Ga0187846, IMG submission 161473) | Biofilm microbial communities from the roof of an iron ore cave, State of Minas Gerais, Brazil - TC_06 Biofilm (v2) | ecosystem: Environmental > Terrestrial > Deep subsurface > Cave > Wall biofilm ...
GGGCGCCGCCAGCGACGAGGGGAGAATCGGGACCACGACCAAGACCGAGAGGACGAGGGCGAGAGCGAGCGCCGACCCGCCGAGCCAGAACCGGTGCTGCATGGGAGACTCTCGCCGGGAGCCGTCCCGGCTCACCCGACGGACCGCAGAAGCTTCGTGTAGGCTTCTCGGTTGAGCTCGAGATCGATGTCGGCGTTCGCCGGTCCGATGAGGTCGGGCAGGAGCTTGAGTTCGAGGGCTTGCGCGTCCCCGTTCGGCGTCTTGGGGCGGTGCATGACCCCGATCGGAATCTTGCCCGAGTGCATCGTCTCGAGGCAGAGGCGGAACATCGTGTGGCGGTTCGAGGCATCGTAGCCCTCGAGCTTCGAGACGTCGACCACGCGCTGCCGCCAATCCTTGAACGTGTCGTTGTAGGTGACGCAGGGGGAGAGGTCCTCGACGAACGCGTACCCCTGGTTCCCCCGCGTGAACTTCAGCGCCTCGACCAGGGTCGCGGTCATCGTCCTCGGGTCGCCGGAGAACGTTCGCGCGATGAAGTTGTGCGCGGGAATCGACAGCGCGGTGAGCATCGCGTCGAACGGAGGCTCGACGTTCCCCTCGTAGCCGATCGGCGCCGTCGGGGCCGCCTGGCCCTTCGTGAGCCCGTAGGTCTCGTTCATCATCACGATGTAGAGGATCGATGCGTTCTTCTTGAACGCGTGCATGAAATGCCCCATCCCGATCGCGTAGCCGTCCCCGTCGCCCCCCGCCGCGATCACCGTCAGCTTCGGGTTGGCGAGCTTGATGCCGATGGCTTGAGCCAGGAGACGTCCGTGAAGCGCGTGGATCCCGTTCACGTCGATGAAGTTGTGAATCCCTCCCGAGCAACCGATGCCGCCGACCAGCACCTCCTCGTTGGGCGGGATGCCGACCTCCTGGGCCGCCTTCTTCACGGCGGCCAGCACGCCGAAGTCCCCGCAGCCCGGGCACCAGGTCGAGGCGTGGGACTTGACGGATTCGACCATCGCCTAGCGTCCCTCCACTCGAGCAATAATCTCGCTGGCGCGCAGGGAAGAGCCGTCGTACTTGAGAATCGATCGCAGCTTGTCGTGGTACTGGGGCAAGAACTCCTGGATGAGGTGGGCATGCTGGGCCGAGTAGTTGTGCTCCACGACGAACGCCTGGTCGACCGAATCCAGGAAGGGCGACAGCGTTTCCGTCTGCACCGGAAACAGCGTGCGTGCCTGATAGAACCGACTCGGGACGCCGCGTCGCGCGAGGTTCTCCTGGGCCTCCCGGATCGGCCCCCAAGTGCTTCCGTAGCCAATGAATCCGAGCTTGGCCCCGGGTTCCCCGTACACTCGGGGTAACGGAAGGTCGCTCTTGGCGTAGGAGAGCTTGTCCATGCGCTTCCGCATCATCTTCACGCGGTTCACCGGGTTCACCGAGACGTGCCCGAACTCGTCGTGTTCGTTCCCCGTGACCTGAGAGAAGACGCCGGGGGTTCCCGGGGGCACGTGCGGCGAGATTCCGTCCGGGGTGAACGCGTAGTACTTGTAGACCTCGAGCGCCTCGAGTTCTTCTCGATTGAGGAGCTTCCCGTGGTCGATGTGCACCCCTTCGAGGCTGAACGGCGTGCCGGTCACCGTGTTCTGACAGAGCGCCTGGTCGAGGAGGAGCAGGACGGGAACGCGCCACTTGTCCGCCAGGTTCAGCGCGTCCACGGTAATGTCGAAACAATCGGCGACGGTCCCCGGAGCCAGGATGAACTTAGGGAAGTCGCCGTGCCCGAGGTGCGCTAGGTGAGCCAGGTCGGACTGTTCGTGCCGCGTCGGCTCGCCGGTGGACGGCCCCACGCGCTGACAGTCCGCGACGACGATGGGGACCTCGGCCGTGGCCGCATGACCGATCCCCTCGGTCATGAGGGAGAGACCGGGACCGCTCGTTGAGGTCATCGCGCGCGCGCCGGCGTAGCCCGCCCCGATCACCATGTTCACCGCGGCGAGCTCATCCTCCGCCTGACGGACGACGCCGTGGAAGGGCGGCAAGTAGCGCATCAGGTACTCCATGATCTCCGTCGCGGGGGTGATCGGATAGCCCGCGAAGAACCGCCCGCCCCCGACCACGAAGCCGAGCGCCACGGCCTGGTTCCCCGTCGTGAGGATCTGTTCGGTAGCGTCCCCCTGCACGACTCGCCAGCGATTCGGCACATCGGGATGCGAAAGCGCCTCTTTGCGCCCGATGTCGAGGGCTTTGAGGTTCTTCTCGAGAGCCTCGGCGGACCGGCGGCGGAAACGGTCCTCGATAACGGCTCGGGTCTTCTCCGGGTCGAAGCCCATGAGAATCGAGATCGCACCGTACGCGGCCGTGTTCTTGTAGATCGGTTGTCCGACCTGGCTCCCGACCAAGGTCGCGAACGGAAACCCGATGGCGTCAGACTCCTCCAGTTGGAATACGGACGAGTCGAACAGGATCATGCCGTCCTGGGCAAGGTCGGGACGACCGTAGTCGACCGCTTCCCTATCGAACGCGAGCAGGAGGTCGACCTCGGGCTTGGCCGCCGCGGTCGGCTCCCGCGACGCGCGAATCGACGCGTCGGCGTGCCCTCCTCGAATTCGCGAAAGAACGTTCCGCGACGTGTACACATAGAGGCCGGTCTTCCGGAAGTATCGGCCGAGCAGGTCGGACACCGTGAGGGTACCATCCCCTCCTTGCCCGCCAATCAGGATCGAGAGGTCGTTCAGTTCCTTGGCGGTTCGCGCGAGCGCTGGGCCCGCTTCGCCGACGAGGGCGGTTGCCTGGGCTGAGGGAGAAGTCATCTCAACCTGCCGAAAAGACGCCGCCTCCGCTCGTCCACGCTCAATCGAGAAGGCGACCATATTTAACGGTGGGGATGAACGTGAGCGACCGCCGAGAATTCCCGACCGTTCCCGGGTCCGGGGAGAGCGCCGTTCCGACGGTCGTACGTTAACGTACGCCCGAGGCGGGAGAGAGATTTCGACAAAGGTTATGACGCGCCTACCGCTCGTCGATAGGCGATGCCCGCGCGCGCCTTGGTAGAAAACTTCCATCGCGCGACGAGCCGCGACCGGCGGTTCGCGCGCCCGATCGTGCTCTGGGATGAGACGCTTCGAGACGGCGAACAGATGTGCGGCGTCCACTTCTCCCCCGAGGAGAAGCTCCGGATAGCCGAGCGGCTCAGCGAGATCGGGGTGCCCCTGCTGGACGCCGGGATCCCGGTCGTCTCAGCGGAGGAAGCCGAGGCCGTCCACCGGCTCGCTCACGCGGGACTCAAGAGCCACGTGCTCGCATCCGCGCGGACCGTCCCCCGGGACATCGATGCGGTCATCGCGAGCGGTGCGACGCACATCGCGATTTTCGTCGCCGCGAGCACGGTGCACTTGCGCTTCAAGCTCAAGATGACCCCGGCCGAAGTGCGCCAGGCCTCGCGCAAGTCGGTGCGCCAGGCCAAGGACGCCGGGCTCCACGTCGCTTTCGTCACCGAGGACACCGTCCGGGCGCCATTCCCGTTTGTCCAGCAGCTCTATCGCGAGGTCCAGGCCGAGGGGGCCGACCGGCTGGTGATCTCCGATACGGTCGGCATCATGACCCCCCTCACGTTCCGATGGTACCTGCGCGAGTTCCGCCGTCGCGTCCGGCCCAAGGACCTCTCCGTGCACTGCCACAACGATTTCGGTCTTGCCACGGCGAACACCCTCACCGCCCTCGAGGAGGGTGCAGTGAGTCCGCATGTCTGCGTCAATGCGCTCGGTGAAAGGGCCGGCAACGCGTCGCTGGAAGAGGTGGTGATGGCGCTCGAGTGCCTCTACGGAGTTCGGACAGGCGTCCGCACGGACCGATTGTACGAACTGTCCCGCCTCGTGGAGGAGATGTCGGGGGTCCCCGTTCCCCTCAACAAGGCTCTGGTCGGCTACAACGCCTTCTCGCACGAGGCCGGGATCCATACCCACGGGATCCTGGCCAACACGCTAACGTACGAACCCCTGCAGCCCGAATCCCTCGGACGCCATCGGCGACTCGTCCTGGGTAAACACACCGGCAAGGCGGCGATCGTGGAGAAACTGCGCGAGCGGGCTGTCACGCTCGACTCCGGCGCGCTCGAGGAGCTGCTCCAGCGCGTCAAGCGCGGGTCCGAGACCGAGAGCAAGGCCGACGCGGCGCGATTCCTGGGCGACTACCGCGCGCGATTCGAGCACACGGGCTTATCCGACCCGGAATTCTGGAAGCTCGTGGCCGAGGTGCGGTCCTCCGAGACGCGCGTGGCCGAGGTGGAGTCGTGACCGGGTCCCAGCCGGACGGAATGACGCTCGCCGAGAAGATCCTCGCTCGGGCCTCCGGTCTCGAGCACGTGGTTCCCGGACAGATCGTCGACGGTCGAGTCGACCTCGCGATGATGCACGAGCAGGGCGCCCAGACAGTCCAACCGTTCCACGACATGGGCGCGGCTCGCGTCTGGGACCCGGACCGAGTGGTGATCGCCATCGACCACTGGGTGCCCGCGTCGACCGAAGGGGCCGCGGTACTCCACCGTATGCTGCGAAAGTTTGCGGCGGAACAGGGGCTCAAGAACTTCTACGACGTGGGCAATCACGGCATCTGCCACCAGATCCTCGCCGAGAACGGCTGGGTGGTCCCGGGCGACCTAGCGGTCGGGACCGATTCCCACACCAACATGCTCGGGGCGGTCGGCTCGGTCTCCACCGGCATCGGTCCCACGGAGATGGCGGCGGTCCTCGCCCTCGGCCGTCTTTGGCTCAAGGTGCCGTCCTCGATCCGGATCGACATCCGGGGAACCCCCGGGCCTGGAGTCACCGCGAAGGACGTCACCCTGCGGATCGTCGGAGAGGTCAAGACGACGGGAGCGACCTATCGTGCCGTGGAGTTCGCCGGTCCGACGGTGGAGGCGATGAGCATGCCGGAACGATTCACGCTCTGCAACATGACCACCGAGATGGGGGCGAAGTGCGGCATGGTCGCCCCGGATGAGACCACCTTCGACTACCTCCGTCCGATCGCCAAGCACTCGATGCAACCGACCGCTCCTGACCTCGGAGCGAAGTACGAGCGGCGCCTCTCGATCGACGTGGACGGAATGCCCCCGATGGTGGCGTGTCCCTACTCGCCGGACAATGTGCGGCCGCTGCCCGACGTGGCGCGCGAGCATGTCCGGATCGACCAGGCGTTCCTCGGTTCGTGCACCAACGCGCGGATCGAAGACCTGCGCGAGGGGGCGGCGCTGATGAAAGGTCACCGTGTCCACGCCGGGGTCCGGTTCATCGTCTCTCCGGCATCGACCGCGATCTACCGCCAGAGTCTCGGCGAAGGATTGATCGACGTCTTCACGGAAGCGGGCGCGGTATTCACGAACTCGAGCTGCTCCGCCTGCTTCGGGGGGAACATGGGCATCCTCGCTCCGGGAGAGGTGTGCGCTTCCTCCTCCAACCGGAACTTCCCGGGACGAATGGGGGCGAAGGACGCTCGCATCTATCTGATGAGCCCAGCCGCGGTGGTCGCGTCCGCGATCCGCGGCGAGGTCACGGACCCCCGGGAGTTCGCGTAGGAGCCCGCACATGCAGGATGTGATCGAGGGCCGCGTCTGGACCCTCGGCGCTGACGTCGACACCGACCAGATCATCAGCGGCAAGTACCTCACGGTGATCGACCCGAACGAGCTCAAGAAACATGTGCTCGAGATCGCGCTTCCCGAGTTCGCCGACCACGCGAAACCCGGGGACCTCCTGATCGCCGGGGTGAACCTGGGCTGCGGCTCGAGCCGGGAACACGCTCCCCAGGCCCTGAAGGCGATAGGGGTCTCCGCCATCGTGGCGGATTCGTTCGCCCGGATCTTCTACCGCAACTCGATCAACCTGGGGCTTCCGGCGATCGAGGCGCCGGGGGTTCGCGAGATCTTCGACGCCGGGGATCAGGCGCGCATCGCGATGCGGGACGGTACGGTGACCAACCTCGAGGACGGCCGGTCGGTGCGCTTTCCCCCGCTTCCGCCTCACCTGATCGAACTACTGGACGCGGGAGGTCTCGTGGAGAAAGTCCGTCGCGAGCTTGCCGGCACGGCCACCAGCGCGGTCCGATGAACGGAAGCGGTTACCGGGTCGTGGTTCTGCCGGGCGATGGGGTCGGCCCGGAGGTGGTCCACGCCGGTTGCCGCGTCCTGGACGCGCTCGCGGAGGGCGACGTCGCGCCGTGGCGGCTCGAGGAGCACGCCGGGGGGGCCGAGTACTATAGAGACCACGGGCGCGACTGGGAGCCCGAGACCGAGGCGGCGGCGCATCAAGCTGACGCCATCCTGCTCGGCGCCGTCGGCTGGCCGGGCGTGACGAAACCGAACGGGGACCTCGCGGGGGGAAGCCTCGTCCTCGGTCTGAGACGGGACCTCGACCTGTTCGCCAATGTACGGCCTTGCCGTCTGTATCCGGGCGTCGTCCATCGGATCAGTGGGCGGCACGGTCAGGTCTGGTCGCCCGAAAACGTCGATATGGTCCTCGTCCGAGAGAATACCGAGGGTCTCTACACCCCTGCCCGGGGTCGCCTCGATCGGGGCGAGCAGACCGAGGTCGCGGTGGACACTCGACTCATCACGCGCAAGGGCGCCGAACGGGTAGTACGGTTCGCCTTCGAGCTCGCCCGAGGTCGGAATTCCGGAGCTCCCGAAGACCACGTGCGCCGCCTGACGTGCGTCGATAAATCGAACGTGCTCGAGGGCTGTCGGTTCTTCCGCGAGACATTCGACCGAGTGGGAGCCGAATACCCGGAGGTCGCGAGAGACTACGCCTACGTCGATGCGTTCGCCCAGTGGCTCGTACGCAATCCGGAGCATTACAACGTCGTCGTCACCACCAACATGATGGGCGACATCGTCACGGACCTCGCGGCGGTCCTTCAGGGCGGCATGGGGTTCGCTGCCGGGGCCAACATCGGTCGCGAGCATGCCATGTTCGAGCCGGTCCACGGAAGCGCACCGAAGCACGCGGGAAAGAACGAGGCGAACCCGTTCGCCACTCTGCAAGCGATCGAAATGCTCCTGCGCTGGCTCGGGGCGCGCAAGCAGGACGGTCGTTTGATCCGCCAAGCCGATCGGCTGAGTCACGCCGTGACCGACACCCTGAAGGGCGGGAAGGCCCGGACCTACGACCAAGGGGGAACGGCGACCACGACGGACGCGGCGGAGCGAGTGATCGAAACGATCCGTGCGGAGCCCGCATGAGCGAACTTCGCGACGTGGCGGTGGTGGGCGGCGCGACCGTGAAGTTCGGGGTTCGCGCGGCTACCTGGGCCGAGCTCGCTCAGGAAGCCGGCGCCGCCCTCTTCCGGGCGATGCCGAACCTCCGCGCCGAGGACGTCGATTCGCTGTTCGTCGGCGCCGCCGAGCCGGAGCGATTCGCCTTCCAGTCCCACGTCGCACCGCTCGCGGCCGAGCAGATGGGGCTCAAGCCGTGGCGGATCCTGCAGCGCACCGAGCTCGCGTGCGCCTCGGGCCAGTCCGCGATCCGATCTGCCTACGCCGCGATCGCGAGCGGGCTATCCGACCTCTCCGTCGTGGTCGGGGTCGAGAAGATGAACCTCCCCTCGATGGCTGAGGCCAACACGTCGATGGCCTGCGTGATGGACCGCGCGTGGGACGGCGCCCACGGCGCCACCGCTCCCCCGTTCTTCGCGATGGTCGCCCAACGGCACATGAAGGAATTCGGCACCTCACCGGACGCGCTGGTCGCGGTCTCAGAAAAGAACCACCGGTTTGCGAATACGAATCCTCACGCCCAGTTCCACGACAAGTCGTTCAGCGCGGAGAAGCTGCGGAAGCTACCGATGGTCGCGCCGCCGCTTCGTCTCGGCGACTGCTCGTCCATGACCGATGGCGCCGCGAGTGTCGTGCTTTGCGCCGCCGGGCGCGCGCGGGAGTTCACCGACCGGGCGGCCGTCGTCCGGGGAACGGGGCAGTACTCCGAGTTCCACAACCTCGCCCACGCCGGGTCGCTGACCGATTGGACCGGGATGCGGCTCGCCGCCCGTGAGGCGTTTCGGTACGCGGACATCACCCCGAAACAGCTCGACCTGGCCGAGCTTCACGACTGCTTTTCCATCAGCGAGATCGTCGAATACGAAGCGCTCGGCCTCTGTCCGTCGGGCCAGGGCGGGCGGTTCGTCCTCGACGGGCGCTCGGATCGTGGCGGCGAGGTCGTCGTGAACCCGAGGGGCGGTCTGCTCGGCTGTGGCCACCCTCTCGGGGCGACCGGAGTCGCCCAGGCGCTCGAAGTGTTCGAGCAGTTTACTCGCAAGGTTCCTGCCGCTCGCCAGGTCCCGGACGCCGAATGGGCCCTCGTCCACAACTTGAGCGGAAGCGCAAACGTCCACTCGATCATGATCTACCAGGCGGCGAGCTGATGTCGGCTCCCGAGGCGCGCCGGACGCAGCTGCCGAGCGAGGTCCGGACGACGGAGGACGATCGGGGCCCCCCGGAAGACCGGCGACCGCCGTTCCTGCTCGATTTCTACCCGCTCGAGGAGACGGCGTTCACCCGGCTGTCACGCTTTTACGACCGCCTGAAGGAAGGGCGGCTCTCCACGACGCGCTGCCGTGCGGATGGACTCCTGATGTGGCCTCCCCGGGTCGCCTGCCCTCGCTGCCACGGCGAGGAGGTCGACTGGGTGGACCTGCCGATGGCGGGGAGCCTCTACGCGTTCTCCGCGGTCCTCGCGGGAGCGCCCCTCGGGATGGAGCGCGACGTTCCGTTTTCGGTCGGCCTGGTCGACCTCGAGGGAGCCCCGCTCCGGCTCTTCGGCCGGATCGTGGGCAAGCCGTGGACGGAACTCGCGATTGGGGAGCGGGTGGAGGCGGAGGCGTTCGACGTGGGGGACGGACGGTTCTTCTACCGGTTCCGAGCGTCGACAGGTTGACCCCTCGACCGCTCCGTCCATCTGGGAGGGGCGGGCAGAACCGCTCGATTTGCGCGTACGCAACCGGGGAGCGCGGGGACGCCGGCATTGCTTCCCAAACGGTCGCGCGCGCCCGTTTCGGTCCACCGGCGAGAGTTCCGAGGAAGCCTATTTATAGAGCTCCCAGGTCTCGCGCGCCGCCGGTTTAGGCGTGCCGGCCGTCAATGGTTGAAGAGGGTCCCGGTTGGTGGCGTCGTCACGCGCTGACGATCGCCCTGTTGCTGACCGCCTTCGGATTGACGTTCCTGATCCGGAGCGTCTACATGGCCGCGATCCCAATCCAGTTCAACTGGCTCTACATCTACGGCGGCGGCTCGGACTCGTTCTACCACTCGCGGGTCACGACCTATATCATCCTGAACCACGCGAACCTCGTTCGCGATTACGCGCTCAACTACCCGCTCGGCGCGGTCAACCCGCGGGAGCCGCTGTTCGACTGGATGAACGCGATCTTCGGCATCCTCTTCGCGCCGTTCTTCCAGGGGAACGCGGTCGTAGCGGGAGCCTTCTTCCTCTCGTTCGGCGGCCCGTTCTGGGCCGCGCTCAGCGTGTTCCCGATCTACCTCATCGGTCGGGAGGCGAACTCGCCGAAGATGGGGCTCGTCGCCGCGCTGCTCTATCCGTTCATGGTCGCGAGCATCGACTCGTCGACCCTAGCGTATGGGAACTACCTCTCGTTCTACACGTTTTTCGTCCTCTTGTTCCTTTACTCGTTCCTTCGCACCGTCAAGGCCGCCGGATCGCGTCGGTGGGTCGATTCCTACGCTCGGCCCCGGGGGTATCCCGCAGCGCTCCGCGGGTTTCTGCGAACGGAACGGACCGCGGTGAAATGGGCGATCTTTACGGGCGTGAGCCTGGGGGCGCTGGCGCTGGCGTGGCAGGGGTACACCTACGCGATCGCCATCGCGGTCGCCTTCGTGTTCGTCCAGCTGATCATCGAGCGGATTCGCCGGGTCGATTCGTTCGGGCTCTACGTGCTCGCGTGGATCATCGGTATCATCGGGTTTCCGATGGCCCTGCCCTACTATCTGCCGCAGGGGCTCGCCCAGAGCTGGTTCGACCTTCCGCTGTTGATCTACTTCGGCGGACTGCTCATCCTGCTCCCGTTCGTCCTCTTGCGGGACCAGCCGTGGATCGTCTCCCTCCCGGTCCTCGGCGGGGTGGCGGCGCTGGGATTCGGCCTGCTCTACGTGGTCAACCGCACGTTCTTTGAGGACATCCTCTCCGGTCAGGGATACTTCGCGAAAACACTCATCTACCAGACGGTCGCCGAGGCTCAGGCGACCTCGATCGATGTCCTGGTCGTCGGCTACGGCATCGCCACGTTCGTCATCGCCTTCATCGGACTCGTCCTCTATCTCTATGCAACCACCCGAGCCCGGTTCCGCCGTGTCCAGATCCTGTTCATCGTCTACGCGATCCTCAGTCTCTACCTTCCCCTCTCGGCCGCCAAGTTCCTCTACATCGGGGCGGCCGCGTTCGCCCTCCTCGCGGCGATCGCGATCGCGCGCCTCCTGGACGTCGGGGGGTATCCCGCGCTCCGCCGGGACGCGGAATCGCTTGCCGGCCGCGGCAGCGCGTTCCTGGCCGTACGAAAGTCGCTCAAGCTTCGCCACTTTCTCGTGATCGCTCTAGTCGCCATCATCCTCGTTCCGAACGTCTGGTACGCCGTCGACGCGGCCGTGCCCTACAATTCGAAGAACCAGTTCTCCCAACAGATCTACCAGACGTTCCCGCCCGCCCTTCGCGGGACGAACCCGAACGCCTCGCTCGGCGCGGCCGGGACGGAGCTCGACACCCCGACGCAGTACGACGAGGCGAGCTACAACTGGTTAGCCACGCAGGACCAGAACTTACCTCCGGACCAACGTCCCGCGTTCCTCAGCTGGTGGGATTACGGATTCCAGGCCGTGGACCAAGGCCTGCATCCCACGGTGGCCGACAACTTCCAGAATGGGATCGATCCCGCCGGTAACTTCCTGCTCTCGCAGAACGAATCCCTGGCCATCGGCGTGATGACGACGACGCTCCTTGCCGCCGAGCAGGTGCGCAGCGGGGACCCCTACCTCCCCGCGGGCCTCAACGCTCTCCTCGCTCGGGACGGAGTCAACCTCCCGGTGGTCCACAATATGCTCGTGAACCGGAGCACGAACATCCCGCTCGTCCTCTCCAATCCGGGACTCTACGTCGCCTACAATCGATCGAACCTGGACGCGAACAACGCGATGTACGGCGCCGTCTCCTACGAGCTGGCGGGCCACACCACGCTCAGCGGGATGGCCCAGATCTACGGAGACGTCGAGGCGTACACGGGGTGGACGATCAGCTATCCGATGGTCGACAACCGATTGTTCCCCCTCACCGGCTCGAACACCGGCATCTTCTACGCTCCCGCCCAGCTCACCGACCGGCTCATCGGGGCCGGCGGCGCCCCGGTCAGTTACTTCACCCTCATCGTGGTGGGATCGGACGGCAAGCAGTACCCCGCGGGAGCCACGCTGCCCGCCGGGGTGACCGCCTCGCAGACCCTGATCAATCGCCTCCCGACGTTCTACAACTCGATGATCTACCGGACCTTCATCGGATACAACGGCACCGACATCGGCCTGGTCCCGGGGATTCCGGGGCTCGGGGATCCGACCTCCGGCGCGCAGAACGCCGTCACCTCCTCCCCGATCGAGCCCGCGTGGATGCTCCAGCACTTTCAGGTCGTCTACCGCACCGCCTACTACTGTCCGGGCTCGGCCAGCATCAGCGGACCGCCCGGGTGCCCGTATGCGACCAACATCCTGAACGCCGGTCGGCTCGCGAAGCAAACGAACGGGACCGCCAGCACCGCTCCCGGCCTCTACTTCCAGGGTGGCGCGGCGTTCCTCCAGTACTACAACGGTCAGCCGGTCGTCGGGACCGTGACCACGTCCACGGGTCTCCCGGTCCCCCAGGCCCGCGTCACCGTGTACGACAACTTCGGGATCCCACACTCGACCAGCCTCACCGACCGGAACGGGGCGTACTCCGTCATCGTGCCGCCGGGGAACGTCACGGTGAACGTCACCACCGGCCCGCTGAACGCCCTCGCCCAGGCGGGAACAACGCTGCTGGCCTCCTACCACCTCTACGTTTCTCCGGCACTCGCCGCGCGCCCTGGCGCCCCGACGTTGGTCGTTCCCGTGACCCTCGCCCCCTCGACGGTGCAGACCTTCACCTTCTGGAGCCCGGGGAGCAACAGTTCCTACGACCCCCTCCACGACACGGTCGTGAGCGGGGCCAACGTGACCCTCTGGGGTCACGGGCTTCCGACGCTCAGCGCCGTCACCGACGCGAGCGGTGCGGCGACGTTCGCGAGCATACCCCCCGGGGTGTACAATTTCTCCGTGCGCGCCCTCGGCTGGAACTACACGACTCCGAACCCGGTGTACGCGGACCCTGGGAAGAGCGTGAACCAGACCACCGCGCTTCCCGCGGGCCAGGTCAGTGGACGGGTCAATCTTCCCGGCGGGTCCCACGTCGCGCCCGGGGCGCTCGTCTCGGTTCGAGGT
>Ga0187846_10001662_pt1 | contig 12485 bp, 13 predicted proteins | sample TC_taG_FD_161473 | JGI IMG/M metagenome (GOLD analysis project Ga0187846, IMG submission 161473) | Biofilm microbial communities from the roof of an iron ore cave, State of Minas Gerais, Brazil - TC_06 Biofilm (v2) | ecosystem: Environmental > Terrestrial > Deep subsurface > Cave > Wall biofilm...
CCGCAGATTCTCGGGGGAGCAGGCGAAACGGATGGTTCGGCCCGCCCCGCCTGCGGCGGGCAAGGTCTCGAGGCGCCGAATGGACCCTACCGGCATCTGCGACGAGACCAGCACCAGTGCGTCGCCGGTGATGTGGGGTAGCGTGAGCTCGATCTGGGAAAAGACGAAATCGACGTCGGCGACGTCGTCATCGTTCACCGGAGTGTCGTATGCGACCCAAATCACCTCGGCGTCGCGAACGGCCGCGGCGGCGTCGCTGCAGAAACGCAAACGGCCGGACGCGAGCCCGCGGCCGATCAGTTCCGGCAGACCCGGCTCGAACACCGGCGGCAGCCCGCGGTCCAGGGACGCGACGGTCGCCGGATCGTAGTCGAGCCCGGCGACCTCGTGACCGACCGACGCCAGCGCTGCTGCCGTGACGCTGCCCAGATGCCACAGTCCTTGCACACAAACCTTCATGCGCGAACGTCCAACACCCACTCGTTGGCCTGCAGGAACCGCAGCGTCCGGATCACCCCCTCGCGGATATCCAGTCGCGGAGCCCACCCAAGCGCCCGGATGCGGGCCGTGTCCAGAAAGATGAACGGGCTGTCGCCTGCCCAGCCGCGGTCTCCCCCGGCGTATTCGAGCGCGGGCCGCACACCGAGGAGCTCGCAGATCCAGCCAATCGAATCATTCACTTCGCAGTAGCTGTCGACGCCCAGGTTGAAGATGTTCACCGGCTCGGCAGCCCGATCGATCGCCATCAGCATCGCGTCGATGCAGTCCTGCACGTACAGATACGACTTCTTCTGCCTGCCGTCGCCGAGAACTCGCAGCCGGCTCGGATCGGCACGCAACTGCCGATAAAAGTCGAGCACATGCCCGTGCGTGTAGCGCTCGCCCAGGATCGAGACGAAGCGGAAGATCCATGATCGAAACGCGAACCCCTCGCAGTATGCCGAAATCAGGGCCTCCCCCGCGATCTTCGAGGCCCCGTACAGCGAGGTCTGAACCGGAAACGGCGCATCCTCCGGAGTGGGGAACATCTTCGGCTCGCCATATGCCGAGCCGGTCGACGAGAATGCGATCTGCCGCACGCCGTTGGACCGCATCGCCTCCAGCACGTGAAACGTCGCGATGGTGTTCTGTTCCAGATCCTTGCGAGGCTGAAGCGTCCCGAACCGCACGTCGGCGTTGGCGGCAAGATGAAACACGAAGTCGGCGCCTTCCAGTGCCCTTGTCAGCGCCGGCAGGTCGAGCAGATCCGCTTCGATCAGTCGGAAGCGCGGATTCTGCAGGGCCGGCGTCAGGAACTGCCTCTGTCCGGTCGAGAAATCGTCCACGCCGACGACCTCGCGACCCGAGGCGACCAGGCGGTCGACCAGATTGCTGCCGATGAAGCCGGCGCACCCGGTGACGACGAAACGCCTATGCATCCACGCCTACCCTGCCGGTGGTCCCAATCGCAACCCCCACCCCAACCAGCCCGCACGAATTGTGCCATTCCGCCGAGGCACGCTAGCTTCGCCCGCCGCACAGGCGGCGGACGCCCCCGGGCGTATATTCGGCCGCGATCATGCCGCCCCACTCTGCGAACGTCCAGACCGACGCAAGGACGAACTATGCCGGCGTGCGGGAGCTGTGGTCGAACGAGAAATTCCTGACTAATTACAACCTGGACATCGTTTCAAAGGTGTCCGGGCATTTCGGCCGTCTGCCCGACGTACTCGAGTTCGGCGCCGGAATCGGAACGCTCAGTCGCCTCTGGTTTGCAAGGACCGGCGTGCAGCCGGACTGTCTCGAGATCGATGATGGTCTGCGAACGATCATCGCCGAGCGAGGCTTCCGTTGTTACGGCTCGCTCGACGAGGTCCACACGGCGTACGACGGCATCTTCACGTCGAATGTGTTGGAACACATCGAGGACGACGTGGCAGTCCTGAAAAAGCTGTATCGCCTGCTCAAGCCGGGCGGGATGCTGGCGGTGTACGTACCCGCGTTCATGCTCCTGTACTCCCACATCGACGAGGCGGTGGGGCACTACCGGCGCTATCGCAGGAGGGAGCTGCTGCACAAGCTCGAACAGGCGCAGTTCGCGATCGAGCAGTGCTACTACGTGGACTGCGTCGGATTCTTCGCCTGGCTGGGGATGAAGATGCTGGGCCCCGGCAAGAACGGCAGCAGCGGGGGCGACGGCGACAGCCTGGACCGGAATCTGCACCTGTACGACAAGTACGGCTACCCGGTCAGCGCGCTGCTCGACGCCCTGGCGTTCCGGCATCTGTTCGGGAAGAATCTTCTGGCAATCGCTCGGCGAACACAATGAATTCGCCGATGTTCACGCTCAATGGCGCCTGACGCGCCCGGCGCGGCGCCAGCGCGAGCAGGCCGCGTAACACGCGGTACAGGCCGGAGTTGGTCGCGGAGAGCTGCTCGGCCAGATAGTCGAGCGTGATCGTCTTCGAGGTCGACTCGACAGCCGCTACTCGAAAGCCGCAGCCGCCGAGCAGCTGCGCCATCCCCTGCCTCGAGAACAGCACGGTGTGCTGCAGGGGCTGCAGCATGGGCCAGCTGCGACCCATCAGCCGGCGCAGCACGTGGCCGGTGTCGGGAGTCGAGACCACGAGCAACCCGCCAGGCTCGAGGATCGCTCGAATCTCGCGCAAAAACCGGGCGGGATCATGCGTGTGCTCGATGATGTCGAAAGCGGTCACCACGTCGAACCGGCGATCGCTCTTGCCGAGCAGGACATTGACATCGCCGCAAACGATTCGCGCCCGGATGTCGGGCCTTGCCAGCGATATTGCAGCCGACGACAGCTCGACCCCGCTGATGTCGAACCCGCCATCCGATGCAGCCTCGAGGAAGAAGCCGCACGAGCATCCGACGTCGAGCAGGCGGCGGCGCGGCGCAAAGGACTGGATTCGAGCGATGCGGCGGCGCGCCGTCGCGATCTTCAGGTCGCGCGCTTCGGCGTAGCGTCGATACGCACCCGAGGCGTACTCGTGGTCCAGGTAGGACGCCATCTCGGCGATCGTCGGCAGCGGGCTTTGGAAGATCGTCCCCGACGAAGGCTCGATGTAGTACGTCGCTCCTTGCTTCGCGCAGTACGGTCTTCCCGGACGGCCGTTGACCGGGCAGATGGCGCCGGCGGAGCCGCTCACTGCGAAGTCCGCTTCTCGTCGGCGGCCGGCCGCCCGAGCGCCGGCGCTGACGATTGCGCATACAAATCGTCGATGCGCGACAGCATCAGCCGGTCCAGCCTGCGCTGGACCAGCGGCAGCGCACCAGCCAGCCAGGCCAGCGCGCCGAAGTAGCGCGGGACGAAACGCACGGCACGGCGCCGTACGATCGTTTCGATCAGGGCGTCGACCACACCGGCCAGCGGCACGCGCAATTCGGTTTCCTTCCGCTGGCGCCTCATCCGGAACGTTTCGTGATCGAAAAACGGCGTCTCGACACGCCCCGGGCACACAACGCTCACCGACACGCCGAAGCGCTTCAGTTCCAGCGCAAGACACTGCGACCACGCCAGCATTCCGTGCTTGGCGGCGCAATAGACGCCATTGGGCGTCATTTTCAGTGCTGCCGCGATCGAGGCGAGATTTACGATCTGACCGCCTCCGCGTTGGATCATCCCCGCCAGAAACGCCTTGGTGACGCGGATCGCGCCGCCGAAATTGACGCTCAGCAAGCGCTCGACCTCGGCCATGTCGGACTGCTCGAACGTGCGATAGGTCGCGAAGCCGGCGCCGTTGACCACGACATCCGGGACGCCATGCGAACGCAACACCGCTGCCGCCATCCGTTCGACGCTGTCCGGACTGCCGACGTCACAGGAAAGACCATCCAGGTTGCTGCCGCGACCTCCGAGCTTCGACAACGCCGCCTCGACCCCGTCCGCGTGCAGGCCAACGATGAAAATCCTGCCGCCGCGCGCCAGCAACTCGCTAGCGAGCGCAAAGCCGATGCCCGACGACCCGCCGGTAATGAGGAAGAATTTTCCGCGGAAGAATTTGCCGCGCAGACCTTCGTGGCGTGGTGACCGCATTGCGCGAGCGCTAGTCTTTACCGAAGCGGCACCGGTACAGCATCATGTAGGCATGATACCCATCGCGGAAGAAGCGGACCTTCTTGCCCTCTTCGAAGCCGCGAGCGCGGTAGTTGACGGGGACTTCGTACGGAGCGAACCCGGCCTTCGCGAGCTTGCAGACCAGCTCGATATCCAGCTCGAATCCGTCGCTGTTCAGACGGAAGTGCTGCAGGCAGGAGCGACGAAAGACTTTGAACATCGTGACGATGTCGGTCGTCTTCTGCCGGTACAGCAGGTTGTACGTCCCGGAAAACATCACGTGCGCGATGTTCAACAACCACGCCCTGAGCGGCGTCTGCCGGTATTGCCGGATCTTCCATCCGCCCAGGCCAAGCGTGCGGGACCCGAGCACGAACTCCGCCCTGCGCGTCAAAATCGGCCGCAGTAGGGGCAGGTAGTCCTCCAGGTCGTATTCGAAATCCGCGTCCTGAATCAGGATGATCGACCCCGAGGCGGCTTGCAGACCCGTTCGAACCGCGTGTCCCTTGCCGCGCGGTCGCTCCTGGTAGATCACCTGAACGCCGGGACGTCCCTCGAACTGCCGCACGATGTCGCGCGTTCCGTCGCTGGAGTTGCTCTCGACCACCACGATCTCGTGTTCGATCGGCAGCTCGAGCTCTACCAGCGCTTCGAGCACCTGTCTGGCGTAGCGCTGCTCGTTATAGACGGGAACGACGATCGACAGCCGCTCCTTGCGCTGCGGCTGCGCCTCGATCAACGTCACCGAGCGCCCTACCGGAATCCTGAAGTGGAGACGGTCGAAGGCCCGCACCCACGCGGCCTGAGCCAGGCGCTCGGAAAACCGGTGCAACGCGGTACTGGGGGTCTGGCGTGCCCACACTTCGAAACTCGACCTCGGCCATGCCCCGACCCGTCGCGCGAGTTCCTCCACGTTGGCGCGGGAAAAGAAGGACGTTCGTCCCGAGGCAAAGTCGCGCCACCAGCGTCGCAACAGCCTTCCGGCGGCAGTGTCGTTGTCCCGGTAGACGACCGCGATCCACGTGCCGGGCGCGACCCAGCGAACGATGGCCTCGAGCGCAAGATCGGGGCGCAGCGAGTGATCCAGCAGCTCCAGCAGAATCAGCAGATCGACGCTGGCAAGCCGCTCGCGGATGCATTCGGCATCGCCATGCCACAGCAGGGACTCGATCTGCGAGTCGGAAAGGCGAACGGCTTCGGCCGTCAGCTCACCCGAATCGCATGCTGCCGTCACCTCCGGAGTAAGCGCCCCCAGCAACAGAATCCGTGCCGGCGGACGGTCTGCCGCACGACGGAAACGCCAGCGCGACCGTTCGATCAGCTCGCGCAGCTCGGCCACATACAACTCGCGCTTGACCGGCAAGCGCGCCATCAGGTCGGCGCTCAGGGTGCGAGCGGAAGGCACTTCGATCGGAATCGGATTGACGAAAACGAACCCGCAGCGACGGCATCGCACATGGCGTCCCGACCCGTCGTGAAACAGGTACTCTTCGTCCCGGCCGCGACAGACGGGACAGTCGATGAACTCCCCGTGCTCGCGCGAGCGAAGAACGGACGGCGAGCTGATGAAAGCGTGCCACTGTCCCTCTGCCGCGCGTCCGGCTCTGATCGTGCCGGTACCCGTGTCCTCGTCCGGCGCCATGGAGTTCAGCCTCGACCACTTTCGCCGTTCAAAGGGGGCCCGGCTTTCGAGCGGACGCGTGCCGGCGAAAAATGAAATGATTCATCATAAGAAAATTGGACACTACGGTAAGGAAGCCGGACAGCACCACCGCCAGATACGCAGAGACACCCAGCGCCGGTGCGACCCCAACGAGGAGCTGATACAGCAGGTAATTCCAGATCAGCATCAGCACGTAGCGGCGACCCTGCCCTCCGATGGCGCCCGAATGCGCTTCGAACGTGATGCGGCGATGACCGAAGAAATGGACGATCACCGCAGCCGCGTACATGCCGTTGACGCTCATCCGATCGCTCAGCCCCATGATCTCGCGGAACGCGTAGAACGTGAGAAGGTTGAAACCCGCGATGGCCCCCCCCACCAGCACAAACCGGAAGAGCTGACGAAAATGTTCCCGCACGTAGCGGCAGTGCACGCCGAGGAGCGGCATTCGCTCCAGTCGATTCCAGAAGCGCTCCAAAGCCGGTTGGGTCATCGCAGATCCGCCGCGTTGCCGCGCCGCGCAGATTAGCAGGCTTCGCTTGCCCGGAACCATGTCCTTGCGCCCGAATACCCTGCGCGCCAACGCGATCGCGAACTTCGCCGGGCAGATCTGGGCATTCGTGCTGTGGCTCGCGGTCACGCCGTTTTACCTGCGGATCGTCGGCGCCGAGGGCTACGGGCTGATCGCCTTCTTCATCGTCCTGCAGGCGACGATCGCCGTGTTGGACGCGGGAATGTCCGGGACCTTGAACCGCGAGATGGCGCGCGGCGCGGCCGGCACGGTCGACCCCGCCGCGATGGCGAACCTGGTGCGCTGCCTGCAGGGGGTGTACGGCCCGCTGTGCGTGCTGATCGCCATTGCCCTGACCGCCGGCAGCGGCTGGATCGCGGACCGCTGGCTCCACGCTCCAGCATCGACCGATCCGCACCTGCACCGCGCGGTGCAACTGATGGGGCTGGCAGCAGCATTGCAGTTTCCGATCGTCTTCTACAGCGCAGGCCTGGCCGGCCTGCAGCGCCAAGTGCTGCTCAACGTGCTGAACTCCAGCTTGACCACGGTGCGCCAGGTCGGCGTGTTCGCGCCGCTGCTGTTGGTCGCGCCCACGACGGAGGTCTTCTTCGCCTGGCAGGCCGGCATCGGCGCCGTGCATACGCTGGTGCTGGCGCGAGCAATGTGGAGCGCGCTGCCGCCGTCCGGACGCAGCGCACCGCTCGATCCGAAGGCGCTGCGGCAAGTCGCCCGCTTCACCGCAAGCCTGGCCGCTGTCGGCCTGCTGACGTTTCTGCTGACGCAAACCGACCGGGTGGTGCTGTCGCGCGTGCTGCCGCTGGCCGACTTCGGCAGCTACATGCTGGCCGCTACCCTTGCCTACGGGGTGAACCGTCTGGCAGCCCCGATCACGATCGCTGTGCAGCCGCGCTTCAGCGAACTTGCAGCGCTGGGGCGGACCGAACAGCTCAAGCACTTTTATCACACCAGCAACCAGGTGGTGGCGGTAGCAATCCTGCCGGCGTCGGCGGTGCTGGCGGTGTTCGCGCCGGATGTGTTGCGCCTGTGGACCGGCAGCGACACGATCGCGCGGGCGGCCGCACCGATCCTTTCGATCCTGGCCACCGGTTACGGCATCAACGCCACGATGACGCTGGCCTGGGCGCTGCAGGTCGCGTACGGGCAGACCCGCTTCGGCCTGGTGCAGTCGATCGTCTCGGTTCTCCTCGCCGTGCCGTCGATCGCGTGGGCTGCCGTGCACTTCGGGGCCGCAGGCGCAGCTTCCGTCTGGTTGCTGCTGAACCTGGGCTACCTGACGGTCACGATGCCCCTGATCCATCGGCGCATTCTGCGCGGCGAGCTGGCGGCCTGGTACCTGCGCGATGTGGCACCGGTGGCCGCTGCATCGGCGCTTACGGCTGCGCTCGTTGCCTGGTGGCTGGGCCCACTGGCGCGCGGCGCGCTCGGGCTGGCGCAACTGACGCTTGCCTCGGTGTTGACGCTGGCAGCGGGCGCGCTGGCCAGTGGATTTGTCCGCTCTCAGATCCGGGCCCGGTACAGCCCGAAAATGCAGTACTGGCGAAGGTGACGGGTGAGCCACGCCGACCGCCACAGCGGGGTATGGAACATCTCCATCGGAACGAAACTGCACTCAGCGAGCACAGCGCTCATCGAGACCTCGTCGTACCGCACCTTGTGGTCGGGATCGCACTGCCAACCCAGCTCGCCCGGAACCCCGATTAGCACCCGCCCGCCCGGCCGCAGCACCCGGCGCAACTCGAGTAGCAGCGGAATCGGCGCATCGATGTGTTCCAGCACGTTGTCCATCAGCGCCGAATCGAAGCTCGCGTCTTCGAACGGCAGCACGTCCGGATCCATCAGCCGGGCATCGAGCCCGCGCGCCCTGCAATGCGCCACCGTGTTCGCGTTGATGTCGACGCCGATGGTATCGGGGCGGAACTGCAGGAAGTCTCCGATCCCGCAGCCCACGTCGAGCGTGCGCCCGCGCAAGCGCCTGCTGATGCGCGGATAAAGGTAGTACGTGCGGTAGACGCCCCCCAGGCGACTGCGGCTCTTCAAGTATTCGCCATAACTGTCGGGCGCCGCTGCCGCCGGGGCATGTGAGAGGTGCGCAGGGGCGCTACGAAACATGACCAGCTCGACTCCCAGGCCTGTGCAATCGGCGTACCCGTCTATGCTGGCGCCCAATGATCCCTGAAGCGCCGTTTACGGCCTCTATCGTCAGCCATGGGCAGCTGCGGCTTGTCAACGCGCTGATCGCCGACCTGATCCAGCACGCCGGGCCGCAGCTGAAGCGGCTGGTCGTGACCCTGAACATCCCGGAGGATGAGCCGATTGCCGGCAACGGCGCAAGCTTCGAGATTATCACCATCCGAAACCAGCGCGCGCGCGGATTTGGCGCGAACCACAATCGCGCCTTTCGGCACTGCAACACCGACTGCTTCGCGGTATTGAACCCGGACCTGCGTCTTTTCGACGATGCGCTGGGTCTGCTGCTGGCGCAGTTCCGACCGGATGACGGACTGATTGCTCCCCTGATCCTGAATCCGGACGGCAGCCCGGCCGATGCGGCACGCCGCGTGCCGACGCCGTTTCGCCTAGCGACGCGACTGCTGCGCAAGGCGGCGCGCGGACCAGACCGGGATTTCGACTGGCTGGCCGGGATGTGCCTGATGGTGAATTCCAAGGCGTTCCGCGCGCTCGGCGGATTCGACGAGAGATACCACCTATATTGCGAGGACATCGACCTGTGCCTGCGGATGCGACTGGCCGGCTGGCGGGTGCGCCGGGTGACGCAAGCAAAGCTGGTGCACGAAGCACAACGCGCGAGCCGCCGCTCGCTCGATTACTTGCGCTGGCATGCGCAGAGCCTGCTGCGCCTGTGGATGTCGCCGGTTTTCTGGTCCTACGTGCGCAGGCGCGGCGAGCTTGCATCGCTCAGGTAGGCGTGCAGCCGCTCCTGCCACGGTCCGATCCGAAAGCCGGTGGCGCGCTCGAAAGCGCCGCTGTCCAGCACCGAGTAGCTTGGGCGTGCGGCAGCAGTCGGATACTCCGAGGTCGGGATCGCGACGACGGGGGTGTCGAGGCCCGACAGCGCAAGGATGCTCCGGGCGAGTTCGCACCAGGTAGTGACGCCGCCGGATGCGACGTGATACAGCCCTTCGGCCGCCCGCGGCTGATCGAGCGCGGCGAGCGTCGCCCCCGCGATGTCGCGCGCCCAGGTGGGAGCCCCGAACTGGTCGTCGACCACCCGAAGCTGCGGGCGTTCGCGGGCGAGCCTGAGCATCGTCTGCACGAAGTTGGTGCCGCGCGATGCGTACACCCAGCTCGTGCGCAAAATCAGGTGGCGGCAGCCGCTGCTGAGGATCTGCGATTCGCCTTGCAGCTTGCTGCGGCCGTACGCGTTCCGCGGCGCCGTCGAATCGGTCTCGACATAGGGCGAACGCTTCGCCCCGTCGAACACGTAATCGGTCGAATAGTGGACCAGAAGTGCGCCCAGCTGCGCCGCTTGCCGCGCCAACTCGCCAACGGACTCGGCGTTGATCGCGAAGCAGGCCTGGGTTTCGCTTTCGGCGCGATCCACCGCGGTGTAGCCGGCGGCGTTGACGATCAGGTCCGGCCGAATCGAGTGCACGACAGGGCCGACCGACTCGGGCCGCGCCAGATCCAGACCGGTGCGGTCCAGGGCGACCATCTCGCCAAGCGGTGCCAGACGCCGCTCGAGCTCCCAGCCGATCTGCCCGGTGCGGCCGGTGAGCAGGATCTTCAATCAAAGAGCTCCGCCACGCTCAGCGTGGGAGCCGCGGCATCCTTCTGCGACATGATCGGAGGACCCGCAAGCGGCCATGGAATGTCGATCGCCGGATCGCTCCACAGCACGCCCCGGTCGTGCTCCGCGTACCAGTACTCGGTGGTCTTGTACAGAACATCGGCCGAGTCGCTAAGCACCAGGAAGCCGTGCCCGAAGCCGGATGGGATCCACAATTGGCGGCGATTCTCCGCCGACAGTTCCACCGCCGCACAGCGGGCGAAAGTGGGAGAGGAGCGCCGCAGATCCACCGCCACATCGAGAATCCGACCGCCCGCCACCCGGACCAGTTTGCCCTGCGGGCGGACCACCTGGTAGTGAATGCCGCGCAGCACGTTGCGAACCGAATGCGAATGATTGTCCTGCACGAAGACCGCATCGACCCCGGTTGCACGGCGGAATGCGCTCGCGTGGAAACTCTCGAAGAAAAAGCCTCGCGCGTCGCTGAACACGGCGGGCTCCAGCACCAGCACGCCCTCCAGCGCGGTCGTGTGGACCTTCATGCGGTCGGCGGCAGCACCCGGTCGGTCAGAAGCTGCTGCAGGTACGCGCCGTAGCCGCTGTTTTTCAGCGAGGCGGCCACGCGCGCCACGTCTTCGGCGCCGATCCAGCCGCTGCGATACGCGATCTCCTCCGGGCAGGCGATCTTCAGGCCCTGGCGCTGTTCGATGGTCTGGATGAACTGTGCTGCCTGCATCAGCGACTCGTGCGTCCCGGTGTCCAGCCACGCGGTACCGCGCCCCATGATCTCTACAGCCAGATCGTCCCACTCGAGGTACTGGCGGTTCACGTCGGTGATCTCGAGCTCGCCGCGCGCAGACGGCCGGATCTGCGAGGCGACCTCCACAACGCGGGCATCGTAGAAGTACAGCCCGGTGACCGCGTAGTTGGAACGCGGCACCCGCGGTTTCTCCTCGATGCTCACGGCCCTGCTCTGCGAATCGAACTCGACCACGCCGTAGCGTTGCGGATCCAGCACGTGGTAGGCGAACACGGTGGCCCCCTTGACGCGGGCGCTGGCCCGGCGTAGCGAATCGGTAAGGTCGTGCCCGTAGAAGATGTTGTCGCCCAGCACCAGCGCCGCCGCCCCGCCGTGCAGGAACTGCCGCGCGATCAGGAAGGCCTGAGCCAGCCCGTCGGGACGGGGCTGCACTGCGTACTGCATGCGGATGCCCCACTTGCTGCCATCGCCGAGCAATTCGGTGAAGCGCGGCGTGTCCTGCGGAGTGGAGATCAGCAGGATGTCCCGGATGCCGGCCAGCATCAGCGTGGTGAGCGGGTAGTACACCATCGGCTTGTCGTATACCGGCAGAAGCTGCTTGGACAGCACCTGCGTCGCCGGGTACAGCCGCGTTCCGGAGCCGCCGGCCAGAACGATGCCGCGTCGGGGGGTGGTCATCCGCGGTGTGCGTCAGCGAATCATCACTCTTACGGACGCAAGAATGATCCCGGTCATCGCGATCATCGAGCCGAGGAACCACTTGATCAGTTCGACGCGCGTTTCGGCAAGCTTTGTCTCGACCCGCGCGACATTTGTTTCTACTTGTGCGATCAGGACCTTCACCCCGCCGATTGCATCAGCAAGATCGCCCCGCGTCGCAAGTTGCGCCGCGTGCAGCGCATAGCGCTGATCGATCTCGCGATGCAGCGACGCCACGACGGCGCGCGCCTTGTCGTCCGGCACGCCGGCAGCCTTCAGGGCATCAACGACTTCGAGGTCCATGCGCATTCTTCGGCGGGAAACGTCCCGACCCGGGCAACCGCAAGTTTACTGCCACGCAGTGCCGGCATCGCATTTCGAAGCTACCGCCGCCGGTACTCCTCGATGCCCTTCACACCGAGCCCGGCCTGCCGCCCCCGTAGTTCAGCTCGATCCACTGCCGGTAGCGCCCATCGCGCACGCCTGCGACCCAGTCGGCGTGGTCCAGGTACCAGCGTACCGTCTTGGCCAGCCCGCTCTCGAACGTCTCGACAGGCTTCCACCCGAGCTCGGCCTCGATCTTGCGCGCATCGATGGCGTAGCGCCGGTCGTGCCCGGGGCGGTCCGCGACGAACTGGATCTGCGATTCGTAGCCACCCGCCTTCGGTCGCTGCCCGGACAGCGCCGAGCAGATCGCGCGAACCACGTCGATGTTGCGCCGCTCGCAGTTGCCCCCGATGTTGTAGGTCTGTCCGGCGCTTCCACCTTCCAGCACCCGTCGGATCGCGGCGCAGTGATCCCCGACGAAAAGCCAGTCGCGCACGTTCTGGCCATCGCCGTACACCGGCAGAGGTTTGCCGTCGAGCGCGTTCAGGATCATCAGCGGGATCAACTTCTCCGGAAACTGATAGGGGCCGTAGTTGTTGCTGCAGTTGGTCACCAGCGTCGGCAGTCCATACGTGTGGTGCCACGCCCGCACGAGGTGATCGGAGCCCGCTTTGGAGGCAGCGTAGGGGCTGTTGGGCGCGT
>Ga0187846_10001663_pt1 | contig 12482 bp, 12 predicted proteins | sample TC_taG_FD_161473 | JGI IMG/M metagenome (GOLD analysis project Ga0187846, IMG submission 161473) | Biofilm microbial communities from the roof of an iron ore cave, State of Minas Gerais, Brazil - TC_06 Biofilm (v2) | ecosystem: Environmental > Terrestrial > Deep subsurface > Cave > Wall biofilm...
AGAGTGTGATCGAGATAATCATGGTGAATGTATCAGGTATTATGGTTATCCAATGTTTTGTGAGTGCCCGACACATGAGATGTATAGTAAAGAATGAGTGAACAAGATGGATTATCTAAATCAGCATTATAAAAACAGAGAAATGTTATTTTGGACAAGCATCGGTATAGCTATAGGTAGTTTAATTCAGATAACAATTCTCATGGTTGGAAAAATAATTGCCGTGTCTATTGCTTGATTGAAATGCTAATCTGGATCTGTATATCGTCATGTAAGACAGACCAGTATGAAGCCTACAATCTGATAGTTTTAGATACGCCACATCTTGACTGTAGTGGTCTAATTACAGATGGGTGTACTTATCCAAGCCTTCATTTAATTATGATTACTTCAAAGACACTCATGCCATACATGCATGATTCACAAGGAAATTCAATCTTACAGCACGAGATCCACAATGCCATGTGTGAATGTGAATCTTAAGAACCAAATAGAACTACAGAACCTTTTATTATCATTAGTATTATTGGATAGTTGATTGGCTACCTATGTCCCGCCTATATTTGATGGAATGTTATTCTTTCTACTCCTAGGGTTTGGATTCTTCTTTACCTTTATCACCTTCAAATCAGACGATTTTGGCAAGCGCGCCGGCTTGAGGTTGGTTGCCATGGCTTTATTTGTTATCTGTGCAATAATAACCGGTGCCGGACAGGAGGTTGCCATAACCAACAACAATACCATACATGACATAGTAACAAACGATACTTGGACTGAAACGGATGTAAATGTAATCCTCAGCGGTGGCACACAAACATCTTGGATATCATTTTTGTTTTATGGCTTTGCTATATTGAACCTAATCCTGCTCTCAAAAGATTATACATACATGATGAAGCAACAAGAGAATAAAAGGTAGATATGGGTTTGTTTCAAATCTTTTTATCTCATCCTTTCGCTTTTCTATTATGCTACTAAAAATTAATCTGGGCTTACAAGTCCTAGGAAGTTGGTGATTGGAAGGACATGCCCTTCCTTCAAGAGGTTTAATGGGGCGTGACAAGCTTTGACTTGTTCGCCCTGATGTGTCGGAACTGAAATTTTAATCTGTATGTTGTGCATCAACGGTATGCTTGGATTAGGTGCAACCTTGCTCAACCCACCATACAACCCGACTCATTCATTTGCTTTGAAGTCACCATTTGACATTGTTCAAAATGTTACAGCAGCTACCCAACCTAAAATATTTAATGCCACAAATCCTAGCGGTACCTTGCTTTCTAATACCACAACAAATGTAAGTAATGCAACCGGCAATGGAATTTTGGGACCATTGTATTTCCTAAACCCTTGGTATATTATTTCATTGCTATGGGTTTTTGTCCAATTCATTACAGGATTATTCGTCTGGAACGCCTTGCTAGTTGTTCACATGCCATTACCTGCGGTTGCATTGATCGCAAGCATTGTGTATATACTAATCGCAAGGTCTTTACTATATTACGTAACCGGACGTTGACCCGTTTTACGGGAGTAAGATATTAGTGAATGTTGTTGAAGGTGGACTTGGACCTTGTGACATTGACAAACAAAATACTATTACCCCAATAAAAGATGTTACCCACATTGGAAAAATCATTTTCATTGATAACTTGTATTTGTCAAACTTCATCCTATCATCATAATTTCTTGGTTCTAAATATGTTTTCCTGAGAATGAATCGCCCTTGAAAATTCAATAATCAAAATAATCTACTAACTCATCATCATTTTTTGATTCAGTCAACTTTCGGCGCATGAGAGGAATATGTTTGTTAAACCATTTATCAGGATCAGCTAAAACCAAGGGATCATTGATTGCTTTAACCAAGTACATCCGATGTTCTGGAAATTGTTTTAGGTGTTCCTCAGCATAGTATGGTCTTTCTTCACCCAGACATTGACCGCATGTTTGACAGAAAACCAATTTTTTTTACTCATATTTTTTTAAATGCTGAATGAATCATCCTTGATGCGTTCAAACTTCCATGGACATTATTAACATGATCTCCTAGTTCTTCTATTGATTCAAATTCCTTATAATTACAAGTTCCAAGCTGGCATAGATACCTTGGCATGATTCATTTATGAACAGAACTAATATTAAGCTGCCTTGCCGGATCTTTTGTTGTGCTAAGGGAAGGTATCATTGCTTTCAAAGCCGGAAAGACCATCTCCATCTTGGTTGCATTGATAATGATTACACAAACTGGACTGGCAATCGCCCAAGCTTGGATACCTGATCCCCAACCGGATTATCAATTGGAAGTAATGCCAACCGTCCAACATTGCAGCTTGGCAAGTTATCCAACAAGCGCGCTAGATGCTTTGGATAAAAACGGCAATGGATATTTTACCGGTAAATTTACTACTGCTAGAGATCCTTTAAAGTGGTATCTGAATTGTTTGTCCTTTAAAGTGTTTGGTACACCCAAACTAATTCCAATCTTCTTTAATGTTGGCTTGATTCCTTTATTTTATTTGCTTGCCAAGGAATTGACCAAGGACAAGATGGTTACCCTTATTGCCCTATTGGCTTTTGTTGCCAATCCGCTTTATACACAATGGATTGCAAGCGGAACCTATGATCAAACATGGTCATTCTTTTTGATACTGTCAGCTTATCTTATCCTGAAAAGCAAATCTTACCTGTCGATTCCTAGCTTTATGTTAAGCATCACCGCAAAAACCCTTGGCTTCTTGTACCTGCCATCCTTCGTTTACATGGTTTGGGTTCATACCAAGGACAGATTAATTACAATTGGACTGGTCCTAGTTTGTTTAGTACCGTTTGTAGTAATCGCAAGCGACCCTAGTTCCAGTTTTATCTTTGGCGGTGAACTAGGATTCCACCCTGAGAATTTCCACAGTGCCTTTGTTGACAACTTTGGCATGTTGGCTTATGAACTTCCCTTCCTGATGATCTTTGGATACCTCAGTTGGAAATATCCACCGAAGAAACCCAATCCGGCAAGAAAGTTATGCGCTGTCTGGATTGTGAACGCTTGGTTTATTACCACAATAATTTACCTTTTCAGCAACCAATTTCAATTCGTTTACCGGTTTGTCCCGCTTGCCGTATTCATGTCCATCTTTATTGCCATTACAATAAACGATTTGGCAAGGTACTATATCGAACAAAAGTTGGAAAAGCCAACCGTTTAGATTCCTTAAATATCATCTCATAGAAACCCAATCTATAATGTTAGGGGGTGAAACGAAATAGTAGATCCAAATCAGATGATCAACATAGCGGTAATCGTGTTGATGGGTTATATCGCGATCGTTTTGCTTTCCAACATCCAGAGTGTAGCAAGTTGCACTTCGATTAGCAATTCAACCTTACAGAAGGCTTGCAACACGTTTTTCAACAATGCAGGAGTGCTGTATATACTTGCAGCTGTTCTGTTGCTTTTGTTAGTCATACCTTTAATTCGCGGTGTGATCGGCGGAGGTGGCGGGAACCAGTAGGTTCTAAGCGGGTTTTAATCCCGCTTCAATTTTCTTTTTTTATTAATATTTTAAAACCAATTTTAGATTCCTTAAATATCATCTCATAGAAACCCAATCTATAATGTTAGGGGGTGAAACGAAATAGTAGATCCAAATCAGATGATCAACATAGCGGTAATCGTGTTGATGGGTTATATCGCGATCGTTTTGCTCTCTAACATCCAAGCGGTATCAAGTTGTACTTCTATCTCTAATACAACCTTGCAGAAAGCATGTAACACCTTCTTCAACAACGCCGGTGTGCTGTATATACTAGCGGCTGTTCTGTTGCTTTTGTTAGTCATACCTTTAATTCGCGGTGTGATCGGCGGAAGAACAGGTGGGCAGTAGATTTCAAGCGGGTTTTTTTCCGCTTCAATTTTCTCTTTTTATTCTTTCATCCTAATTCTATTATATCTTACAACATGACAATTACGACAAATTGTATTGCATTTTTCAATTTCTTTTATTATTGCTTTTAATGAATATTTATTTGAAACCATGAATGCAATATTAAATTCCTTTTTTCTTGGTTTCTTATGGTCAAATTCAATTACTCTAGGATCTGTTACGATGCATGGTCCTTTATGCCAACATGATTTCTTTTTACATTGACATCCTTTTTGCCTTTTATAATCAATTAAAAACTTGGCAGTTTTGTCTTTTCTTCTAATTACAGTTCTTTTGTAAACATCTGTCTTTCTATGTTCTCTTACTTTTAATCGAGTTATTCTTCTTGCTTCTTCTATATCTCCGTAATACCATTTTTTATACCATCTCCTATTCCTAAATCTTTGACATTTTATACAAACCCGTTCCCCTCTTTTCAACGCAGCAACATTCAGATTACTACCTGATAATGAATGACCTCTTTTACAGAACTCTTGTAAATGTTGAACTTTATCCATGGATTTATTACCCATCAATCAAAGATAAGTTCCTGTCTGTAATATATAGAAAGAACAATTCAGAATCCTTTTTAATCATTAGTTGTTTTCTCTTATTATGGAGTTATCTCAGGAAGGAAAGACCGTTACTTTGATAATGCTAACCTTGCTAAACCCGTTGATTAGAAACATGGATCAGTCTGCAAAAGAACAATTGATCCGTGACGCCTTGCGTGAAAGGGGAATAAGAATTAATGATGATCAGATTGCCGAATATATCTATGCGATTAATGATGTCAAGGATGAGATGATAAAGAAAACCGCCGGCTTGCTAAGCAAGATGGGAATTGATCCATCCAATGTGGAAGGCTTGATGAAAAAATTCGGCATAGATACAAGCAGATTTAATTTAAAATGATCAGGTATCATAAGAACTTAATCAAGGTAGCCCTCATTACTGTACTCTGTATAGCCATGGTAATCCTTCTTCCATATCCCTATTCTGCCATGATTGCCGTTTGCTTGTTTCTCATCCTGCCTTATTTGCTTACACACAAAGCCGATCCAACTTGCTCTATGTATTGTGGCAGATGCTATTTTAAAACGCGAGAACGGGTTTGCCCTAGGTGCGGTTCCAAGATATTCATAGCCCGATAGAATCTTTAATTATGAATCTCTAGTAATTCAGGACATGGTGTATCCTGAAATTCTACGGTTCATCGTTGCTACTGGCATAATCATTCTAACTACAATTGTTTTAACGCCCATTACCTATGACATGTGGTATCATAATTTAAGGGAACAGATCAATACACAAACTAACCTTGGACACGAGTTATTATTTGCAGGTGACTTGATGTTCAGCGAGTTTATGATCCTAGGACTTGTAATTGCCGGCGTTGTATTTGCCTATGGATTTGCCTTAGCTGCAAGAAAAGGAGTTCAATCTACCTATGAAGAAACCGAAGCATAATGAAACAGGTGAGTGTTCATAGCTGCCGTAACCATAATTAAATTCATCCTAACTTGGGCTTTGGGCAATGCCATCTTTATCATCATGGGACCAACTGTTAAAACCATGCTATATGATTCTGGACTCTGGGATGGATTGCCGGCAAATGTCTTGGCGTTTGGTGACATGCTTTATGACATGTGGACCGCAATGATCTTTATAATTCCTGCAATCATCCTCATTAAATCATGGCGGGAAGCTGAACAACGTGCCGTGGAAGGTTAGCAATGAAGCTGATCTATCTTGTACCAACTATCCTATTCTTTAATTTTTTAATTACAATTGGTTCACATGAAGTAAGTGCCATGAATATGACTGGTTTGCAATCTTATTTCATCTTCAATGAAACTGGTCCCACACCCGCAACTATAGTTAATTATTGCATTCAAACAGGATCACCAAGTTGTAATTTTTTTACTGGTACATTTCGCACAGGTGGACTTTCTGGAAGTGGAATACTATATGACCAAATTGGTAATGGTGTTCTCCCCAACACATCGATAAATTTTACTACGCCTGCAAGGGAAGCAGGCGCGTTTGGTTCCGGTAATACATTAAACTGGATGAATGATGGATCACATGATTGGACTGTTAATTTTTGGTATGCTTATCGTGGTTATGTAAACGGGACCGTACCCCAAGGAATTATTTTTACTAATAAGTATCTGGATGGACATGACACCAAACCTTATTTTTATATCGCTAAATTCAATGATTTGTTCTGTGCCGCCATAGGCACTTCATTTCAATCAAATACAATAGAATCATGTACTGAGCAACATATTTCAAATGACCCACAATGGCACATGTTCACAGCAATATATCATCATACTGGAATGTCCTCAACTGATACGATGTCCGTTTATGTCGATGGCTTACTTACAAATACTGAAAATGGTAATAATAATAGTTATCAAAATAATGCTATTGAGGATTATGTAATCGGCAATCAATGGTGTGGACCTTTTGGGCAACCTACATTTTGGAGTTGTGGTTTACATGAATTTGATGCCGCTAAATTAACCCAGATGTCTGTATGGTCTAGGGATCTTAGTTTTGATGAAGTTAGCCAATTATGGAATAGTGGTTCTGGGATTAGTTTATTGCCATCCCCTCAAACAGTTACTTATTCCATTAATGGTCTATACTTACAAAATGCCAACACAGCTTTTATTACAGAATGTTATACCGGCGATAATCTCATATCAACACCTAACATTATTAGTGAATCCCTTTATAGAAACGATCAATTCATTTCATCTTATATGTTTCCAAACCCAATCCCATTAACTACCAGTACCACATGCCCACACACATTCCTTGATAATCCATTATTTCTTCCCTCAACATATAACGTTACGACAATTTTTGATACACCACCATTTGCCAATAATGGAATTGGTTCATTTACGGCAACTAGCGGCAATATGGGAAATGGAACTAATGGTGGTTCACAGGGATCTATAAACTGGATTTCACACAGAGTAAATGATTTTAGGACTTTGATACTTACTATATTCCGAACACCTGTTCCCTATAACATGAATTGCGACATCATTAATGGAACGTTCAATCAAGTAAGCCACTGGTTTAGTTTTCATAATGTTAGTTCTGCAAACATAACAGCTAGTGTCCCTGCAATGGATCAGGCTTATTTTATCTGCTATGATAATTCAAACACTACGGTATTATTCAGCGGTGAATCATTTGGGAATGAAACCCCTATTCATCAATCTACCACTGTATTCAATAACAGCTTTGGTGCAATAATTGGTATTCCTGCCGGCATGTTTGTCATTTGCTTGATTGCTAGTTTGGCTAATGCAAGGACAGGACCGATCTATGTAATCATCACACTTGGGTTTGCCGGAATCTTGTCTGTGATTGGGTTCATCACGCTTTCAACCGGCTTCTGGGCTTTGGCACTCATAGCTGGAATGTTGGGCATACTCGTAGGACGCAAGATATTCTAACGCAGAATCCTTTATTATCATTGTATTTTTTATTAGTTTGTGAGGCCCTCGCCAACTGTTTTACTTTTAACTATTATCGTAGTCCTTTTTGTTATTCCGTATCTTTTTGATAAATCCGTTTTCGCGATTAATTTTGACAACGCGAACGCTTGCAGGACTGATGGAGCTACAACATGTGCAATAACAATTGGAAGTCACCCAAATGGTGTTTTGATAGCTCAATTTGATTTTGGCAGAACACCCTCAACTGGATATGATCCAACATCCGTTTCAATTGGTTCATACCAATTTACTAAACTTACAACTGTAGAAGGTGATGGTACTGTCTTTGCTCATTATACTTCTGTTTGGTACCTTACCTCTAGTGCCGGACTTGCTACCGGACCACAAACGGTTACTGTAGTATGGGGACAATCCCCAAGCTATAGTGTAATCAGTTTAATTTCTTTATACAATGTTAATCAAGCCATGCCATTAGTAAATTCTATTACCGAAGGTGGTCACACAATAGACCCAACTACAATTACAGTTACACCAACTCATGCCGGATCTTGGATAGTTGCAGAGGGTGGGGCACAGTATGGTTTAGGCAACCCTAACCAACAGGCTTTCTTTACAAACATTTCAGATTTTGCTGGCGATTTTGCTGTGTCAGCTCAGTATAATCCATCGCCTACAATTAACGCTGGAAATTTGTTTAGTTGGTCTAGTACCACTACTGCGGGATTTGCTCAAAGCGTAATTGGTTATGAAGTTTTACCATCATCAGGAATATCTTTTGATACATCTTCAACTTGCAATTCTTCAAGTTCTAATTGTTCTTCTGTTACACTTACAATAGGCAATAATACAAACCGTTTATTAATTGCTCAAATCGCTACAGGTATTACCACTCCTAATGTATCAGGTGTAGCCATAGGATCTATTCAATTCAAACATGCAAATTTAGTATGCACTTCGGGTGGTTACATTACTTGTACTGATATATGGTATCTTATCAATCCACCAATAGGTTCACAAACTGTTACTGCTACATTATCTGGAGTTAGTTATTATGGACTTGGTGTGATTTCATTATATAATGTTGATCAAACAAGTGGAATAAGCTCAACTACTAATAGGACAAATACTGGAACCGGTGGTACTGCAACAATAAACATTACCCCACAGACTACAGGATCTTGGATATTTGGTTTTGCCGATAATAATGGTTATGGTGAAAATACCCCATCAAATATAGATATTTATCACGATGTTCAGGTAGCAAATGGTGGAGCTACCTATTATGCGGCGCAACTTAATGCTAATCCAGTAATAAATAGTTCAAACACGCTGACATTTTGTAACAGTACCACACTAGGTAGCTGTACTCCTGTAAATGACGGATGGAATATGGAAGCAATAGAAGTTCTACCTTTTTCAACAAATCATAATTATTTTGAATCAATTAGTGATATGATAAATTCAACTGAAATGATTTCTTTTATTCATACTGTTCCACCAACCATCACATATTCTTTGATTGCCTTATCGAATGGTGGTATTGCATCAATTTCAGAATGTTATACCGCCGATCATTCAAGTTCGACTTTTGTAGCCAATCAAACCCTTATGAACGCAACACATTTTGTTTCTAATTATATTTTCAATCAGCAAATCGGACCTCTAAACGCTTCCACGATTTGCCCTCATACGTTCATGGAAAATTTTAACACCTTTGAAAATTTCTCTGTGGCTACAAAATTTATTGGAACATTCATCAATGGAAATGCCAATCCTTATAAAATATTTACTGCAATAAACACTTGCCCTACAGGAAATAGCTGCAATGTAAATCAACAAGTAAGCTGGCAATCAAAAAGATCAAATGACTTTACAAAGATGTTCATAGAAATTAACAAGATGATCAAACCGTTTTCTGGATCTTGCCTAGTAAGCAATAACACCTTTGGTCAAAATAGCAGGAATTATACATGGTCAAATGTAATGTTTGAAAATCTTACTGTTAGTGTTCCCTTTAACCAACAGGTCTATTATTATTGTGTCAGCAAAGATCCTTTTAGTTTTAGTGGATTCTCATCTGGAAATCAAACCGGTGGAATGGCAGGCGTAGCTACAGTTTTTAAAAACAGCCTTGGTGCAATGATTGGTGTCCCCGCAGGGACATTTGTTTTGGTATTGATTGCTAGCTTGGCTAATGCAAGGACAGGACCGATATATGTAATTATTACACTTGGATTTGCCGGCATAGTTTCAACAATAGGCTTGTTAACACTTTCAACCGGCTTTTGGGCATTGTCCTTGATAGCCGGAATGTTGGGGCTGTTAGTTGGAAGAAAGATATTCTAACTTGAAATCTTAAATAATACTTTGATGAAATAAATTTGGCGTAATTGATTCCTACATCTTCCCAGACAGTGTAATAGGAATATGGTGCGCCGTAGTATTCGCGCCGCAAGGCGCGATCTACAATATTCTTAAGTAGCTCAATACCAATTAAAAATTGAATGGATAAAACCGATTCGCTCAATCCAAAACCTGAGATTGTTGATCTAACTGATCCATGGCAAAGGCTATCAACTGTTTTGCAAACTGCCACTGATGTAAAACAAAGTTTTTCATTATTAATTGAACCATCAATAAAAGGCTGGAAAGTTTGTAGTTTGGGATATGGGAGGAAAGCTGCCGGTGAATCGCCTTGGGATATTATGAATCCTGCTATACGAATGTCAAGCTTGTATGGCTTTTCAAAGGAAGATAGAACCAAGTTAAGACGTTGCCCTGAAATTGATTGTAATTTTTGCGGGAGATTAAGTTCTGTAATTGCACACTTAAATGATCATCATAGGTTTTCTATTCCAATGGTGGGAAAATTAATTATGTCCATAAAGAATGATACTAGAGAAATCCCATCATTGAAAGAAATTTCTTTTTCTAAAATTAAATCAATTTTTAAATGAAAACATCTGATGTATTACCGCAGAAATTTTGTACGCTATGCGGTGAGACATTATCTGACAACCTGAGAACTACAAGGTTGGAACATGACCAATTCAAGCATCCTGATATTGTTAAGAAAAGGATTAAACAAAAGAAGTTTGGTCTTGCCTACTTTGGAATCATGGCTTGTTGTATAATTTTCGTGATTGTAGGAATAACAACTAATTTCCTAACCCCTTATCTTCAAGGCATTAATGATTGGATTATTAGTACACAAAACATAAAGGCAATGGATGAAAAAACCTTGGTTGCTTGCGGGCAAAAGGTCTATGAATTTGAACAACTATTGCACAAGCAAGGCTCTTTTACAACCGACAATGCCGCAACAATGGATGATCTTATTCGTAACTGCAATGTTGGCTTGTCTGCTTTCAAATATGGTTCTACAATCTATGATGATAAAGTATTTGAAAAGCCATATCATAATGGCGGTACCAATTCATTAGACTTAGAGAAACCTTAATTATGTATGAAAATAAAAAAGGAATGGGTTGAGAGCCAAGAATGTTTTCATCAACTGTGCCTGATTTAGAGATCAGACGATCCAAGCAACCAGTTGCATTGATTGTTTCAGCGGGTTATATCAAACCAAAGAAAGTTGTTGAACGCGGAAATTATTTTGTTGTAAACGATAAAAAAGTCCGCGGCATCTATGCTGTCAATAACAAATATAGTTTCATGTGGGGTTCAACCAAAGTCTATTGGTATGCGGTACAAGAAGCCAATCCGATAGATCCAATAATGATAGACAAGCTAAATGGATTCATGGCTGTCAATAGGTTGGTTCATTTGAGGTATAAAGACATCAAACAAGGCATCCGTTTAAGATTACTAAGTCTGCGCCGAGATAAGAAAGCTGCTTTGGATGCAACCGAAGAAGAAGAAAGAAGCAAACTGGAAATATTGAATGAATCAATTGATAAAGGTCTTGAAACGCTTGCAGAAGAAGAAGAAAAGGTTTCAAAGGAACGTGAAACTAATTATCGCTTACCTGAGAAACGAAAGGCAAAGATACTTTTGGATTTCCTTCTTGAACGGGATATCATAGACAAGGCACAACATACAATTTGGTATCAGGCAATAAACAAGGACGAGCTTAATTTTGAATCATTGCTTGATGAGTTAAAGGAATCACATGAAATGGGAATCGTTGAACCTTTGAATGAGGACATTGAAAGATTTCTTCGTGACTTGGGAAAACAAAACTCGCAAGAATGGGCTGGCGTAACACAAGACCTTCGTGGTACCAAGCGTGGCTTGGGTGAAATGGTTGCAAAGCCGGTAACACCCACGCTGTCATTGTACCTGATGATCTTTGCTTCCCTTGCCACCACATTTGTAAAAAGTATTGAACTGCATTTTTCCAATGCCCCAATCGCCCTGACCATTAGTGGTAAGCAGATCAGACCTAAGACAATAATTAGACGCGGTGATTATTGCATCTTTAATGATGAGTCAATCAATGGAATCTATGAAATGAATGAGGATTGTCAATACATGTGGGGTAAGACACTCTGTCAACTATATCAACTGACAAACCACAAGACCGAAGATCCTTTTATTACAAATGAGATTAGAAAATATGCCAAGACAAGGAAACTTTTCACTGTAAAGAAAGAAGGGAAGAAAGTTCTTTTCAAACCAAACTCTGTAAGACACTACAAAAGAAATTCCTTACTTGATTATCTAGTTGACACAAACAAGATTACACAAGCTACACATGACGAGTTTATGGAAAAAATACGAAACAAGAAAATGAACGTTTCCGAGTTCATTTTCAAACTAAAAGAATTAAAAGTTTTAGAAACAAATGTTCCTTTGAACTTGGACGTTGAAGGATTCATACATGAGCTTGGCGCGCAGAACGCCCAAGAATGGGCTGGACACACACAAGACCTACGAAATAGTAAAAAATTAATCGCCGACATGACAAGGGTGCCGGTGAAAAGTTTCCTGTCCGGTGGAATAATCCTTGCTATAGGACTAGTTGCAATCATGGCATTTGCGGTAGTTGTAACCGGTGGTGGAAGCGGATTGACAAAGATAATTGGTACATCGGTTGGTGGTAGTGGCTCGCATG
>Ga0187846_10001664_pt1 | contig 12480 bp, 6 predicted proteins | sample TC_taG_FD_161473 | JGI IMG/M metagenome (GOLD analysis project Ga0187846, IMG submission 161473) | Biofilm microbial communities from the roof of an iron ore cave, State of Minas Gerais, Brazil - TC_06 Biofilm (v2) | ecosystem: Environmental > Terrestrial > Deep subsurface > Cave > Wall biofilm ...
TGGGACGAGCACACCCGCAACGTCTTGCCCGACCTGCTGGCTCATCGTTTTATCGGTGAATTCGGCCTGACCCAGTTCCTGGGCTTCGCGCAGCCGCATTCCCTCACGCTCGATCTGGGAGATCCGTATCGCGGCGGACCGCTCTGGCTCCTGCTCCACGGCGAAGTTGAATACTTTTCCGCGAACAGCATGTACGCCGCGTCGCAAGCCGGGATCACCGCGATCGCTCCATACCTAGAGGCATGGACCGCAGATGGGAAGTGGGTGCGCACAGTTGATGACATGGGATTTCCGGCGGGCGGCCCGCGCACCATGACCGCCGATCTCACCGGCAAGCTGCCGGTTGGCACGCAGAAGATTCGCATTACGACCAATCTCCAAATCTATTGGGACAGCATTCTGATCAGTCGCACGCCCCAACCCGAGGACCCAGAGAAGGGCCAGCCGGCCCGGCCGGACAGCCGGGAGCGGCTGTCCCCACATGAGTCTTTGCCCGGGGACTATCGCATCACCTCCATCCCACTCGTCCGCGCCAACCTCCAGCACCACGGCTACCCGTTGAAGATCGAGGGCACTCCTCCCGGCAACGTGAACTACATCTACGAAAGGGCCAGCGCCACCGGTCCTTACACGCGACCTGCGGGAACGTACACGCGCTACGGCGACGTGCTGCCCCTGCTGCAGGCCACCGACGACAAGCTCGCTGTGTTCGGCTCGGGTGATGAGGTGCAACTCGACTTTGATCCCGCTGGTCTGCCTGCGCTTCCCCAGGGCTGGGCGCGCGACTACTTCTTCGCCGCCAACGGCTACGAGAAGGACATGGACTTCTACGCGGCGGAAGGCAACTACGTGGCGCCTCTGCCGTTCCTGAGCATGGGAGACTACCCGTACGGACCACCCAAGGCATTCCCGCTCGACGACGCGCACGTCAACTATCTGCTCGAATACAACACTCGAAACATGTCAGGAAACGAACAGCCTGGGTATGCGTTTGATTACGGCGCCGAAGGAGTGAAGACTCAGAGCGCCTCACCTCACTAGACGCATTCGCCGGGCGCTGCATCGAGTCCCTGGCAATCTCTCGCGGACGTTATTGTTTGACGTAGCGGTAGAAGCGGGCGCGTCCGCGACTGGCCCAGTAGGGCGCTTGGTAATCATCCACTCCCGGCCCCTCGCGGAGAAAGCTGAAGAAGACGTGCCTTGACGGCCGCACCACAATGCCCACGTGCCCGCGCCACACGACCAGATCACCCGGTTGCGGCCGCTGGACTCGCTCAAAACCGTCGACCCCGTCGTAAAGATCGGTGGAATCTGAGTAGGCGTAGGGAAAGCCGGCTCGTTGGTAAATCGCATGCACCAGTGAGAGCAGTCGCGACCGGAATAGCGGCGCACTTTCGGATCGAGCGCAGCCGCAATCACAGCCAGGCCATCGTCCTGCGTGAGCGTTCGAACCGTGCTTCGGCTATAGCTTGTGGGCTGTTGAGTCCGGGATGAATCGTGCTCCCGAGTTTGCCCCTGGCTCGGCCAATTACAGAGACACGTAGCCCACAGCAGCGCGGCCCCCGCAGCCTTTAACCGGATCCTCATTCGGCCTATTTTGATGCACATTCCGGGCGCTTGGCTGGTTACGGTTGTACATGCTAGGTTGCCCGGAGGGATGCATATGGAATCGTTTTAATATTGACATTTCTGCCCGTCCCATAATCCAATAGCCGGACCCATGGAAACTTCGACCGCTGCAACCGCCCCGCGCCTGCGCCGCACGCTCACTCTCTGGGACCTGATTTTCTACGGCATCGTTCTCATTCAGCCCATCGCACCCGTGCCGTTGTATGGCGTCGCGCAAAAGCTCTCCGACGGGCATTTCGTCACTATCATCCTGATCGCGCTGTTCGCCATGCTGATCACCGCGGTCAGCTACGGCCGTATGGGCGCGTTGTATCCGACCGCGGGCTCCGCCTACACCTACGTGGGCAAAGGACTCAATCCGCACCTGGGATTTCTAGCCGGCTGGGCCATGATCCTCGACTACCTGCTACAGCCGCTGATCAACACGGTGTGGATCTCCACCGCGCTGCACGAGCGATACCTCCACCAGGTTCCGTACGTCGTTTGGGCATTGATCATCGCCGGGATCATGACCATGCTCAATCTGGCCGGCGTAAAGTCTTCCGCTAATACCAACAAGGTCTTGCTGGCGGTGATGTCGGTCGTAGTGGTGTTCTTCGTGGTACTCGCGATCAAATTCCTTTACGGCGGGCAAGGGTGGGCAGGGCTCTTCTCAATGCAGCCGCTGTACGATCCGAAGACGTTCAACTGGGGAAAGATCAAGGTAGCGACCTCATTCGCTGCTTTGACATATATCGGGTTTGACGGCGTGACCACGCTCGCAGAAGACGTCGAGAATCCGAAGCGCAATGTCCTGCTCGCGGTGGTGCTGACTTGCATCTTTGCGGGTACGTGCAGCGCTTTTGAATCGTACCTGGGCGCGCGCGTGTGGCCCGACTGGCGATCGTTCCCGGAGGAAACCACAGCGTTCATGGATATCTGCCGTCGCGTCGGTGGCGTGGTCTTGTTCAACGCCATGGGAGCCATCCTCATCGTTGCCGCCTTCGGCAGCGGACTGACCGGCACGCTGGGCGCGGCACGCCTGCTGTTTGGCATGGGCCGCGACGGAGTCTTGCCCCGTAGATTCTTTGGATACCTGAAGCCCGGCAGCAGCACGCCGACCTACAACATTCTGCTGATCGGCGTGCTCGCGTTTGGCGGAGCTGAATTGCTTTATCACATCGGCAATGCATACGAGCACGCTGGCGAGTTATTGAACTTTGGCGCGTTTCTCGCGTTCACCGGCGTAAATCTCGCCTGCTTCTGGCAATTCACAGTGCAGGCAAAGAAAAAGGGATTGAAGTGGCGCCTGCTGCAAGATGCCGTCTTGCCCCTGGTGGGGTTCTTGGTCTGCGGCTACATCTGGTGGAACCTGAACAGCCTCGCCAAGACTGTCGGCGGCATCTGGTTCGCGGTTGGGATCCTCTACGTGGGGTACAAGACGAACTGGTTCCGCTCCGCGCCGGTCATGATCGACTTCAGCGACTCGTAACGGCCACAAACAAGAGGCCCCGCTTCTCGCGGCGTTTTTTCGCGAGAAACGAGGCAGCCCGATTCTTGCTACTCCACGTTCCATCCGCTCACTTCAACCGCCGGCTTCGCTGTTCCCAACTCGCTTGCCCGGTACGTCGCCGTGATTTCGCGCTTCTCGCCCGGCAGAAGGGAGACGTAGTTGTCCTCCCAGACTGCGGGAAGGATCTCGTCTCCTCCGTCTCCCTTATTCACCTTTAACCGCACAAAGAAAGCCAGGTTCTTGCTCGGATTCTCCAGCGTAACGCGCGTTACCTCCTGATCGCCGCTCCGCTCGCTGCGATCTGCAACCTTGAGCTTCACCTTGGGCAACTGCGAGAGCGCTGTGTAGTCCGCAAACGACTCCGTTGGCGTCATCCACCACGTCGACTTGGCCCAGTCGATCGTCTCCGGCTTGCTTGAAAGCCAGTAGAAGTTCGAGCCTACCAGTTTTCCGTTGGAATCTGTCAATCGCAGCACCACAAAGTACGTCGCGCTGAGTCCGGAGATCTCGGGCAGAGCCAGCACTTTGGCCGTGCTGTCGGCAGGAGCGTCGACCGAGTCCTCATGCGAGAATTTCTCGCTCATGTCGAGGTTGTACACCTTGGTCGTGAGCTTCAGGCCCTTCGCATCCTCGTATTGACTGCTGACCACCCAGATGGAGTGATCGTCGTAGCCATAGATGGGATGCAGCGCTTCCATGGCGCGCTTGGCGCCAAAGTACCCGCCCGCGGGGCGCAGGTAGTAGTCGTACAGATGCCAGATCATCGAAGGCCAGGCATTGTTCAGCATCCACTGAATGACGCCCGTGGCCTGATACTTGTTGCGGCTGTACGCCTCATACATCGCGCGCACGCCCTCGTAAGTCTGCATCTGAGACTTCGACGCGAAGTCCTCCACGTTGTCGGACTTGCCATAACGGTTGGCCAATGCTTCGGTGAAGACTCCAATGGTCTTGAATTCACCCCCGCCCGCATGGAAGTTCCACACGTCGTCGATCGGCCACATGTGATCCTTTCCCACCATGGCGCGAATGCTCTCGACCGGCGGAACTGCCGGTCCCATGCTGGTTTCGGTGTTGAAGCCGTAAGCGCCCCCGCAGCCGCCGGGATTGCAGCGGTTCCGGCCGGGCTGACCTGGCGGCGTGTCCTGCTGCCAATAACCGGGCGCGATGTATTCGTATGGCCCGGTCATTTTGACGCCGCTGGCGCCGGTCACGCTGGTCTCCTTGCCGGTTGCCGACGAAACAACCGGATTCGGCCACAGCAGTTGCTTTTCAATGTCAAGATACATCTGCTCGACGTCCGGTGGCGGCGGATTGTCGCTGCCATTGAGCCACATGACGAGACTGGGATGGCTGCGCAGGCGGTAGATCTGATCGCGCAATGATTGCTTGGCGATTTCATAGTCCTGCGGTTTCCAGCGCGGCCAGCGCTCCCAGAAGTCGCAGCAGCACCATCCCGCCATGATCAGGATCCCCTGCTCGTCGGCCAGATCGAAGAACTCCTTCGTCTCCAGCTTGCCTTCCAGGCGGATGGTGTTCAGCCCCATATCGCGCACGTAGCGGAATTCATCGCGCAAGTACTGCGAGTTCTCGCGCAGCATCATGTCGGGAGACCAGCCGCCGCCGCGAATCAGGATGTTCTTGCCGTTAACTTGGAACACGCGTCCACCCACCGCATTGAGGTTGGACGTCATTTCGCGGATGCCGAAGTGTGTTTCCTCGCGGTCGCTAACCGCGCCGTTGGCCTCGAACTCCATCGCCAGAGGATAAAGCGTTGGCCGGCCCATCTGCGCCGGCCACCACAGCTTCGGATTCGAAAACGCAAGCTGCGGAAATTGGTCGGGAGTGAACGTGACGTCTTTCGTCTCGTTCGGGCCCAGTTCAACTTCCTGCTCGAACGTGATGTCTTCGATTTGCCCCTTCACCTTGCCCTTCACCGGTTGTCCGGTGCCATTCTTCACCTGCGCGGCGACGGTGAGCTGGGCGCGATCATTGGCGGGCGGGTTCAGCTTCGAGACCGCGGTCGGATACCGCAGGGCCACGGGTCCGCTGGTGGCGAGGGAAACCTCGCGCCACAAGCCCATGTTCTTGTCGGGCGGCGCAGGGTTCCAGTCCACGAAGGTGATAGCGAGATCGCTCTCCGTGGGCGCCCACACTTGCACCGCCAGAACATTCTCGGCGCCGGGCTTGACGGCGTCAGTGACGTTAAACTCATAAGTACGCCACGCCCCGGCCACGTCGTTGGAGTTCGCAATCTGCTTCCCATTCAGCCAGATGTTGGCGCGGTAGTTGATGCCGTCGAACTTCAGCCAGACGGTCTTGCCCGAAAAGGTAGCCGGCGCGGCAAACTGCTTGCGGTACCACCACGAGACGGCATAGGGGCTGTCCGTCTGCATGGCGATATTGGAGAAGTTCCCCCCAACCGGGTACGTGACGCCGGGGAATTGCCGCAGGTTCATGCCGAAAAACGGATCCGGCAGAGTCTTGTCCTTGACCAGGGCGGCGACCACTGTGGTCGGGATGGTCGCGCTGTGCCAGCCCGTGGGCGCGAAATGCGGCGTGGAGATCACCTCGCCTTTTTCGTCGACTTTTGCCGAGGATTGCAGGTTCCATCCGTCGCGGAGAGACAGCCTCGTGCTTCCCGAAGAGACCGATTTCTGCGCGGGCGAATCCCCCGCGAACAGAATCTGCGACAAAAGGATCGTGGCAGCGAGCAGCCTGGCTACCAGCGGGAGAGATGTTGGCATCAGCTTTGTATGAGTTTTCATGTTGCTCCCTTGGCGGAAATCGGTTCGGATCACGTTAAGAACACCAGGTGAGGCAGTTTCCGGCCGAAGGAGATGGATAACACTTCTATTAATTCGTTTCAATAGCGCATTTCGCGTAATGGAATTGAAACGCCGCATGCGCTTCCCGGCGTCGCCCTGAGGGCCGTTGTATGTAGTTTATAATCAATATTTCAGCTTCATGCTTCCGGAGTGACAAGATGATTCGATTCCTGCAAACCGAAGGACCGATCAAGAAGGTGGTCCTGGGCGGATTGTTGCTGATTATCTGTGCGGCCATGGTCGTCACGCTGATTCCCGGCGGCCTGGGCTCAGACTTGATGGGCCAGCCCGGCAAGGGCGTCGTAGCCAAAGTGGACGGCCAGGACATCACCCGGGACCAGGTCCTGCAAATGGCCCAGCAGATCGTACAGCAGGAGGCGGCACGCTACGGCGCGCAGGCCTCCATGCTGATTCCGTTTCTGCAGCGCCAGGCAAAGCCGCAGGCCGCCGAAGAGCTGATCAATCAGCAGGTGAAGCTGAGCGCGGCTGAGCATCTGGGTTTGAAGGCAACTCCCGAAGACGTGAAAGACGAACTGCAGCACGGCCACTATGCCGCAATCTTCTTTCCGGGCGGTAATTTCATCGGGGAGACCGAATACGAAGAGAAACTGCAGGGCGCCAATCTGACTCCGGCAATGTTCGAGGACGCGGTACGCAAGGAAATCCTCATCGAAAAACTGCAGGCGCTAATTGCCGGCACGGCCTCCGTCAGCGATGCCGCGGTGCATCAGGAATTCCTCAAGCAGAACACGAAAGTGAAGTTTGATTACGCCGTCCTCAAAGAGGACGACATCAAGAAGACCCTTCATCCCGCCGACGATGAGCTCAAAGCCTTCTACGAGAGCCACAAGAACAACTACGCGAACTCAATCCCCGAGAAGCGGAAGGTGAAGTACGTTCTCATCGATCAGGCGAGGGTCCAAAATGCGGCGCAGGTCACGCGTGCCGACCTGCAGGCCTACTACGACGCGCATCGCGATCAGTATCGCGTACCCGAGCAGGCGAAGGTCAGTCACATTCTGATCAAGACGCCGCTTCCGGGGCCTGATGGGAAAGTCGACGAGAAGGGCGTCGCGGATGCCCAGCATCGCGCCGAGGACCTGCTGCGGCAGCTGAAAGCCGGCGGCAAGTTCGAAGACCTGGCCCGGAAGTATTCCGACGATCCCGGCAGCGCCAAGGAAGGCGGCTCGCTGGGATGGATCGGCAGAGGCCGCACCGTCCCTGAATTCGAGAAGGCCGCATTCTCCCTGCCCAAGGGACAGCTCAGCGATCTGGTCAAGAGCAGCTACGGCTTCCACATCATCCGTGTCGACGACCGGCAGGATGCCCACATGAAATCGCTCGACGAGGTGAAGGCCGAAATTGAGCCGATCGTGCAGCAGCAGAAAGACCAGCAGGTCGAGCAGAAGCTGGCTCAGGATCTCCTCAATCAGACAAAAACGCAGGGACTCGACGCCGCGGCCGCTGCCAAGGGCTGGCCGGTCGTAACCTCGGATTTCTTCGCCCGGCGCGACATGGTTCCCGGCCTGGGGCCGTCGCCTCAGTTCATGGACGCAGTCTTTACCGCGGCGGAAAAGTCCCCGCCGGATGTGGCAGCGGCAAGCACCGGGTTCGTCGTGTTTCAGTTACTCGCGGTGAATCCGCAGTCCACGCCGACGTTCGAGCAGATCCGCCAGCGCGTTGAAACCGAATTCAGGAATGAACGCTCCAATATCCTGCTCTCGCAGAAGGTGCAGGAGCTTTCCGACCGCGCCAATGCGGCCCGCGACCTGAAAAAGGCCGCGAAGGAACTCGGCGCCGTGGTGAAGACCAGCGATTTCGTGGCGCCCGACGGCCAGGTGCCTGACATCGGTTCCATGACCGGCCAGGCCTCCGCCGTCTTCTCGATGAAGCCCGGGGAAATCAGCGGTCCGATCAATAGCGGGACGAATGGGGTGGTGATTTCGCTGCTCGAAGTTCAGCCGCCTCCGGAGACCGATTTCGCCGCCAAGCGCGATCAGATTCGTGAGTCGATGGTGCAGGCCAAGCGGCAGGAAATGTTCGAACTTTTCGTTTCCAACCTGCGCGATCAAATGGAAAAGTCGGGTAAAGTCAGGATCAACCCGGACGAGATGAAGGCGCTGACCGGTACTCCAAACGACGAAGGAACCTAGAAGCTCCGAACCAAATCGGCCCACGTACGTTAACAGAGTGGCATGTCCTTTCCGCGCGCCGCAGGAATTCTGTTGCATCCGTCGTCGCTGCCCTCCCGCGGCGGAATCGGCGATTTTGGCCCCGCCGCTTACCAGTTTGTCGACTTTCTCGCCTCCGCCCGCCAGGGATGGTGGCAAATGCTCCCTCTCGGGCCGCTCGGCTACGGCAACTCTCCCTACTCCTCGACCTCGGCATTCGCCGGAAACCCTCTGCTGAACAGTCTGGAGCGGCTGGCCGACCACGGCTGGATCGATCCCGGCAAGCTTTCCGCGCTCTCCTCGGATCACACGGCCGTCGAATACGATCAGGTCTTTGCCCGCAAGATGCCGCTGCTGTTTGAAGCAGCCCGCCGGTTTCTGGACTCCGCAGATGGATCTGCGCGTCAGCGCTTTGACTGTTTCTGTTCGGAGAACGCGTGGTGGCTCAACGACTTCGTTCTGTTCGACGGGCTCCGGGCGCAACACAAACTGGAGGGCTGGAATCGGTGGCCGTCTGCGCTTGCGCACCGCGAGCCTGCAGCGCTGGAGCAGGTCCGCAAGGAACTTGGAATCGATCTGGAGATTCGCAGCGCGCTGCAGTTCGCTTTCTTCGAGCAATGGAAAGCGCTGCGCCGCTATGGCGCGGAACGCTCGATCCGAATCATCGGCGATGTCGCGATCTTCGTGAATCACGACAGCGCCGACGTGTGGAAGAACCCTCAACTCTTCCGGCTCGATGAGAATCTTGATCCCGAAGTCGTGGCCGGCGTGCCCCCGGATTTCTTCAGCAAGACCGGTCAGCGCTGGGGCAATCCGCTTTACCGCTGGGACGTGATGAAGCAGCGCGGCTACGGCTGGTGGATTCAGCGTCTGCGCTGGGCGACCGCAGGTTTCGACTATGTCCGCCTTGATCACTTTCGCGGCTTCGAGCAGTTCTGGGAGATTCCGGCGTCCGATCCCACCGCGGTCAACGGCCGCTGGGTGGACGGTCCGAAAGACGATCTTTTTGTGAAGCTGCGCGATGCGCTGGGCGGGCTGCCGTTTTTCGCCGAAGACCTGGGATACATCACCCCTGAGGTTCATGCCTTGCGCGATCGGCTGCAGATTCCCGGGATGGCCGTGCTGCAGTTCGGCTTCGGAGACGCGGGCGCGCACATTTACCTGCCGCACCGCGCCGCCGGCAAGGTCATATACACCGGAACTCACGACAATGACACCATCCTGGGCTGGTGGCGCTCCGGCGCCGCGGAGCATGAGCGCCGCAATGCCGAAGCCTACGTCGGCAATCATGAGGCCGGCATCCACTGGGCGTTCATACGGGCGGCGCAGGTGTCGCCCTCCCCGCTCTGCGTGATTCCGCTTCAGGATGTCCTGGGCTTGGGCAGTGAAGCCCGCATGAACACTCCCAGCCTGCACGGCGGGAACTGGAAGTGGCGCTATGATCCTGCTGCCCTGACGGCGGAGCTTTCCTCCCGGCTGGCTCACTTGGCGGAATTGACAGACCGCCTGCCTCAACCCGCCGTCGTCCCTCCGGGCGAGGATTTCGCCGCCTAGCTGCGCCGCCAATCTGAATTCCGGTTTCGAATCGGCGGAATGCTTTGCGTCTCGCCGGAGTTCGTGTATACGAATTGTGGAGAATTTCGGAGTGAGCGAACCCATCGTCGAAGCCCGCGCGATCGAGAAGTCCTATCCGCAGCCGGACGGCACGCGGGTGCAGGTGGTCGGCCTCACGGACCTCGCCATCGAACCGGGCAAGATTGTCGCCTTGCTGGGCCCCTCCGGTTGTGGCAAGTCGACGTTGCTTCGCATTCTGAGCGGGCTCTCCAAGCCCTCGTCGGGCGCGCTGTTCTGGCACGGCAAGCCGCTCGATGGCCAGGCTCCGAATGTCGCCATCGTCTTTCAGAGCTTTGCCCTGTTTCCCTGGCTGACGGTGCTCGAAAACGTCGAAGCTCCTCTGGAAGCCCGTGCGATCGGCGCCGTGGAGCGCAGAAAGCGCGCGTTGCGCACGCTCGATACCGTCGGCCTCGATGGTTTCGAGACGGCCTACCCTAAGGAACTCTCCGGCGGAATGAAGCAGCGGGTGGGATTCGCCCGCGCTCTGGTGGTTGAGCCGGAAGTGCTTTTCATGGATGAACCCTTCTCCGCCCTGGATGTGCTCACGGCTGAAAACCTGCGCGGGGAACTCATGGAATTGTGGCTCAACAAGAAGATGCCGACCAGCGCCATCTTCATCGTGACTCACAACATCGAGGAAGCCGTGATGCTGGCCGATCGAATCTTGGTGCTGGGACGAAATCCGGCGCGGATTCGCTCCGACTTCAACGTCCGCCTCTCGCATCCCCGCGACCGCAAGTCGTCCCGCTTTCTCGGGCTGGTGGACTACATCTACAAAATCATGACCGAGCCGGAGGTCGAGCACGTTCTGCCCGATGCAGAATCAACCGCGGAGATCATGGTTCCACCCGGAGGCTTCAAGAAGCAGGAAGCTCGGATGCGGACGGCCAAGTACCAGATGCTGCCCCATGCCCGTGTCGGCGGAATCGCCGGCATGCTGGAGCTGCTCCACGACCGCGGCGGCCGTGAGGATCTGTTCCGCCTCAGTGAAGATCTGGTCATGGACGTGGAAGACCTTCTGCCCATTCTCGAAGCCTGCGTGTTGCTTGGCTTCGCCAAGCTGAAGGAAGGCGATGTGGAGCTGACCAGGGAAGGAGCCGCATTTGCCGACGCCGACATCCAGTTGCGCAAGGTCCGATTTCGTGAAGCAGCCCTCCAGCACGTGACCATCCTGAAGCAGATCGACAGCATCCTCAAACGGAAGTCCGACCACACGATTTCAGAAGAATTCTTCCATGACATTCTCGACGAGTACTTTGCTGAAGACGAGGTGCTACGCCAGCTGGATACGGCGACAAACTGGGGCCGTTACGCCGAGATCTTCGACTATGATCGCGAAACCGGCAAGCTGGTGCTGACCGAGCAGACCGTAGAAACTCCGAACCAGCCGGCTCCACCGAACTCCTGATTCCAACACGGTAAGGATCGCGAAACGGATGAAGAAAGCGACCGGCATACGCGGATTCTCAGCCTACCGCATCTTGACACAATTGCCGCGTGTGGAAGTGTCTTATCTGCCCGACGTGATCATGTTCGCCGCCGGCATCGCGCTGTTTTATGCCGTGCTGGAGATGGGACGCGCCTGGCTGGGTCCGTTCACGCCGGAAGTCGAGATTTCGCGCAGTCCGCTCATGCTCCCCGTCTACGCCGGGTACTCGCTTCTGCGGATGTCCATCGCTTACATCCTCAGCTTCGTCTTCACGCTCGTCTACGGATACATCGCCGCCTACAATCCGCGGGCCGAGCGCTTCATGATTCCGCTGCTCGACGTTCTGCAGTCGATTCCTGTCCTCAGTTTTCTGCCGGCAGTGATGCTGGCCATGGTAGGGCTTTTCCCGGGCCGGCAGTTGGGCGTGGAGGCCGGCGCAATCCTGCTCATCTTCACCGGACAGGTCTGGAACATGGCCTTCAGCTTCTACGCGTCGCTGAAGAGCATTCCGAATGAGATGCGCGAAACGGCAAAGATCTATCGCTTCAGCGGGTGGCAGCGCTTCACCGGGATGGAATTGCCCTTTGCCGCCATCGGCCTGGTGTGGAACTCGATGATGTCGGTCGCGGGAGGCTGGTTTTTCCTGATGGCCTGCGAAATGTTTGTGCTGGGTTCGCGGGATTTCCGTTTGCCCGGACTGGGTTCGTACCTGCAAACCGCGGCCAGCGCGGGTGACACGCGATCGATTCTGTGGGGAGTCGCGACCATGATCGCCGTGATCGTGTTGCTCGACCAGTTCATCTGGCGGCCTGTCATCGCCTGGGCGGAAAAATTCAAAGTCGAGCAGGTGGAAAGTACCGAGGCCCCGCGTTCGTGGGTGCTGAATGTATGGCGGCATTCCCGCGCTTTGGCCCAGGTCCGCAAAAAAGCGCTCCGGCCGCTGCGGGAACGCCTGATCCTGTTTTTCGCGCGGAAACACGCCAGGGAAAATGGAACCGGGGATCCGGGCGCGGTGCGCGTTTGGCTGATGCGTGTTTTCGCTGTCGTGATCGTGATCCTTGTCGGCTACGCCGTCGTTCGGGTAGCCATCACGCTCAGCGGCCTGCAAAAGCCCGAGTTGAAAGAAGCCGGGCTCGGACTGCTCGCGACCTTTGGCCGCGTGAATCTTGCTCTGCTGATCGGTACTCTGTGGACAGTGCCCGCGGGCGTGGCCATTGGCTTCAATCCCCGCCTGGCGCGTATTGCCCAGCCGCTCGCGCAGATCGCCGCCTCGGTGCCGGCCACCGCGTTGTTTCCCGTCGTTCTGCTGATCCTGAT
>Ga0187846_10001665_pt1 | contig 12479 bp, 9 predicted proteins | sample TC_taG_FD_161473 | JGI IMG/M metagenome (GOLD analysis project Ga0187846, IMG submission 161473) | Biofilm microbial communities from the roof of an iron ore cave, State of Minas Gerais, Brazil - TC_06 Biofilm (v2) | ecosystem: Environmental > Terrestrial > Deep subsurface > Cave > Wall biofilm ...
ATCAATTTCAAAACCGCGATCGCGAAAATAGCGCTCGAGAATTTCACCGGCTGATAAGGCGGCTTCGCGTGCGAGGTCGAGTTCGCGCCGCAAGTCTGCGGAAGGCGCGGCAGCTTCGTTTGACGGCATCCTGGGTCGTTTCCTTATGTTGATCTTGTGGCAAGCTTCAGGCGTGCCCGCCGACGCCGCACCCTTTCATAAGAATCGCTCATTTCCTTGAGCATTGACTCGCGCCGTTCATAGAGACGGCGCGGCTGGCGCGGCCTGGCTCGCGCTAATGCGTAAGCGGTTATCAGTGGCAGTGCCACGGTTGCGTCGACATAGCATACGACCGAATCGGGTAGCCGCTCGGGGTCTATTTTACCCCAACTGACCGCCTCGCTGGGAGTTGCACCCGAAAGGCCGCCGGTATCCGGCCGCGCATCGGTGACCTGCAGGAAATAGTCGTGGCCCTTTTCCGCTATGCCCAATACTTCCTGAATTTGAGGCTCCGTCTGTAACACGAAATTTTTGGGCGAGCCTCCGCCCAGGATAAACACCGCGCTTTTCATTCCATGTTTCTTGGCCGAGTAGACAATCGCAGCCGTCTCGTTGACGTCCGCCAGCGGATCCAGCCGCAGACTACCACCCTCGAACTCGAGCAAAGCCAGATTCATTCCGATCGAAGAGTCCCCGGGCGATGAGGTATAAACTGGCACGGCGTGTTCATAAGCTGCAGCGAGCAACGAGCGGCCCCTGAGTTTTAGCACGCGCCCCCGTTCGGCGACGTAGCGGCCGGCGCGGTAATGGAACTCAGCGGTGCTCATCGACTGCTGGAATTCAGCGTTGGCCGCGAGCTGGCGAAAAAACGCGTCGGTCGAAAGCAGCACCTCGTAGTCAAAGAAGATGTCATAGATGCGCACCACGCCCGAGTTCCGCAACGCTACATCGTCTGCTTCGGCCGATCCCTGGAACATCTCGAGACCGATACCAAAGTGCGTATCGTGATAAAGGTTCGCGCCGGTCGAAACGATCCAATCAACGAAGCTGTTTTCGATAAGCGGGATGAGGCATGACATGCCAAGTCCGGCGGGGGTAAGAGCACCGGTCACACTCAGGCCCACAATCACGTCCGGGGCGAGCATTTTTTCGGCAAACAAGCGGCACGCGTCGCGCAGCCGGCGGCCATTGTAGGCCAGGAACGCATGGTCGACGAGTTCGGCAGCGGTCATATCGCCACGCACCGGTGGCGGCGCGATCGCCGAGCCACGCAACAATGGATTAACTGAGGACTTCCGGGCCATAGTCGACTGTTGCCTGAATCCTTTGAGTGAGCCGCGCGGCGGTTTATACCGGAGAGCTACCCGCGTACGCAATCGTAGCCGCCAGAATCGCGCGATGCCAATGATAACGGTTCTGCTGGTCGCTTCGCGACCTGGCGATCATGTTACCTCTCCCGATCATCAGGGAGACAGAAAAGAGGTGTCTCTGGCCCCAGTGTTTTATGTTCGTAGAGCCCCGTCTATCTGCGTCGAGGCGCGTTCGACGCATCGCGCGAGCGTGCGAGGAGGACCAGGATTCGAACCGGGCGACTCTCGAGCCTCGCAGACGTGGTCCGCGGTTATCCGCGGAGTTGCGTGGTGGGGCGCGGGCGGGAGTGTGGCCTCGAACGCAGCCTCGCGAGCGGTTCTCGAATTGCTCTCGACCGCGATACGGGCTTCTGGCGGAGGCTGCTCTGCCCCGGCGCGTCTTTCCTCCCCAGGATTAGATTTCACGATGCTGGTCAAGGCGGCTTGCGGGCTCCTCTGAAGCGGCACGGGCGGCTGCGCGGCCGTGCTCTAGCCGAGAGATCGAGCCCAGAGCGTCGCGGCTGGGCTGCCCCTTGTCTGGCGGCCCGCACTTGCCCTCCGCTACCGCACGAGGCTGCTGTTCGCCTCGTGCCTTTAATTGTGCAGCCCAGCGCTGCTGAGCAATGCCTGCCCGAGTCAGGTTAGCTATTGCATTTAGGTCGCCTAGCTTAACCTCTTCCTTTTCAGCCATAGTTGCCAGCGCATGCTGCTGGGCTATGGTTATCAGGGCTTGCGCCATTAATGGTTCGGGGTGCTCTGCCAGTTCACGTAAGGCGCGCGCGAGACCCGCGGTCAAGCCCACGGCCGCAAACTGCTACTGAATAGTGTGGCCATAGCGCCACAGACTGTCGTCGGAGATTTCGTAGCCTTGGCCGCCGACCCATTGGGCGAGGCCTTCATAGTCGCGGAAGCTATTCTCGAACAGCCGGCGCTCGACCTCCTGGCGAATGTACTCCGGCAACATAGTCATTACCTTTGGGCGCGGCGGCGTGGGTGCCTGACTCCTGAGATTTGTAGGGAGCGCGTTCGGGTTTCTCATTAGGGGTTGATCCCGGCGCGCGCGGCAGAGTTTAGGCTACAGCGAGCGGCCGCGAAGGTAAGGGGTGACACTGTCACCGATCGCGGAAGTTATTGAACGAGGCTAATGCGAGAGAACCTTTAGTCGCTGGGCCCTTTGAGTCTGGCTAAAACGATGACCTCTGCTGAGGCCCTCCCGATGCTTAGGCTAGCCTCGCGCCGGACCGCTTCGCGGGGATCCTTCGCTGCAACGGCTCAGGATGACTGCTCGGCTAGCCGCGTAGTCATTTGCCAGTTGACGCAACTGCTCCTAAGATAACGCGGGGATCGATCCGCCGAGGGGACAACCTATGGCGATTATTGCGCTCACGCAGCATTTGGGGACGCGTTCGTTTGAACTCGGCCGCTTGACGGCAGAACGGCTGGGCTATCGCTTCCTGACCACCGAGGAGCTAATCGCCCAGACCTCGCCCAGCTTCAAGATCACACGCGAGCAACTGGTGATCGCCGACGTGCGCCGTCCGCATTTCTGGGAACGACTCAAGACTGACACCCAGCGCGTGGTCACCTTCTTCCGCGCCGCCCTGCTGAAGGAGATGGCGGCCAATAACCTGGTCGTGGCCGTACATGCGTCGACTTGTCTGCTACCCGACTGCGGATGCGGCCTGCGGGTTCGGCTGACCGGCCCGTTCAAAGAAAGGGCGCAGGAGGTGGCTCGGGAGGAAGGACTAACCCTGGCACTGGCCGAGCGCCGGGTGCGGGATTACGACCGCGAGGTGCGCGCCCGGGCTCAAACTCTGTTCAACTACGATCTGGATGACCAGGCGAACTTTTCGTTGGTGCTGAACACCTTTGCGATGCCACTCGGTACTGCTGCGTCCATGCTGGGTTCGGTGGCAATCGACTTGGATCGCAGCACCCGGCCGGAGCAATGGGCCCGGATGGGGGATGCGGCACTCGAAGCACAGATTCGCGCGGCGCTTGTTCTACATCCTAAGATTGGACATGCGCCAGTCGAGGTTCAATGCGCGGAGGGCGCTGTTCAGATCAATGGTCCCGGGCTGGTGCCACCATGGGACGACCTGGTGAATGAGGTGGTGCGTCAGGTCGACGGGGTGACCTCGGTCCAGGTGATCGCCGACGAACAACCGGTAACAGTCCGCCCAGCGTAAACCGAAAACCGGGTTTGGCCACCCCGGTAGGGGCGGTTCGCGAAGGGGAGTATACACTAAGCGCAACTGAGAACAATTCTCAATAATCCCGTACAGCTGTTCATAACTATAGATGCCCTGTGGATTTCCAAGATTCACAGGGCGTTTTTCTTTGCCCGCATACATTTCCAATCCAAGCTGGCTGTGCTGTCATAGAAAAGAAGGAGGCTATGTGCATGGCTTACATAGTTCGCCATGACGGAACTATCGAATGCGGCAGCGCTGATGAGGCGCTAGAACTACAAGCTAAAATCATGTTGCGACTGCACATCGGTAATGGCGGCGCCATTATACAGCCGCCTGTCGCTTCCAATGGCGACGACGATGTTGCCATAACCGGCTTAGGGCGTCGCTTCCTGAAGCTTGTCTTGGAAAATTCCGGTATTACATCGGAGGCTGCGGCAGAACAGCTTGAAACAACGACCGCATCATTCCCGCCGATGTATCGTTCGATCCGCGCATGGGCGACGCGACGCGGCATCGATCCTGATCGTCTATTTACGCGACTATTAGGTGAGCAAGGATCGCAACGACAATTGCAGATTGATCAACAGTATCGGTCAATCGTGGAGGCTGCTGTGAGAGATTAGAAATGCGACGGCCTGAACCAAACCTTTAGGAGGGGCGAGGTTTCAGGCCGTCAAGAGACAGTTATGGTGAGCGTGGTCTAACGGCAAGACGCCTTGCTCGTACCAGGGAAATGCCGGTTCGATTCTGGCCGCTCACCCAACCCATCGGGGTGTGGCGGAAGGGAAGACGCGGCAGCCTTGGGAGCTGCTGGGTGTGTCGGCACCCGTGCGGGTTCGAGTCTCGCCACCCCGACCAACTCTGACAATACACAACCAGCAGCTGGCAAGGCAACCAACCAGCTGATGCCTTTATTGTCTTTCTTCCACAACGTTATTCTTTGTACTTGACTCAAATATAAAGTTCTGTCATTCTTTCAGTATGGCTAAGGGACAACGGAAAGTTGCTTCGGATAAATCCGCGATTGTGGCTGCGCTTCCACGTGCCTGTCAGGATGAAACCGGAGCCGTCGAATTCTTTGAAGAACAACGATGGGGTAGTCAACCGCGTTGCGCTCATTGCGAGAGCGTTGACGTTTACCAGATGCGCGATCGCAAAACTGGCGAGCGCAACAAGCGTTATCTGTGGCGTTGCAAGGCTTGCAACAGACAGTACACCGTCCGCGTTAACACGGTTTATGGGGACTCGCCCATACCTTTGCGGGTATGGGCTTATGCGTTTTGGGCTGCTTGCTCAAGCAAGAAGGGCATATCCGCTCTGCAAATTAGGCGGCAGACGGGCGTCACATACAAATCAGCGTTGTTCCTGATGCATCGCATTCGTCTTGCGATGGATGAATTCGCATCTATCGAACTGGCGAGCGATGATTCGCCTGGATTCGACGGCATTGTCGAGGCCGATGAAACGTATGTCGGCGGAAAGGAAAAGAATAAACCCCTAGGCAAGCGGAATCCCCGCAATCTGGGCGGAAAGGGTAAGACGGCGGTCTTTTCAATGGTCCAGCGTGACGGCAAGATGCGATCCGTAGTGATGGACAAAGTGACTCTTCACAATCTCCGAACAGCGCTCGTCGAAAACGTATCTCCGCAAGCCCGCGTGATGACGGACTCGCTGAATCTCTATGGCTTTGTAACTGATCCATTTGCCAGCCACGAAACGGTCGATCACACCAAAGAGGAATACGTCCGAGGGGACGTGCACACGAACACGGTAGAAAGCTCTTTTTCGCTGCTCAAACGCGGCATCTACGGAACATTTCACAACGTCAGCAAGCGCCATCTTCATCGCTACTGCGCTGAGTTTGATTTCCGGTGGAACAACCGAAAAGTTGACGATGGCGAGCGCACCGTGCGGGCGATAAGGTCGGGTGTAGGCAAGCGGTTGATGTACCGTCAGCCAGTGATGTCAGATGGCCAAGGCAAAAATTAAGTCGAAGAAAAAGCGCGGACCGAAACCAGAAGTGTTGAAGATCCACAATTTAGACTGGAAAGAAGCCGTCAAGCGGTCATTTCAAAAAAAGAAACCGCCTAGTGACTGACCGAATTAGAACTGGCGTTCTACATTATGCGCTGGCCCGCTTGGATGCGATCGGCTTGAGGGAGTCGCGGCGGGTGCCTCATTCAATACCGTGCCTTTTGGAATATTTGCTGTGCCTTGTAGAATAAAATTACCACCAAGCGTCAGTGGGCCGTTGACAGCGATTGTGGTTCCTGGCCCGAGTTGCATCGTTGATCCAGTTGGAACCCGGAGCATAATCGGTGGTGGCATCTGAATTACACCATTAAAATTAATAGCGGTATTCGTCGTCACCTGAGCGTTGAAAGGTACGGTTAGATGTTGAGGTTTTGCAGGAGTGTCAGCCTGAATTGAGCTAATAGTTAGCAGCAGCACACTTAGCGTCAGCGCCACTACGACTTTGTGCATTGGCTCATCTCCCGCGCGAAGCATAGCACGCCGCATCTTGATTTCAATAACCAAAATATGATAGATGGGCCCGCGAAGCCAGCGCAGCCGCAGCGAGCGGGGAATCTGATACAGTTTTTTTGGGCACTGTCCCGAAAAGAGGCAGTACCCTTTAATTATCGGATGGTTTGCGTCAAGTACATACTCCCCTTCGCGAACCGCCCTCCTGGAGCGGCACGTCCGCGATGAAATCCAATCTGGAACCGCCCAGCTGGTAGCGCTGCGTCGACGATGAAATTCAGCCTCAGAGGCGTAGGCAGTAGACCGTGATTCGCGGAATCGATCATATCGTTATCGCTGTCCGCGACCTCGAGGCCGCCATGGCGGATTACTCCGACCTCGGCTTTACCGTAGTGCGGGGTGGGCGGCATTCTGGCCTCAATACCCATAATGCGCTGATTGCATTCGCCGACGGCTGCTATTTCGAGTTGGTCGCCTTCCTCAGGTCGCCTACTGGCTGGGCGCTTAGGTGGTTCGAGGCTTTGCAGCTCGGCGGCGGGCTCACCGATTTCTGCGCGCAAAGCGACAATCTCGAGGGTGATGCGGCCGCATTTTCCAGGGCAGGCGCCATTATCGGGCCCTTCGCGATGAGCCGTGAGCGGCCGGACGGCTATCGAATTAGCTGGGAGTTAGCAGTCAACGAGAGCGATACGCGCGGGCTGGTGCCTTTCTTCATCCGCGACATCACGCCACGCGGCGAGCGCGTGCCGAGCAACTACACGCATAGCAACGGCGCAGCTGCGGTGCAGAGCCTCACGGTCGTGCTACCCGATATGAACCCGATTGGGCCGATTTACGAAATGGCGTTGGGGCGGAGCGGCGAACAGATTGAGCGCGACGATTTGCAAGCTGACGGTGTGCGTTTTGAACTGGGGCCACACGAACTTCAGCTCGTCGCGCCGCGCGCTCATGCGGGCGCAGCCGCCGAGCGTTTGCGCATTCGCGGCCCGTCGCCAATTGAAGTCAAGCTAACTGGCGGCGTGGCTAAGGGTGTGCTCGACTCCACCCGCGCTCACGGAGCCCGCATCGTACTCACGTGACGGGCGAACGTCATCCTCTGCCAACACAGCCGGCTCGAAAGCGCATCTTCTCCCGGTTATCGATCGGGGCAATGCTCCTCTATCTGCGTAGAAAGCGCCGCTTCGGCAGGGTCGCTTCAACACTGGATGATGAAGACGCGCCTTCGAGTGGGGGCAAGCGTAGGGCGCGCGATGCACCGACCATGCGGATCGCGAGCTACAAAGGGCGAGGTCCGAGTCAGTTGTCAGCCAGTTTATCGAACAACTCTTTAGCCTCTTTGAGATCCTCGGTGTCGAATCCCTCGGTGAACCAGCCGTAAATCTCCGCGACCAGCGAGCGTGCTTCATTTGGACGCCCCTGACGTGCGCGCAGTCGTGCAAGACTTGTTGTCGCTCGCAATTGCCACGATTTTGCACTTTGTCGCCGGGCAATCTCTATTGCCCTGAGAAAACAGGATTCAGCTTCAACTTCTGCTTGGCTGGCATCTAGGATTTTCCGAGCGATAGGATGCTCGGAACCGTGAGCGAGTTGTGCCAATTGCAGTGTCAACTGGCCTCTCAACCGATAGAGTTCGGCTTCGTACAAGCGCTCTCCGTTCTCATCTACAACGGCGAGTGCTTCAGCTAATGTAGCCAATCCCTCTTCGATCCGTCCTGCTCTCTGATATGCCTCGATCAGCAGGGCAAGGTAATACGATAGATTGAATTTTCCCCCAGTAGCCCGCAAAGCGGCGATACCCTCCCGTATCTGAGCAATCCCCTTCTCCTCGTGTCTTTGCTCAGTTAGCGCCGAGCCTTGCAGAATTGTCGCCAACGTCTGTAGAAAAAGAAATCCCTGTTCAGTGCAGAGCGCCACCATTGCGTCTGCTCGCTCTTGGGCTAGGGCACCTTCTCGACGGAGATTGTGCAATATAACAGCACCGGTTAGAGCAAAGGCATGGGTATAAGGGTGTGACAGGGTCTGCGTTAGGCTGAGCGCCTCCTGCATTTTCCTTAGGGCCTGCTGCGGATACCCAAGGAACCACAAAGTACGAGCCCCATAGGTCAGACAAGCCACCCCCGGGTCCTGGAAGACACCGGACACATTAGGACTATGCTTTTGCGGTTCGTAAAAAGCCATTCCCCGATCACAATGTTCGCGAGCCGAGGAAAACTCCCCCATGAAATAAAGGCAGTGCCCAAACACCTCATGCGCGTTCACAAGGAGACCTGGGTCCCGTATGCTCTGAGCGAGACGTAGGAGCCGCTCTCCTAGTTCCCGCGCCATTTGATACTCGGCTCGCACTATGCGAAACGCGGTTAGCCCTAAGAGCACCGGGAAAAGTTCCGGAGTCTCGCCCACCTGACGACACAGCTCCAGCGCCCTGCTGTAGCTGTTTACGACCTCCGGTGCCGTATAACCCTTGATCGAGATAAGCGCCACACCCAAGGTGATTTGCAGAGCGAGTTCCTGCCTAACGCGTTCGCTGGAGTCAGGTGTGGACTCTAGCAGCTCCAACGCCTTAGTCAGATGACTAACCGCTTCTGCGTGGGCTGAGCGTGCAACAGCATTTTGGCCCGCTCGTTGCCAATAAGGGATGGCTTGTGCGAGAACGCCTGCTTCGGTGTAGTGATGTGCCACAAGCTCGGGGGCTGATGTCGCCCTTTCGGGAAATTGTCGAACGACCACTTCCGCGATGCGCGAATGGAGTTCCCTGCGCCGGCTTCTGAGCAGCGCTTCGTAGGCGGCGTCTCGAATAAGTGCATGTTTGAACTGGTAGGAGGAGTCTGGAGGGTTACCCCGTGCGTAAACTAGTTCAGCATTGGTCGCACCCCGAATGGCGACTTGCAGATCATCTTCCGGAATTGAATGGACCGCATGCAGGAGTTTGTAGGAAAACTCACTGCCAATGACAGCGCCAATCTGGATGACTTCCTTGGCGGGGCCCAAGCGATCCAGGCGGGCCATCAGCGAATCATGGAGCGTCGCTGGAATTTCGCGACCTGTCCCGCGCTTGCTGCCACTCTCTAGCATTGCGCGAGTCAGTTCCTCAACGAACAAAGGGACTCCGCCTGTGCGTTCAACAACCGCTTCTACGCTGTTGCGGGCGAGGGCATTGCGTGATGCCACCATGGCTACCATTTCCCGCACATTGTGCGAACTCAGGCGGTTGAGCGTGATTTGGCTGTGATGCGTGCGCATCGGCCAAGGGGCGTGAAACTCCGGGCGTGCCGTGCACAGCAGCATCAGCGGAGCCGTCGCTCCCCGCTCGGCGAGCAGTTGCAACAGTTCGAGGGTCGATGGATCGAGCCAATGAAGATCCTCGACCACCATCATTAAAGGCTGCACCCTGGCTGCCCCCAGGACCCACCCACCCAGCGCCGCGAGCAGCCGGCGGCGCTTTTGTTCGCCGGTCATGTTTGACGCCCGATAGCGCTCAGAAGTGCGCAGTTGCAGCAGGTCGGCAATTAACGGCGCTACCTCTGCCACGTTGAGGCTCGCCGTGACAAGCGCCAGTTCGATCCGCTCGAGTTGCGCCTCGGGATTGGTCGAGTCCTGCAATTCGAGCCACCGCGAGAGCATTTCGATCACCGCATGAAATGGTGTGTTCTCAAACAACTGCTCACCGGCGCTTTCCATCCAGATATGCGGAGCATCGCGGACACGGTCATGAAACTCTGCTACCAGGCGCGATTTGCCAATTCCCGGCTCTCCGTTTATGAGCGCCATCTGGCCCTTGCCCTCACGCGTGCGCTCCCACCGGCTGAGCAAAAGCCCCAACTCCTCCTCCCGACCGACAAATGGGGTGAGGCCATGCGCTGCATGGAGCCTCCCGCGCACCCCAGTCGGACGCATCACCCTGAAGACTTCTAGGGGAGTCGTAATTCCCTTCAGAGCTCGCCGACCGAGCGTCTCGACCACGAACAGTCCGGATATCAAACTATGCGTGGCTGCGGTTACGAGTGCAGTTCCAGGCGCGGCAGTCGCCTGCAGCCGTGCCGCGATATTCGGCGTCTCGCCGAATATCTCGCCCTCCTTATCCGCACCCGCGCCGACCACTACCGAACCTGAATCAATGCCGATCCTTGCCGCAAGTTGTGGGCCGGGAGAGTCCTGGTTGAGCTTCAGGACGCCTTCCAGAATCGCGAGACCGGCCCGTGCCGCGCGTTCGCCATCATTGTCGTGGGCCTCGGGCCAGCCGAAATATGCCATCACGCCATCGCCAAGGTACTTTGCAACGTGTCCGCCAAATCGCGCAATCGCCTCGGCGGCGGCGCGATGGTACCCGGCAACTACGTCACGCCAATCTTCAGGGTCTAGCTGAGCAGCGATTTCGGTTGAGCCAGCCAGGTCACAGAACAAAACGGTCAGATGCCGCCGCTCCCCGCTTACGGGGGCGGGCGGTGGTGCTGCGACTGCAGCTCCAACAGGAGCGCTGAGCGGTTCCGTCAGCGCTGCTCCACATGAGTCGCAGAATTTCGCTTCAGCCCGGGTCAGCGCAGCGCACGAGGGGCATTGCGATTGCAATCGTGCGCCGCAGCTATCGCAGAACCTTGCGTTCTCCCGATTACCTGCGCCGCATTTCGAACAACGCATATTCTCGACACTTGGTCTAGGTCAGTTCGGTCAGTAAGGCCTTTGCATATGTGAGATCGGCCGTGTCGAAGCCCTCGGTGAACCAGTTGTAAATCCCAGCCAGCGTCCCGCGCGCTTCATCACCGCAGCCAGTATCACGCAACAGCCGTGCGAGACTCGTCGTCGCGCGCAACTCCCATGCCTTCCCCCGCTGGTGGCGGGCGATTTTTATCGCCTCGCGAAAGCAGGCCTCAGCCGCCGACGCATTTGACTGGTTTTGCATCAAGAGGAATTCGCCTCTCAGCCTATGAAATTCTGCTTCGTAGACGCGCCTTCCGCGGGCTTCCACTTCGGCCAAGGCCTCAGCCACAACCATCATCCCTTCATCCACACCGCGAGCGATAAAACACCCATACGCCAACGCGAACAACGCGACCATCTGAGCGTACGCTTCGCCATTTTCCTGGAACGACTTCAGAGCCTCGCGTAAGAGGGGGAGTCCCTGCTCTGCATCCCCTTCTAACACTAAGACGGTGCCCATTCGCATCGTCGCAAACCCCAGAAAGTAAGCCAGGCCGCTGTCACGAGTGAGCATCAGCAGTCTTTGCGCTTTTGGCCGCGACCCGCGGTGCTCGCGCAGGCACTCTGACAGGATGCCCAGTTCGGAATTAGCAGCGAGTGCGATTGCGAGATTCTGGCCTGTCGACGGCGCCAATTCGACGGCGTTCCTCACCAACCGCACGGCTTGCTCTGAATAGCCAAGCAGCCAAAGCAAGTGGGAGAGATGTGAAAGAACGTAGAACGCCTCAACTCCGATTTCGTTCACCTGGTCCGACCAGGGACGGCCGAACGTGGTTTGTTCAAAGTGCTGCCGAGCCGCCGCGAACTCTCCCGTCCACATGTACGCCCATCCTGAAGCGGAATGGGCGTACCGAATTGAGGTGTGCGCTCGAGTGTGACGAGCAACTGCCCAGAGTTCATCGAGCAAGCTGCACGCCTCTTCGATCTGGCCACCGTTGAAAGTAAGCGACCAGAGCATGCGGAGCGTCAATTCGGGTGGGTTGAGGGTTGTGGCTATCTGAGATTGATCGCGCAGTCCTCCGAACGCTTCGAATTCCACGTCCGGTCCGAGTTGCAAACTTAATTCGCGGGCGCGCCTGGCGTTGCGTACCAGCGACGCCTCCGCATACCCTCTGGTTCCTCGAAGGGCGGTGTGCAACCCGAGACGTATAACGAGTTCCGAATAGGCACGATGCGCTGGGGGCAGTGATTGCACCAACTCCAAGGCAGTCTCCAGCTGTTCGACCGCCCTGGGATAGGCCGCGCGTTCCCTCGCTTGGTCGGCGGCGCGCCGCAGATACTCGATGGCTTTGGGCGCGTTACCGCTGTGCCGATAATGATGCGCAAGCTCATTGGCTTTATCATCGAGCCGACCTGTAAAGAGCATTTCGAGCGCGCCACCAATTCGCTCGTGTAGCATCTTGCGCTGTTCGATTAGCAGACTGTTATAGGCCACCTCCTGAGTAAGTGCGTGCTTGAAGACGTACTCGACCCCGACGGTGGTAGGCTGTTCATAGATAAATTCACCTGCCTGCAATACCGAGAGCATCTCATCCAGCATATCGTCGGCTGCCGAAGCGATTTGCCTTATCAGGCCAAGCGACGACACTCGGCCTATGACGGCAAGGGTCTGGATCAGCTCTTTGTGCGCAGGCGGCAGCCGGTCGATACGAGAAGCCAACAGCGCTTGCACCGTCAACGGCAATCGGAGCCGAGACAGCGAGCGCGCAACTTTCAGCGCCCCGGTTCGGATGAGCGCGCCCTGATCGAACAACGCCTGCACCATCTCCTCGATGAA
>Ga0187846_10001666_pt1 | contig 12473 bp, 23 predicted proteins | sample TC_taG_FD_161473 | JGI IMG/M metagenome (GOLD analysis project Ga0187846, IMG submission 161473) | Biofilm microbial communities from the roof of an iron ore cave, State of Minas Gerais, Brazil - TC_06 Biofilm (v2) | ecosystem: Environmental > Terrestrial > Deep subsurface > Cave > Wall biofilm...
AGTGCCTGGTGGTGCTACTGGCGCGGCAGTGCAGGCTGGCGCCGGTGGCGCGCCGACCAGCGCCGGACAGCCTGGCGCGTAACCGATCTCCTCCCTCGTGGGGGGGAGCCTCAGCAGGTGACGGACCGGGGCGGAGATTATCCCTCCGCCCCGTTTTGATTAGGGGGCAACGTGGGATCGAGCGTAATCCTTCCGCCGCAGGGCCAGCCTGGACCTCTCCGTCCCGGCGAGTTTAAGGGAGCCGCGATCCCCAACGCGGCGACGTTCGGCTTCCGCAACCTTGGTCCACCTAGCCCGCTCTATGTGCAGCGGGGCGACGTTCTTCGCATCGTGCTCCTACCATACCTAGCTACTGGGAGCGCGCTCTTCTCCTACCGCTTGCTTCTCGCGACACCGCCAGCCCCTGGGCAGCCTGAAGACGTCGTAGCAGGGCGGAGCGTCTCGCCCATCGTTGACGTGCCCGAGCCCGCGTACTTGGAAAGTGGGCAATTTGCCCTCAACGCCACCGCTGCGCTCACGCCAGTCCAACAGAGCATCGTACTTGCGGAGGGTTGGCTGCTCTCGGTCAGTGTTGCGACGCTTTCAGACTCCACTTCTGGACGTAACTACGTCGTCGCTTTCCTCACCACTGGGCCGTCTGTCTCTGGGGTGCTGCCCTCCGCGTACACGCTGTTCACTGGATACCTGCGAGGTTCGTTCCCGCTCGGATGGCCGGGTGGGCCGATCGAGAATGAGACGGACGGCCAGGGGTTCCTCAATGCTTACGCGCCGGCCAATCCAGCGGCCGGCACGGATCTCAGCGTTATCTCGAACGCGCCAGGCCGCGTCCAGCTACTCGCGTTCAAAGCTCAGTTTGCCACCAGCGCTACGGTGGCTAACCGTTTCCCTAGCTTCCTGGTGAGTTATGGTGCTTCGTCTAACGCGCAGGTGCAGGACACAACAGCCATCCCAGCGAGCACAACGGTGATCTACTCGCTTGGCCCCGGTCAGACGTTCATCCGCGGCGGCGGGGCGCCGGCCGTGGTCGCGCTGGGGACTCCCGGACTGCACTACGTCGGGAGTAACGTCACAATCGCCAGCAGCACACAGGGAATCCAGGCAGGGGACCAGTGGAGCGCCATCACGTTCTCAACGCGGGAGTGGTTCGCCAACATATGAGCGACGGATACAACGCGAACGGGGTGCTGAGCACCAAGGCGTTCACGCTGACGGATACCGTCGTCCTACGCTTCGATCGCAACAGCTTCGACTTGCAGATTGGCGGCGACGTGGCGACCTACGACGTGGCGCTTGCCATGCTCGCCCAAGCCACGCGCTTCTTCGAGCGCGCCATCCGCGCCGCTCAGCTTGCGGAAATGCAGAACCAGCACCTTGCCGCTGAGCAGACGGCGGCGGTGCTCGAGCGAATGCGCCGGCACAAGATGTAGCCTCGGGCAGAGGGGGTGCACCATGGGCTTTAGGCTTGGCAGCACGTTCAGCAACACCACGCTTAACGGCGCCGGATTCACGACGACGGAAACGTCGGTGTGCACCACGCCGCCGCTCACCCTCCCTGCCGACAACGCCATCGTTGTGATCACCGGGCAAGTAACGATGACGTGGGGCACCGGCACGACTGGCTTCAACCTCCGGGTGCGGCAGGGCACTACCAGCGCTGGGACCATAGTGCTCAACACCGGACCGATCCAGGCAACCGCCGCGCAGATCGTGGTGGTCAACGTTTCAGTGTTCGATCCGGCACCAGGCGCAGCCGGCGGGATCCAGTACAGCTTGCTCATTGCAGCCGTAGGAAGCACGGCGAACAACGTGCCCACAAGCGCGACCTTGGTAGCCTTCGTTCTCTGACCCGGCAATGAGGTGAGCCGTGAACTGGAAGAAGATCCTGATCACCATCTTCGTGAAGCCGCCCAACCAGCCGTGAGTCATGGCGGCTGTACTTACGCTGCTGAGCATTGCCGTCCCGGTGCTGGGCGGCGTCCTCTGGTGGGTCATTCGCATCGAAACCCGCATTGCCGCGATGCAGCGCGACATCCACTGGGTAGTGATCGGGTTTGAAGAAGTGGGCTTGATTAAGACGCAGTCTGGCCGCAAGAAGTAGCAACGATGGCAACGCTACCGCCTAGTATTCTCACCATCCTGCAGGAAGACTTCGACCTCGTTCGCTTCAGGTGGGATAACGCCGGCTTTGTGGCAGACGGCTGGCAGGAAGCGGGCGTGAACCTCGACGCAGCCGCCATGCACGAGAGCAACGCATTCGCGGCGTTCGCGGGCTCGGACCCGGCCGCGGACGCGATCGGCGCCGTGCTGAGTGGCCTACCGAACCAAGCCACCGCTGTAGCGCAGACCAAAGTAGCGAAGTACGCCACCGAGCTCGTTGCCAGCACCCCGGTGCGCACCGCACTCAACGGCCAGATGAGTGAGGCGCGAGGGCTCATCAACTGCTCGCTGACTCAGCTAACCGATCAGGGGCCAGCGTGCGCGCCGACGGCGCCCACGCCGCCATCCGTCGGCGGTGGTGGTGTTCCGCCAGGACCGCCGGCGCCGCCACCGCTCGGCCCGCGCGTGCGCCGCGCCGACCTGTTACTGCCGGCAACGGTGCAGACGCCCGCAGGCTCCATCGAGAAGGAAGTGCAGCCCATCGCGGAAGGCGCTGCGGCTACGGTGAACGCTGCGCCGCCCACGCCGCAGCCGCCGGTCCCGCCGACGCCACCGAAAGAGGTACGCTAGTTAGGAGGGTAGATCATGGACACACGCATTCACGATATTGTCGTCTCACAGACGGCGCGCTTCACGCTCGCAGGGCAAGTGGTGCCCGCGGTGGTTATCCGCTACTTCGTCGGGACGCATGGCCCGTTCGAGGACACCTACGACGCCGCAGACGCCACGCCGGTGAACATCCAGGCGGGCTACCAGAAGCGCATTGACATGCTAACCGCCGCGGGCGCGCTGTAACCGCGGGCGCGCACGATGCACACACTTACTCATCTTCTCGCGGCATCGCTTCACCACCTGGCCGCCTGGCTGCTGCGCACTGGCGGCGGCTTCGTCTTCGCCGGCTTCCTTGTTGACCTGTTCACTGCCGGCGTCGAGATCGCCGTCGCCGTCTTCAAGTTCATCGGCGAAGTTGGGCAAATCGTCTTCGACTCGCTGAAGGCCGCGGTGCGCTTCGCGGTACGCGGCGTTGCCTGGCTTACCGGCGTAGCGCGCGACGCCTACGGCGCGCTCGGCGACAGCCTGGGGCACATCTTTGGCGCGATCGGTCGCTGGCTGGGAAACCTCTACTGCGACTACCTGGACCTCAAGAGCCGGCTCAAGGACTTCTTCGGGCCGGTGATTGACATCCTGAAGAAGATCCACGACTGGTATAACATCGTTTGGAAGAGCGTCGTGGTGCCCATCCTGAATGTGATTCAGCGACTCCGACAGTCGTTGGTCTTGCTGCGCATCTTTCACGTGAAGTGGGCGCAAAAGCTCGATACGGACCTCGCGCAGCTCGAGGGGAAGATCGTATCGAACTTCCTGCTCGCCAAGCGGTGGATCAACCTTGCGTCGAACTGGATTAACTTGCTCGTGGACCCTGCCGGGATCATGCGCGAGTTTCCGCTGGTCCTGGGTGTCCTGCGCGGGATCAACTCGCTCTGGGGTGCGCTGTTCGGCGCGCCGTTCACCCAAGGGCCAGGCTCCTCGAGCGGCGGACCAAGCCGGCCGGTTACGACGGTGTGGACGGAGACCACTGCTCAGGTCACTACGCGGAGCGGCGACGCTGGCGCGATCGTGGACCGCAACAGCGACCTGCGCCAGGAGCTCTACTCCGAGATGGGCGTCAACTTTCCCGGTACCTAGATGGGCGTCCTTGGACCATTCCCGCCGTCGCCAACCGATCAAGGCGGCCTGCCTGTTCCCACGATCTCCGTTACCACCGAGGAGATTGCCGGTCCCGACACGCCGACCGACATCCCGCGCATCCACATCGAGCATTACTTCCGCGATACCTACGTAGCGTACCGTGGCTACGGCGTGCCTCAGTGGGCCGCGATCATCCTGGCCGGCATCGCCACTATTCCCGCGGTGATGATCTTGATCGGCGGGAAGGTCTTCGAGCTCGTGCTCAACGTGTTCATCCCGAACGTCGGCACCGCACTCCTCGACGCGCTGGACGATATCCGCAAGAAGCTCGATCCCGAATTTGGGAAGCTCGCGGTGGACGTCCTCAACGAGCTGCTCGGCACCACCATTCCACCAGAGCAGCTTGGCGCCGGCACCGACTTCCAGAGCCACCTTGACCGCGCTGGCGTACTCGGCGGGTATCTGCACGATGTGCTGCTGCACGAGTTTATGTCGTCGCAACAGATCACCCCCGAATCCGGCGAGCAGGCGGCCCGGCGCTTCAGTGGCCTGGTGATCAACTTCGGGACCGCCACCGGCGTGCTCGCCGCGATCGGCGGCCTGGCGCCGTTCATCCACCTGGACGATATCCGCATGATCGGCGAGGACGTGGCGAAAAACTTGGGACTCGGGAGACTCCACCGGCTCGCCATGAAGCCGCTCATGGATATCCTCATCGCCGAGCCCTACAAGTGGGCCATCAACAAAGTCGGCCGCCCCACGCAGTTCACTCTTGCTGACGTGGTGAATCCGTTCAGCGGGGCAATCATGCAGCCGAGCGATATCTGGGAGTCGCTCGCGCGCCAGGGCTACAGCGACGACAAGATCAAGGCGCTGCTCGAGCTCCACCGCAAGAAGCTCAGCGAGACCGATGCCTTTCAGCTTTTCAGGTTCGGCCTGAAAACGCAAGACGACGTTGTCACATACCTTCAACGCCTCGGATACACGCAACCGGACGCGCTCGATCGCGTCGAGGCTGAGTTTCTTAAAGACGAGGAACCCTACCAGAAAGAATTGGCCGCCGCCGTCGCCGAAGCCTACCGCATGGGCAATATCCCGCGCAGCGAGCTCGAGGGGATCCTCAACACGGCGGTGCCGCTCGACAATGAGCGCGCGATCGCGTTGCTCACGGCGGACTACAAAAAAAAGGTGCCACACCGTTCGCTCACGGTCGCGCAGCTCGAACAGGCGCTCGAGCAGGGCATCATTGATGTGGCCGAGTTTACCGACACTCTAGCTGGCTACGGATACAGTGACAACGACACGCAGATTCTTTCACAGCTCACCTTCCTCAAGATCGGCAAGCTCGCCGACGCCGCCAAGGCCAAGGCAGCCAAAGCCGCCGCCGCGGCGGCCAAAAAAGCCCAGTCACCCGCCGTCACCCCGACCCCCAAGACGCCCTGAGCCACAGATCGTAAACCGGCGCTCAGACTTTTACTGAAAACACAGGCACATAGCTGCCAGGCATGGGTAAGACCCTTACCCCCCCGGCAAAAATCGCTCATATTGCCCGCCAGGGCCTAAATCCCCCGCCATCCCGGCACGATCAGGCCGGTTTTCACCAAAACCGCCCTTTCCGGCAGATCCGCCGACGGCCTGGCCCTCGCCCACAGGAGCTCCGGCCAAGATCGGGTAGGTTCCCGGAGAGATCTCCGCGATCGCCGCCGCCCGCCTCGCGGCCCAGGCCGGCAGGCCTTAGTTAGACGACGAACAAAACATTTTCGGCGCGCACGACGCAGCGTCGCCGCGTGTTGAACTAAGCGTACCAGTACGATGTACTGGGAGAACAAGTTAGGAGTAGTTAACGGACTAGCTGGTGCCTTCGGTGCCGCCTATCGGAACGGTGGAGTAGGGCGATAGGACGCGGAAGTCAACGGGGACGGTGACGGCTTGGATGTTCGATTCGCGGACCAGGTGCATTGCATTCTCGTTGATGTCAGCGGACACGAGGACGAGCTGCGGATCCGCTGGCGTGAGCTTGGTTGCTCGCCAGATCGCGGCGTAGCTGAGGAGCTGACCCACCTGAGGGCCGCCGGCGTGCCGGTCCACCTCGAAGAGAAAAGGCTGTTGCCCCTGGAAGCCCACCGCGTCAACGCGGAACTTCGTCTTCTCGACCCACTGGTCGCGTATGGACTGATCGAACTCTGGTCCCGGATCGCGCCCTGTGCCGATGCGCAGGTTGTAGTCGAAGACATCGCCGGGCTGCGGCGGAGGCTGCGGCGTGGTCGCGCGAAAGGCGAGCCATGAGTCGGGCAGCACGCTGTACTCCGCCTCATGCAGTCGGAGGTACTCGCGCCAGACCAGGATCTCTGCGACACCAAGAGCCGGGTACTTCTGACGCGCAGCCTCAAGCCTGCGGGCAGGATTTGCCATCATCACCATCCGCTTGCAGCAATGATCGAAAGCATCGCCCATGGAATGCGGCCTGCTGCATCGCCCGCCCTTCACCGCGAAACAAGAGAATCGGCACGTTATCTTCACAGCGTGCGCAGCCCTCACACTCATGGTCGTGGGTTTCATCCTCGTCCGAAACACCGATCGGCTGCGCGCACAAACCACAGACGCACCCTGGCTCGCCACAGCCAGATTTTCCACAGGACCCATTCGACCACCTGACGGCCAAGAGCTTAGAAGAAAGTATTAGGCGCATCGCGCTCACCTGTTGTCCACGCCGCTGTTGCGGACCGCCGCGCGCTGCGCGGCTGACACCTTCGCACCCACCTCGTGCGACCACACGATCAGGATCCGTTCCTTCTCGCTGCCCACCAGCGGCGCAGCTATGAGGAAGTCCATCACCTGGGCGACGTGACCCGGATCCATGTCTTCTTCGGGGATGATGTCGGTAACTGACTTCACGTCTTCAGTCCGTCGCACTTGGTCCGGCGCCGTACCCTCGCAGTGAGTCGGTGAGCTCGACAAGGATATAGCCGGCCGCCATCAGCGCATGATGCAACCCAGTGAGGCGCCGCAGCGCCACATCGTCCCCATCCGGCACCGACTCAGCAGCAATCGCCATGGCCGCACGACCGCTAGCCTTGCCGACATAGGCGGAGATCTCCGCGATCGTATCAGGTCGCATCGGGTTCCTTCCTCAGTGCCGTGCGCGCCCGGCCGCACTGCGGGCAAAACTTCGGCGGAAACAGCGGCGCAAGCTCACCACGCGGCGCGTGAACACGGAAGACGAAACCAGCGCCGCACTGTTCGCACACCCACGACCCAGGAGCGCGCGTGCTGAAGCGCGTCTCACCACCTAGCCTCTCGCGCACCTGCTGCATTCTCATACCACACACCTCAGAGCCGGGGCGGGTGCTGACTGGCTTAGGTAGGTGTGTAGCACCCGCCGCCGGCTTCGCCAGCGACCGCCTCTACTCGGTGCCGACGAACTCATGGTCCGTGGTACTCGACGTGAATGTGCGGACCGTCAGGCCCGGCCCTTTCGTCGAAGACCCAGCAGTGTCTCTCGGGCGCCGCCGCGACCACGTTAATCAGGAAGGTAAGTTGATCTTCAGGCTTCAGGTCCCTGACGCGGAAGTCCACTGCGCGGCCGACATCGTGCAGCGAGCCGGCGACGTGCTGGCCATCCTTGCCGCTTGTCACCACTAGTGGGAACCCAAACAACAGGTGGTGCAAGTAGCCAAGTTGAACCGCGTAGAGCACCAGGGGATGCACTACGTCGGTGATGTTTACAGCGTCCGAGGCTGGCTGCAACACCTCTGCCGCCGAGAGAAGCCCAGTCACCGCGGTGCCTGGCTGCGCGTCGCCCATGTTGTCACCTCACTGTCCCGACAAAGCGCGGAACCACGCCAGGCGGATACGGCGGCGTGAACGGCTGCGGGCTACGCGCCAGGGCGAGAAGCTGAGCAGTGCGTGCGACCAGATCGAGCCACTGAGGCTCACTCATTACAGCGGACTGCCCGAAGATCGTAGCGACAACGGTGATGGGCGGCCCCTTGTGCACCTCGATCAGCAGGTCACCCTGGTTGAGTACGAGAACAGGCGGGGCCGGTGCAACATGCGGGTCCGTTGCCATGCTATTTCTCCTTTCGCGGCGTTGGCGTATAGAACACGCGGCCGGCAGCATCAATCACGCGGCCGTCCGGTAGGGTTGTGACATCTTGCACCGGCGGGCGCGCCTGAATCCGTGCCTGCTTTCCGGCGCGGATCCTGGCAAGCGCGCCGGTGGTATCGTTCACCCGCGCGATGTCCGGGTGCGGCGCCAGTGTGGGTTGGTCACTCACCACGCGCCCCGAGATCCTTAACCAACCGCTGCACACTGTGCGGGGTGATCTTAGCCCCCCGCTTAAATCGTGCGACCGCCGAGCCCAACCGGCGCTGCATCAAGAGTAGACGAGTTAACCGCTCCAGCGCATCTTCCCAGTGCTCCGAAATCAAGTCGTCCGGGTGACCATCCTTGTCGGCGCCCGGATCAACCGCCGACTTCTTGACCCTCTTCGTTTTCATGCCTCCCACCTCCTCGTGTTTTTAGCAGCCCGGCCTTCACCCCTGGCGCTACCAGGCGCGCCCCGGCAACCACTGCCATCACCACGCCGGTGAACGCCCACAGCGCCAAGCTCACCAAGAGCAACCCCCTGGTCAACGGGTGGGCATCGCCGGCCGTGACAATGCCCACACCGTGAACCACCGCTCCCAACCACCACAGAAGCAACTTCATCATCCGCCCCGCAGACGCCTGAGGTGCATGCGGTACATCTGAAAGAACGGAAACCCCCCAACATACAGAGCCCACGACGTCCACCACAGCGACCGATATGGATCGGGCCAGTCAAGCTCAAGCGCACCGTGCCAACACCCGAGCACGATGACGGCGGCGTACCAAGGCCACGGCAATCGTGCCCACCCCACCGACAACACGGCAAACGCTAGGGAAAGTCCCACCAACATAATCCAATCCATGAGCCTCCTCCTTACGCTTCGACTAACTGATACCACTCGATCCGACCAGTTGGGTAGATCAGTTGCGCGTGGAGCACTCCGGTGCTTGTGCGCCAGCGCATCACTCGCACGCCATCACCGCGATCGAGCGGCAAGTAGTCCTGCGGCTCGAGCACGGCCGCCGGCTTTGTCTCAAGCGCCCATCGCGACATGGCTTCTACTCTCGCGCACGCCACAGCCGGTGGCTACGGTACCACCAGGCTACTCCGCAAACGACACAGCGCCAGTGGACATGCCGGCCAGTGCCGAATCGCTCAGCCTTTATGACTCCCCCACAAGCGGTGCAGGGGAGCTCTCCGGGCTCACAGTGTAGGGCTGCGTCCGATTCACGCCGACCGAGCGGAGGAACGCCAGCAGGTCCTTCAGGTGGTAGCTGTGAATCTTCAGGTCCATCATGTTCGTCTGATCGTCGTCGCGATCGCACCATGGACACCGAGCCGCCGAGGCTTGCATCACCGGGGTGTTGTGCTCGGGCGTGTGTGGCGCGGGTTGTCCTGCCGCGAATAATTGCTGTGCTTTCCATTGGTCCACCATGTTCTGCAACGTGCGCGCGCTGGCACCGTGCGTGGCAGCTTGCTCAATCAGGTAAGCCCGCCAGGTCCGATCAGTGCAGCGCATGATCGCTTTCGCCTGGCTGAAGTTTAAGTCGCGATCCGCGACTGGGCGGATCAAGTCGGGACAACGAGTAACCAGCGCGCACCGCTCGTTGATGTAGCCCGCCGACTTGCCGAACAGCTTGCACAGGTCGGCTTCCGAGTAGTGGTGCTTCTCGGCGAGCTCGAGGAACTGCACGCCTTCCTCGGCGGCGGTGATGTCTTCGCGGATTACGTTCGAGTGGAGCATGATGGCGTGCTCGTGTGCCTCCACATCAGAGAAGATGGCGCACGGCACTTCGGCGAGGCTCAGAATCCCGGCGGCCACAAAGCGCCGGTGCCCGTCCATGATTCGGTACTTGTTGCTGTCGGGCACCACCTTGATCGGCTCGAGGATGCCGTACTGCCGGATCGAGTCACACAGATCGTGCATCGCTTGCTCGCCCATCGCAAACCGGATCGGATCGGACGGCTCGATGAGCAGATCCACGGCGATCATCAGGTAGTGTGGCATAACTAAGCCTTGCGTATCTGAGCGTGGAGCTCGGCTGGCGTCCTTGGAGGCAGCGCCTCGTTGAGGATCTGGTCGTTCTGCACCATCGCCGGCTTCGGCCACACGCAAAAGGTGCAGTACGGCTCATGGATTCGGCACGCAATGATGTCTCCTGGCTCGATGTGCAAACTCTCGCGCATCCAGCGTGGGATGATCACCACGTAGGAATCACCCCAGAGCTTGACCGGGAGCGCAGCAAAGGGAAACCTCATCTCGTCACCCAACCCCCCGGCGCGCCGAGTGGTAGGGGTCGCAAAACTGCAACGCCACTCGCCAGCCGGGTTCTAGCTTTCAGTGCCACGACGCAAAGTATGCGGAAAAGCACCCCATCTTGTCAATAAGATTATAAAAAGACAAGAAGAAACCCCGTCGCCGCACCTGTGGAAAAGTGGGCCGGTAGCCCTCCACCGGCTGTATCTAATCGCCTGCTGGTACGAGCGCTTAGCTACGCGCGCGGGCGCGTAGGTGGTATCTCCGCCGGCGCATCGCGGAGCTATCTCTGCCTGTGGAATACCTGTGGAAAACCTGTTGACGCCCTGAGGATATCTCCTAACCTGCTGCTGCGCCTAGAGCTGCAAAGTAGGTTTTCCACAGGTTTTCCACAGGCCCTGTGGAAAAGTCACCTAAGTGGAGGCAAACTATGAGCATTAAGACCCTGAAAGACGCTGGATCGTACGCGCAGAAGTATTCCACGCGCGCGAACGCCGCCGTAGCCGACTACGTGGCCGGCGTACAGGGCGCCTCCGGGCAGGCCGCCGCGGCTGCCGGAGCCGCCGACAAGTGGCAGCAGGCGGTAAGCGCGCCGAGCGCAAAAGCCATGTTCGCCTCGCACGTGAGCGCCGCGGGCGACACGGCATGGAAGGCCGGCGTCGCCAACAAGGGCCAGGCGCGCTACGGTCCTGGCGTTACCGCCGGGATGAACAAGTGGTCGGCTCACGTCGCGCCATTCTTCGCCGTCCTCAAGGGGCTATCGCTTCCGCCGCGCGGACTGCGCGGCTCGGCCGCCAACGCGCAAATCAGCGCAGCGGTGCAAGCCGCACTGCACGCGGCCAAGGCCGGCGCAGGCGGGCCGTAGTCACTTCGGTCAGTTCACCGCGGAGGTAATGCGTGCCAGCGCAGAGAGAGCAAGATTTCCCGCCGGGGCATCCGGGGCGCAGCGACTATTCCTCGAGCTCGAGCGACGCTCGCGAGTGGGCGCGACTCAACGTGCACCCCCTTGGCGAGCCGTCATTCCCGGTGGGACATCCAGGCAGAGCAGACACGCCGGGGAATTTCACCAGCGTGGAATGGCGCGGCGGCGTGGATCCCCTCAACCCACACATCGAGCCTTTTACCGGCCGTACCCCGGAAGAAGCTGAGGCGGTCCGCGCCATGTCGGAAGCGGCCAGCAAAGCAGCAGCGGAGTCGCCCGTTTTGCCGGCGATTGACGCCGCCGACGTAGCCGCGCGCATGGCGGCAAAGCGGCAAGAGCTGGGCCAGGCAATCCTCACCCCGGAGCAGGTAAGTGCAGTGCTCGAGCAGGTGTATGCCGAGCGGAAAGCAAAGGGAGAGTAGCTATGGGACGCGCGATGGAAGTAGTGGCAGGTTTCGCAACCAACCCCGGCGCCACGTTCACGGTGCTCACCCCCAGTACCGGGCAGAGCTTCACCGTGCGCGGCACTGATATCAGCAAAGGCACGTGGCTACTGGCTTCATGGGCGTTCAACGCCACGGTTGGCGAGCTGCGTATCCGCTCGCCGCGCTTGCACGACTTCAACAGCGGCATACGCAACCGCGTCACCGCTGCCTTTAGCGCCCCGCTCTATATCGAAAATGCGGGCTATGCCTACGCCCAGCGGCTCTACGCGCAGGACAACCTCACCGTCGAGCTCACCGGCGGCGCCGCCGAGATTGACACTGCCAGTCTCTTGATTGCCTACGACGACCTCGGCGGCGTTGCGGGACGCTTTATAGACTTCCCCACACTGAAGAAGATCGGGCTCAACGTGGTGACGGCGGAAGTCACCGTAACCGCAGTGGCGACCGGGAACTTCGGCGGAGCCGTGGCGATCAACAGCTCGATTGACAACCTGATTGCCAACACCGACTACGCCATCCTCGGCGGGTTAACCGACACGCGCGGCGATACCGTGGGCATCACCTCGGTTGACTTCGGCAACCTGCGTGTCGGGTTCCCAGCGGAGCCGAGCGTCCGCCACATACTGTCGAACTGGTTCCTCAAGCTGGCGACGGCGTTCAATGCGCCGTACATCCCGGTGTTCAACAGCGCGAACAAGACGCAGACCACGATTGACGTGCAGACCAACGGAGCCGGCGGGACGTACATCATCAACCTCGAGCTCGTGCAGTTATTGCCGGGGCAAGTGCCTGGTGGTGCTACTGGCGCGGCAGTGCAGGCTGGCGCCGGTGGCGCGCCGACCAGCGCCGGACAGCCTGGCGCGTAACCGATCTCCTCCCTCGTGGGGGGGAGCCTCAGCAGGTGACGGACC
>Ga0187846_10001667_pt1 | contig 12473 bp, 11 predicted proteins | sample TC_taG_FD_161473 | JGI IMG/M metagenome (GOLD analysis project Ga0187846, IMG submission 161473) | Biofilm microbial communities from the roof of an iron ore cave, State of Minas Gerais, Brazil - TC_06 Biofilm (v2) | ecosystem: Environmental > Terrestrial > Deep subsurface > Cave > Wall biofilm...
TATGCGAACCAGGCAGTGGACCTCACAAAGGAAGGCACCGGCACCGGCGATGCGGCGCGCAAAGAAAGGGACCGCCTGGTCAAGCTGAACAGTGGCTCCGCGCCGGGACAAGGTTCCACACCGCCCAAGAACTAGCCCGGCCAGCTTTACTGTGCCGCACATGAACGAACGGGAAATCACGGCGCTGGAGGAAGCGCTCGCCTACCACTTTCGTCACCGCGCGGTGATTGAGCAGGCGCTTACCCACAGCTCGCAGGCTCGGGAGCAGGAAGCGCAGCAGGCCGGCGAAAAAAAGTACAAGGTCAACGACAACGAGCAGTTGGAATTCCTCGGCGATGCCGTGCTGGCGCTGATAACCAGCGAGGAACTGTTCCAGCGTTTCCCTCAGTTTCGTGAGGGCGAACTCTCCAAGCTGCGCGCTCATCTGGTGAGCGAGCGCCACCTGATCCGCGTGGCGCAGCGGCTGGAACTCGGCCACTACCTGCGGCTGGGACGCGGCGAAGAAAAGAGCGGGGGCCGCGGCAAGACTGCCGTGCTGGTGGATGCGCTGGAGGCGATTCTGGCGGCGATCTATCTCGATGGCGGTTTAGATCGGGCACGGGAATTTGTTTCGCGCGAGATCCTTACGCCGGAACTGGAACGCATGGAGCGCGAAGGCGGCACGCTCCCGGTGACGGATTTCAAGTCGGCCCTGCAGGAAACGCTGCAGGGCCTCGGATTGCCGCAGCCTTCCTACGTGCTGGTGCAGGAGGCGGGTCCGGAACACAGCAAAACCTTTACCGTGGAGGTCCGTCTCAATCCCAAGGACGGACCGGGCCGGGCCGAGTTTGTGGGTCGCGCCCAGGGCTCGACCAAGAAGACCGCCGAGCAGGATGCGGCGCGCCAGTTGCTCGCCTATCTGGCGTCGCGGCCGAAGTCAATGGGAGCGAAACTGGCGCGAGAATCGCGGCTGGACAAATAGCTGGAACCTAGACGGGATAAGTAGACGTGATGAATTCTCCTGGCGATCGAACGATGACCTGGACGGCAGACCTGGGAGTATCCGGCTCGCTGCAATCTCTGCTGGGAACGGTGGTGATCGCGGTCTTCGTGATCACGTTCGTGGTGCAGGCGTTCCAGATCCCCTCGCCGTCCATGGAAAACACGCTGCTGATCGGCGACTACCTGCTGGTCAACAAACTGTGCTACGGCGGAGGAAGCGTTGGCGACTATGTCATGCCCTATCACAAGATTCGGCGCCAGGAAATCATCGTGTTTCACTATCCGGTGAATCCGGCGCAGCATTTTGTGAAACGCGTGATCGGTGTTCCCGGCGACCGGGTGAAACTCGTCAACAAGCAGGTGTGGGTGAACGGAATCCAGCTGAAAGAGCCCTATGTGAACATCACGCGGCCCGCAAACGACATGTTTCGCGACAACTTTCCGCGTGTTGACCTGCCCCAGGGACTGACTCCGGAGTGGTGGGTGCAGCTGCGGAAGCTGGTGGAAGATGGTCAGCTCATCGTTCCTTCGGGTCACTATTTCGTGATGGGCGACAATCGGGATGACAGCTACGACAGCCGTTACTGGGGATTCGTGCCCCAGGAAAACATTATCGGCCGGCCGCTGCTGATCTACTGGTCGGTGCGCAGCGCGGACAGCGATTTGACGACCAAGTCGTCGGTGGGTGATAAACTGTATCACTTCGCCTATGCCGTGACCCACATCTTCCAGATCACGCGCTGGAATCGCACGCTGCGGCTGGTGAACTAAACGCGTTCGCCGTCAGGTTCAGTCAGTCAGGAAACAAATATCGTGGCCAGGAAAGTCATCGATCAGGAAAACGCCGAGCCGGAAAAACCGCGCGAAACCACGGTGGAATTCCTCTCCTCGCTGGCGGCCGTGCTGGTTACGGGACTGTTTATCATCACTTTTGTCCTGCAGGCCTTCGAGATTCCCTCCAGTTCGATGGAAGACACGCTTCTGATCGGTGACCATGTCTTTGTGAACCGCATTCAATTTGCGCCGAAGAGTTCGTGGGTCGGACCGCTGCTTCCTTATCGCGATGTCCGGCGCGGAGATATCGTTGTGTTCCTGCATCCTGATCCGCATGATGCCGGAACTTACGTCGTAAAACGCATCATGGGCCTTCCGGGAGATCGGATTCATTTGCGCAACGGAGTGGTCTATCGCAACGGCGTGGCCCTGGACGAACACGCCTACGTTCGGCACGACCCGGACGAGCACCAGGACGCCTACCGCAGCAATTTTCCCGCCGTGCCCGCTTCCGACGACTACGGCGTGTATCCGAACTGGATCGTCGACCTGCAAAAGTACGTTCAGGGCGACGACCTGGTAGTACCTCCCGGCTACTACTTCGCGATGGGCGACCATCGCGCCGTCAGCCTCGACAGCCGCTATTGGGGCTTTATCCCGAAGGCAAACGTCATCGGGCGTCCCATGTTTATTTACTGGTCGTTCGAAACGCCCGGGGATCAATACCGCAAGACCTCGATCGGAGAACGCGTCGGCTTCCTGGCCCACATCGTCGTGCATTTTTTCGATGAGACACGCTGGAAGCGGACGCTGCGAGTTGTACGGTGAAGCTTTTCTCTTCCAGGCGAAAGATTCTGGCGACAGTAGCAATTCTGTTGGTGCTGCTGTTCTTGTTGCGCCCGGGTGCGTCCCGGCTCAAAGCGCGCATTGCCAACTCCATCAGTTTGGCCGTGGCCCGCCCGGTGGAGATCGGATCGGTCCACCTCCGGCTCCTGCCGCGGCCGGGCTTCTACCTGGAGAATCTCATCGTTCACGAGGACCCCGCTTTTGGTGCAGAACCCATGCTGCGTGCGCAAGAGGTCACGGCAAATCTCCGGCTGCTGTCCCTGGTGCGCGGGCGATTGGAGATCGCGAGGCTCAAACTCAACGAGCCCAGCCTGAACCTGGTGCGCCGGCCGGATGGACATTGGAATCTGGAAGCTCTCCTCGAACATGCCGAGCGGATGCCCCTGGCTCCGACGGCGAAACCAAAGTCGGAGGCTCGCCCAGGTTTCCCTTACATTGAAGCGACTGCGGGCCGCATTAACTTCAAGCAAGGGCAAGAAAAAAAGCCATACGCGCTCACGAACGCCGATTTTGCCCTTTGGCAGGAATCGGAGAACTCCTGGGGTGTGCGCCTGAAGGCAGAGCCGCTGCGCACCGACATGAGCGTGAGCGACACGGGATTGTTGCGTCTTGACGGCACCTGGCAGCGTGCCGGTGCTTTGCGGGAAACTCCTCTCCATTTCACGCTGGAGTGGGACCGCGCGCAACTCGGGCAACTCACCAAGCTGGCATCCGGAGACGACAGAGGCTGGCGGGGATCGGTTCGCCTGGAAGCCGCGATCGACGGTAGCCCGGCCAACTTGCGGTTGCAGGCGGATGCTCGGATTCAGGACTTCCGCCGCTTTGATATATCCAGCGGCGATTCGTTAACCCTCTCTGCGCAGTGCCACGCAACATACCGAATCGCCGAAGGCAAGCTCGATGAGATTCTTTGCGCGGCTCCCGTCGGAAGCGGCAGCATCTCGCTGCGGGGCAACGCCGGCCTGGTTGGTGCTTCCAGCAAGGCGCTCACACTCGAACTCGAGCAGGTTCCGGCGACTGCTGTGGCGCAACTTGCTCTGCACGTCAAGAAAGACTTGCCTGTCGACCTGGCCGCAGCGGGAATTCTCGACGGGAAGTTCACGCTTCGCCAGGAGGAATCGGGCCAACCTCGGTTCCAGGGAGAGGGCGAGTTCGAGAATCTCCGGCTGGCCTCGGCAACGAACAAAGCAGAGATTGCTCCGGGCAATGTGCCTCTCGTGCTGGCCTCCGGTGCAAACAGGTCGCGCACCGCAAGGAAAACGCTCGCATCCGGCGCGAAATCGGCCGTAGTTGCAGGGGAGGCTCCCAATGAACCCCATCTTGAGTTTGGGCCGTTTCCGATTGTGACGGGTCGGCCCGGCCAGGTGAAGGCTCGAGGCTGGGCGGCGCGTTCGGGATACGACGTAGCGCTCGCCGGTGAAGGAGAAGTTGCGCACCTCCTGCGAGTGGCGCGCCTGTTTGGCTTGCCCGCGCTGAAAGCGAGTGTGGAAGGCAATGCGCAGTTGAACCTGCACATTGCCGGATCGTGTCTGGGATGGAGACCGGGTTTCCCGCTCGGTTTTTCGAGCCCGCGAGCCATCGGGACAGCTTCGCTGCGCAACGTTCGTGCCGAAATACGCGGGGTGAACGGCCCGGTTCAGATTGCGAGCGCAGAACTCCAACTTCTGCCTGAAGAGGTAAGGGTCGACCGACTCGTTGCCCATGCGTTCGACGCACAGTGGATGGGTTCGCTCCGTTTGCCTCGCGGCTGCGGCACACCGTCCGCGTGCGAAGTTCACTTCACTCTGAATGGCGACGACGTTGCGCTTTCCAGTGTTCACGAGTGGCTGAGTCCGCGGCCAAACCCAAGGCATTGGTATGAGTTTTTCGCGTCCGAGACTCCTGCCGGCACGCTGTTTTCACAGAATCTGCGCGCGTCGGGTGAAGTCAGCGTCAACCGCCTGCGCGTGCATGATGTTGCCGCCGCTCACGTGTCGGCCACGCTCGATTTGAATCAGGGCAAGCTCCGGATCTCCGATCTGGAGGCTGATCTTCTCGGGGGAAAACACACCGGCACATGGCAGGCCGACTTCAGCGCCATTCCAGCGGTTTGGAGCGGCGGCGGGGACGTGACTGCGATTTCACTCGACCAACTGGCGGCGGCGATGCACGACAACTGGATTTCTGGAACGATGAATGGGTCGTATCAACTCAGTGGAGCCGGCACAGACGCCAGCAAGGTCTGGCAGACCGCCCAAGGCGCGCTGCTATTCGACATTCACGACGCCGCGCTGCGACGCGTTGCACTCGAAAACGACGCGGAACCGCTGCGGGGATTCCGCTCGCGGGGCAGCATTCGCCTGCTCAACGGAGCTTTCGAACTGAACCAAGCCAGGCTGAATTGCTCCGCGGGGGCCTACGAAGTGACCGGGACGGCGTCGCTCGCGCGAGTGCTGGCCCTCAAGTTGACTCCGATTCGCGCTAGCGCACAGGTACATGCCGGCAACAAAGCGTATACGATCACCGGCACACTGGCCGATCCGAGGGTCACACCGGTGGTTGCACCCGAGACGCAGGCGCGACTCAAGCCTTAGTCCTTGAAAGGCTAGGGCTCATACCCACCGCCACGCAGCACTTTGCCCGGCAGAGCCCCGGTCATTTTGCCCTGATCGATCACCGGCACTCCGTTCACCAGCACATATTCCATCCCTTGCGCAAGCTGGTTGGGATTGTCGAATGTTGCCAGGTCGCGAACGGTCGCAGGATCGAAAATCACCACATCCGCCCACATGCCCGCCTTCAAGACGCCGCGGTCGGTGAGCCGCAACCGCTGGGCCGGCAGCGCTGACATTTTACGGATTGCATCTTCCAGCGTGAGCGCTTTGTCTTCCCGAACATACTTCCGCAGGATGCGCGGAAACGTTCCGTAGGCGCGCGGATGCGGGTGCTCCTGCCCGAGAATGCCGTCCGGCGATGTGCCGGACGAATCATTGTCGATGGCCACCCATGGCTGCTGCAGCGCCAGCGTCACGTCGGGCTGGGACATGCCAAGAACTGCCACTCCGGTGAACGGGTCCTCGACCAGGAAATCGAACAGCGCGTCCATCGAATCTTTGTGCCACAACTGCGCAATTTCGGAGATGCGCTTGCCTTCGAGCGGCAGCATCTTGGGATTCTGCACCACGCCGATCATGATGGCCTCCGGCCCCGGGATCTCCTGCCACTCGTTGTCCCAATCTGTGGAGGGCGTGAGCATGTCTTTGCGGATGCGTCCTCGCGTGGCGGGATCTTTCAACCGCTCTACGAGTTTCGCGGTACCGCCGTCGTGAGCCCATTGCGGAATGAATGCCGATAAGTCGTTGAACCAGGCGGTGTAGGCGTAGGTATCGGCGGTGACGTCGGCTCCGGCGGCGCGGGCGGCGTTGATCTTCGCCACCACCTCGGGCATCCGTCCCCAGTTACTTTTCCCCGCGACCTTGATGTGCCAGATCTCCACCGGCACGCGCGCTTCACGCCCGATTCGCAACGCCTCGTCAATCGCTTCGAGCACCGCGTCGCTTTCATTCCGCATGTGGGTCGCGTAGATGCCCCCGAATTTGCCGCCTTCGGCTGCTAGCGCAATCAGTTCTTCGGTCTTCGCATAAGGAGCGGGCGCGTACTCCAGCGACGTCGAAACGCCGACCGCTCCGTCCTTCATGGCCTCCCGGACCAGGACCCTCATCTGTTCGAGCTGTTCCGGGGTGGGCTGCTTGTTGTCATCGCCGAGCACCATGCGGCGCACCTGCGTCGCGCCCACGTAACTCGCAAGATTGATGCCCATTCCCTGCTTCTCGAGACGAACAAAATACTGCCGGAAGGTCCGCCAGTCGGGGGTGATCTTGTAATGGTCGTACTGGCTGCGATCGGCCTGAATGATGGCATCGTTCAACGGGGCGATCGATCCGCCCTCGCCCGTGATTTCCGTGGTGATGCCCTGATAAATCTTCGAGGGCAAACGTGGGTCAACCAGAATCGTCAATTCCGACTGGCCCAGCATGTCGATGAAGCCGGGCGTAACTGCCTTGCCGGCCGCATCGATCGTACGCTTTCGCGACGATGCTGCCAGGTTGCCGATCGCGGCAATCTTGCCGTCCCGGATGCCGACATCGCCCGAATACCAGGGCGATTCCGTGCCGTCGAAGATATGGCCGTTGGTGATGACCAGATCGAAGGACTGCGCAGCGGTTTGGCTCAGCATGAACTGAGCCGCTGTCGCCACCGTGACGAGCGCGAAAAGACACCTCAACCGGAAATTCCGCTTCATTCCATGCTCCTGTCAGCCCGCGACTCCACGCCGATGAGAAAGAACTCCCAGACCGACCCAGATCGCCAGCGCCAGCCATTCGTATGGGGTGAAAGCGCCTGGGATGCCCGGGACAATCTTCATCACCACCATGGCCAGTGCAACCAGGAATGCAAGAATCACGACAGCCTTGGCCACACTCGACAGCTTCAGGCTTCCCTCTGAAATCTCGCCACGTCCCAAATAGAAGCACGCGGCACAAGCCGCCGCCCATCCTATCGCAGACGCCACCGAACCTACCTCTGTGATCGGAACCAGAATGGCATCGCCGAGGAACATGCAGGCCGCAGTGGCGCCGCCAATGCACAGCACAGCCGCCGAGGGCGTCTGGTACCTCGAATGGATGCGCCCGGCATAGGTGCTGATCAGCTCGCGGCGGCCGAGCGCAAACACCAGGCGGGCAGCGGCTACAAAATTTCCGTTAAAGCACTTGAACAGGGAAAGCAACGCGGCCGCGAGAATCACGTTGACGATCCACCGCGAGCCCACGGCGCGCTCGAAAACAACGGCGGTCATGAACTTTTCGCCGGTTAGTGCGCGCCAGGGACCGACATAGGCCACGGCCGCAATCACGATCGCATAGAAAAGAATCCCGACGACGATGGCGATCCACATGGCGCGAAAGAAGTCACTTGTGCGAAACGTCGAGCTCGACTCTTCCGCCGCCTTCGCCACCGCTTCAAATCCGGCCATGAAGTAGGGCACGATCTGAATGACCAGCAGGATGGAAACGAACGGGCCGTGCGTAAACAAGGGCGGAAGGTTCTCGTGCGAGCCTTTGCCCGCGCCGGCGGCGACGAACACCGCAAACAGCGCGAGCGTGCCGAAAGCGGTCCAGTTCTGAAACGTCGCGCTCAACCGGATACCGCGGTAGTTGAGCATCGTCAACAGCACCGTGAGCCCCAAGCCGATGACGAGATGAGGCAGATAGACCGGGCGCCCGGCGACCCGGTAGAGCTCGATCGAGTCGAGCGACGGAAAAATGTAGCCCGCAATGCGTCCCACCGCGACCGCTTCCCAGGGACAAACGATGAAGTACGACAGCATCATCATCCAACCCGTGGCAAAGCTGACAGGACGGGAAAAGGCAGCTGCAGTGTAGGCGATCTCGCCGGCGGCGTCAGGCATTGCCGCAATGAGCCGGCCGTAGACCCAGCCGATGGGCAGGATAAAAACCCCGGCGATCACGAACCCCAGCACGGCGCCCAGTGAGCCCCCGCGCAGCAGCCAGTCGTCCATCACCACCAGCCAGCCGACGCCGACCATCGTGCCCCAGCCGAGAGTGAAATAGTCGGTGAGGCGAAGCTTGCGGGCGAGAGTAATCACTTAGGTTAGGTGAGATACACTCCCGGTTCATGAAGCGGCGCGAATTATATAGCATCCGGGGAAAGCTCGCGGCGATTCCGGATTCCCCAACAAAGGGGCGCATCCCTCGGTGCCTGCTTCCCTCCCCCAAAAAGCCTGCCCACCTTAAACCGTCTTGCCTCGGCGCCGATGTAGCAGCCGGGAGGCAAAGCTTATGGTAGGTCTTCTCGCAGACTTGGGTTCAGTACACTTTCCTGACTTGCTGGGAACCATAAATTCGAGCATTGGGCTAAGCGGGCCGGTCGGATTGGGGCACTCCAGTGGCGACTCCGTGGGACTGAGCGGAGGCGTCGGTTTGGACTACAACGCGGGGTCCGGCAACCCGGTCGGCCTGAACGGTGGCGTTGGATTCTTCGCCTAGGCGAAGGGTGGCGCGGGCGCCTGGCCTGCGCCCTGGCGTCCTCCCACGCGTCCACGGCCCGGAATTCCACATCAGCGCCGCCGCCTTGCGGCTCAGAGCGGGCTTTTCGCATGTTAGTATCGATGCCAGTCCCGCATGAAGCTGGAATACGTGAACTATGTGTTTGAAGTGATCGTGTTTCTTTTCGCGATCAGCTTCCACGAGTCCGCGCACGCCTGGATGGCGAACCGCTGCGGCGATCCTACCGCCCGCATGCTCGGCCGGATTTCCCTGAATCCGATCAAGCACATCGACCCGCTGGGCACGGTCATCTTGCCGCTGATCGCGATGATCACCCACATTCCAGTCCTGGGATGGGCCAAGCCGACGCCGGTTGACCCACGGAATTTCCGCAACCCCGTCCTCGACGACATCAAAACTGCAGTCGTGGGGCCGATCAGCAACTTTGTAGTTGCCGGGGTCGCTCTCCTGTTCTTGATCGCTATCGCTTTGACCTCCCGGCTGGGCGCGGGAATTATCAACCTGATTCCCTACGTTTACCCCGACCGCCTGGAGATGCTGGCGAACCAGACCAACTCTCTGCTGATGCCGATCAGTCTTCTTGCGTATGAGTTGATGCTGATCAATATCGTGCTGGCCATCTTCAACATGATTCCGGTCCCGCCGCTTGACGGCAGTCACGTGCTACGCCACTTTCTTCCGGAAACAATGCGGCGGGCTTATGACATGGTGGGCTGGTTTGGATTGATCGCGCTCATCTACCTCGCTCCCGGATTCGTGGGCCGCTTGATCTGGCCGGTGGTCGGAGTTTTTGATTCCATGCTGCTGTTGGTAACCAGATCCCGTTGAACAACTGATGCCTTCTTCCACCAAATCGCGCAAAAGAGTGCTCAGCGGCATGCGCCCCACCGGCAAGCTGCACCTCGGAAACTTCGTGGGCGCGCTGCAGAACTGGGTGCGCATGCAGGATGAGTATGAGTGCTTTTTCTGCATTGTTGACTGGCACGCTTTGACCACCGATTACGCCGACACTTCCCGTGTAAAGGAGAATTCGCTCGAAGTTGCGTTTGACTGGCTGGCGGCGGGTCTCGATCCCGGAAAGTCGGTGCTCTTCCTGCAGTCGCACGTGCCGGCGCATGCCGAACTGCACCTGCTGCTCTCGATGATCACGCCTCTGGGCTGGCTGGAGCGCGTGCCGACCTACAAGGAGCAGCGCGAAAACATTAAAGACAAAGACCTGGGAACTTACGGATTCCTCGGCTACCCCGTCCTGCAGGCGGCCGACATTTTAGTCTACAAGGCCGATGTCGTGCCGGTAGGCGAGGATCAAGTCGCGCATGTCGAACTGACGCGGGAAGTTGCGCGGCGGTTCAATGGCTTCTATGGAGGGCACGCCGAGGTCTTCCCCGAGCCCAAGTCGCTGTTGACACCCGCCCGGAAGCTGCCCGGCACCGACGGTCGCAAGATGTCAAAGTCGTACGGCAACACCATTATGCTGGCCGATCCTGAACCGGTCATCCGCCAGAAACTCAAGACGATGGTGACCGACCCGGCGCGCGTGCGGCGCTCCGATCCCGGCAATCCCGATCTTTGCCCCGTGGGCGACCTGCATAAGATCTTCAGCAGCCAGGCAACCATGGCCAAAGTGAACCAGGGTTGCCGTTCCGCCGGCATCGGCTGCATTGAGTGCAAGGGCTGGGCCGCCGACGCACTGGTGCAACTGTTGAGTCCTATGCAGGAAAAACGCAAGAAATTCGAGGAGAATCCACGCCTCGCCTGGGATATTCTTGAGGCTGGCTCCCTGCGCGCCAGTAAGGTGGCGGGTGAAACCATGAAAGACGTGCGGGCTGCCATGGGCATGTCGCTCGACTACCAGGCTTCGCACCGCACGAACAAGGCAAAGTGACAACGGCGATCAATTCACGATGACCGAAGACCTCAAGCTTGCTACGGGGACCGAAGGCGCGCTGGCCTTCGCCGCTGGCCAACCCGCGTCCGCCAAAATCGTGAACTTCGCCGACGGCAGGCCCGCTCAGAAGGAAGAAAGCGACTTCCCTTTTGCGGTTTCCGTGAGCGATGTCTACGAGGGCCCGCTCGATCTGCTGCTCGACCTCATCCGCAAGCAGGACATCGACATCTACGACATCCCCATCGCGCGCATCACAGCGCAGTACCTGGCGTATGTCGAGAGAATGAAAGAGCTCGACGTAAACGTGGCCGCAGATTTCATCTACATGGCGGCGGTGCTGATTCACATCAAGTCGAAGATGCTGCTGCCGCACGACCCCGCCGCCCCGCCGGAGGAAGACGATCCCCGCACCGAGCTGGTCAACCGGCTGCTCGAGCACGAGAAGTTCAAATCCGCGGCACAGATGCTCCTGCAGAAGCAGCAGATCGAAGATGCGGTGCTGACCAATCCCGCGCTGAAAGAATTCATCGACGCCGAAGGCGCCGAGCCGGAACTCGCCGCTGACGTCATCGACCTGGTGAAGACTTTCCAGCAGATTCTGGACCGGGTGCGCACGCGGCCGGTAATCAACGTCGACGAGGAGACCGTAACCGTCGGCCAGATGATCGACTATCTGCGCCGCCGGCTGGCGCTCGAAGATCGGCCCATCCGGCTGAAGCAGCTTCTGCTGCGCACATCATCCCGGGCGGCGCTGGTATGCATGTTTCTCGCGCTGCTTGAACTGGTGCGGCTGCAGGCCATTCAGGTGCGCCAGGACAAGTTGTTCGGCGAGATCGCGGTCCGCAAGCACACCCACTTCGATGCGATCGTGAAGGAGCAGTCCGCCGTACGCGACGATTGGAGATGAAAAGCACTGATCAGTGGTCCGGTGGTCAGAGGTTGATCAAGACCGCCGCGTTCAGCCGGCCGCTGCTCACAGACAACTGACCATCATGTCTCTAAAAGCTCAACTCGAAGCCATCATCTACGCGGCGGAAACGCCTATCACCCTGGATCAGATACTCCTGCTGGTCAAGGAGTCGGCAGCGGCAGAGGGCGCTGACGACGAGGATACGGTCGGTTCCCGCGTGCGCGCCGCATTGGAAGAACTGACCAACGAGTACGCCGGCCCCGACCACGGCATCGAGATTCGCCAGGTCGCGGGCGGTTACCGCATGTCGACCAAGCCTGAGCATCACGAAGTCGTGCGCTCGTTTGCCAGGAGCCTGAAGCCGCCGGTGCGCCTGTCTCTGCCCGCGCTCGAAACTCTGGCCGTGATCGCCTACAAGCAGCCGGTCACTGTGCCCGAGATCAGCGACATCCGCGGCGTCGACTCGAGCGGCGTCATCGGCACGCTGCTCGACCGCAAGCTGATCACCACCGCCGGCCGCAAGCAGGTCATCGGGCGCCCCATCCTTTACAAAACAACCAAGGAATTCCTGCTGCGTTTCGGGCTGAAGGATGTGAGCGAACTGCCCAGCATGGAAGAGTTCGAGAAGTTGGTGGCGGAATCGTTCCAGGCGGAGCTGCTTCCAGCGGAGAATGCGGTCGAGACTCCCCTGGAGACCGAACTGGCAGAGAATCCTGATGCTGAAGCTGTCGCGCAGGCGGCCACACCGCACCAGGAGAAGGCAAGCTGAACGTTCCGTCCGCTTAGCTTACCCCGGCTCCTAAGCAGTGATTTCTGACTGCGCAATCGAAGCGCGATCAGTCGGGGTCACTGAATTCGAACATCATGCCCCTCGAGCGCTTGCAGAAAATCATCGCCGCAGCCGGCATCGCGTCCCGCCGCAAGGCTGAAGAGTTGATCGCATCGGGCCGCGTCAAGGTGAACGGCCAGGTCGTCACCGAACTCGGAAGCAAAGCCGATCCTGACA
>Ga0187846_10001668_pt1 | contig 12473 bp, 9 predicted proteins | sample TC_taG_FD_161473 | JGI IMG/M metagenome (GOLD analysis project Ga0187846, IMG submission 161473) | Biofilm microbial communities from the roof of an iron ore cave, State of Minas Gerais, Brazil - TC_06 Biofilm (v2) | ecosystem: Environmental > Terrestrial > Deep subsurface > Cave > Wall biofilm ...
AGTGGGCGCACTCAATGTAGCGAACCCTTACACACCATGGATTGAGGCAGCTCTTGTTGCTGATTGGGTTTATTCAGCGCAACCCGCAGTCTTGCTCTCACTGCTACTCCAGCTTACCAGTCGCGGTTCTGACGAACCGCCGGGGCCGACCCGCATCTGGTTGGGTCAAGGCTGGGAGTTCGACGAGCAAAATATGTCACGACGCTTTGCTAGTTTTTTCAGGTCGCTTACGCGAGAGCGCCGCCGCAACTGGAGCCAGCCCCGGCGGTGCATCCAAAGCAATGAGATCCGGTGGCGATGGAGGCTTCAGTCAAAGCGCTCAGATCGTCAATATGCCAAATCGAAAGAGGAGCATGCCCACCGCGCTCGAAGATGGGCATTTCCAGCATCTGATTGAAGTCACAATCGAATAGCCGTCCGTCCCAGCTTACGCTGACCAGTTCGCGGCACATCAGGGCATCAACCGTTGCTGGATTGAAATGGTTGACCAACAGACCCATATATTCCGAGAACTTGCCCCAACTGCGCAACTGTCGCGCAAATCGGTTGATAGGCATATTCGTGATAGTGAGCAGCCGGTGAAACACAATTCCGAAATCGCGTCCGAGTTCCTCGCGATAACGTGCTTGAAGCTGTTCTTGCGCAGGTGGTAACGATGGACCTATCGGATTGTAAACCAAATCGAGCTTGAGCTCGCTGCCGTAGCCAAGCCGATTAAGGTGTTGCAGCGCCCGAATGCTTTTAGAAAAGACTCCCGCGCCCCGCTGCCGCTCGACGTTTTCGCGGCTATAGCAAGGCAATGAGCAGATCAGGCGCACACGGTAGTCACGATAAAAATTCGGAAGCCACTCCATCCCGGCTTCGAAGAGCACGGTGAGATTGCAGCGAACTATAACTGAGTGTTCGCGTGCTCGTGCCTGCTCTACCAGCCATTTGAAACTTGGGTTCAGCTCTGGCGCTCCTCCGGTGATATCGAACTCCTTGACCGAAGGGCTGTTGGCGAGCAATTCGACCACTCGCTGCGCGGTGGTACGGGTCATCACCTCAGTTCGGTTCGGGCTCGCATCAACGTGGCAATGGTGGCAGGCCTGATTACAAAGCTTGCCCACATTGACCTGCAAGGTATGAGGGGCTCGCTCCCGCCGCAGCAGCGCCAGCCCGCGGCGCCGGAGGGCCGCATCGAAATCACAGCAATCGTCGAGTGAAGGGCTCTCGTGTGCGAGCACGCGGTTTTATCCCACTCGAAGACGTGAATAGGCGCCGGACGCGCCGGCTCAGCGAGTACTATTCGCGTTCCATGAAGCCTTCCAGGTTGCGCGAGCGGCCGGTTTGACGCAGCTTGCGCAGGGCTTTGGCTTCGATTTGGCGAATCCGTTCGCGTGTTACTGCGAATTGCTTTCCAACCTCTTCAAGCGTGTAGTCGGTCTTCTGGCCAATCCCAAAGCGCATCCGTAGAATTTGTTCTTCGCGCGGGGTCAGAGTAGCCAGCACTTTCCGCGTTTGCTCGCCGAGATTGCCCTGGATCGCAGCTTCGACCGGAGACGGGGCCAATTCGTCCTCAACAAAGTCGCCCAATGAGCTTTCTTCTTCGTCGCCGATTGGGGTTTCGAGCGAGATCGGCTCCTTGACGATCTTCAGCACCTTCTGCACTTTGTCGAGCGGCATCTCCATCTGCTCCGCGATCTCCTCCGGACCAGGCTCGCGTCCGAGCCGTTGCACGAGCAGGCGAGTCACGCGTAGCAGCTTGTTGATGGTCTCGACCATGTGAACCGGAATTCGAATAGTACGGCCCTGATCGGCGATGGCGCGCGACATCGACTGTCTTATCCACCAGGTGGCATAAGTCGAAAACTTATAACCGCGCTGATACTCGAATTTGTCGACGGCGCGCATCAAGCCAATGTTGCCTTCCTGAATAAGATCGAGAAAGCCCAGACCCCGGTTGGTATAACGCTTGGCGAGACTGACCACCAGCCGCAGATTTGCTTCGGTTAATTCCTTTTTGGCGCGGCGGCTCTTGTCCTGACCCGAGGCAATAATTTCGAGCGATTTGGCAAAGTCCTCACTTGAGGCCTTAACCTTATGTTCGGCGTCCCTGATGGTCTTTTGCGCTTCTTTGATACGCGAGGCAATATCCAACAGATTCTCGCGCGTCCCGTTGACCTTCAACACATGGCGGCGGTCCTCCGCCCCCCCAGCCTCGCGCAATAATTGCGTTTTGCTACGGCCGGTAGCCTGCTCGTAGTACAGGACGGTCGCGAGTGCGCCACGGCTCCTTTGCAACAGGCTGCGCATCTCGCTGATGATTGCGGTTTCGACGTGATGAGAAAGCTCGAGCCGCTGCAGCTCGCGCTTTACCCTGTCCCGCTGCTGCGCGATAGACTTTTCGAGTTTGGTCCTGACGGCAGATTTGGCCCGATTGTTCTTCAGTTTCTCTTCCGCTTGCTCAATCTTGTCGCGCAGCTTCAAGAGATTTTTCCTGGCCGTCATGAGTTTCTTGAGCTGTTTCTCATTGGCCTCGGGCCCGCGCTCCTCATCGGAATCGGAAGCCTCTTCGTTTTCCTCGAAGATGTCGCGCAAATCGCCCTCGCCAGCCTCGATCTCCTCAGCGATATGGATGATGCGGTCGAGAGCAACAGGCGAGCGTAGGACTTCGTCTTCGACTTCCTTCTCGCCGGCCTCGATTCGCTTAGCGATCTCGACTTCCTGCTCACGCGAAAGGAGCTGAAAGTTGCCCATCTCCTTCAGATAAAGACGTACCGGATCGGATGACTCGCTTAGCGTATCCGCAGGAGCGGCAGGTTCGGTAACCTCTTCTGATTCTTCCTTGACCTCGCCCTCTAGCTCTCCGTCGACGCCATCTGCGGGAACGTCATCGAGGACCTTGATGTCCATGTCCTCGAAACTCTCCAGCGCAGACCGGAGGTCGGTCGGTGAGGTCACATCCTGTGGCAGGAAGTCATTGACCTGATCGAAGGTCAAATAACCCTGCTCCCTCCCGAGATCGACTAGACCCTGCAGGTCTTTTCCTTCGTACTTCTGCTTCATGCTTCTTTCACTGAATCGAGAGCGCCGCCGCGGCCCTTTTGGACGGGCTCGCGTGGCGTTTGCAGCGCATGAATTTTCCGCCCAGCCGTTCCCGTTCGGCGGGCTTGGAAGCACGCACGCACGGCGCACGCCTTCGACACGGCGTTAGCCAGCCCGGCGTACTTGAATACACGAACCGTCGGACCTGCCGACACAGAAGGAAAGGTGGCAAAGGATTAGAGGGTAGAAAAATGCTCGTATAAAGTCAACCAGGGCGAACTATCTTCGGGTTACCTAACATTATTTCAATTATAACAATGATTTTGCAGGAACGAGTGTCGGTTTTCGGGACACTCGTCCGGATCTCAGCGCCAGCACCCTCAATTATTGCATCTCGCATGCACGCAAACCTCGAAGCGAAGGTTTATGGTCAAATCATTATCAAAATGCATGCCTTGCCTTGCAACTTCTCCCCCATTTGCCATGAAAGTGCCGACCAGCTTGGCATCGAACAGATGGATGGAAGGGTGCACTAATCCTCACTGACTGCGGACTGCCGATTTTCTTTTACCGAAGCGCTTTCCCGTTTGTCCTCCCGAGCGGAGCTCGCATGTTTTCGCGAGCGGAGCCGAGGGATCAACGCGCAGCGATTTCTTTATTCCCTCGCGTTCTCAGGCACATACTTCGCGGCGATCCCTCCTCACTGCTCGGCTGACGTTGTAGCAGCCGCTCCAGTGAGGGACAATCCACTCCGAGACGCAAATGATGAATCGTTATGAGCAAATTTGCACTCAATTTTATGGCAATGGGCTGCTGTTTGGGAATCTGGATGAACCAGGAGTGGTCGCGGTCGAAGTCACCTCTCGAAACCGAGCCGAAATAATAAGGCGGAACAAAGGCGAATTGCGCCGCGAGCAGCACCCCCTCAAGCTGTTCGTACTGCTGGCCGACCGTACACTTCTTAACGGAATCCAAAGCGTCCATCGTGTGGCAGAATTGGATGGCGATTTTCCGCTGCGTTTTGTCGCCTTTTTGGATTCGCTCGACGGGCTAAATGCTGTCCGTCGGAATCTGCGGCGCCTCACTGGTAAAGCACCAGGTGCATCAGATGCACCATTCGTGATCTTAGCCGATCCGGTTGAGCAATATCTGATGTTGACCGGGACCACGTATTTCATGGGCATGCAATTCGGTGACCTCCGCCGCATGCAGCTCGATATTGAAACTTATATCAGTGAGGGCTTCGAGTTTCCTTCAGCCGCCCGCGACGGCGACCGGGTCATCGCGGTTGCGATAAAGGATTCGGATGGTTTCGAATGTGTGCTGTCGGGGAAACGCATGGACGAACGGACAATGTTGACGGAGCTGGTCCGGATCGTGCGCGACCGTGACCCTGACGTAATCGAAGGGCACAATCTGTTCCGGTTCGACCTCGAATATCTCGAAGCTCGCGCGCAGCGCCATCGGGTAGTACTGAAGTTAGGACGTGATGGTTCGGCACTTCGCGCGCGGCCATCGCGGATGCAGATCGCTGAGCGGACAATCGCCTATCGCCGCTATGATGTGTACGGGCGCAGCCTGGTTGATACCTGGCTGCTCGCACAGCACTACGATATCGCCAGCCGCGAGCTGGAGGGCTTCGGGCTCAAGGAGTTGGCTCAGCATTTCGGAGTCGCCCGGCAGGACCGGGTTTACATCGACCCGGCAAAAGTGAGCGGCCATTTCGACTATCGCACCGACGAGTTGCTCGCTTATGCGCTGGATGATGCGCGAGAGGCGGGAGCCTTGGCAGAGATGCTATCGCCCAGCTATTTCGTGCAGGCGCAAATTTTCCCCTACTCGTACCAAAGCGTCATGCTGCGTGGCAACGCCACCAAAATCGATGCGCTACTGATGCGCTCCTATCTGGCCGCGGGCCATTCGATTCCGTTTCCTAACCAGCCGAGCGAAGTGGCCGGCGGCTATACCGAAATCCGCCGGTGTGGAGTCGCGCGCAATGTGCTGCATTGCGATGTAACCTCGCTGTATCCATCGCTGATGCTGGAGGGGCGGCATCAACCCGTAAACGATCGACTCGGCGTTTTTCTGCGCATGCTCGCGGATTTGCGCAGCTTTCGCATCCAGGCCAAAGCGGCGGTTCACGAACTGGCCGGCGTCGACAAGCGCCATCTGGAGGCGCTGCAGCAGACTTTTAAAATCCTCATCAACTCCTTCTATGGCTACCTGGGGTTCTCCCTGGGCCATTTCAATGATTTCGAGCAGGCCAACACTGTTACGCGGCGCGGCCGCGAATTGATCCAACGGGCGATCATTGAACTCGAAGGTCGCGGCGCGCTGGTGGTCGAGGTCGACACCGATGGGATCTATTTCGTCGCGCCGTTCCCGCTTGAAGATGAGAGTGCGGCACTGAAGCTGCTCGATGACATCGGCGGATGGATGCCGCCGGCAATTCGATTGGAAATTGATGGACGGTATCCCGCAATGCTCAGCTACAAAATGAAGAATTACGTGCTGCTAGATGCGAGCGGCGAGACCATAATTCGCGGTTCAGGGCTGAAATCGCGCGGTCTGGAGCGCTTCCAACGCCGCTTTATGGAAGAGATGTTTGGTTTGCTGCTGAGCGGCCACCGTGACCAACTCGAACCGCTCTACCAGGATTATCTCCGCCGTCTGGCAGGCCATGAAATCGGAATCGCTCAGCTGATGAAGACCGAGACACTGCAGGATTCCGCTGAAATTTATCGTAGAAAACTCGGCAGCGGGCGACGCAATGTCGCGGCTGCTTATGAGCTGGCACTCAAGGCCGCGAGACCCTACTTGAGCGGTGATCAGATCTCATATTACGTGAGCGGCCGAGGCAGCAATGTCAAGGTCGCGGCCGCGGCGAAAATGGCGGCCGAGTACGACTCCCGCCGGCCCGACGAGAACGTCGAATACTATCAGGCGAAGCTCGCCGACTTGTACGAAAAATTCCGTCCCTTCGCCCGGCGTGATGGACTGTTCTCTCCCGCCGAGATGGAGCAAATCGAAAACGCACCAGTCCAACAGGAATTGTTCGCCGCCTCCAAAGAGTCTTAGCAGCTTCGCACTACGTGAAAGGCCTCCTCGGTAGCCGCGTGACTGCAAAATCTGCTAGTGAAGGTGGCGCTGACCGGATGCGTAAGGGGACTACCATGGCCGACCAGACAACATCGCTCGATTGGGACAAGGTGAAGGCGTTCGCAGGGTTAATCACCAATGAGCTCGGAGCTGCCTTGCAGGGCGCTCTATCCTATATCGGAGACCGCTTGGGAATCTTCCAGACGCTGGCAAAAATCGGCTCCGTCACCAGCGCCGAACTGGCCGCGAACACCGGCCTCAACGAGCGTTACCTGCGCGAATGGCTAGGTGCGATGACCGCGGCGAAATACCTCGATTATGATCCGGCAACAGCCCGTTATTCGATGCCGCTCGAACATGCGATGGTGCTGGCCGATGAGAGTTCGCCATTTTATATGGGTGGCTTCATGCAGATGGTTGTACCGGAAGTGGCCATGGCACCCAAGTTGATGCAATCCTTTCGCACTGGCCGGGGCGTACCGCAGAGTGAATATCCACCTGAAGTGTTCGAGGCTATCGAGCGAAGCTCCGCCCCCATGTACCGTCATAGCCTGCTACGCAAATGGCTCCCGGCAATGCCGCAGGTCGTAGAGTGCCTCAATAATGGCGGCGAAGCTCTAGACGTTGGGTGCGGCAGCGGACGGGCAGTAATTACCATCGCAAGCGCATTTTCCAAAGCGCGCGTTCACGGCTACGACGCGCATCCAGGCTCAATCGAGCGGGCCCGGACAAACGCCAAAGCGGCTGGCGTCACCGAACGAGTCAACTTCGAGGTGGTCGATTGCACCCGCCTGCCCGTCGAGCGATTCGACTTCATCTCAGTGTTCGACGTCGTGCACGATTCGGTCGACCCGGCCGGCCTGCTCAGATCGATTCGCGGCGCGCTGAAGCCGGATGGCAGCTGCCTGATGGTCGAGGTCAACGCCTCGAATCGCGTCGAAGAAAATATCAATCCGATGGGCCGAATGATGTATGCGGCGAGCACGCTTTATTGTATGACCGTGTCACTGGCGCACAATGGCGCAGGAATCGGCGCGCTGATGGGTGAGGCCAAGGCGCGTGAACTCGCCAATGACGCTGGCTTTACGCGAATTCGGCGGCTCCCGGTCAAAGATGCGTTCTCGGCGCTGTATGAGCTCCGCCCGTAACGTTCTTGGCTTGTCTCCTTACTGCTGGAAGGAGACGGCTATTGACGAGGAGTGACGCTGAATGGGAATCGCGGATGGTAAGCGCGCGTTGGTTATCGGTGTCGCCAATGACAAGAGCCTCGCCTGGGCGATCGCCCAGGAGCTGAAGGCGCAGGGCGCGGACATCGCACTAACTTACCAGGGGGAGGTCCTGGAAAAACGCGTCAGGCCATTGGCGGCGCAGCTTGGCGCGACCGTTGTCGGCGAACTCGACGTTACGGTCGACTCGCAGATCGAGGCTCTATTCGTCAAGCTTACGGAGCTATGGGGCGGTCTCGACATGATGGTGCATGCGGTAGCCTATGCCGAGCGGGAAGACCTGCGCGATCGCTTCCTCAATGTTAACCGGGCCAACTTCGGCCGCGCTTTGGAGATAAGCGCGTACTCGCTGGTCGCGTTGGCGCGGGCAGCGGAACCGCTGATGGAAGCAAGCGGCGGCGGCTCTATTTTAACCATGACTTATCTCGGGGCGGTACGCGCAATCCCAAACTACAATGTAATGGGTGTGGCAAAAGCCGCACTTGAAGCCTGCGTGCGCTATCTCGCGCTCGATCTGGGTGCCCGTAATATTCGCGTGAATGCGCTTAGTGCAGCTCCGGCGCGCACCCTAGCCTCCGCCGCGATCCGCGACTTTCATGCGATGGCACATGAAGTCGAGCAGCGTTCTCCGCTTAAGCGCGCGATGCGACCCGAGGAGGTCGGGCGAATGGCGGCGGCCTTGCTCAGCGACCTTGCGAGCGGCGTCACTGGCCAGACCGTTTACGTCGATATGGGCTATAGTGTGGTTGGATAATGAACGGATTCACCAACCAGCAAACCATCGGCGGCTTAGTCACGGCACTGATTATGAGCTACGCCGCGTTCTTTGTGTGGATAGCAGCGAGTATCCGCGAGTTGCGGCACGAATTACATAACCGGATCGACCGCCTGGACGAGAAATTCAGCGGGAAGATCGAATCTCTGACTATCGCGGTATCGCGGCTGGCAGGTGCGGTTTGTCACTCTCCGCCGGAACGACGGCCTGCAGCGAGTTATGTGGCATGAAGCTGTCGGCCGGCGGACAACAACACACGGAGGCAGCTCATGGAAATCCTTCCGGTGCCCCAACTTTCCGACAATTACGCTTACCTCGTGGTTGACGATGCGGCCAGGCAGTGCGGCGTGGTCGATTGCGCAGAAGCCGACAAGGTTTTGGCGGTAGTGAACCAGCGGGGCCTTCAACTTATCGCTGTGTTACCGACGCACTGGCACTTCGACCACGTGGGTGGCAATGAGGACCTGGTACGAGCAATTCCTGGGCTGCGAGTCTACGGAGCACGAGGCGAGCGCGGCAGGATTCCCGCCCAGACTCATGCGGTTGACGACGGCGATAGCGTGGAGGTGGCTTCGCTTAAAGGCCGCGTGATCGGAATTCCGGCGCACACCAACGGCCATATCGCTTACTATTTCCCCGAGCTGAATGCGGTCTTTACCGGCGATACGCTCTTTATTGCAGGATGCGGCCGCGTATTTGAAGGGCGAGCGCAGACGATGGTGGACTCATTGGCTAAGCTTGCTGCGCTGCCAGATTCGACCCAGATCTACTGCGGCCACGAGTACACCGAAAAGAATTTGCGCTTTGCGCTGACGCTCGAGCCTAATAATCACGCGCTGAAGAGCAAGTACGAATGGGCGAAGAAAGTGCGGGCGGAAGGCAAGTATACGATTCCATCAACCATTGGAGACGAGAAGCAATTCAACCCCTTTCTCCGCACCGAGAGCCCCGAACTGCGCGCCAGTCTGAAGCAGATCGCACCCGCGCTAGCTGACGATAAGGTTGCAGTCTTCGCGAAAGCCCGCGAGCTCAAGGACAAATTCTAATACTTACCTCTCCGCGCGGCCCCGCCAAACACCTGCCCACCAATAAAGAACGGCGTGCTGCCTATAGTGCGCAGCGCGCCGTCCATTATTTTGACCTTCAACGTTACTCAGTACGCAAATTCGACATTGGCAAAGATCGAATGAGTATCGCTCGGCACCAGGTTGGGGATCGTGAAGCTCTTGATACTCGGCACCTGGCGACCGTTGAAGCTGCTTGTAGTGTAACCAAAGCCCTCCGCGGTTCCTACCGGGATGCCGAACTGGTTGTGGTAGTACGAGATGTTCTGGCTATCGATCGCGAATCTCAGATACTCGTTAAACTGGTAGGATACCCCAACAACGAAGCGCTGGAAATCCAGCGGGTTCTCCATGATGTTATCATTGGGCATAAACCATTGGAACATTCCGAACACGCTGAACTTCGTATTTGGGATATTAAAGTGTCCGAAGAAATCGACCCCGATGTTACGCTCACGCCCGTTTTGTAGAATCGCCCGATATACTGCAGTCTGCGGACCATAGCTGCCAAATGCATTGTAGCATGAAGTTGTTGAGCTACAGGACAGGCTGCCCGTTAGCGGCGCGCCCGTTAGGACCTGGCTACCCTTGTTGTTGCTTGTAATGCTAGGACCACTGGCAGTTCCGAACGCATCCGACGGTCCATCCCCCGAAAACATGTTGCCAAGGCTGACTGCGTTCTGACCGTAGTCGAACTCCCCGACCAGGTTCCACAAGGGCTGCGAGTAATGGAGCAGCGCTGCGATGCGCTCGTAGTGGGCATTGGTTTGTTTGAGGGTCGTGGGGATATCCATATTGTCGGGCGTGGTATTGCCCCAGCCGTAATTGTAGAAGCCGGTGAGCCCGAGCCCCTGGTATCGCCAATCGGCGCCAAAGGGGTAAACAGTTCCGCGCACCATCACTTCTTTGGTGTCGCTCTGCTCGAAGGCGTGGAAATTGCCGTTGTTATAAACACCAAAGCCATAGTCGAGGTAGTTCGCTTCACCGCCAAACAGCTTAACCGGGCCCTCCGCCTGTATACCGAGCTGGGACGAGGAGAAGCCAAGATAATTCCACGGAACCAAGTTGACAAAGCGATAGCCGTAAAGATCTTCTTCCCAGGGAAGGAAGGGATTGGGTAAGGCGCCAAAGGAAATGCTGCCGCCCTTCAACATCGGCACATCGTTCCACAAACTCTGGTATTGAACGTAGGCGTATTTCAGCCTCAGTGCTAGATTGCCATCGAGGTTGCTGCTGTACGAATTGCTCCCTTTCGAGGTGTTTCCGTAGGTGTTGGCACATGCAGCATCCCCACTGGCACAGCCATTTGTCTTATAAATTTCTGGGGTAAAGCGAAACTGGATATCTTTAGTCGGAAAAAAGTACAGGTTGGTGTATACTCGGCTGATATCGAAGCTGTTGAAATTGTTGTTGCCTGGACCGGGGTTATTGATATTATCGAGTTCTTGCGGCTGGAAGCCTGTGAGGCTGTAAAAGCGATAGTCACCGAAAAAGAGTGTGCCAATACGAAACTTGTCTTGCCAATTGGCTACATAGCTTTGCCACGCTGGCTGCATCGCTTCGACTTTTTTGGCGAGTTGCTCGTCTTTAACCCGCTGCTCCTCTTGCGCTTGCGTTACCGCGGCCTGAACTCTGGCGTTAGTGCTGGCCTCTACTTGCTGCTCGATTTTCGCGGCATCCACCGGAGAACCGATAGTCATTGGTACGCGTCCTCGGCCAGGCCGAATGAATACTTGCCCGGTCCGCTCGTCGACCCACAACGTAGTCGCTTTGGTAATCGTGGACGCGTCTTGCGCTCGCAGTCGTGGAGCAGTCGAGAGCAGCGCTAAAGTAGCCGCCGCCAACGCTATCTTCCACTTACCCTTCATCAGCTTCCCTCCCGCATTGCTGTTCAGAACACCCTAGTAATCATTAGCTATGGGCGTCACAACTCATCGGCGTATGGAGAACCAGATGGTTAACAAAACCGGTGGACCCTTCGGGGCCTATAATTTGCCTGCTGCCTGCGCCGGCGTGAGGCCTAGCCTCGCATCGCGCAATTCGTAGGCCGTGTAGGTCTTGTTATCGCCGCAAGCATATCTCGGTGGCGAAGCCATGTAGGTTACTGAACAATCCCATACCATCGGCTTCCCGTTGGAAGCTACCATTGGCGTTGTAAAAGGATTATTTGTGGGATTGCTCAGTGAGCATCCTGCCAGCATCATCGATATGCATCCAACGACAGATATTCGCATCAATTTGTACAAAAGATGAGCCATAAGTGTGCTTTTCTCCCTCCAAACGGCTGGACACAAACCACCGCGGCTGCACCGTGCCAGTTCGGCGCAAAATACCCCGATACGGACTCTAGAAGACTAATGTTACAGCTATATGATGAACAAGTTGCAGATCAGCGAATTCACCCATGGCTCCCGATTATCATTAACACAGGGGTCTCGATAACTACCGCACCGCCCAGATCCGAGGTTCATAGTAGGCGCTCGTCGGCCCTCTTCGCGCGCGACCACATCACGAAAGAGCGCCGCGGCGTGTGTTTTTACAAATAATGATCACGTTCCAACTGACAGCATCCCAAACTAACGGGTCAACCTATTCGCGAGCCAAATAAGCGGGTTAGCAGCGGAGTCGCCGGCGCCGAGGCAAGCGCCGACCACGATCCCTCTTGAACTACCTGCCCGGCTTCGAGCACCGCTCCACGCGTACAGAATTTTTCGAGAATCTCGGGTCGATGGTCGACCGCGATCAGCGCGAAGCCAAGCATCAAATGCCATTCCAGGAGCGCCGCTATCAGTTCATTGATGGTGGCACGGTCGAGAGTTGCAAATGGTTCGTCGAGCAGAATTAGCCTGGGCTGGCGGGCAAGCATCCGGGCCAGCGCTACGCGTCGAGCCTGCCCGCCGGATAAGTGGCCCACTCGTTCATTCCACAACCGAGAAAGGTCCAGCCGCATCGCCAGCTCATCGATCCACTTTTGCGCTCCGTTTCGGTCTCCATTGCGAACGCCGAAACAAACATTTTCTGCAACGCTGAGGTGCGGGAATAGCCAATCATTTTGGGTCAAATACGCTATTGGGCGGCGGTGCAGCGGGAGAGTGGCCGGGAAAAGCCGAAGCTCGCCGAGAGATATTTCCCCTGCGTCGGGGTTCTCGATTCCTGCTAGACACGACATAACCGTGCTCTTACCGGCGCCAGACGCTCCGAACAGTCCGAGCCGTTCGCCCGGCCTCAACCGGAGTCGGACATCGACCGTGAAGGCGCGCCGTGCTTTGACTATATGAGCAT
>Ga0187846_10001669_pt1 | contig 12472 bp, 8 predicted proteins | sample TC_taG_FD_161473 | JGI IMG/M metagenome (GOLD analysis project Ga0187846, IMG submission 161473) | Biofilm microbial communities from the roof of an iron ore cave, State of Minas Gerais, Brazil - TC_06 Biofilm (v2) | ecosystem: Environmental > Terrestrial > Deep subsurface > Cave > Wall biofilm ...
CCAGCCCTTGAATCGGAAAGAAGCTAGACAAGAAGCTGTCATCGCCTGCGCAAGTCTGCGTCCATCGGACTCCAGCACCGGCGTAGTAGCGTAACAACGCAGCAGAATTTCTTTTGCCGGCCCGCTGTCACCCCGTCTAGCCCGACGCCTCATAGATATCCACGAGTTCCCAATTGCCCTTCGAGTCTTCACGAAAGAACTCGAGCGGCAAGGAAGATACCTGCTCATAGGTTCTCCCGCAGCCAGGGCACCGGACAGCGCGGTTCGAAGCAGAGGTTTTGCTCATCCACCTAAGCATCGGTCTGAGTCCGCATTCGCATACCCGTTCCTTCGAAGCTTGTTTGGATGTCAGCATAGAATCTCCTTCTTCGCAGGGGATCCAACAACCTGACTCCGAAGAAACGCAGGTTCGTCAGCCGCCAGATGCTTTGGCTGCCTCGGGTCCCGACACCGAAATCTGTCCCAACAGTTCTCGAGCCTGAGAGTTGCGTGGCTCGAGTTCGACCCACAACTCTGCATACGGCTTTGCCTCCCGTTTACGCCCTCGCGCAATCAGGAACCGGCTGTAATGAGATAACGCATAGGAATTCTCGGGGTTCAATTCCAATGCTTCCTTGAAGTGCTTCTCCGCCTCATATTCGCGGCCCTGGTGTAGCCTCAGTGTCGCCAGGCCCGCAAGGGTTGCCGAATCACGCCCATTCAGATCAAGAGCCCGCATCAACAACTTCTCGCCCTCGATCAAAAGTCCCGCGTTTACTTTAATCGCGCCGTAAGATTGGTAGATCCAGTATGCCTCCTTTATTTTCACTGCCCTGTCAAAATATGCGTCGGCTTCGGCCCACTGAGCCAACCGACCGAGCCCCAACGCCATATGGGCCAACCCATCAAGGTCCTTCGGATCGATCCGAGAGATCGCCTCGTAATATCTAAGCGAGTCCTCCCAGTCCCTCCGGGCATATGCGGCCCTCGCCAGTGCACGAAGCTGCTCCTTGTGAATTCCGAGAGACTTCGCTTGTTCGATGTCGCCCGATGCAGCTACGTGATAGATTGCCTCGATCAAGACCCCAATATTCTTAGGTTGGCTCCGCCCGTAAGCCCTCAAGTAGTATTCCGCAGCTATCATATGGTAGGTGCGACACCTCTTTGCATCGATTTGTTCGTAGAAGTAGTGAGCAATGGCAGGGTGCATCCAGTACTCGTCCCCCGATAGTTCCAAAAGGAACCTTGCCAACAACGAATCCAATTCGATAAGAGCGGCATCGCCTCCCCACTTCCGAAAAAGTTCGAGCGTGATACCAGACCGGAAAACGGATGCGAATTCTAGGAGCGCCCTCTGGCTGTCCGTCAGGATGACTCTATCCAGCAACACCTCGACGATTGCTTCTCTCAGTTTTCTGAAGATAACCAGATCCCCTATTAGCTGGTCCGGGGTGTAAGTTGCGCAAAGCCTTGCAGCGATCCTTATTGCCAGGGGGTGTCCCTGCAAAAAGGAAACCAGCTTCTCGGGTATATCTATGGGCTGGCCTCTCATCTCTTCGCGTTGGATCCTTATCCAATAATCCAACAGGTTCCTAGCGTCCTGTGGTTCGAGGCCGCGCAATTGCCGGTGCATAGCCGCCGCCTGCGAAACCTCTGGGAGTGGCAAGGACGCATTCGATAGGAGAAATACCTTCGCGTTTCTTCGACTTGGTTTGGAAACCAGGTCCACTACGAATCGCTTCGTCTCCTCGTCAGAAAAGTCGCCCGTGGGACCTAGCAAATTGTCACAATCGTCGAGAACAAGCGCAGTCGCCTCCAAGGAGTCGAGCCGAGTCATCACCGCTTCCGCCAACTCCTTTGCCTCGGCCCCGCCTGGGATCTCATTCACCGGAATGTCCAGATTGCTCGCGCACTGCGCTATCAGCTGCCCATAGGAAATACCTTCGGTCACTTGGACCCAAAGGCGTCTCCACCTTGGAAGCACGTCGACAAACACCCGCCGAACCAAGGCGCTCTTTCCGATGCCCTTCATTCCCTGTACGAAATATGCGCGCTGATCACCAGCATTCACAAACCTCCTTATTAGGTTGAGCGTCTGTTCGCGGTCAAAGAACGCGACACTCTCGCTCCCAGCATCGCGTTCCTTCGTTTTCCTCTTGAATGAACTAACAAGCCCTGAATCAGATAGGCCGCTCAGAGGGATGGTTCCGATGGTAGGCGGAAGCTCGACCCGACCTCTGCTAAGGTTTTTAACAACCTTAAAAATCCTATCCTGTTCGCGAACAGAGCCGGGCAAATTCACGAGACCTACCACCTTGTTCAAAGCGTCCTGAATCAAAAGCTGTCGGAGAACAAACGTAGAACACGTTTCGGCGGGAACATCAGCCGTCTCCAAAAACATCTTTATGTCTTCGGCCCGGAGAGAGCCACTCTGGGCTGAATCAAGTAGCAGTCGAATTTTCGTTTGCAACAGATGGGGGAACAGCAGCGGATCAGTTTTTGACAACATAGAGAGCTGTTCTCGCACCTCGTCAGGCAGACGATTTGCCCTTGGGTCGGAGCACTTCTGTCGAAGGGCGATAAAACTGCGGCAGAGATCGGAGTCGGAAACATACAACAAGGGGGCGTAGGAAACTACTTTCATTCCAAGATGAGGTCGCACGGTCCTGCGCACCTCGACCTGCTCATTGAAATCGATTTCCGCGATGACAATCGCTTCCGTACTCTCGCCCAATTTCACGCCATCCTTTTCCATTGGCCAGCTATGTGTTGCCGTTCCGGACTTCGCTAGAACCCGTGACCCTCCAGTCTGCGAACCGTTCACATAAACGCTGGGAATCTCATTAAGCGCGCTGAGCTGCGAGACGTTCTCAAAAGGGCCCGTGGACCGAGAAAGAGAGGGAACGATTAGCAACTCGGGCCTAGTCTCTCCGGCATACCCTGCTAGTCCATCCAGCTGTAGCGCATCAATGCAGAGAAGAATGGCTACCTTGTAGGTAGTACCCCTGATGTTCAGACCGAACGTGGACGCAGCTCTACCCGAAGTCATGTCCGTCTCCCAGACAGACTTGCTCCTCTTCTCCACGATCACAGGCCTAGAGCCTGGAATAAAGATGGGGCAAACTGATTTTCTTATGTCGCTATCTGGGTCCGCAGGTCTGAGGTTCAGGTTTCCCAAACCGATCCCTTCATATATCTCCCGGCTTTCTTCGTCCCCCACCACCGTATGACTTCCAGCGACAACGACCATCCTCCGATTTTCCGCCGATGAGTGGCATAGCCGCAAAACCTCCACCGGGATCGAGTACTCAGGAAATACGACGAGGTCTGCTTCACGAACGCCACAGAAGTAGAGAATTGAGTCAATCTTCCGATGAAGGTGGTCAACCCAGGCCGCCTTGATACTTTCACGCGTCTCCTTGATATCTGAGAACTCGACTAGCGCTGAAAGCCCGTTTTCAGTTTCTTCGATAATCGTTGGCTCGCGAAGATACGAAAACGAACGACCCAGGTATGCTGGTTGGTAGTCCAGCTGCACCGCGGCCACGCGAATTCTGCGAGGTGACAAGGCGGCCTAATTCTACCAGAAGCTAAGACCAACACAGGTAAACTTGCTTCGCCGTGTGGCCCAGCCTTCGCACCTTTTGCGAACTGTCGGAGGTTGGCAAATCTGCCGAACCGCAGCCATCATCCTCTCTTTCGGTCGGATAATGGCACACCTCAAGGCCGCCGCCGCAAAAACTCCACAGGCGCGCAGACTTGCATGCAACCGCGTTCCTGCATGGAACGACCAACTGCTCCACGTCCGATCACAAAAATTTACACACACCAGGCCTTGTAAACCCCCGCATTCCTGCTGCCAACGTTCTCACAGACCTTGGAAAGGCGCGACGAAGCCGTCAGCCTGCGCCGTGCTTTTCTTCCGACGCTGTACTTTTCTTGTGTACGAACCAACCTCCGACAACACCTGCGAGCGCAAAAAGCGCGGTGATGAGGCTTGAGCCAAGTGAAGTAAATGGGGTTATATTTGAGTATTGTGCTGCACGGTTTTGAATGATGAGCGCTTCGATCTTCATTTGCAGGTCAATTTGCTGCGACAAGGCAGTGGCGTCTTTAGCAGTGCCCTGATCCAGTGCACTCTGAAACGCCATAATGCGTTTGTGGCTGGAGTCTTCGCTATGTTGGCTGCGCCAATCCTTTTCCGTCTGGCTGGGGAAAATTTGGTACTGGGCGAAGAATCCGATGGCCAGGCCACCAACAAAGATAAGGATGGCGATGGACCGATCTTTGAGCGTCATGCTTCAGGTCTCCTTTTGTGCCGCGCCAGGGGGAAGCCCACGAGCGGGCGCGGATCTCATACCATGCGGGTGATAATGCTTTGATAAGAAATCCGCGTCAAGGAATCGTTGGAGCGCGAAAGTATGTGGGGCGTTCTACGAATGGAAATGTGCCCGCGAAGCGACGGCTACGTCCTGACCAACGCTTATCAAGGGAGTGACCCTTGCCGGATCACCGGCCTTGCCTGTCCGCCCCAAAAATTTACACACACCAGGCCTTGTAAACCCTGGCATTCCTAGTTAATTTGGACATGAAAATGCAATTGATGCTCGACACTCCGGTTGTTTATGTGAAGGGAGTAGGACCGCAGCGGGCCACTCTGCTCGCTGAACGCGGAATCGAAACCGTCTCCGACCTGCTCCGCTACTTGCCCTTCCGCTACGAAGACCGCATCCGATTCTCCAAGATTCGTGAACTCCAGCCCGGAGGAACATACACCGTGCAGGCTGACGTGGTGAAGGGCAGCCTGGTGGGCTTCGCGCGGCGTGGCGGCGCCGTGTATCACTTGAGCGTGCGCGATTCCACTGGAATACTCTACACGCGATTCTTCCACGGCGGCTATCTCGAGGGCCGCTTGAAACCGGGGCACCGGCTTGTGCTGCACGGCAAAGTTGATTTCGATCCCTATCGCCCCGGCCGGCTCGAGATGATTAATCCGGAATTCGAGCAGCTCGATGGCTCCGCGAGCGGGCCCGCGGACTCTACCGAAGTCGGCCGCATCGTCCCTATCTACGAAGCCATCGGCAATCTGAGCCCGCGCATGCTCCGACGGATCATCCATACAGTTCTGTCGAACCTTTCCTCTGCCGTCCCCGACCCCTTGCCGGCGGAAATTCGCGAGCGCTACCGTTACCCTTCCCGCCACGAAGCGCTCAAGTACGCTCACTTCCCTCCCCAGGATGAACCTGTCGAAACGCTGAATAGTTTTCGCAGCTTGGCGCACCAGCGGCTGATCTTCGAGGAGTTTTTCCTCTATCAGCTCGGACTGGCCGTCCGCCGCCAGCAAATGCACGAGGAGCGCGGCATCGCCTTCCGCGTGCGCGAAGATCCCATTCGCGAGGCGCTGAAGCGCATCTTGCCGTTCAAACCAACGGGCGCACAGAAGCGCGTGCTCGCGGAAATCGCGGGCGACCTCGAGCGGCCGGTGCCGATGCATCGCTTGCTCGAAGGCGATGTGGGCAGCGGGAAAACGCTTGTCGCCTTCGAAGCTGCGACGATAGTGATCGAAAACGGCTATCAAGTCGCGTTGATGGCGCCCACGGAAATTCTCGCCGTACAACACTACCTTTCCGCGCGGCGTGTCTTCGCGCCCGCGGCCTACCGTGTGGAGCTGCTCATCAGCGGGATGAATCGCGGAGAGAAAACCGCCGCGCTGGAGCGGGTGCGCAGCGGAGAAGCGCAGTTTCTCGTCGGCACGCACGCCTTGATCGAAGATCCCGTGACCTTTGCACGGCTGGGTCTAGTGATTGTGGACGAGCAGCACCGTTTCGGCGTGCTCCAGCGCAAGCGGCTGATCGAAAAAGGCGCCTCGCCGGACGTGCTGGTGATGACGGCCACGCCGATTCCCCGCACGCTCGCCCTGACTCTGTTTGGCGACCTCGATCTTTCCGTGATTGATGAAATGCCGCCCGGCCGCACCCCCGTGGAAACCCGCATAACCAGCGAAGAGAGTCTTGCCGGCGCGTGGGAGTTTCTGCGGCGCCACGTCGCCCAGGGGCGGCAGGCTTACGTCGTCTATCCCGTCATCGAAGAATCGAAGCAGGAGCTGAAGGCCGCGACGGCGGAATACGAGCGGCTCGCCAAGGATGTCTTCCCGAACTTTCGCGTCGGCCTGCTGCACGGCCGGTTGCCGAGTGAAGAAAAGGAAGCGGTGATGGAACGATTTCGCCTCGGCGAGATTCAGGTGCTGGTGTCCACGACTGTGATCGAAGTCGGCGTGGACGTGGCGAACGCCACGGTGATGGTGATTGAGCACGCCGACCGCTTCGGGCTCGCGCAACTGCACCAGCTTCGCGGGCGCATCGGACGCGGCGCGGCAAAATCCTACTGCATCCTGGTCGCTCCGAGGACCATGAGCGACGAAGCGCGCCAGCGCTTGGAAACCATGATCGCCACATCGAACGGTTTCGAAATCGCGGAAAAAGATTTGAAGCTGCGCGGCCCCGGCGAATTTTTCGGCACGCGCCAGCACGGCGATTTGTCATTCCACGTTGCCCATCCGCTTCGCGATCATGAGCTGCTGGAGCTGGCGCGGCGTGAAGCCTTCGCGCTGGTGGAAAATCCTGCGCGCTCGCAGGAGGTACAAGGCCTGCTCGACTACTTGGGACCAGCCTGGCAGAAACGCTACCGGCTCGCCGCCGTGGGATAGAAAATGCGAATCGTCGCCGGGCAATACCGGAGCCGCGTGCTGAAAAGTCCGGGCAAGCTGCGCTTGCGGCCCACCAGCGACCGCTTGCGCGAAACTTTATTCGATATTTTGGGGCCCACGGTCGAGGATTCCCTTTTCGTAGATGTGTACGCAGGAACCGGGGCAGTCGGCATCGAAGCGCTCAGCCGCGGAGCGCGCGAAGTGATTCTCATCGAACAGCACTCCGCCGCAGTCGCTCTGATTGGCAAAAATCTTCAGCAGCTCGGCGTCATCTTTGGCGTGGAGGTCCTGGAAATGGACGCGCTGCGTGGGCTCGAGGTTCTCACTTCCCGGCACGTGCTTGCGGATTTTATTTTCCTCGATCCGCCTTACAAAGAAGCCGGCGAATATGAACGAGCCCTCGATTTCCTCGACAGCACGCACTTGCTGGCGCCGGCGGGGCGTATCATTGTGGAACACAACCGGCGCAGAGAGCTGCCGGAACGGCTGATGCGCCTCGAGCGCTCGCGCGTTGTTGAGCAAGGAGACGCCGCCCTCAGCTTCTACCGCCTGGCGGTCGCCGCATGAGGCAACCTGCGACCGTTCCTGATTCATCACTTGGGAGCAGGCCTTTCGCCGTCCTTTTCTCGGGCGCAAGGTATAATTTTATGTTCATGCTCAGCTCACTGAAGAGCGTAGCGCCACCGCCTCCGCCTGCCAAGCCGCGGCCGGCTTACCAGCCGCGCTTGACGGTGGCTTGGCAGCCGCGCTGGCAGGCGTTTCGAGAAAGCTTGAGCGCCTATCTCAGCAGCGGTAAGGCGCCCAAAAATGGCGTTCCCAGTGCCTATCTGCGAGACACGTATGTCCGCCCCCATGTGCCAGGCCGCGCGATCGGTGCCTCAGCGTTGTCGCATATCGCCGTAATCTTCATCCTATCGCTGCCCATTTGGCATTTTAAGCGAGTGCGTTCGGGGCTCACCGTCCCGCGAATCGATCTGACCTGGACGGAGCCCGCGGCCGATTTGCCGCCGCTCAGCTTCCCGGGCGGGATTTCGCAGCCCAGCGCGCCACGGGCAGCTCTGCGCGTGCCGCCGCAACCGAGTCCGCCGGGCGAGCCGAATCGGGCGCTCCCGCCGCGCGGCGCGACCGGATATCATCCGCGACAGACTATCCTTTCGACTCCCCTGCGCCCGACGCATCCGCGCCAAACACTGATTCGGCCGCAATCGCCGCAACAACCACCGAAGATTGTTCCGCAGCTTCCGAACATTGTCGAATGGGAAGGAACAAAATCGCCGAAGCTGGAGTTTCGCGCCAATCCCGGCGCCGCACCGCGACGCCCGAAAGCCGCAGCACCGCCCGCGGGTGCTCCACCGCCAATTCCGAGCGTGGCGAGCGATGTTAATACTCCGCTCACCATCGCACCCAGCCCGATTGTGAATATGCAGCCCAAGCTGCCCGTGCCAACGAGTGCGGCGCCTCAACTGATTCCGCAAGCGAAGACCGAGGCGGTGCCGGCGCCCGAGATTGGCGCCGAGACCAGCAACAAGAACGCCGAACCGCAACAACTAAACATCAACCCGAACAACGCCGAGAATGTAGAACTAAAAATGCCGACAAGTCCGAATGCTTCTCCTCGAGCGAGCCGCAGGCAGGCACCGAGCGAAGCCGCCCCTCCGGATTTTGGCCCCTCGAGTGCGGCAAAAGAATCGGACAATCGGAATCTGATCGCGCTTTCACCGACGCCCGCGCCTCCCGCGCCTCCGCCAAAGGTGCCTGAAGGAAATCTTTCCGCGCGGATCACAATTTCACCGGAAGGCCCACAGCCCGGCGTCCCCGGCGGTGCGGCGAACGGTCCTGCGGCAACCGGAAACCGTGGCGGCGGTCCCGGTGCGATGGGCGGAACAGGTAGCTCCGGTGGAACAAAGCCGGTGCCCCCCACTTCAACAAGCAGTGCCAGCGGTACGAAGCCGGCGCCGCCCAGCGCAAAAGCCGGCTCCGGCGGAACAAAGCCAGGTGGCGGGGCTGGGCCCGGCGGCGTGAGCATCTCCGGTGGAACTGGTGCAGGTTCATCCGCGGCCGGCTCAGGCGCTTCTGCTGAGTCCACGCGCCCGCACCCGGCTGCTGCCGCGCCCGAAGCACCAAAGCCTCCGCCCGAACCGGTGAATCCGGCGCGCGTGCAACCAAAACTGGGAATGGAGCGCATCGACGCCGCAGCGACACCGGAACAGATTCTCGGATCGAAGCGCGTGTATACGATTTATGTGAATATGCCGAACCTGACCAGCGCGGCCGGCAGTTGGGTGCTGAACTTTGCGGAGCTGGAAACGGAAGAACAGCCGGGCCACCCGGATTCAGGCGACATCTCCAGTCCGGTGCCTGTGCGCAAGGTGGATCCGAAATATCCACCGACGCTACGAAATGAAAACGTCGAAGGCGAAGTCGTGCTCTACGCCATCATCCGTCGTGACGGCTCGGTGGACAGCATCCAGCTTCTCAAAGGCGTCGAGCCGGAACTCGACCAAAACGCGATGGAAGCGCTGGCGCGGTGGCGCTTCCGTCCGGCGACGCGCAATGGCGTGCCCGTCGAACTCGAGACCGTCGTGCACATCCCTTTCCGCAACACCCCTTCATGATTTTTTGAGAAAAAATCTCTCGTCGCGCGCACAGGCGAGCTCCTGCCCGCCTCGGCGGGCTTTTCAAAAAAACGCGCGCTTAGCAGCATCTTGCTACACCGAAAGGCCCGCAATTAGCCGGGCGATATCGCGTTCCGTGTTGTAGAGGTGCGGCGAGATCCGCAGCGCGCCTTCACGCAGGCTGACGATGATGTTTTCCTTCCGCAATTTTTCATGCAATTCGCGCGTCTGCTCGGGCCGGCGCGCTGCGACGCAGACATACGGGCCGCGGCGTTCGGCTTCCGGCGGGCTTGCAAGCACGCACCGGTCGCGCGGCAACCGCTCGATCAGCGCGGCGATCAGGCGATGGTTGTGCTCCGCGACGGTTTCAACACCGGTTTGCAGAATATATTCAAGCGACGCTGCCATTGCCGCCAAATTGAAAAAGCTCGCCGTTTCCGGAGAATCCCAACGCCGCGCGCCGCGAGCGAGGCGCAGGCGGTCGAACGAGAGCGAATGAAATTTGCTCGCGCCTTCGAGCCCCGACCAATAAAACGGCGCGGGACGCATCTGTGCGATCAATTCTTCGCGGATCCAGAAAAATCCGGTGCCGTAGGGGCTAAGCAGCCATTTGTATCCCGCGCCGACGAGGAAATCGGCGCCCAGCGCGCGCGCGTCCATCGGCATCGCCCCGGCGCATTGGCTCACATCGAGCAGCAGGTACGCGCCCGCGGAGCGACATGCGTCCGCCAATCGCTTCGCATCGAGCAGCGCGGCGTTGTCGAAGCGTACCAGGCTCGCGGAAACGAGCCGCGTGCGCGAAGTGAACTGGGCGATGAAATCATCCGCAGTGATGAAGCGGTCGCGAGGCGCTACGACGTTTACACGCGCGCGACCGGCTTCTTCGAGGGGCATCCAGGTGCAGAAATGGGCGGGAAATTCCGCCTTCGCGACCAGGATTTCGTCTCCCGGGTTCCAATCCACGCCGTGCGCGGCGGCCGCAAGCCCGCTGGTTGCGCCGGCGGTGACGGCGATTTCTTCGGCTCGGCCGCCGATCAACTTGGCGACGAGAGCGCGGATGCGGTCCGGCAGATCGAAGTACGTCCCCTCGGGAATTCGCTGCGGCGACTTCTTCCAGTCGATCGCCGCTTGCGCGGCCCGCACTGAGACCAGCGGCATCGGCGCCTCCCCGGCCGCGTCCAGATAGGTGACCTCGTCAAATTCCGCAAAATCCGCGCGGAAGTCTCTTTCCACTTGTGCCTCCGTCGTGTTCATCAGAAGTGGCCTCGCATCTCGCGAAAGGTGGCGAGAATCAGCAACTTTCCTGTGCCGCTTTCGAGCTGTGTTTTCTCCAATTCCCAGGTGGCGGAATGCGGAATGAAGACAGCGTTCAGGCCGATTCGCAGAGCGGGGTTGATGTCGCTCCGCGGGCTGTTGCCTACCATCCAACTGTGCGACTTGACGACGCGAAATTGATTGACCACGCGCTCGTAGGTGGGATGGTCCTTCTCCGGCACGATCTCGATGGCCTCGAAGAATTTCTGCAGCCCGGAACGCTCGACTTTGGCGGCCTGTTCGGCGGCCTCGCCCTTCGTGAGCAGGATGAGCCGGTGGCGCTCGGCCAGATAGGCCAGTGTCTCCGGGATGCCGTCGAGAATCTGCGGCGGAGTTTGCTCGAGCTGTTCCGCCGATTCCTCGATCTCGCGAACGATTTCACGTTTGGCAAAGTTTCCCGCAAGCTTCAGATACGTTTCTTCGAGCGACCGTCGGAAGCTGCGCACGCCGTAGCCGTGCTGGCGAATGTTGCGGCGCTCGGTCTCGTTGAGGATGTGACGGATGTATTCGCGCGAAAAGCCCAGGGGCTCGAGACGGTCGAGAAACGCCTCAATCATCTGCTCGAAGAAGATGTTGTTCTCCCAGAGCGTGTCGTCCGCGTCGATCAATAGGGTTTGTCGCGCCATGTCCCGATTCTTTCAGCAGCTCTCCTCTTGTAGAAGCTTCTCAATAATTGCTTCCTGGCCTCAAGTTACCACAAACCGAGAGGCCACTCGGCCACGATGCCATTTTGGCCTCCTGTTGCGAACACGCAGCCACCCAGGGCGCGCCGCGCAACTGTAACGGTTTTGCGTGGTTTGATACGATTCGGCAAAAACTATGGGTTTGTTGGTGATTAGAGAGCACCTCCTTCCTTTGTTTTCAGTGAGTTGGGACATACTCTAATTCCGGAGTGGCGATTAGAATTTCGGTTTCTTTCGGCCCGTGCTCCCCCGCTTCGCGTTCCCTCGGGGCTCGGGATAAACGGGGCAAGCGGAATAAACGAGGAAAAGGTGGCAAGTGACTGGTGACTGGCGATGGGGCTCGGAGTCTGCGATTCGTGATGCGTGATTTGTGGGCGGTGGGTGGCTGTGGTGGTACGGCCTTTGTGCGTTGGAAGATCGAATCGCCATTCACCAGCGCAACCGCGCGGCCCGTCTCGGTGGGTTGTGCCATCGGTGGGGGCGTCGGAATTGATCATGTTGTTGTCCATGGGTTCCACACCGTTAGGTTCTCGCTTCCCTGTCGGCAATGCAAGTCTGCAGGCCTGTGGAGTTTTAGCTCTTTCTAATACGTGCGAGGTCGGCGGCCCAAGGTTACAAGCGCGATGCGGGTGCGTTCACTTGGCGTGGCATCAGAGAACTCGGCAAAGCCAACAGTTCGGCCGGTGCGCTAATTCTCTTAAGCGGCCTAACGGTACACACCAAGTCGCTGGAACTGCTCTCCCTGTGGCTTGCCGGAAGTTCGGGTCCGAAAGCAAATGGTTCCCGGCAAAGCCTCGCCTTCAGAGGCCCTGGAAGCGGACATTTCTATCCTGCAAAAGACAGACGTTTCCATTTTACGTTGACAGAATCAGCAGTCCGGGAGCGTGGGGAATCCGGGCCTTAATGCATGTGCGCGTTCGAGGCTTCTAGCCGATCTCGCCTGCCGGAAGTTGAAGTCCAAGGTATCTTCGCTTGTCCCCAAAGCCGTCTGGCCCCGCCAGAGACTCCCACCAAGTGTGAGAAGAGCTTCGGCGACGTTCGCAATACGGGGAGCAAGCGCTCCGCGAGGCGCGGATAATTCGCCAACCACAGCAGCATTCGAGTGAGAATCTTATAATCGCGAAGCATTCGCTGGCGCTCACGTTCAAATTCCCAAAGCCATCGCTCGTCGGCGC
>Ga0187846_10001670_pt1 | contig 12463 bp, 10 predicted proteins | sample TC_taG_FD_161473 | JGI IMG/M metagenome (GOLD analysis project Ga0187846, IMG submission 161473) | Biofilm microbial communities from the roof of an iron ore cave, State of Minas Gerais, Brazil - TC_06 Biofilm (v2) | ecosystem: Environmental > Terrestrial > Deep subsurface > Cave > Wall biofilm...
ACGGTGCGCTGCTGATCTTCGACGAAGTGAAGACCGGCGCGAAGCTGGCGCGCGGCGGGGCATGCGAATACTTCCGAGTAAAGCCGGATATTATTTGCCTGGCAAAGTCCATCGGCGGCGGGTTTTCGCTTGCCGCTTTCGGCGCGCGTCGCGAACTCATGGACGTGATCGCCCAGCACAAGGTCTTTCACGCCGGCACGTACAACACGAACCCGCTGGCGATGGCGGCCGGGCTGGCGACGTTCCGCGAAGTGCTGACGCCCGCCGCCTACGAACACGTCAATCGCCTGAACAAACGGCTCGTTGGCGGCCACCAGAAGACAATCGAGAAAACCGGCCTGCGCGGCTACGCCATCGGCGCGGGGGCGAATGGCGCGCTCATGCTTTATCCCAAGCCGGTTCGGAATTACCGCGACTGGATCACCATCGACGTGGACCTGTGGAAACAATACTGGTTCGCGATGAACAATCGCGGAGTTCTCGCGCAGGCTTTTTGGTGGGACGAACAGTGGACCATTTCCGTGGCACACACGGAAGCCGACGTCGACCGTCACTTGGCTGCCTTCGAGGAAATCGCGCCGGCCCTGGCACAGGCCCAGCAGGAACGGGCCGCAGTCGCGGCTCGCTAGCCGCTCGGGCGAGGAGCTGCATTGTCAGCACGGGACATCACCGAGGCCGAAGCGCCGCATCTGCGGCGAGTCCTCGGGCGATGGGACCTGGTGCTGTTGTTTGTCGTCGCGGTCACGAACCTGAATATTGTGCCAGTGGTCGCGGCGGGCGGGCCCGTTACCGTGTGGCTGTGGCTGCCGGCGCTCGTGCTTTTCTTCTGGCCGCAGGGAATTGCCGTGATCGAGCTTTCGCATCGCTATCCCGGCGAGGGCGGCGTCTATTTGTGGACGAAGGCGTTTTTCGGTGACTTTCACGGCTTCATCTCCGGCTGGTGCTACTGGACAAATAACGTGTTTTACATTCCTACGCTGCTGTTTTATTTGGTTGGGATTTCCGTGTATGTCGGCGGGGAACGCTCGCGATTGCTCGGGGACAATCGCTTGTTCGTGTTTCTCTTTTCCCTCGCACTGCTATGGTTGATGGTCGTGCTGAACATTCGCGGCCTCGGCGTAGGTAAGTGGGTAAACAACTTCGGTGGAATCGGCACCACCGTCGCGGCCGTCGCCCTGATTGGTCTGGCCGGGCTGGCCTTGCGCGCGCAAGGTGGCAAGCTGTCGCTCGGCGATGTCGGCATTCACGTTGCCGATTGGCGGCTTATCTCATCGTTCGGCGTGATCTGCTTCGGTCTCGTGGGCCTCGAGCTTGCCTCAGTGATGGGCGATGAAATTCGCGACCCGCGGCACACGGTGCCCGCTGCTGTGCTCTGGGGTGGGATCCTTTCTGGCGGGCTCTACGTGGGCGCGACGCTTGCGGTGCTCATCGCGCTGCCGAAGCAGCAGATCGGAGTCGTTCAAGGGATTTTGCAAGCGGTGAATCAGATGGCTTCGCAAGCGCATATTGCCTGGCTGGTGCCCCCGCTGGCCCTGGTACTGAGCATCTCCATCGCGGGGACGACTTCGGCATGGCTAGCGGGTTCAGCGCGGATCCCGTTTGTCGCGGGGCTCGACCGCTATCTGCCCGCGGCTCTCGGCCGGTTACATCCGCGCTATGCAAGCCCGTACGTTGCATTGCTGGTGCATGCGACGCTGTCCTGTGGATTTGTGGCGATGAGCTTTGTCGGGGCAACGGTGAAAGAAGCGTATGTGACGATGCTGGACCTCGCCGTTATTCTCCAGCTTGTACCGTTCCTGTATATGTTTGCGGCGCTGGTTCGCATCGCGGCGCGCAGCGAAACCAGCCCGGGCTACTACGGGCGGCGGACGTTATGGCTGGCGGGAATTTCCGGCTTCAGCGTCACCGCGCTTGGAATGCTCCTCGCCTTCGTACCCTCGCGACAGATTGAATCCATTTGGCTCTTTGAGTTGAAAATGCTTTTGGGCTGCGCCGTGTTCCTGGGCCTTGCGACTGGATTCTTCAAAGTGTACGCCGCGAGAAAGCCGCAGCCATCCCTATCGGTAGCTCAAGCAGCCAGTCCGCCGGGAGAACCGTCATGAAACGCTACAAGATGTTCGTGAACGGGGAGTGGGTGGAAGGCCATCGCAAGGGCTATTTTCCCGTTTACGATCCTTCAAATGAAGAAATCATCGCCGAAGTCCCCGACGCCGACGAGCAGGACGTTGACCGCGCCGTGAAGGCGGCGCGCGCGGCTTTCGATTCGGGCGCTTGGCCTGCCACAACGGCACAGGAGCGCGGCCGCATCCTGTTTCGCCTTGCGGAGCGCGTGCGGAAAGAATCGGCGAAGCTTGCGGAACTCGAATCGCGCAATTGCGGCAAGCCCATCGTCGAATCGGAATACGACGTCGCCGACGTAGCCACCTGCTTCGAATATTACGGGGGCTTGGCAACGAAGGTCCTCGGACACGTCAATCCGGTGCCGGACAACGCGCTGAGCCTTGCGCTGCGCGAGCCGATCGGCGTTGCCGGCCAGATTATTCCGTGGAACTACCCGCTGCTGATGGCGGCGTGGAAGCTCGCGCCGGCGATTGCGGCGGGCTGCACCTGCGTGCTCAAGCCTGCTGAGCAGACGCCGCTGACCGCGCTCGAAATGGCGGCATGGTTCGCGGACGCGGGGCTCCCGCCGGGCGTTGTGAACATCATTACCGGTTTTGGTGAGACTGCCGGTGCGCCGCTTGTGCGCCATTCGGACGTGAACAAGATTGCCTTCACTGGCAGCGCTTCGGTCGGCAAGCAGATTGTAAAGATGGCCGCCGATACCGTGAAGCGCGTGACGCTGGAGCTTGGCGGCAAGTCGCCCAATATTTTCTTTGCTGACGCCGATTTCGAAGCGGCAATTGATGGCGCGCTCTTCGGCGTTTTCATCAATCAGGGGGAAGTGTGTTCCGCGGGCAGCCGCATCCTTGTCGAGAAGTTGATTTATCCGAAGTTCGTCGAAGCGGCCACAGAAAAGGCCAAGCGCATCCGCTTGGGCCCGCCGCTCGAGCGCGGCACGAAGATGGGCCCGCTCGTCAGCAAGGAGCAGTATGAGCGCGTCCGCATGTATCAGGAGCTTGGCAAGACGGAAGGAAAAGTGGCTATCGGCGGCGGCCGGCCCGCCAGTCCGGCAAAGGGCTATTATGTCGAGCCGACAATTTTCTACGACGTAAAGAACTCCGCCCGGATTGCTCAGGAGGAAATCTTCGGCCCTGTAGCGGCCGTGATTCCATTCTCGGATGAAACGGAAGCTATTCGGATCGCGAACGACACGCCATATGGTTTGGCGGCGGCGGTTTGGTCGCGCGACATCTACAAGGTTTTCCGGGTCGTCAAGGCGCTGCGCGCGGGGATCGTGTGGGTAAATCACATGCAACCTACCTACGTGGAAGCGCCTTGGGGTGGCTACAAGCAATCGGGATTCGGCCGCGAATTGGGCCCTTGGGGCATTGAGGAATATCTCGAAACCAAGCAAGTGCACATCAATCTCAACGAACAGCCAATCGGATGGTACTAACCGTGCCCGCCATTTCCTTGCGCACTACGATTCCTGGACCTCGCTCGCAGGAGCTGATGCGCCGCCGCACCGCGGCGGTACCGCGGGGAGCCTACCATGTCACGCCAATCTTTGTTGCGCGCTCAGAAGGGGCAGTGCTCGAGGATGTAGACGGAAACCGCTTGCTTGATTTTGCCGGCGGGATCGGCTGCCTGAACGTAGGCCACCGTGCTGAACGAGTTGTGGGTGCGATCCGTGAGCAACTCGACCGCTTCCTGCATACCTGTTTCCACGTGACCCCCTATGCGGACTATGTGGCGCTCGCAGAGCGCTTGAACAAGCTTGTGCCCGGCGATTTTCCCAAGAAGACATTGTTCGTGAACAGCGGCGCCGAAGCGATTGAAAATGCGGTGAAAATTGCCCGCTGCCATACGCGGCGCCCCGCAGTGATTTGTTTCGAGGACGCGTTCCATGGCCGGACCCTGCTTGCGCTCTCGCTTACGAGCAAGATTCATCCGTATAAAGCCGGCTTCGATCCATTCGTGAGCGACATCTATCGCATCCCTTACGCGTACTGTTACCGCTGCTCCTATTCGCTGCGCTATCCGGAATGTGGCGTGTTTTGTGCCCACCATCTGGAAGACACCTTCAAGCGCGTTGTCGCGGCCGAAGCGGTCGCCGCTGTGGTTGTCGAGCCGGTGCTTGGCGAGGGAGGCTTCGTGGCGCCGCCACCGGAATTCTTCCCAGTTCTTCAGGATATTTGCCGCAAACACGGAATCGTGTTTATCGCCGACGAGGTTCAAACAGGCTTCGGCCGAACTGGTGCCCTCTTTGCTTGCGAGCGCTACGGCATCACGCCCGATATTCTTGTCGCTGCCAAGTCGCTGGGGGGCGGCTTGCCGCTTGCTTCGGTTACCGGCCGCGCAGAGATCATGGACGCTCCGGGAGCGGGCGCGCTGGGCGGCACGTTTGGCGGCAATCCGCTTGCGTGCGCGGCCGCGCTTGCAGTACTCGAAACCTTCGAACGCGAGAATCTGCCGGAGCGAGCAGAAAAGCTGGGCGAGCGGTTCGCTGGGCGCGCTCGCGAGTGGGAAAAGCGCTGGCCGGCGATCGGCGACGTCCGCGGCATTGGCGCAATGCGCGCCATTGAATTGGTGCGTTCGCCCGAAACCCGCGAGCCGGCCAAAGAGGAAACCGAGCATGTCGTGCGAGCCTGCTATGAACGCGGCTTAGTCGTTCTCTCTGCCGGCACATACGGCAATGTCATTCGACTGCTTGCCCCGCTCGCGATAACGGATGCACAATTTGAGGAAGGCTTAGGCGTGCTGGAAGCCGCCCTCGAGAACGTCTTGGAGCACAGGGTTACGGCGGCGCCGCGCCCCGCCTAAGCGATTGCATTAAGGAGGCCCCGATGGCTCAGGCGACAAAAGTTCCAACGATGACAGTGGGCTATCTCATCGACGGTCGCTGGCTGACGGAAGGTGAACCCATTGAAATCCGCGCGCCGCACGATGGCAGCGTGGTCGGCGTAACATTCCGCGCGAGTGCTCAGCATGTCGAAGCCGCCATTCAGGCCGCGGCGCGCGCCTTTCAAGAAACGCGTCACCTGCCCGCGTACCGTCGCCAGCAAGTCTTGCGAGCCGTCGCTGAGGGCGTTGCTGCGCGCCGCGAAGAATTTGCGCGCGTGATGGCGCTTGAGGCAGGAAAACCGATCAAAGCCGCTCGCGTGGAAGTGGACCGTGCCATGTTTACCTTCTCCGTTGCCGCGGAAGAAAGCACGCGAATCACCGGGGAATGGCTGCCGCTCGACCTGCAGCCCTCGACCGTGGGGCGCACCGCGATTGTGCGGCGATTTTCCCTTGGTCCGATCGCAGCCATCACCCCATTTAATTTTCCGTTGAACCTGGTCGCGCACAAATGGGCCCCCGCCATTGCCGCTGGCTGCACCATCGTGCACAAGCCCGCGCCGCAGACGCCGCTGAGCGCCCTGCTTCTTGCGGAGCTGGTCGAGCAGGCAGGCTGGCCAGCAGGTGGGCTCAATGTGCTTTCACTCGCGAATGCCGATGCGGAGCGCATCGTCGCCGACGATCGCTTGAAGCTGCTGACCTTCACAGGGAGCGGAACCGTCGGCTGGGAACTGAAGAAGAAGGCAGGGAAAAAGCGGGTTGCGCTGGAGCTAGGCGGCAATGCGGGCGTGATCGTTCATGGCGACGCCGACCTCGACTATGCCGCGGAGCGCTGCGTCCTGGGCGGGTTTTCGTACGCGGGGCAGAGCTGCATTTCCGTGCAGCGTATCCTCGTGCAGCGAAACGCCTACGACGGATTCCTGAGTGCGCTCCTGCCGCGCGTTGCGAAGTTGAAGACCGGCGAGCCGCTCGACGAAGCCACCGATGTCGGGCCGATGATCAACGAGGATGCAGCGCGTCGCGCCGAGGCTTGGGTCAAAGAAGCGGTTGCCGGAGGGGCCAAGCTTCTCACTGGCGGGAAGCGGAGCGGACCGTATTTCGAGCCTACTGTGCTGACCGGCACGAATCCGCGGATGCGCGTGAATTGTGAAGAGGTTTTTGCCCCGGTCGTTACCGTTGAGCCGTACGAGGAGTTTGCGGAGGCCGTGCGCCAGGTGAATGACTCGCCCTATGGCTTGCAGGCGGGCGTGTTCACGCGCGACCTGAAGCTGATCCTTTCCGCGTACGACGAGCTCGAAGTCGGCGGCGTGATTGCCGGCGATATTCCCAGCTTTCGGATCGATCACATGCCCTACGGCGGCATCAAGGATTCGGGCCTCGGCCGCGAAGGCCTCCGCTATGCCATTGAGGAAATGACCGAGCGCAAACTGCTCATCCTGAACCTTGGCTAACTGAAGCCGGGCCGCGCGGCCCCGGATTTGTGAAACGCTAACACGCCGCGAATCTGGCTGGTTCTCACGCAACTTTCTGCGCATAATAGCGTCCAATCCAGGCTTGGGTGGGGGCGGGTCCTGTTCGGCTCCCACAGTGAGTCCGAGCAGAAGTTTGTGTCCGTACAAATGGAGGAGCGAATGTCAGAAACGCTTTCCGAGTTCCACAAGTTCCGCACAGAGATGAATGAAGAAATTCATGACACTGACCATCTGGGAATGAAGCGCTTCTTCGCTCTCGATCAGCAAGCGTACGAACCCGGCGCGCTCCCAGCCAAGACAAAGGAGCTGCTCGGCCTTGTTACCTCGGCCGTTTTGCGCTGCGACGATTGCATCACGTACCACCTTGTCCGTTGTGCCGAAGCCGGCTGGAAGCGCGAGGAAGTGATTGACGCGCTCAACGTCGCGCTCGTCGTCGGCGGCACCATCGTTATTCCCCACCTCCGCCTGGCCTTTGCCCGGATGCGCGAAATTCCCGCGCTTAGGCCCTGAGGATCGCGGAGCTCAAGCGATTTGTCTTATTCCCGTAGCCTTGAAGCGAGAGTGAGCTTGGTGATTTCTTGGAGGCGAGGAGGGGTCAGTCGTGGGGGCGGCCCGGATCAGGTTCGTCGATGAAGACGACGCCCACGCCGCCTTGGCCTTTCTCCGACCCGGCATCGCGGTGTACGACGGTGCCCCGCAGCGACATGACACTGCGATAATTCTGCCCCGAGGAAGTTTCAATCAAAACGCGTAGCTCGGACTGCAGACATGGCTTGTGGCTCAAAAGAATATAGGCGCCATGAACGCTCAGGTCGCGCAGAGTCGTCTTTTCTTCAAATGAACCACCATCTTCCGTAAGCCCGCGCACAGTGGCTGCAAAACTCACGGGGCGCCGCTGGCCGATACGCGTCTCCCGGAGCGCAATTTCCACTTTTTTCTCGCCTACGGTGACGACCATCCCTTCCGTGGCTGCCCACGCGGCGGGGAACTCCTTCCGCGCAGCCTGCAAGAAGCCATCGACGACGTGGTCCGAGGAATCCGGGTCATGGTGGAAGAGAAACAGGTTTCGCGCACCGGCTTCGCGCGCGATCTTGACGCCCTCGAGCCAGCTCGAGTGCCCCCATCCCTTGCGGCTGCTGGCAAGCTGCTCCGGGGAGTATTGCGCATCGTTGATGAAGACATCGGCGCCGGCAGCGAGCTCACGCAGGCTTTCGTCCATCTCCGGCACGCCAGGTTCGTTGTCAGTCGCGTAGACGATCGAGCCTGCCGGGGTGTCCAGCCGGTAGCCCAGACATCCCTGAGGGTGGTTCAGCCAGCGCGTTGTGACCCGTGCGTCACCGATTTCGAATTGCGCCCCGCCGGAAATCTCGCGGAAGTGCCGGGTCGCGGACATTACGCTCAAGTCCACCGGGAAGTATGGGCTGGCAAGCTGTGCTTCGAGAACCTTGCGCAGGCTGTCGCGGCCGAGGAATTTCGATTGAAAGCTGTAAAAGTGAAAGCGGTTCCGTGCGGAGAAAAACGGGCTGAAAAATGGAATGCCCTGGATATGGTCCCAGTGGTAATGCGTTACCAAAACATGCGCTTCGATTGGTTGGTCGGCCGCGGACTCCGTCAAGCGGTTGCCGAGCATCCGCACTCCGGTACCACAGTCTAGGATGATCCGCGTTCCCCCGGGAGTTATGAGGTCCAGGCAAGGCGTGTTTCCGCCAAAGCGCCATGAGCTGCGATCGAGCGTGGGCGTCGAGCCGCGCACTCCCCAGAAGGCTAGCTTGGCGACATTTTGGGGCATTCTGAGTTCTTCGTGCGCCCGATGCGGGAACGAAGTTCCCGCCTCTCCCACACGTGGGCGAAAACGAGGCCATGGTAGGCGGGGGTTGGAAGTGAAGTCAATTGCCTTTCACAAAAGTCGTTCATTCCCAGCGATTTCAGCTGCCACATCCAGTCCAGCCAGGCATTCCAGACTTGAGAAGGACTATTCCCCGGGTTCGTCTGCAGGTAGAATTCAATCGATGCATTTTCACAATCATGGCGGAGCGCACGGCCACAGCCATCCGGTGTCGGGCAAGATGATGGGTGTGCTTGGGGCCGCTGTACTCGCAACCCTGGTTTTAGTTGTGGTCGAGCTGGCGGGTGGCTATTTGAGCCATTCGCTTTCGCTCCTCAGCGATGCGGTGCACAACCTGACCGACGTGCCTGCGATGGTCATCTCCTGGCTGGCACTGCGTTGGGCGGAGCGGCCGCCGACGCAGGAAAAGACGTTCGGTTACCATCGCGCGAGCATCCTCGCCGCATTCGTCAACGCCATGCTCCTCGGGCTTGTCGCACTCGGCATTCTCTACGAGTCGTATGAGCGCCTACGGAATCCGGTGCCCGTCCATTCAGGAGTGATGCTGTGGATCGCGCTGTTCGCGCTGGTCATCAACGGTGGAATTGCGCTCGCGCTCGTCAGCAGCCGCAGGGACCTGAGTTTGCGCACTATCCTGGTCCACAACGCCGGCGACGCTCTTTCGAACGTCGCCATCGTTGCGGGCGCATTGGCAATCCGTTGGAGTGGTGCCCAATGGGCGGACCCTGCAATCGGCATGGCCATCGGCGCGTTGGTGCTCTGGTCGGCTTGGGGAATCTTGCGGGAGAGCAGCCACATTTTGCTCGAGGGGAAGCCCTGGCATATCGAACTCGAAGACGTGGCCCGGGCCATCTTGCGCATCGAAGGCGTGCAGGAAATCCACGACATTCACATCTGGACCCTCGGGACCGATTTCCAGGCTCTTTCTTGCCACATTAGCATCCCCGATATGCATATGGAAGAAAGCGAAAGGATTCTCTCGCGCGTGAATGAATGCCTTGCTCGCGAGTTCCATATTACTCACACTACAGTTCAGTTCGAACGTGCTGGTCTGCCCGCCGAGGCTGGCTACTTCATGCCCGAACCCGCCGGGCCCCCGTCGAAGTAGTTTGCGTCCAGCTTCACAGCCAAAATGCGCAAGCTCCGCCCTCAGTAATGCATGGGGAGTTGGCCGAAGCGGAGAACCGGCTAGAGAGGGAGCTGCAAAGATGTGCCGCGTTCTTCATTGACGCGGACCGTGGCATCTGGGTCGAGCTCGGTGATGCCCATCGAGCGGCGCACCCCCTGCCGCGTGACGTACACGATTCGGTCATCCTGCCGGGTAAAAGCCACGGCCAGGACTTGACTGCCATCGCGTTGCACAAGAATGAATTCACCCGCATCGGGAACGGGAGCGGAGGCAACCTCGGGCGTTTCCCTTGGCTGCGAGGGGGCCGAAGCCGCTGCCGGTTCTGTCGCGGGTCCGGGCTGCTGGAGAATAATTACCTGCGGCTGCTGCTGCGGAATGATAACCGGTGTTTCCCCGCCCCCAAAGACCGGGAACACCCCAGCGGTAACCGGTGTCTCTCTTAACAGGCGCTCTGCCAGCGCGAGCTGCATCTGCGTGACAGGGTCAATCAGTGCCCGCACACCCAGGTCGCGATTGATAGCGGCGAGATGCGTGAAGTCGAAGCCAAAACCGGGTACGGGATTAAGCAGATCCTGAAGCGAGAGAGGAGAGGCTCCGCTCACAACGACTGCGTTGGATGCAGTGCCGTTCACGGTGGTCGTCACCACGCGCGGAGTTTGGGTCGTTGGGACATGCGTCCGCATCACGATTGGCATTCCCCGCTGGCCGGTTGCGGCAGGCCCCGCGGCGATGTGGTGGGAGCCACGTTGCGCCCAAGCCACGGACGAACAGGCCAGGCCAGTCAAAACCATCATTGCGATTCGGAGAGATGTTTTCATGCCACCCTCCTTCTTACTGTTAGAAGGATGCCTCGCCCGTTCCTGCGGTTGCAGTTATTTTACTCTTGTTGCGGCGCAAATCCCTCATTTTTGAGCTGCCCCGAAGGTGGGCCGGAACAAGGATCGGGAGCGCGCTAGTGCCGCTTTTTTGTAGCTTGCTATGCTTTCCCGTAAGCGCTGGTTGTGCTATATACTTCCCCGCTCGTGGATGGGAAATGAGCCACTCTGAACGGTCGGCAAAGTGGGAGCAGGTCCTCCGGAAGACGACGGGCGAGCCTGCGATTGCCTCGACCTACTGTCCCGTCTGTTTTAAGCGGTTGGAGGGGAGGAGTTGCAAGCTGGTTTGCCGGTGCTGTGGGTATTACATGTCCTGCTCGGACTTCGTTTAATCCACGGCGCGGGCAGGTTTAAGTAATCGTCATTATTGCATACTCGGACCCGGGATAACCGGATACAGATCTTGCGTTCGCCAGGAGGCAAAACGTGGCACTGAGAATGACGGAGCGGGAAGTGAGCGGCGTCACTGTGTTGGAGATCGAAGGACGCATTGTGTTGGGTGAGGAAAGCAACGCGTTCCGCGAGCGGGTGAAGAGCCTGCTGGCCGCCGGCAAGAAGAAAATCGTCCTGGACATGAAGAACGTCACTTACATTGACAGCGCCGGGCTCGGCACGCTCGTGGCCACGTTCCACAGCGCGCGCTCGCAGGGAGCCACGCTCAAGCTGGCCAACCTGGGATCGAAGTTCAAAGAAGTCCTCCAGGTGACGAAGCTCTACACCGTGTTCGAAACCTACGATAACGAAACTGCGGCCATCCAAAGCTTCGGCAAGTAACTCTTCGACTTCTCGCGCGGTGCGGCTCGGAACCACGGTTCGCAGGGCCGCGCCGCCCTAGCCATCCATCCGGTAAATCGTAAGGCCGCTCAGCAGTTTGGGATAGAAGTCCGTGGATTTCTGCGGAAGGACTTCGCCCGCCAGAGCGATCTGCATCACCTGCTCCACGCGCACGGGGTTCAACAAGCAGGCAAGCTGTGCACGGCCGGAGTCCACCGCCGCGACCGCCGCGTCCATTTCCCGCTCGTAAGTAACATGCTTTTCGGCAGCGACCGCCTCGGCAGTGATGCCCAGGCCTCTTTCCAACATAAGCCGGTGCAGCAGCACAACGTCGAGCTGCTGCTGGCGCAGAGAAACATCAGGCAACAAGTGATTGAGATCAGCAGCCCGGCGCAGCAGAAAGAGATAAAACGTCCCCTTCCCGGCAAACATGCCGATAACATGGTGTTCGCGGCCGCGCCCTTCGAGGTCCTTGCGGAAATCGTGGTAGGCTGCCGCGCACTCCGAAGCGTCGCAGAATGGATAAGCGTACCAGTCGAAGTTCGGAGTGAGTTGCGAGCGGAATCGCTCGAAATCGAACCCTGCGAGATTGCTCAAAACGCGATGAGTAGGCAGGATCGTCAACCCTCGCCCGCCTGCGTTGAAAAACGTCATCATCGCCTTTTCATAAGGGGCGTTGCGGTCAGTGGAGCCCCCGCTTCTGCAGCACTCATCACGGAAGGCCAGCGCGGTTTCATAGCGGTGGTGGCCGTCCGCGATGACCAGCTTCTTATCGGCCATGCCCGTAACGAATTGCTGGACGATTGCGGGATCCGAGATCGGCCAGAGCCGGTGAGTCACATCGTATTCATCGCGCACTTCGACAGTTGCAGGCACGCGGGAAGTCTTCGCCAGCAACTCGTCGATCCGACCCGCCGGATCATCGTAAAGCATAAAAAGCTGCCCCGTCTCCGCGCGGGTTTTCCGGAGCAGTTCGAGGCGATCCGCCTTGGGCCCGGCAAGGGTATGTTCGTGGGGGAAGACGACGCCATCCGCATAGTCCTCCACGCGCCCCAAAGCGATGAATCCCTGTCGCAGCCGTCGGGTGTGCGTTCCGGGTACGATATAGTCCTGGGAATACGAATAGATCGAAGGCGCCGGGTCGCGCACCAGGATGTCTTGCGCAGTCCATTCCGCCAGCTTCCGTGTCGCCCGAGCGTAGACGTTGTTTCCCGGCGTGTCGTTCGGGAAGGATTTGCCCTTCTCGACCGGAATCAGGTTGAAGGGGCTCGCGGCGTAGTATCGCTCCTGCATCGCCGTCGTAATCTTGTCGTACGGCTGCGTCAGCACTCTTTCGAGCTCGACGCGCTGCGAATTGTAACGGTAGGCAGGAAAAGGAAAGATTTCGGCCATCGCACCCTCAGACGGTCGGCGGAACACCGGCAAA
>Ga0187846_10001671_pt1 | contig 12463 bp, 11 predicted proteins | sample TC_taG_FD_161473 | JGI IMG/M metagenome (GOLD analysis project Ga0187846, IMG submission 161473) | Biofilm microbial communities from the roof of an iron ore cave, State of Minas Gerais, Brazil - TC_06 Biofilm (v2) | ecosystem: Environmental > Terrestrial > Deep subsurface > Cave > Wall biofilm...
CGGTGCCGGCCGGAACCGCTCGCCTGCGCATCTCGCTGAGCGCAGGGCACACGGAGCAGGATTTGGCGCGCCTGCTGCAGGCGCTTGAAGCATCGCAAGCGGATTTCGCGGCGCCGTCTTTCCACTCTGCCTGAATCTCGCACTGGCAACGAGGTTGAGGGGCGCCATGACCGTGCTCATGCAATCGGCTCGTGGTTTGCACGCGTGCCAGCCGGCGCGTATCCTTCTGGGCTCACCCGTGCGCGCCGATCGGCGTTGCATGGCAGTTTGTGCAACTTGACGAAAGCATGAGAGGCTGCATCCAATGAATTCGATCGTTAGCGCGGTGTCGCAACTGGAAACGCGCCGCAAAGCGCTGGAGCTTGAGTTGGCGGGCATCAACTCCCGACTCAAGGCAATTCACCAGGCGCTCGGCGCCTCGGTCCGTTCCGAAACGGACGGGGTGTCGAGGGCTGCAACCGGCGCGCAGGCTCCGGCCGCGCGGTCCGCGCGCAGGAAGGGGCGCAAGCTGCGCCAGTGGTTTGCTTCGGGCGAAGCGGTCGGCTTGATGAAGAAGATCGTGCGTTCGCCGATGACCGCATCGGACATCGTCAAAGCGTTGGCACGCGCCAAAGGCTACGACAAGGGCCTTTCTGCGGAGCAGCACAAGCGCTTCCAGGGAACCGCCTACATGGCGGTATCCAACGCGGTCAAGGCAGGCAAGGCCAGCCGGACGAAGGACGGGCTCGTACGCCTGCGTTGACGCTCTGGCGCGTCGCCGTTGGCCCGGATGGAAAGCCATGTAACCAGCGTCACGCACGTCATTCAGCTCGCTGTTGCGCCGGTTTTCCTGCTGACGGCGATCGCAACCCTGATCTCCGCGATGAGCGTGCGCCTCGGCAGGATCGTGGACCGGCACCGGACCGTGCAGGCGATGGAAATCGCCGGCGCGCTGCCGGAAGCGCTACAGGCCCGCGAGCGCGAGATCGAACTGTTGAACCGGCGCGTGCATCTTTCCTATCGCGCCATCGTGTCGGCCGTGATAGCGGGGCTGCTCGTTTGTCTGGTGGTGGCGCTCGCGTTCATCGGAGTGCTGTTGGAAGTCGACCTGGCGCGCGTGCTGGCGGTGCTGTTCGTGCTGGCGATGGTTTCGATGATCACGGCACTGAGCGTCTTCCTGCGGGAGATCACCGTAGCCGTGTCTGCGCGCCAGCGCCCGCGCGCAGTACCGCCGTCGTAGGCGGCCACCGTCTCGCCGGGCTGGACCACATGAGCCACGCACCGACCGAGGACCTCAATGTTGTAGCGGCGGAGGTGATGCCGCCGCCGACCCGGATCAAGACGCTGGTGCCGCTGTCTGACGAAGCAGCTCGGTCCGTGCTCGAAGGCCGCGCAGCGCTGTGCCGGATCCTGCGACGCGAGGATCCCCGCCACTTTGTCATCGTCGGCCCATGCTCGATCCACGACCCCGACGCGGGACTGGACTACGCCCGGCGACTGCTGGCGCTCTCCGGCGAAGTGGCCGACACACTGCTGATCGTGATGCGTGTGTATTTCGAAAAGCCGCGCACATCGGTCGGCTGGAAAGGCTTCATCAACGACCCGCGCATGGATGACTCGTTCCGCATTGCCGAGGGCATGGAGCGGGCTCGCCGCTTCCTTGCCGATGTGGCGGAACTCGGCCTGCCGGCAGCTACCGAAGCGCTGGATCCGATTGCGCCGCAGTACCTGGGCGATTTGATCGCGTGGACAGCGATCGGCGCGCGCACGTCGGAATCGCAGACGCACCGCGAGATGGCAAGTGGATTGTCGACCCCGGTCGGATTCAAGAACGGAACCGATGGCGACCTGAGCGGCGCCATCAACGCCATCATCTCCGCCTCGCGGCCGCACAGCTTCCTGGGAATCAACGTGGACGGTGTCACGTCGGTGATCCGGACGCGCGGCAATGCATACGGGCATCTGGTGCTGCGCGGCGGCAGCGGGCGCCCCAACTACGATTCGGTCAGCGTCGCACTGGCCGAAGCGGCACTGCAACAGGCGAACCTTCCGCGCAACCTCGTGATCGACTGCGCGCATTCGAACTCGTACAAGAAGCCGGAGCTGCAACCGCTGGTCCTGAGCGACGGCCTCTCGCAGATCGCTCAAGGCAATCGCTCGATCGTCGGCTGGATGATCGAAAGCAATCTGGAGTGGGGCAACCAGCCGATCCCGGACGATCTATCGAAGCTGAAGTACGGATGCTCGGTCACCGATCCGTGCGTGGATTGGGCAACCACTGAGAAGATGATCCGGCAGGCGCGCGATGCTGTTCAGCGTTCCGCCAGGTAATGCGACACTTGGATTTCAGAGCCGGCCTGCAGAAATGACCGCACCCGCTCTTCGTAATCGTGATCGGCAACCGTGCTGCGCGCCAATTGACGCTGATAGTCCACCCAGGAGTCGACGATGAAACGCTCGACATAAAGGCTCTCGTCGGCCAGGTCGCGATACAGGCGCCACACGCGCGCGCCGTTGCGGCGGCGCAGCCGGCCTACCGGCTCCGAGGCCTGCAGGAAAGCTTCCCTGTGGATCGGGTCGATCCGATAGCGGATCTCCACCGCGACCGGGCCGGCCTCCGGTGGCACCGGTGTGGACAGCGGCGGCAGCACTTCGGTCGGAGACAGCGTCACTACGCTTTGATCCCCCAGTACGACCGGATAGCGATAGCCCCAGATCAGCAGCAGCACCATCAGGCCGCTCGCCAGCCCCAGCGCGAGCTCGGTCCCCCCGTGGCTCGCGACTCCGCCCCACAGCGCAGCGCCGGCAGCCATGAAGCCCTGCGAAGCGAGCATCGACAGCGCAATCGTGCGCGACCGTACCCACATCGGCACCGAAGTGAGCAGCGCGGAGCCCAGTGACGTCAAGGCGATGCTCCACGCTGCTCCTCCCAGCACCAATGCCGCACAGAGGCTGGGTAGATCAGGCAGAAATGCCGCCAGCGCGAGCGTCAGTCCGTATGCGACGGTAGCGGTTCGCACTTGCGTTTCGAGCGCGACGCGCTCGCGCAACCAGTGCAGTGCAAGACCACCTATGATCGCGCCCAGGCCCAGGCTCCCGATCAGGAAGCCGAAGCCTGCCGCCGAAGTTCCGAGGCGCGCCTGCCCGACCACCGGGATCAAGGCCCACAGCGAGCTGGCGGGCAGCATGAAGGCCGCCGTTCGAATCAGCGGCGCTCGCACCGCAGTGGCATGTGCCGCGTAGTTCAGGCCCACGCGAATCGCGCTGATCAGCCTCTCGGGCGGCAGCTGCGACCGCACCGGGGCAGAGCGCCAGCGCCACGCAACCAGCACCACCCACGCATAGGCAGCCGCATTGACGCCGAAAACCAGCCCGGGACCGCCGGCAGTCTGTATGCCTCCGGCCACCGCCGGACCGACCGCGCGCGCGATGTTGTACGCGATCCCGATCAGCGTCAAAGCCTGCGCCAGTTCGGTGTGGTCGATCGCCTCGCACATCGATGACTGCCATGCCGGGCCGTTGAGTGCCATGCCAGCGCCCAGCAGGAAGGTCAGCGCAAGCAAGCCCGCCGGGCCGATCGCGCCGAGCAGGGTCAACACGGCCAGCACGCAACTGGCCACCAGCATCAGTGTCTGAGTCGACAGGATCAACCGGCGCCGATCCAGCAGATCGGCAAGCACGCCCGCGGGAAGCGACAGCAGGAACATCGGCAGGCTGATGGCGGTCTGCATCAGTGCGACCACGAATGCGCTCGAGGTAAGCGACGTCATCAGCCACGCGCCGGCGACGCTCTGCATCCACACGGCAAGGTAGCTCGCGAGCGAGGCGAACCACAGACGCGCGAAGGTATGCCGGCGCAGCGGCGACCAGGCGGAAGGGACGGCGACGGCGCGTTGATCGAGCACGGTGCGACAGTCTAGTGGACTGTAACGGTCCGATCGCCAATCGCCCGTTTTTGGAGCAGGCCTTGCGAAGCGCGTCCGTCCCTCCTAACGTATATCGGGAGCCGATACAAGACCGGAAGCGCGCCAAGGTTCTTCCAGGATAGAATGCCTGCGGCTTGTAATGCGATTGAGGCGATGAAAGTTCTGTTGGTCGACGACCATTCCCTGATTACCGATGCGGTCAGCGCCCTGCTGCAGGACATCGATCCAAACGTCGAGATCCACACGGCCGCTACGGCGCCCGAGACGATGAAGCTGGTCGAGCAGCACGCCGACGCCGATCTGCTGCTGCTCGATCTGGGGGTTCCCGGAGCCACGGGCACTTCGCTGCTCGAGTCGATCGTCGCCCAAGTGCCGGATCTGAAGATCCTGGTGCTGTCCGGCATGCAGGATCAACGCAGCGTGTTGCGGACGCTGCAACTCGGCGCCGCGGGTTTTGTCCCCAAGTCGATGGCCACCGACAAGCTGCTGTCCGCCATCAAATTCGTGATGTCGGGCGGCTTTTACATTCCTGCCGATCTGCTGGAGGAGGCACAGCGCCTCGGCCCGCTTTCGGGGCCGCCGCCACGCCTGCAGAGCAGCCCGATCGGCTCCAGCAGGGTTGCGTTGACCGAGCGGCAGGAGCAGGTCCTTCAACTGCTGGCGCGCGGCGCTCCGATCAAGGTCATCTGCCGCGAGCTTGGCCTGTCGGAAGGGACCGTCAAGACGCACGTGACCGCCATTTATCGCGCATTCGGCGCGTCGAACCGCACCGAGGCGCTGCTGGCGGCGCGCCGCAACGGCTACGACGTCGGCTGAGTCGCTGCGCGGTCCGCTCCCGAGGCGGAACCGAGGCCGAGCGCCAGCGCCATCGTCGCGTTGAGCAACGTCGCATCCGCCGGCTTCTGCAGCACCACCGGTTCGTCGCCGCCCTGGCGCGAAGCGTCGCCCTCCGACAAAGCCCCGCCGACGGTCCTGGCCTTCTGCAGCCGGCGGAACTCCGCCATCACTTCGTGAGACGGCACGGCGGTAAGCATGACCGCCGGAACCGGAGCGCCTACCAGCTCGCGGATCCGCAGCACCGCCTCCGCCCCGTTGATCGGTCCACCCAGATTGTGATCGGCGACAATCAGATCGACTTTGGCCTCGTTCGCCAGATGCTGCAGCAGGACGGTATCGAACTTCGGGGCGGGCACCACGCGCGCACCCCAGGAACTGAGCAGGCGGCTCAGGCTGGTGAGGATTTCGGGGTTGTCTTCCAGGACCACGATGCGCCGGTCGGGCAGCGGGGTCAGTGAGTCCGGCGTCGCGGCAGCGGACTTGGTGCGATGCCGGACCGGCCGCGCGGCCAGCGGAATCTCGACGCGGAACACGGTCCCCGATCCCGGCCGGCTGGTGACGAACAGCGAATGGCCCAGCGCGGTGCAGATCCGCCGCACGATCGACAGGCCCAAGCCGTAGCCGCCGGTCGTCTCGGATTTGGAGCTTTCCCCGCGGTAGAACTCCTCGAAGATGCGATCGAACTCGTCGCGGCGGATTCCCGGCCCCGTATCCCAGACCTCGAGGCTGGCTCGCCCGCCTCGCTTGCGCGCCGCCAGCAGCACGCCTCCGCGGGTGGTGTATCGGACTGCGTTGGAAAGCAGATTGCGCAGAACCCGCTGCAGCAGCGACGGGTCGGTTTCCACGAACAGGCGTGACCGCCGCTCGCGGAAGCGCAAGCCTTTGGCGGCGGCGATCGGCACGAATTCCTGGCGCAAGGGCGAGAAAACCTCGTTCAGGTCCACCACCTGCTTGATTGCCTGCACCGCGCCGGAATCCAGGCGTGAGATCTCGAGCAGCTCCTCGACCAGCTTCGACAGCGATTCGACCGCCGTCGAGAGGTTCTTGGTCAGCGGCTCCAGCGGACCTTGTGCCCGCTTGCGCAACAGTGAGCAGTAGATGCCGATCGCCTGCAACGGCTGGCGCAGATCGTGGCTGGCGGCCGCGAAGAACTGGGTCTTGGAGCGGTTCGCGGTCTCGGCGGCGCGGCGTGCTTCTTCGGCCAGACGTTTCTCGTTCAGCAGTTGCTCAACCAGGACCTCGTTTTCGTAGTTGCGCTTGACCGACTCGGAGATCGTCGTACCGAAGTTGCGGCCGAAAAACAGCGTGAAGCAAAAGACGGCGAACACAACGATCGAGGCGCTGTAGTACGCGGCATCGTGCTGCTCGACCATTCGAACGATCAGGGGCAGCACGGCCAAGGGCAGGAAGAAGAACAGTGAACGCCGGTAGCTCGCATACAACGTCAGCGAGCCGAATGCCACTCCCAGCACGACCGCCATCAACACGAGCTGTTGCAGCGGCGATTCCGGTGTGAAGAACAGGTTCCCGGCTGCGCCCCACAACAGCCCGGCCGCAGCGGCGGTCGCCACCCACCGGGTCGCCCACAGGCGGGCGCGCTTGGCCGGCTCGGGATCCAGGCGGAACGCGCGTGCCGCGAGCAGGCGCAGCAGCGATTCGATCAGCATCCCGATGAACCAGATCATCAGCAGATTCTGGTTCCTCTGCAGCTCCGCCGCGTCTTTCGCCGGGGCGTTCCAGAAGGCAGCGACCAGCGCCATCCCACCGAAGATGCTGGCGAGCACCGACTGCGGAACCTGCCGGTACACGGTGGCCATCACCCCGGCGGTGATCCGCTTGTTCCGCTGCTCGGGCGACTCCTCGCCCAGGCCGAGTCGCGTCAGTGGGCCAGCCATTCCCGCATGATAATGAACGGTCGGTCCATGGAGGAAAATCAATGAGGGCTTCCCGCCGAGGCAGCCTGCCTGACTTGCGCTTGTCTAGCGCAATTGCCTACTTCAATACGGGATGGCCGCGGAACTGCAGGGTTGCTTTGCCCGCGCGAACCTGCAGACGCCCGGATGCCCCGATTGGCAGCGTCACGCGACGCGGGCCGTGGCCGAACGGCAGGCCCGTCAGTACCGGCGTGTCGAGCACGGACCGAAGGTAGCCGACGACGCCTGGCAGGTCGAATCCGTTGTCGTTCGGCATCGCCGGTATCGGCAAGAAGTCGCCCAGCACGACGGCCCGCTGGCGCTGCAATATGCCGGCGTGCAGCAACTGCAGCAGCATCCGCTCGATACGGTACGCGGCCTCGTTGACATCCTCCAGGAACAGGATCCCTGCCCGTACGCGCGGCAGGTACGGCGTACCCATCAATGCGCACAGCATCGACAAATTGCCGCCCCACAGGCGCCCGCGTACGTCGAGGTCAGGGCCTTCGGCACCGAAGTCGATCGAGACCTCGCGCATCTGGATCGCATCGAAGAAGCTGCGGATCGTCAGTTCATCGTCGCCGCGCGAGGCGAAATCCGCCGCCGACGGTCCCTGCAGGCTGACCCCACCGGCGCGCGCAAGCAACGCCAGTCCAAACGCGGTGAAGTCGCTGTACCCGACGAGGATACGGCCGGCCTTGCGGATGGCGCTGAAGTCGAAGCGGTCGAGCAGGCGCGACATGCCGTAGCCGCCTCGCGCCGCCACGACCAGATCGAGCGACCGGTCGGTTGCGAAACGCTGCAGTTCGGCGGCCCTCAGTTCATCGGGACCAGCGAAGCGCAGTTCGCGCGCGAACACTGTTTCGCCGGCACACACCTGCCATCCGCGCTGCGTAAAGAACGATGCGGCGCGGTCGGCGATAAGGGGGTCGGGCAGGAAGCCGGACGGCGCCACCAGTCCTACACGGCGTGCCTTCATTGGGCGCGCGTCCCGCCGAAGAAAAGGTCCCTGGAGAGCGGTACAACCAGGGTGTGCACGGTCACTCGCCGGCGCGATCGTCCGCCGCGCCTGCGTTCTGCTGCTGCGCACGGCGGTCCTCGAAGAAGCGGCTCAGCGTCGTGGCGCACGCCTGCCCGAGAACGCCCGCGCGAACGCTCGCGTGGTGATTCAGGCGGCTGTCGGAGAACAGATCTACCACGCTGCCGCACGCTCCGCTCTTCGGGTCCGAGGCTCCGTAGACCAGGCGGGCCAGGCGCGCCTGGTGGATCGCACCGGCGCACATCGCGCACGGCTCGAGCGTCACGTACAGCACGCAGTCGGTGAGACGGTAGTTGCCGAGCAGCTGCGCCGCCGCGCGGATGGCCTGGATCTCGGCGTGAGCGGTCGGGTCGCTGTGGCCGATCGGTTGGTTGAAACCGGTCGCGATCACTGCAGCGTCCTTGACGATCACGGCGCCCACCGGAACCTCGCCCAGCGCCCATGCGTTGTGCGCCTGGTCGAGCGCCAGCCGCATATACGTTTCGTCCGGATCGGTCGGCGCGCCGCCCTGCTCGCTAACCTCGATCGACTGTGCGGCCTGTTTCAGCCAGGCTGCCGAAGCTTCCTCTGCGCCGGTTTGCATGCGATCAGGCCCCATTTTCGGCGCGCGCGCTCAACGTCTCGACCTGCCCGCTGGCAAGCACCATCAGCACTTGCTGGAATTCGTCCGCAAGGGCGATCTGTGAGTAGATCTGCCGGACGGTATCGATATGGGAACGCCCGTCCTCGTTGGCGATGACGAGCCACCGATCCTCCGCAAATCCGGCGGAGGTCCGTGCGCCCAGTTTCGGGCCAATGCACGCGAGCAGGGAGCGCGTCACGTCGAACAGAATGCTCGGATCCGAATCGGGATTGTGCACGAACCCGATCAATTTCGATGTTCGATGCGAGCCAACCTCGATGACATGAACTCGAATCCGATTTGCGTGGATCGTTCCCGTGAATCGGGGCTGTGCAGAGCGATCCGCGAGAAGCTTCCGTATCCTCTCTTCCAGCGCAGCGGCCGTCTTCGACGCCAGCCGTATAGGAGCCGTGATCGTCACGATCACCGCTTTGCCGTCCGGCACCGAATCGCCCACATTGGCGCGCAAACGTCCGACAAGACCCAGCGCAACTTTGTCGAAGCGCAGCCGCGGCTTCGCCACGGCTGCGGAACGCCTGCCGAGCATGGTCGTAACCTCGACCGCGATCCGCTTGCCGGCGATCGTCAGAAAAGCATCGGGCGGCCCCACCCCCTCCCGCCAAGTCGCGGCAAAGTGGTTTGCAACGGCCTCGACGGCGGCGCGCTCCTGCTGGAGCCCTCGAATCACTCCCACTCGATCGTCGCCGGCGGCTTACCGGAGATGTCGTACACGACCCGGTTGATGCCACGCACCTCGTTGATGATCCGGTTCGAAACCCGGCTCAGCAGTTCGTGCGGAAGCGGCGCCCAGTGCGCGGTCATGAAATCCTGCGTCTGCACTGCCCGCAGCGCCACAGTGAACTCGTACGTGCGTCCGTCGCCCATCACGCCCACGCTGCGCACCGGCAGGAAAACGGCGAACGCCTGGCTGACGCGCTCGTACCAGCCGCTCGCGCGCAATTCCTCGATGAAAATGGCGTCGGCCCGCCGCAGCAGGCCCGCATACTCGGGGCGCACCTCGCCGAGGATCCGCACCCCCAGCCCGGGACCCGGGAACGGGTGGCGGAACACCATCTGGCGCGGCAGGCCCAGCGCAAGGCCCAGCTCGCGCACCTCGTCCTTGAACAATTCGCGCAACGGTTCAAGCAGCTTCAGGTGCAGTGTCTCGGGCAGACCACCGACGTTGTGGTGCGATTTGATGCTGGTTGCCTTCTTCGTCCTGGCGCCCGCTGACTCGATCACGTCCGGGTAGATCGTCCCCTGGGCGAGCCAACGTGCCTGCGATCGGCGTGCCGCCTCCCGCTGGAACACCTCGACGAACTCGGCACCGATGATCCTGCGCTTGGACTCCGGGTCGGTCTGTCCGGCCAGCCGCCGCAGGAATTGCTCGGAAGCATCGACGCTCACCAACTGCAATCCCAGATGGTTGCGGAAAGTGTCCTCGACCTCGCGCGCCTCGTTCAGGCGCAACAACCCGGTGTCGACGAACACACACGTCAGCTGACTGCCAATGGCGCGGTGGATCAGCAGCGCCGCGACCGACGAATCGACCCCGCCGGACAGACCGAGGATCACTTCGTCGCGCCCGACCTGATCGCGAATCGCGCGCACCGCTTCCTCGAGGTAGTCCGGCATGCTCCAGTCGCCGCGGCACCCGCAGATGTCTCGCGCGAATCGAGTCAGGATCGCCTGCCCCTGCGGGGTGTGGGTCACCTCCGGGTGGAACTGCACGGCGTACAGATGGCGGCTCTCGTCGGCCATGGCGGCGATCGGGCAGGTATCGGTGGACGCCATCCGCGAAAAGCCCGGGGGCATCTGCACGACCCGGTCGCCGTGGCTCATCCAGACTTTCAGCATTCCATGGCCGTCGGCTGTTTCGAAATCCTGGATTCCGTCCAGCAGCCGCGTGTGCCCGTGCGCGCGCACCTCCGCGTAACCGAACTCGCGCGTGTGCCCACCCTCGACGCGGCCGCCCAGCTGTTGCGCCATCGTCTGCATTCCGTAGCAGATCCCCAGCACCGGCACGCCGAGACGGAACACCTCGGCCGGCGCTTGTGCCGCCGTCTGCTCGTGCGCCGAAAGGTAGCTGCCCGAGAGAATGATGCCGCGCGCGCCGAACGAGCGCACGAAATCGTCGCTCACGTCGCACGGATGGATTTCGCAGTACACGTGCGCCTCGCGCACGCGCCGGGCGATCAGCTGCGTGTATTGCGCGCCGAAATCCAGGATCAGGATGCGCTCGTGCGACACCGGCTCGACCCCTTGATGCCCGGCCCAGTCCTATTCGACTCGATAATTGGGCGCTTCCTTGGTGATGCGAACGTCGTGCACGTGCGACTCGCGGTTGCCCGCCGCGGTGATCTCGATGAACTCGGCGCGCGTGCGCATCTCCTCGATCGTGCGGCAGCCGCAATAGCCCATGCTGGAGCGAACCCCGCCGGCCAGCTGGTACAGGATTGTCAGTACGCCGCCTTTGTAAGGAACCATTCCTTCGACACCCTCGGGCACGAGCTTGTCGGCGTTGGCCTCGTAGTCCTGGAAATACCGGTCCGCCGCCCCCTGTTGCATCGCCCCCAGGCTCCCCATGCCGCGGTACGACTTGTAGGAACGCCCCTCGTACAGGATCGTCTCCCCGGGGGCCTCCTCCGTGCCGGCGAACATGCTTCCCATCATCACGCTCCAAGCCCCGGCCGCCAGAGCCTTGGCCACGTCGCCCGAATACCGCACGCCGCCGTCGGAGATGACCGGAATGCTCTGTCCCGCCAGCGCGCGCGCCACGTTCGCGATCGCCGTGATCTGCGGCACACCGACTCCTGCCACCACACGGGTCGTACAGATCGAGCCCGGACCGATTCCGACCTTCACTGCGTCGACGCCCTGCTCCGCCAGCGCAGTGGCGGCGGCCGCGGTCGCGATGTTGCCGCCGACCACGTCGACCTGGGGATAGTTGCGTTTGATCCAGCGCACCCGGTCCAACACCCCCTGCGAGTGGCCGTGGGCAGTGTCCACCACAAGCACGTCGGCGCCGGCGCGCACCAGCAGTTCGCAGCGCTCCTCGTCGGCCTCGCCCACCCCGACCGCGGCCCCGACCCGCAGCTTGCCCAGTTCGTCCTTGGCCGCGCTCGGATGCTCGGTCGCTTTGGTGATGTCCTTGACGGTGATCAGGCCGCGCAGCTCGAAATCGCCGTTGACGACCACCACACGCTCGAGCCGGTGCCTGTGCATCAGCGCCTTGGCTTCGTCCAGGCTGGCCCCCTCACGGACGGTTACGAGGCGTTCGCGCGGCGTCATGATTTCGCGCACCGGAGCATCCAGGCGCGTCTCGAAGCGCAGGTCCCGATTGGTGATGATTCCGACGACCTTCGGCCCCTCGACCACCGGAAGGCCGGAGATCCGATGCTGACGCGTCAGCTCGACGACATCGCGGACCTTCATGTCCGGCCCGATCGTGATCGGGTCGCGCAGCACGCCCGCCTCGTGGCGTTTGACCTTCAGCACCTCGGCCGACTGGTCGCGCGACGACATGTTCTTGTGGATGATCCCGATTGCGCCCTCCTGCGCCAGCGCGATCGCCAGGCGCGAATCGGTCACGGTGTCCATGGCCGCGGACACCAGGGGCAATTTCAGGGCGATCCGGCGAGAAAAGCGGGAGCTGAGGTCCGTCTCCCTGGGAAGCACGGCCGTATAGGCCGGCAGCAGCAGAACGTCGTCGAACGTCAGCGCCTTCTCGATCAAACGCATCACAGTCCTCGCGCCGCAAAAGTGGATTATACGGGGCACCTTGCACCCTTTCCGCCTTAACGACCGCCACGGGCGCTGGCAGCGAAGCGCAACTCGCGAAGCGCCCGTTGTGCCGGCGCTCAATAGTCGGGTGTTGCGCCGCAGCATTGACCTGTTTTCTCATGTTTACTGCCGATGTTCGCCATTGGCGCCCTCCGGTACATTGCGCGCTTATGAAAAATTCGATCCCCTCCTTCGTTGCGCGCGCATGCCGGTTCGGCGCCCTTGTGCTGCTTTCCTCGATCGGCTCGATCGCGGTGGCCCAGTGGGCCTGGCGCGACGCAAGCGGCACTACCGTTTACTCTGACGAGCCGCCGCCAGCGGGCGTGAAACACAGCGACATCCTGCGCCAGCCGACATCGCCTCC
>Ga0187846_10001672_pt1 | contig 12459 bp, 9 predicted proteins | sample TC_taG_FD_161473 | JGI IMG/M metagenome (GOLD analysis project Ga0187846, IMG submission 161473) | Biofilm microbial communities from the roof of an iron ore cave, State of Minas Gerais, Brazil - TC_06 Biofilm (v2) | ecosystem: Environmental > Terrestrial > Deep subsurface > Cave > Wall biofilm ...
TCAATCCGCGACCGATCGCCAGCATCTGTTGTTCTCCGCCGGACAGCGTCCCGGCCAGCTGTCCCCGTCTCTCGGCTAACCGGGGAAAGAGCGCGAAGACCCAGGCCAGCGTCTCCGCCCGGCGCGGGCGGCTGGCGGGGGAATAGGCGCCCAGTTCGAGATTCTCGAGCACGGTCATCCGGGGCCAGAGACGCCGGCCCTCGGGGATCTGCACCACGCCGGCCTCCACGATGCGTGAGGGCGGGAGCCGGTGGATCGGCTCGCCGGCAAACGTGACCCCCCCGGCGAGCGGCCGGAGGAGGCCGGAGATGACCCGCATCGTCGTCGTCTTCCCCGCGCCGTTCGCCCCGAGGAGGGTCACGATCTCCCCCCCGCGCACCGTGAACGACACCTCCCACAGTGCGCGCACCTCGCCGTAGGCCGCCGCCACACTCACAACAGTCAGTAACTCCTCAGCCACGTCACATCACTCCGAAGTCCCGGCCGAGGTAGGCCTCGATCACCTGAGGATTCCGCGTCACCTCGGCGGGAAGCCCGTCGGCGATCAGCCGCCCATAGTTGAGCACCAGGACGCGGTCGGAGAGGTCCATCACCGCCCGCATCACATGCTCGATCATCACGATCGTGATGCCCCGGTCGCGGATCGCGCGGACCAGCGCCACCGCCTGGTCGGTCTCCGCCGGAGTCAGCCCGGCCAGCACTTCGTCCAGCAGGAGAACCCGAGGCCGCGTGGCGAGCGCGCGGGCGATCTCCAGGCGCTTGCGCTCCGCGAGCGTCAGGGTCGAGGCCAAGACGTCGCGCCGGCGGGCGAGGCCGGTGAACTCCAGCACCGCTTCGGCTTCGGCGCGGGCCGTGAGGCCCCCGAGGCGGTGGCTCCCCCCAAACGCCGCGCCGACGAGGACGTTCTCGAGGACCGTGAGGTCCGCAAACGGCCGCACGATCTGGTGGGTGACACACGCCCCCAGGCGGCACACCGCGTGGGCGCTCCAGCCCGTGATCTCGCGGCCGTAGTACAGGGCCCTCCCCGCCGACGGACGAACGCCGCCGGTGATCACCCGGAAGAGCGTCGTCTTCCCCGCGCCGTTCGGACCGATGAGGCCGGTGATCCCCCCGGCCGCGATCTCGACGGTCACGTCCTGCACGGCCACGAGCCCGCCAAACCGCTTGGTCAGATGCTCGAGCGTGAGTGCGGCCGTCATCGGGATACCTGCATCCGCCGCCACAGGCGGGCCGCCAAGCCGGCCAGCCCCTTCGGCTCGAACAACAGAATGAGGATCAAGAGCACGCCGTAGACGAGCAAATGGAGGGTCGGGTAGCTGGCCAGCAGGTAGTCCTGGACGGCGTAGAAGACCGCGGCGCCCAGCACGGGACCCCACAGGGTCCCGAGGCCGCCGATGAGGGTGATGAGGACCAGGCTGATGCTCTCGGTAAAACCAAAGACCGAGTCGGGGTGAAGATATTGCAGGTACGTCGCCTCCAGCCCGCCGCAGGCGCCGACGAGAAACGCGCTGAGGATATGCGCCAGGTTCTTGAAGAGCGCGGTCCGGACTCCCAGGCTCTCCGCCGCTTCCTGGTCCATCCGCAGCGCCTGTAGGCCCAGTCCGAACCGGGAGCGCCGCACGCCCGCGGCGATGGCGAACGAGACCGCGGCGCACACCAGCGCCGCGGTGTAAAACCACCCTTTGCTCGGGACGGTCGTCGGCAGGTTGAGGCCGGAGGCACCGCCGGTGACGCGGTCGAGATTGAGCGCGAGAATCCGCATCGCTTCGCCGACCCCAATGGTCGCGATCGAGAAGTACGGGCCGACGAGCCGGAGGGTCGGCGCGCCCACGACCAGCGAGAACGCGGCGGCCACGAGGCCCGCGAGGGGGTAGGTCGCGACAGGCGCCCACCCGCGGAGCCACAAGAGCGCGGTCGTGTACGCGCCGAGCCCGAAGAACGCCGCGTATCCAAACGAGATGTATCCCGCGAACCCTCCGAGGATATTCCAGGCGACCCCGCGAGCGACGTAGAGGAACGTGAAGAACCCCAGGTTGAGGAGCGAGACGTTGCGGGGGGCGATCACCGGAACGAGCGCCAGCAGGATCCCTATCACGGGGGCTGCCAGCGCGGCGGGACGCGCGGCCCGCATCACGCGTGGTGGGTCACGAACGGCTTCGGGCAAGCAACTGCGCCACGCCGCCTGGCATCACGATCAACGCGACCACGAGGAGGGCATACGCGACCACGTCCTGCAGGCTCGCCCGCATGAACAGCACCGCGAACGACTCGGCAAACGCGAGGATCGCCGCTCCCACCGTCACCCCGGCGAGGTTCTCCAAACCGCCCAGGACGATGATCGTGAAACTCTTCAACTGAAACGACCCGCCGAAGTCGGGGGTGAAACTGAAGAGCAGCGCGAGCAGGCCGCCGGCGAACCCGGCGAACGCGGTGCCGAGGCCGAAGGCGACCGCGCTGATCCGCCCCGTGTCGATGCCCACGAGCAGTGCGGCCTGGGGATCCTGGACCGTGGCCCGCAGCGCTTTCCCGATGTAGGTGTGTCCCAGCCCGTAGTGGAGGACGGTGAGGACGGCGAGGGCGACCCCGAAGACGAGCAGCCTTGTCAAGGAGATCCGGAAGCCGAGCAACGCCAAGGCTTTGTACGTGTACGCGGTGATGATCGACTGGTCCTCGCTGCCCCAGATCAAGAGGGCGACGTTCTGGACGACGAGCCAGAGGGCAAAGAGCAGCAAGAGCGAGGCGATGGGGAGGGCCGTCATCACGCGCCGGACCAGCAACCGATAGACCAGCCACCCCATGACGAAAAAGACGGGGAGGTTGAGGAACGCGCCCAGGATCGGGTCCAGGTGCCACTGCTGGAAATACACGAGCGTCAGGAACGCGCCGAGCATGACGAAACCGGCGTTGCTGAGGTTGATGACCTTCATCACGCCGTAAATAATGGCGAGGCCGTACGACATCACCGCGTACAGCCCCGCCGTCAACAGCGCCGAAATGCCGACCGAGATGAGGTCCTGGGCCGTGTACACCCCGGTCGCGGCTAGCCCCGGCGATGCGGGTGGCTACTGCGGGTGGGGCAGCGGCAGGGTCGCGTCCCGGGCCTCCGGCAGCTTCTTAGGCCAGATGATGCGCACGGTGTTGCCCGGCGTCGTCTGGACCATCACGTACGACCCTATGACCTGCCCGTTGGGCTGGAAGCGGATCACGCCGCCGGGCAGGAGCGAGTTCCGCAGCACGACCTTAGCCAGGGCGTCGCGCACCGCTGGACCGTTGAGGCTGCCGGCATCCTGGATGCCGCGGACGAGGACACGCGCCGTCTCGAACGAGAGGGCCTGGAACCAGTCCGGGATGGCATGGTACTCTCGCATGTACCGCTCGGTGAACAGCTGCGACGCGGGATCCTTGAGCGCGGGCGTCCACCACAGGGCCGCGACGAGGTAATCGGCTCCCGGCCCGAGCGCCTGCCGGCCCTTCTGGTCGGGCCCGCGGGCGCCGTAGGTGATGAACTGATTGTACATGCCGGCCTGGAGATACTGGCGGTGCATCGTAATGAAATCGGGAAGGTGCGCGTCGGAGAGGAACACCGCCGCGTTCGAGGCCTTCACCTGCTGGAGGAGCGGGCTGAAGTCGGTGCCGTTCAACTGGAACGACTGGTTGAGCACGATCTGGAAGAGGTCCGGGTGGGCCTTGGCCTCGTCGACCACGGCGTTCACGTAGTCTTTGCCGTGATCGGTGTTCTCCCACACCACGGCGATCGTGGACGGCTTCGGCAGCCGGCCGTTCCCGATTTCGAACGCGAGGTAGTCCATCGTGATCGTGCCCATGTCGTAAATGGTGGCCAGCGTACCAAAGATGTACTTGTACCCGCGCTTGAAGATGTCCGACGCGGCTCCGCCGCCCTCCACGTACGGGATCTGGTATTGATCCGGCACGACCTCCTGGGCCTCCACGAGCGACGTGTCGTACCCGCCGAGCAGGAAGTTCACGTGTTGATCGGTGACGAGCTTTTCGACGAGGCTCCGGGAGCGCGTGAAGTCGCTGCCGTCGTCCAGGATCGTCAGGTTGATGTGGTACTTCTGCGCGCCGACCTGCAACCCGCCGGCGTTGTTTACGTCGTCGATCGCCATGCTGTAGCCCTGCTTGAAGTAGTTGCCCGAGGAGCCGAACGCCCCCGAGAGCGGCAGGACCGACCCGATGCTGATCTCGGGGACGGCCGCCGGCTGACCCCCCGTGACAAGCGCCAGGAGCAGCGCGGGAACTGCCAGCGCCACTCCGCCCGACCGGACCCACCGCATCATCACTGTCCCTCCTTCGCGCGCTGGGCACGCGCGACGGCATCGCGCGAAGCCCGCCAGACCGCAGTCGTGTGGTTTCCTTCAGGGAATCGCCCTCAACATCCTGCCGCGCGGGAGGACCGCCTCGCACGTGCGGCGAAAACCGTGCCCCCGTGAGCGAGGGGCAGAGAATCTGTTTCGTCACGCCTGAGGCGGTCCCGTTCGTCAAGACCGGCGGGCTCGCCGACGTGGCGGGTGCTTTGCCACGCGCCCTCCACGAAGCGGGGTGCGACGTCGCCGTGGTGGTCCCCGCGTATCGCGCGATCGACCGGCAGAAGTTCGGGTTCCGGCCGATCGGCGCGGGATCGGTGCCGCTCGGTCCCGCACGCGTAGACGTGCAATTTTTCGCCGGGAGATTTCCGGACAGCACGGTGCCGGTGTATCTCGTCGGAAGTGGCCCCTTCTTTGACCGGCCTGGGCTGTACGGTGAAGCGGGGGCCGATTACCAGGACAACCTTGAGCGCTTCACGGTGTTCGGCCGGGGCGTGCTCGCCCTCCTGCGGCATCTCGCCTGGTCGCCTCACGTGCTCCACTGCCAGGACTGGCAGTCGGCGCTCCTCCCCGTCTGGCTGCGGGTCGAACCGCGTGACCCTGTGGTCGCGGATACCGCCACCCTGCTCACGATCCACAACCTGGCCTACCAGGGGCTGTTTCCGTCCGACCGCCTGCCGGCCGCGGGGCTGGGCTGGGACCTCTTCACGCTTCACGGGATCGAGTTCTACGGCAAAATCAACCTCCTAAAGGGCGGGATCATTTTCGCCGATCTCCTGAGCACGGTGAGCGAGCAGTACGCGCGCGAGATCCAAACCCCGGAATTCGGGAGCGGCCTCGAAGGCGTGCTCCAGGAGCGGGCGGCCGACCTCATCGGCATCCTCAACGGGGTGGACTACGCCACGTGGGATCCCGCGATCGACCCGCACATTCCGGCTCGCTACACGCCCCAGGACCTCTCGGGGAAGCAAACGTGCAAAGCGCACCTGCAGCGCTCCCAGGGCCTTGCCGTCGACGCCCGCTCACCGCTACTCGGGATCATCTCGCGCCTTGCGGATCAGAAAGGGCTCGACCTCGTGGCGGCCACCCTCGACGCCATCCTCGGGCTGGGGGCGCAATTTATCCTGCTCGGCACCGGTGATCCGCGCTACCACTCGCTCTTTCAGACGATGCGCGACAGTCATCCGCACACGGTCGCGATCACCTTGGGGTTCGACGAGGGCCTGGCCCACAGCATCGAGGCGGGGGCGGACATCTTTCTCATGCCCTCCCGCTACGAACCCTCGGGGCTCAACCAGCTCTACAGCCTGCGCTACGGGACGGTGCCGGTCGTGCGTAAGACGGGCGGCCTCGCCGATACGGTGGTGGACGCCACCCCGGATGCGATCGCCCGGGGCAGCGCAAACGGTTTTGTGTTCGAGCCGTACACCCCCGACGCGTTTCTCGAGGCGGTGCGGAGGGCCCTCCGCGCGTTCCGCGATCCCCGGGTGTGGCGGCAGTTGCAGCAGGTGGGAATGCGGCAGGACTTTTCCTGGGCTCGATCGGCCGCGCGGTACGTCGAGGCCTACCGTCGAGCGATTAGGGGTAGAAAAAGCGGGGTAGGAAGACTACGAACGTAAGGCCCCATGCTGGCCGTACCGAAGGTGTGAGGGGGGACCCGAGAGGTGCCCGAACTGCGGAAAGATTCGATCACACGCCGGTGGGTGATCATCGCGACCGAGCGCGCGGCGCGCCCATCCGACTTTCCGCCCGGTGCGGTCGAACCGGACACCTCCGCCACGTGCCCGTTCTGCGAAGGACGGGAGGCGACGACGCCCCCCGAGATCGTCGCGGTGCGGCGGCCGGGCACGGCGCCCAACACACCGGGATGGCAGGTGCGCGTCGTGCCGAACAAATACCCCGCCCTGCGCATCGAAGGTTCGACGGACATCGTCATAAACGGTGTGTTTGAAGGCATGGGCGGCGTGGGCGCCCATGAGGTCATCATCGACACTCCGCGCCACGACCTGCATCCGGGGATCATGCGGCCCGATCAGCTTGCGCCCGTGCTCTGGATGTACCGCGAGCGGTATCGCGATCTCGACGGGGATCCCCGGTTCAAGTACCTCCTGCTCTTCCGCAACCACGGGCGGTCCGCCGGCGCCTCGCTCGCACATCCGCACTCCCAGTTGATCGCCCTCCCGATCGTCCCGAAGCGGGCGATGGAGGAGCTCGAAGGCGCGCAACAGTACTTCGCCCGGGAAGGCCGGTGCGTCTACTGCGACATCATTCGCCAGGAGCAATCGGAACGCGTGCGCCTCGTCTGGCAGAATGACGAGTTCATCGCCTTTGTGCCGTATGCCGCCTGGTGCCCGTTCGAGTTGTGGATCCTGCCAAAGGCCCACGTGGCCGGCTTCGGCGACCTGGGGGACGCGCAGATCCCCCGGCTCGCGGAGACCCTGCACCAGGTCCTCGGCCGTCTCCACGCCTGTCTCAGCAATCCGCCGTACAACTACATCGTCCACACGGCCCCCTACGACGGCAAGGTCGGCCACTTCTACCACTGGCACATCGAGATCATCCCCCGGCTCTCTCAGGTGGCCGGGTTCGAGTGGGGGTCGGGGTTCTACATTAACACGGTGCCGCCCGAGGACGCGGCCCGGTACCTCCGCGAGACCGCCGTCGCCGCTCCGGCCCAGGAGGTCACCGCGGCCGGATAATCCGCGCAACCAGGCCCTGTCTGTCACCCAACCACGCCGTGCCTTCACACCGAATTCACAAACGATCCTTATGATGACGAACGACCCTCGACAGTTTGCAGTTCGGGGAAGCCCGAGGAGGTACACCGCATGGCATTTCACTTCAACTGGCCGGTCGAGCTGCATCCGGTGTTAGTCCACTTCCCGATTGCGCTCCTCTGCTTCGCCTTCTTCCTGGACGTGGCGGCGTGGCTATGGAAGTCGCAGTCGGCGCGTATCGCCGCGGGGTACGCGCTAGCCGCCGGCGCTATCACGACCGTCTTGTCGGTGCTGAGCGGGCTGGCGACTCCGGAAGCGCGGGAACGTGAGGGCCGGGAGCTGCTCCGAGGATCGTTCAGCCTGCACGGGTTTTTCAGCGGGCGACTCGTGGAGGTGCACAAGCACTGGGGGTACATCCTCCTCGCGCTCGTCATCCTCTGGCTCATCATCCGCCTCGCGGCCCAGGTCCGGTCTGCTCGCTGGCGCGGCCTCGCGATGGGAGTCGGTGTGCTGGCGCTCATCGCACTCGTCCTGACGGGGTACTATGGCGGCGATCTCGTGTATGGGAGGCGTGAACGCGAACGCGGGCAAGTGGCGCCATCGTCACAGTACGTGCGCGTGCGCATGCCTTCTCACACGCCACCTACAAAAGCGTCTTCTGTTCGCTTGCACCAGCCGGCCGGCTAGACTTCGCCGTCGAAGAACGGCGGGCACGCGCGCTGCGGCGCGACGGCACTGGTTCGGGCGGAGGCCCCGGATATGTTACGCGTCCGCCGTCCACCTTCGCCCACGGCGGGAGTATGTGAGGAACCCCCTTCTCCGGCCCCATGATGTCGATGACGGTGTCGCCGCGCGCGATGAGCGCGTCGGCAACGAGGGACCGATGGCAGCGCCAGGGCACGGCCTCGGCGCACATCAGCGCCACCGGCCCGCTCCCACGCGCAAGCGCCCGCACCTCCTCCAGGGCGGCTCTGAACTCCGGGGTCACCATATAATCCGCGAATCCGCGGAAGCTCGCGTTCCGCCAGGCGGTATTCCGAGAGTCCGGGCGCGGCTTACGGAGCCCGCCGAGCGCCTTGAGGTGCCGGTACACGATGCCGCGCACCGGCAGAGTCCGGCTCAAGGTCTCTTGGTTGAACTGGGGAACATGCCGCGAGCGTGGCACGGTGCGGATGTCGACGAGCGTCCGTACGCCGAAGCTGCGCAGGGCGCTCACCAGCTCATCCAGAGTCCGCGTGGAGTGCCCGATCGTGTAGAACTGCATTGTGGAGAGGGGATTCTCCGGCCCCGAACGAAGTGTCCTCCCGATCTCTCCTGCGGGCAGGTGCATCTCGTGGATCTCCCCCCACTCTCCCACCGCGTCGCCACGGGCCTGGCCGACGCGGAGGCGGACCGCGCGCGCCGCCGGGCGTTCGATGAGTTCCGGCCCCGGCTGGCCTCCGCCCGCCCGCATTATCCCGACCTCCAGGCGCGCGTCCGCGCGATCAAAACAGACGCCCTCGAGCACCTGGACGATCTGGTCGCGTTGGCTGCGGAGCGCCTTCGCCGGAACGGGTGCACCGTCGTCGTGGCGCCGGACGCCGCCGCGGCGCGTGACCATGTCCTCGCCGTGGTGCGCGATGGCCTGCTCGTCAAGTCCAAGAGCAATGCCGCAAAAGAAATCGGCATCGTCGAGGCGCTGGAGACCCGGGGGGTCCGTGTCGTGGAGACGGACCTCGGAGACCGCATCAATCAGTTGAACGGCACCTACGGCGGGCACATCATCGCGCCCGCGATCCAGATCTCCCAGGCCAAGGTTCGCGAGCTCATGAGCCGGCTCGCCGGCACGGTCCTCCCCGATGACCCCGAGGAGATGGTGAAGGTCGCGCGGACGGACCTCCGTTCCGCCTTCGCCGCCGCGGGGTACGGGCTCTCCGGCGCTAACGCGCTGGCCGCGGAGACGGGTACGGTCTGCGTGGTCGAAAACGAAGGGAACATCCGGATGCTGTCTACCCTCCCCCGGGTCCACCTTGCCGTCGTCCCCATCACCAAGATCGTGCGGACGCTCGAAGATGCGCTCACCGTCATCCAGGGGGCGAGCCTCTTCGGTACTGGCCAGCGCCTGGGGACGTACGCGTCCTGCATCTCCGGCCCGGCCGCCGCGCAGGGGTTCGGCCCGCAGGAGGTCCACGTCGTTTTCGTCGACAACGGGCGCCGGCGCGCCGTGGCGGAGGGGTTCGCGGAAACGTTCGCGTGCATCAACTGCGGGAGCTGCCTCAATCACTGCCCGGTGTACGCCGTCATCGGCGACAAGTACGGCGTCACCACGCACTTCGGGGGCATTGGGCTGCTCCAGGCCAGCTTCACCGCCGGGCTCGACCTTGCATCGCGGCAGGGTCTCTCGCTGTGCCTCGGCTGCCGCGCCTGCGTCGACCCCTGCCCCGTGAACATCGACACGCCCGGGATGCACGCCCACCTGCGAGAGCGCGTACCGCCGTCCCGCCGGCTGCCGGTCGCGGCGCGGGCGGTCCTCGGCATGACCGCCCACCCTCCCCGCCTGCGCGCCGCGGGCACGGTGTTGTATTGGGCGGAGCGCCTGGGTCTCCGGCGCCTCGCGACCCCGCTGCTTCCGCGCCGCCTGCGAGAGATGTCCCCGCTCCTCCCGCCGATGCCGGCTCCCCGGGAGATGGCGGCTCCACCCGAGGAGATCGCGCCGATCGGCCCCCACCTGAGGACGGTGGCGTTCTTCGCCGGGTGCGTGATGAGCACGTGGCTCGCGCCGATCAACTGGGCCACGCTCCGCGTGCTCGCCCGCGCGGGATGCCGGCTGCGGATCCCCCGCGCCCAGGGGTGTTGCGGAGCCCTCCACCACCACATGGGCGAGGGCGAAACGGCGCGCCGCCTCGCGCGCCGCGTGATCGATGCGTTCGACGGTCACGACGACTGTGAGGCGATCCTCACAAACTCCGCCGGCTGCGGAGCGGCAATGAAGGAGTACGCGGACCTGCTGCGAGACGACCCGGAGTATGCCCCACGCGCGCAGCGCTTTGCCGCGCGCGTCCGCGACGTCACAGAGTTTCTCGCCGTCAGAGGCATCCCGATGCCGCTCACCCCGATCCCGCTGCGCGCCGTCTACTTCGATCCATGCCATCTCGGAATCGCGCAGGGAATCCGGTCGGAGCCCCGCGCGCTTCTGCGGCTGATCCCCAAGCTCGAGGTCGTCGAGGCCAGCCGGCGAGAGGGGTGCTGCGGGAGCGCCGGCATTTACACGCTTGTGCATCCCGAGGTGAGCGCGCGTCTCGCCGACCTCCTGGCCGCCGACCTCCTCGCGGCCCGTCCGGACGTCGTGGTAACGAGCAACCCCGGATGCCTGCTGCAGGCTCGCTGGGGCCTGGCCAGGACTGGCGCGGCCCCCGGCGTGGAAGTTGTGCACGTGATGGACCTCCTCGACCAGGCGTCAGGAACACGCGCGGGACCCCGCGCATGAAAGATCCGGCCTCCGGAGCGGTCCCCCCGCGCCATCCCACGCCATCGCCGGAGGCGAGCCGGGAGATCCTGGAGGTCCTCCGATTGCTCCGGAGCCGCGCCAGGACGCGGCCCGGTCTTACTGAAGAAGCCATTGAGCGAATGCAGGGGCTGGGATTCGAGGTAGGGCGCTTCGCGGACGCGGACGCGCTGGTGAAGCGCGTGCTGCAGATCATCCCGTCCGGCGCCGACGTCGTGTACCACCCATGCGCGGTGGGGCGGGCGGTTCATCTCGACGATGCTCTCCGTGATCAAGGCCGGCATATTGTCGTCCTCCCCGACGACGTCGAGCCCAACAGGCAAAATGGATCCTGGCGCGAGCACATTCTCGCAGCGCAGTTCGGCGTCACCGGCGCCAACGCCGTGGTCGCCGACACCGGAAGTCTGGCGCTGGCGGAGGATCTGGGGTTCGGCCGCGCCGCGAGCAATGTGCCCCCCGTGCACCTGGCGCTCGTCACAGCGGATAGCATCGTCGAAAACCTCCTCGATGCCGCCGAGGTCGCCCGCGGTTACGCTGTCCTGCAACTCGCTAGGCCCGTCCCGCGGTACCTTTCGCTCATTACCGGTCCGAGCCGGACGGCGGACATCGGCCTGCGGTTGGTGCGGGGGATGCATGGCCCCCGAATCGCCCACGTCCTCATCTGGGACCGGCCGAAGGCAGACGAACTCGACGACGCCGCCCTGCGGGCGTGGGTTCTCGCATGACCGCAGCCCTTGCCGAACGGGCGCGCGAGATCGTGGGTGCGGCGCATCTCGTGACAGAGCCCGAGCACCTCACGGCGTACATGGTGGACGGGATCCGGCCGGGGACCGTGGCACGTCCCGAAACGCCGGAGGAAACGGCCGCCCTTCTGGTCGCGGCGGGCGACGCGGGTGCCGGCGTGCTACCGCGGGGGGCAGGAACGCACCAGCACCTCGGCGGTCTTCCCTCCCGAGCGGACCTGGTGGTCGACACGACGCTTCTCGTGGGGATCACCGACTACACGCCGGCGGACTACGTCGTGGCGATCAGGGCAGGCACCCCTCTCCGCGATCTCACCTCCGAACTCGGCCGGCACAACCAGTGGCTGCCGATCGATCCTCCGGGCGCGGGTCGGGCGACCATCGGCGGAATCATCGCCGCGAACCGAAACGGCCCGCGCCGCCTCCTGTGGGGGTCCATCCGTGACATCCTGATTGGGATCAGAGTCGCGTTGCCAACCGGCGAGGTGATCAAGGCGGGCGGCAAAGTGGTCAAGAATGTTGCCGGGTACGACTTGACCAAATTGTTCATCGGCTCCTTCGGGGCATTCGGGGTGATCACAGAGGCGACGTTCAAGATCTCGCCCCGTCCGAGCGAGAGCCTGACCGTCTTCGTAACGGTTCCAGACTTGGACGGCGCGCACGCGGTCACGACTGCGGTGATGCGGTCGTATTTATTGCCGTCTGCCCTCGAGGCGGTCAACCCCCCGGCGCTCCGCCGGCTTGCGCTGGCCGCCGGGCTGCGAGAGCCGCCGGCAGGAACGTGGGGGGTCGTGCTGCTCGCCGAGGGGATGACGGAGAGTCTCGCGCGGCACACGACCGAGATGCGGACCCTCGTCGACGGACGCGGACAGATGGAGGTGCTGCAGGGGCCCGGGCACGACGCGCTGTGGAACGCAGTCGCGGAGTTCCAGTCGCCGTCCTCTCATCCGGGCGGTGTCGTCTGCCGGGCCGGCGGCCCTCTCGCGCGGTGGGCCGACGTCGTCCAGGGACTCGACGCGTCGGGAGCGATCGCCGGCCCCGTCGAGATTCTGGTCCATGCGGGGCTGGGGTTGCTCTACTGTGCCTGTGCGCCGGAGAGCGGAACACGTCTTGCGGACGCGCTGGGGCGCGCGGCCGCCGAAATCGGCGGCTACGCCGTGGTCGAGGTGGCGCCTCCGGGTCAGAAAGCC
>Ga0187846_10001673_pt1 | contig 12459 bp, 5 predicted proteins | sample TC_taG_FD_161473 | JGI IMG/M metagenome (GOLD analysis project Ga0187846, IMG submission 161473) | Biofilm microbial communities from the roof of an iron ore cave, State of Minas Gerais, Brazil - TC_06 Biofilm (v2) | ecosystem: Environmental > Terrestrial > Deep subsurface > Cave > Wall biofilm ...
AGCAGCGAAGGCACGAGTTCGGGCAAACTTGCTTCGAGATCGCCCAGTGCCGGCAGCGCCGCGCGTGCAACCGCCACGTCTTCCAGATTGACATCGGCGCGCAGGATCGCCTCACCGGAGAATGGGGCTTCGACGCGCAGGTCGCCGAATGGGCCGACCAGTCTCGAGGAGCCGGTAAAGCCTTTGCCGCCTTCAAACCCGACGAGTCCGGCGTAGGCGACGAACAGGCCGTGCTCTGCGGCAGCGACGCGCGTGATCTCACGCCACATGCGAACGTTGGCGGGTTCGAAGTCCTCCATCCCGCGCCCGGGAGATGCGCTCGGAATGTAGACGATCTGGGCGCCGTGCAGCGCAGCGACGGTGATCGAAAGCGAATGAACCGCGTCTTCGCAGATCAGAATCGCCGCGCGCCCGTGCGGCGTTTCGAAGACGCCGACGCCGCGTCCGCGCGACACGAAGCGCTCCTCGTCGAACACGCCGTAGGTTGGCAGGAACATCTTGCGGTGGACGTGGCGCAGGCGTGCATCTGGCGCGACGCTCGCGTAGAGGGCGCTGTTGTACAATTTGCCCTCGGCGTCTCTTTCGTAGAAGCCAAGCACGACATCGAAGCGCTCGCGCTTGGGGGCGGTGTCCGCCGCGACGCGCCGTAGGCGCCGAAATGCCTCGTTCGCCGTCAGCGAGACGTCGCGAACTCCACCCTCGACGAAATAGCCGGAAAGCGAAGCTTCCGGAAAAACGATGACGTCGGGGAATCCTCCGCGTCCGCTCGCGAGGGTTGCAAACGCCTGCCCGACCGAGCGAAGGTTAGCGTCGAGGTCACCCTTGCGAGGCGCGAACTGGACGAGCGCGAGGCTGAATTGCTTGGTTGAAGCCACCGCTGACAGGATTCGCTCTTTGCGCGCGGGGGCCCCGCGCGTGCGGGTGTAAGGAACTTGCAGCTCGGCCGATATCGTTAATAATGTGCGTGCGCGGCAACCGCTTCTTGGCGCCGCGTCACGTTGCTGCAAGCAAAGGGGCGACGAGCATGGTCGTGCAGAGGATCGCCGTGGCGGGGCTCATTGCTACGTTTGTGGTAGCGCTCGCGCCGGATGCACGTGCGCGCGCTGACCTTGGTTCGCAATCGCGCTCAGCGATGTACCCCGTCGCGCAAGGATCGCCAATCGACGCCCTATCGACTCCTACGCCGACGCCGGCACCAACGCCGACTCCCGCTCCCGCTCCCGCCCGCACTCCGACGCCGACACCGGCTCCGACGCCCTCGCCGGCTCCCACGCCGACGCCGATACCCGCGCCGACGCCTGCTCCGACGCAGCCGCCGACACCAGCCCCAACGTTGACCCCGGTGGCGGCTACGACGCCAACACCCTCGCCCGCTCCCGCGGCACCCACGGCGACTGTGCCACCGCCCGCGACGCCGGCTGCTCAACAGGTTTCAACGCCGGCGCCGACCTCGATGCCATCAGCCCCGGCGCCGCTTGCCAGTACGGGACCGTCTGCGAGTCCGCCGATAACGGTGCCCGCTGCGAGTCAGCCGCCAACGCCGCCTCCGACGCCCCGGCCTCCGAGCGGTTCCCAGCGCGAAGTGTTCGGGCAAGCCGCGAATACCCTGACGCGCGGATTTGCGAATTCCGCGTGCCCGCAAGGCGAAGCGAAGATCCCGTCGCGGCTGCTCGCCGCGGGCGAGGCCGCGGTCGGTTGGGACTTCGCGACGGGTACGCGTTGCGGCATCATCTATCGTTCGGGGATCTGGTTCGGCGAGCTGCAAAATCTGAAGGGCACGACTGTGCTTGGCGCCACGTTGTCGTTTTACGTCTCGCGCAGCCAATCGAGCTCGCAAGACCATCCACTCACGGGACAAGTGTCGTGTCTGGGCCAGTTGCAGATGGCGACCGCAATGTGGATGAACAATCCGAACAGCCCGACTGCCTTGGTCGGCACGCCATATCTTGCATTTCCGGGAAACCGCCCTGGTGATACCGAGATCTTTGGCAAGTACGGGATCAGCCAGGGCATGTTCGTCAGCCTTGACGTGAGCGACGCGGTCCAGCAATGGGTCGCAGGCACTCGTCCGAATTTCGGCTTCGTGCTCGTGCCCGATCAAAACACGTACTCAGGTCCGACCGATCGCTGTTACTCGAGTTATCGCGGCTTCACGCTGACGGTAGACGTCAAGAAGTAGCCGCGCTCGACATAGTTCGACTTAGGGGACCGTGCCGGCTGTTTCGTACTTGCCCCCAAAACTGCTCGCCGGAACCATGCTGCCGTTGCTATCAAGCAAGCTGATCGCGCAGTAGTAGCCCTTGATGCGCTGCGTACCGGTAGTCAGGATGTTCAGCTGCAGAGTCGCCCGATATTCCAACCCTGCCTTGCCCATCATATTGGCCCTCAAAGTGAACGGGGCAACGGCCGATCCAATCGAGTCGCGGTAGGGTCGCGTGCTGCCCTGCGTGCTGTGAAATTGCTCCGGGGTGGAAACTGCAACCGAAAGGGCGTCGCACTGCACTTGGCCTTTTTGAAAGCCGGTGATATCGTGCACCGACACCGGAACGTTCAGAGTCAATTGCTCGGCGAGCGCCGCACTTGTCGTCGCCGCCAAGAGCGCCACTATCCCAAAGCACGCGCGTATCAACATGTGACGATCCTCCTGCATGATGCGGCGAGCAGCTACTCGCGTGGGTATAGTTCGAGCTGCGCCGTCGTAATCGTTGGGTGCGCCACCTCGTGCAACTCGAGCTGCGCCGTCGTAATCGTTGGGTGCGCCACCTCGCGTAGCTCGAGCTGCGCCGTCCTAATGGCCGGGTGCGCCACTTCATGCAGCTCGAGCTGCGCCGTTGTAATGGCCGGGTGCGGCTTCTCGAACAACTCGAGGCGCTCCGTGGTCACGGTTACGGCGTGACTCGGAATAGCTGCAATCAGCCCAGTGGCTGCAGCCAACAGGACGATGAGCCCTAGCATTGTGCGACCGGGTACAAACAGTAGGTCTGGAAATCCCCGCGCACGGGCGTTCGGCGCAGACACCAGCGCGCGTGACTTCTCTCTTCACGCGGCGCAGCGTGACGTTTCTCGTGCAGCACATGACGAGCAGATCGTTGCAGCAAGCACCGCCGGAGTGGCTCCTGAACGTCCGCGCCGTGCGCAGGCGCGGCGCTCGGTCGCAATCGTCTGCCAAGTAGAGGTCCGGCCGATCGCGAGCGCTGTCCCGCGAGATAACGCCGCTGCGAATCCCCAACGCTGAGCGGTCTTGAGGATGAATTCTGGGGATAGGTCTCGCGAGGGCCGGTGAGGCAGGGCTCCTGCCTGTGGACGAACGGCCGTTCGAAGTTTTCCTTGAATCGGCAACATAAGGGCTATATAATGGGGTCCAATAGGGTCCTCACCACTATGGCTAGGGCCGGTCACGCGTTCGTCGAACTGTTGTACGTTACTAAGAAAGGCGCTTCATGAAGATCCGGCGTCATTTCACCAGCCCCGGCGCCGACCCGCTCGACACGATCGAGTGGGATCGTCGTTCTTCGATCATTCGCGAGCCCGACGGCACGGTCGTCTTCGAGATGCACGACATCGAGGTGCCCAAGGCATGGTCGCAAGTCGCGACCGACATCCTCGCGCAAAAATATTTCCGCAAGGCCGGCGTGCCGCAGCAAGACGGATCACTCGGGCGAGAGACCTCTGCGCGCCAGGTCATGCGCCGGCTGGCGGGCTGCTGGACCGATTGGGGCCGACGCTACAAGTATTTCGATACCGACGAAGACGCTGCCGCGTTCGACGCCGAGATCACGTACATGCTAATCAAGCAGATGGCGGCTCCGAACTCACCGCAATGGTTCAACACCGGACTCGCGTACGCGTATGGGATCTCAGGACCAGCGCAAGGCCATTATTTCATCGATCCCGACACGAAGGAGCTGACGCGCGCGAAGGATTCGTACACGCACCCTCAGCCCCACGCGTGCTTACCTTACAGAGCTCCTGTTAATACGCCCGACGGGCCAATCCCGATTGGCCGAATCGTACACGACAAACTCATCGGTCTCAAGGTTCACGACTGGTACGGAGACACAACCGTTGAAGCCGTGAGCTTCAACGGGATTAAGCCTGTCTACAGGATTACTCTAGAAAACGGCGATTTTTTGGAAGCCACCGAGGATCATTTGGTGCTGACGGCGGTCGGTGAACAGTATGAGTGGCTTCAGGTTTGCAACTTGACCGCAGGTATGCGGCTGGTGCAACGCACCGACACGTTGCTGCGCCGGCTTGAGGCGATTCTTTCGAAGCCCATGCGGGAGCCCCACCCGGCACACGTTCTCGCGCTTACGGCTAGCCTGCATCAGACGATCGCCCGACAGGTCCTTGAACATCTTACAGGTGCAACCTATCAGAATCTGGCCGTTCGTTCCGTAGACTATGTCGGCGAAGAGCCGGTCTATGACATTCAAACTGCAGATAGTCACACGTTCCTGACGCATAACTTCGTTGTGCACAATTGCTTCATCCAGTCAGTCGAAGACGACCTAGTCAATGATAACGGTATCATGGACCTTTGGGTCCGCGAAGCGCGTCTGTTTAAGTACGGAAGTGGTTGCGTTTCAGAACGGTCTTTTGTACCACTCTCGGGTCGAGGGCTTGTGCGCATCGGCGATCTCTTCGCAGAAGCCTCGCGTCATCGACCGGTGGTCAACTTTGACGGCAAAGGGCGTTTTGTCAATGTCAGAGATCTTGGGCTCAAGACGCTATCGCTCGACAGACAGACTGGCAGGATCGTCGAGGATCCCATTGATCTCGTGTGGTCGTACGACGTTCCCCAAGAAGACAAGGTCACCGTTTCTTTCGACACTGGCGTGCGCGCAACGGTCTCGGCATGGCATCCATTCATGGTTTGGGATGGTCGAGAAATCATCGAACGTCGAGCCGATCAGCTCATTCGCGGAGATGCCGTCCTGGGGCCGAATTCTACGGTGCCGCGCCATATCGATAACAACGCAATTCTCAAGCCGATATCGTTCGGCGTACCGTGGTTTCACAGCAAGAAGACCGTCGATATCGTGCCTGATACCGACCTGGCTTGGCTTGTTGGATACTTCTTGGGTGATGGCAATTTAGGATACCGCCGTACCCAGATACGGCGCGGCAGCAAAGCGTACACATATCGGTCTCTCCGCCTGCGTTTTCATGACGAGGATCGCGAGCCGCTAGAGCGAGTTGCGGGCATCTTGAAGCGGTGCTTTGATGCCAGCAGCTCAATCGCGCACGACAGAGCCAGCAAGGGTCTGACATTGACGTGTACTAAAGCGGTCGCAACAGCTTTCTTCCGCGAAGTCGTTCATCGGCCTGGACCCAAAGGTGCGAGCATTGCAATGCCGGACTTCATTCGTACCGGCGACTCGGAGCTGCAGCTCGCATTTCTTGCAGGCCTTATCGACTCCGATGGTGCCGTTGCACATGGACGTGCGGTTTATTCGTCTGAGTCTCGCCCGTTCGTGGAAGAAGTGGCAGCATTGGCTTCGCTTCTCGGGCTTGGCGGGGGCCTCGTTAAAGACGCTTGTGTTTGGTCGACTACAGTCGTACGAAGGTCGACCTCGCTTCGGCGCGCCCACGCCATCACCAAGCATCTTGCGACGCCTAAGCATGTTCGCGTTTTGGATGACTCCACCCGTAACCGGCGGCGGCGAAGCTGCATGCCGCTTGATGCTGATCTTGGTGACAAAATCTTTCCGCATCGAGACCAAAGCGGTCTGCATGGTTTCTCCGGTGGAGAGCGATACCACGTCGGGCGCCTGGTTTACGAGGGGATTGCGAATCCCACGAAGATCCTTTCGGCCATTGCGGCCCGACGCGAAGAAGACGTGGACGCGGATGTCGAGCGGTTGCGACTGGCGGCTGAAGGCGTCGCGTTCGTAACTCAAATTGCGCCATGCAGCGATAACGTTGTGTTCAACGATCTGACGACTCGCAACACAAACTCATATCTCGCCGGCGAGCACGGGTTTGTGGTCATTCACAACACTGGAACGAACTTCTCTAATCTGCGCGCTGAGGGTGAAAAGCTCTCCGGCGGCGGCACATCGAGCGGCCTGATGTCCTTCTTACGCGTTGGCGATAGAGCTGCTGGCGCAATCAAGAGCGGTGGCACAACCAGGCGAGCTGCAAAGATGGTCATCCTCGATATGGATCATCCCGATATCGAGAAGTTCATCAACTGGAAAGTCGAAGAAGAAAAAAAGGTCGCTGCGCTGATCGCTGCAGGTTACGGGAGCTCATACGAAGGTGAGGCCTATCAGACCGTTTCAGGTCAGAATTCCAATAATTCCGTCCGCGTCTCGAACAAATTCGTCGAAGCGGTTCGCAAAGATGGCACTTGGGATCTCTTGTGGCGGCGTGACAAGTCTGTAGCGCGCACGGTACGCGCCCGTGACCTTTGGGACGAAATCGCGTCTGCCGCGTGGAGTTGCGCGGATCCGGGCGTACAGTTCGACGATGTCATCAACGACTGGCACACGTGCCCGGCGGGGGGCAGAATTCGTGCGAGCAACCCATGCGTTACTGGAGATACTCTCGTTGCAACGACCGACGGTTTGCACCGCCTAGACTCACTCGTGGGAAAAGCTGCTTTTGTCATTGGCGCCGATGGCAAGCCCCACTTCGTCAATCGTTTCTTCCCAACTGGTCGAAAACCGACGGTTCATCTTCGCACCAAGTCTGGATACGAGCTTCGATTAACAGCTGATCACAAAGTTTGGACCGAAAACCGCGGTGATGTTTCAGCGAGCGAACTGACGGCTGAAGACAAGATTCGCCTTCTAGGTGCGGGATTCGGCTCCCGGACAATCGATCAAAGAATCGCCGAGGGGATCGGCATAGCTGTCGGCGACGGCTGCATCGCTCGCGATCGCTCTCGAGAGCAAGTCGCACTGATTCTTACCATGGGGAATGACGAACGCGACGTTCTCGAGACGGTCGCCGAAGCAATTAACGATCAGAAGCGCTCCTATAGCGATGGACGTAGTCGCCGAACCACCACCGTTTCTTGGCCTAAGAGTGCCTCGGGATTTCGCGTCTCTATCGGAGCAAGGGCCGTGATCGAACGATTCACTGAATTCGCCGTTCTCGATCGCGGCAGTGCGGCCAAACAATTTACGGATGCGGTCTTCTCGCTGAATCGAGAGAGCTGCGCCGCTGTTCTCAGAGGCCTATTTACGGCAGATGGCACCGTGGCCAATTACGACGAGAAGTCGCAATACATCGCCCTGGATTCAAGTTCTCGGTGCCTTCTTAAACAGGTTCAGCTTCTGCTGTTATCGTTTGGCATCAAAGCGAAACTGTATATGAACCGGCGTGCTGGCGTCTCCAAGGCCATGCTGCCCGATGGGCTTGGTGGTTCGCGAGAGTACGCGGTCAGCGAAATGCATTCTTTGCGGATTTCTCGCAGTTCGCGACAGCTATTTGAACGGGAAATCGGCTTCCATCCGGCTTCTCCCAAAGCTCAGCAATTGGCTGCGTTAAACAAGTCTGTCGATTGTTACCGCGATAGCTTTACCGACCATATCAATGAAGTGGTTCCAGCCGGCGACGCGGATGTGTTCGATCTAACTGAGTACGACACGCAACATTTTGTTGCGAACGGTATTCTAGTTCACAACTGCAGTGAATACATGTTCTTAGATGACACGGCGTGTTTCGCTCCCGAGACACGCATCAGCACGCCTGACGGACTGAGAACCGTAAGAGAGCTCTTCGATCAACAGGCACGTGGAGAGCGAGTTGTGATCAGTACAGAGCTGCATTCCGAACACGATCACCGGCGCTTGCTGTCGTATCGTCAGGCGACGATCACTCAAATCGGAAAACGCGCGGTGTACCGCTTGACCCTTAAGGACGGTAGAACCATTCGTGCGACCGGAGACCACAAGTTCCTAACGCGTGATGGAGAGTGGAAGCGACTCGACCAGTTGCGCGTGGGGAGCGATCGCATCCAGATACGTGAGAGCGGCGATACGGTCGCCTTCTCCTCGGCTGAGACAGAGGTCCGACGCTGGCAGATGCTCGGCTGGATGACCGGCGACGGTGTGTTCTCGAAGGGGACGGCTGCTCTTGTTTTTGGCCCTGACGAGCGCCACACGGCCGATTTGATGGCGAGCGAGTTCAACGAGCTTAAGCTGGCCGCAGGGCAATCGAAGTCGGAGTTGGCCGCGGTGCGTGCGTCGACGGTCTATGCGGCACCGAACGGCGTCATGCAGACGTCGTCGAAACAAGCGTCGCTTGTTGAGTTTTTGGAGCGGCGCTACGGGTTCAAGCAAGCAACTGCGATCTTCAAGGACGTTCCGTCGTTAGTCCATCACGTGGCCAGAGATCTCAAGATCGCCTATTTACAAGGACTGTTCTCGGCCGATGGGCGCCTCCTTGATACGTCTGGGTCCCAGAAAGAGGCAATGCTTGCTTCATCCTCTAGCCAGCTGCTGCGTTCCGTCCAGCTCCTGCTGTCCGATCTCGGCATCACGTCGCGCATAACATGGACGCATCCGGATGGTCGCAAGAACCCGCAAGGGCAGCTCCACATCTACAACCAGCAAGCGCGCAAGTTTCTGACGCTCATCGGTTTTCCGTGCTCGCTCGACAAGGATCAGTATGCGTTGGCGCTCCTAGAAACACCATTTGCTGGCGCAAAAAAGAATCCACGGGCCCCCAAGGTCGTTGAGGTGGTTCCAGACGGCGAGGAGATAGTTTACGACATAACCGAGCCGGTGACTCATTCGGTTATCGCCGAGGGCATGATTGCGCACAATTGCAACTTGGCAAGTCTCAACTTGATCACATTCTACGACACCGCGAAGAATGCGTTCGACGTAGAGGCCTATGAGCACGCCATTCGCTTGTGGACGGTTGTGCTCGAAATCTCAGTCTTGATGGCACAATTCCCGAGCCCCGAAATAGCCCGCAAGTCTTACGACTATCGGACGCTCGGTCTCGGCTATGCCAATCTCGGCACGCTGCTCATGGTGTCAGGCATTCCATACGATTCGCCTCGCGCACTTGCGGTTGCGGGCGCGATGAGTGCGATCCTCACCGGTGAGTCATATGCGGCATCGGCCGAGATGGCGCGCGACCTCGGGCCATTCCCGAAATACAATGAGAACGCCCGGAACATGCTTCGCGTGATGCGCAATCATCGGCGTGCCGCCTATAACGCAAGCGCGGCGGAATATGAGGATTTGTCGATCATCCCGATGGGTATCGACGCCAGCCTCTGTCCGCCCTATCTTCTCGCAGCCGCGCGCGAATGCTGGGACCGAGCGGTGAAGTTAGGCGAGCAACATGGGTATCGCAATGCGCAGGCCAGTTGCATCGCGCCGACTGGCACAATTGCTTTGGTCATGGACTGCGACACGACGGGCATCGAGCCCGACTTCGCGCTTGTCAAGTTCAAGAAGTTAGCCGGTGGCGGCTACTTCAAGATCATCAACCAATCGATCCCGGTCGCGCTTGACAATCTCGGTTATACGCAGAAACAAGTAGACGATATCGTCCGCTACACCAAAGGCTCCGGCACACTGTACGGCGCGCCGTATATCAATGCTGAAACGCTGCAAGCGCGCGGTTTCACCGACGACGACATCGCCAAGGTCGAAAAGGCGCTCCCGTCGGCGTTTGAGATACGCTTTGCTTTCAATCAGTACACGCTTGGCGAGCCAATGCTTCAGCGACTAGGTTTCACGAAAGAACAATACAGCGCGCCGGACTTCGACTTGCTTCGCGGGCTCGAATTCACGCGCGAAGAGGTAGATACGACGAACAACTACGTCTGCGGAACGATGACGATCGAAGGCGCACCGCACCTTAGGGAAGAGCACTACGCGGTGTTCGACTGCGCTAACAGGTGCGGCAAACTCGGCAAACGCTTCATTCACCACATGGGTCACGTTCGCATGATGGCGGCGGCACAACCCTTGATCTCGGGGTCGCTGTCCAAGACGATCAACATGCCAAACGAAGCCACCGTCGAGGATATCAAAGAATCATACATGCGCTCGTGGGAACTCGGCATCAAGGCGATGGCCCTCTATCGCGACGGTTCCAAACTCTCTCAGCCCCTCTCCAACAGGGGCACAGACAAGACGGCCAAAGAGGACGACAAGCAGCTTGCGCTCTCCGAAGAGTTTGCAAGACAGCTTGAAGCCGCACGCCATCAACGCGCCGAAGAGTTGCGTCCGGATGAGATCCTTGCCGCGGCGCAGCGCATCTTGGCCAACACTACCTCAACCGAGTTCAAGCGTCAGTTCGCAAAAGCGATCGAGCGCAACCGCCTGCCCGCGAAGCGCCGCGGCTGGACGCAAAAGGCAAAAATCGCAGGGCACACTGTGTTCCTACGCACGGGCGAATACGCCGACGGCACTCTCGGCGAGATCTTCGTGGATCTTCACAAAGAGGGCGCATCCTTCCGCAGCCTGATGAATTGCTTCGCTATAGCAGTCTCTATCGGGCTTCAGTACGGCGTGCCGCTTGAGGAGTTCGTCGACAAGTTCGTTTTCACGCGCTTCGAACCCAACGGTTTTGTCGACCACCCGAACATCAAGCACTGCACGAGCGTGATCGACTACATCTTCCGCGTGCTCGGCATGGAGTATCTTGGGCGCACCGACTTCGTCCAGGTCAAACCCGAAGACCGCGACGTCGATGTTGCCAACCATGAAGATGCCGCGCAGGCCGAGTTCGAGGCCCGCGTCGCGGCCCAACAAGCGACGGACGAACCGGCGGGCGGTGCTGCTAGGCGGGCCGACAACCCACGAACGAACCCGGGCCGCAAGGACGGCAGCGCACCCTCTGCTGCTTCTTCGTCAGCGACAGTACAGGCCTCGTACGCCGTTCCGACCGATCCGGCGCTCGCGGCGCAGATCGCGGCGATGCGCTCGCGCGAAGCGCAAATGGCGGCCATGATGGGCGATGCGCCGCTGTGCGATGTCTGCGGTTCGATCACGCGGCGCAACGGCGCGTGCTACGTCTGCGACAGTTGCGGCCGAAGCATGGGGTGTTCTTAAGGGCGGACCCTAACGCGTGAGCAACGGAACCGGTTTCAGGCTTTCAACGAGTTGCTGCGTCTGGACCAATGAATCGAGCGGAACCCGGATAAACCCGCTTTGCGGACGGTCGAGATCGATGATCGTCGCGACCGTCAGTGCGAGCATCGCGGCGAACACGCTGTAGGCAGCGACGCCAAGCCGGCCTGACCTGCCGTAGTTCGCCCCGAGCAGCGCTGCGGCAAGCAGCATCACTGCGATAACGATCGCCAGGACCGAGCCTGGAATCGTCCCGTTCAGCGCTGCGGCCTGTTCGCTGCTCAAATCGATCGTATTGTTGAGCGTTTGCACGAACAGCATGTCCTCGACCGAGTAGGGGTCGTGACGCGCGGCGCGCACCGCCATCGCCCACATCTGCGTCTGCAACATAGCCGAGCGCCGGCTTGGCTCATCACGGGCTCCCGGCGCGGTGGCAGCAGCAAAATCGATGCGCGCCTGCACGTACGACCGGAGCGCGTTGAGCATCGGTCCAGCAAGCGATGGGTCTAGGAATTGTGCGCGAAGGGCGGTGGTTCCGATCGCGTTGGCCTCGCGGACGGTCACGCTACGTCGCTGATCGTAGCGCGCGACGGCAAGCGAAAACGAAAAACCAAGCAGCAAGCCGACGAGCGCAAACGCAGATGCTTGGATGACCCCGAACGGCGCGTCGTCCTTGTAGACGCCGCCGATGCGGCGAGTGACCGCGAAGGCGATGAAACCGACGAGTAGCGTCAGTGCGAGCAGCCCGAACGCAATAAGCAAGATGCCGGCGGTGTTACTGCCCATCGCCCTAGAGTTTCTCAGAACTCGCGACGATACCCGTCGCCGCTGCTAATCGGAACTCTTCGCCGCGACAACGAACCGTCCGCCGCAACGCCGCGAGATCCTTGATGACGACGTTTGCGACGATCGATGGCATGCTTCCAGTGGCGCTGGGAATCGAAGTCGGCAGCTCCACCCAAGCACCGCTGGCGACGGTGGTGATCGGGGGATTGATCACATCGACGTTCTTATCGCTCTTCGCCCTTCCAGTCTACCGCTCCAAGCTGAGAAGTTCCTGGACCATGCGTGGACGAATGGCACTGCTTAATGCAGCTTATCGCGATTCGCAGATTTCGCAGCGAAGAGATCGAAGCGGTGTTGGGCATGCGCCGATTCATGACGCTCGAGCTTGATGCGGAGGATCTCGATGTCGCCTTTCCCGGCTGGCGCGCGCGCTTCGCCGCTTTCTCGCAAGAACTCATCGCCAGGGATGCGGCGATGTTCTTCGTCGCCGAACTCGGCGGCAGACTGATCGGCATGGGCGGCGTTTACAAGTTACGCAACCACCGCAGCGAGATCTACGGTCAACCTGCCGCCTATATCACGAGCGTCTATGTGACGCCCGAACACCGCCGCCAAGGCGTCGCCA
>Ga0187846_10001674_pt1 | contig 12450 bp, 12 predicted proteins | sample TC_taG_FD_161473 | JGI IMG/M metagenome (GOLD analysis project Ga0187846, IMG submission 161473) | Biofilm microbial communities from the roof of an iron ore cave, State of Minas Gerais, Brazil - TC_06 Biofilm (v2) | ecosystem: Environmental > Terrestrial > Deep subsurface > Cave > Wall biofilm...
ACCGGCTCACCGAGCCGTGGCAATTCTTCGTGCTGGAGCACGACTCGAAGCGGCGGTTCGGCGAAATCCGGCGCGAGTTCCGCCGGAGCCAGATGCCAAACCCGGATGCGCCCGAAGTGCGGGCTGCTTTAGCGAAAGTATACGAGGATACGGTGAAGACGCCCGTCATCATCGCAGTGACCTCGCTCGTCGTGGACGACCCGGAGACGAGGGAAGAAGACGCGTGGGCGACGTTTGGCGCCGCGTACGCGTTCATGCTGGGCGCGTGGGCCCACGGGCTGGGAACGTACTTTCGCACGGGGCCCATGCGCGAGTACCCACCGCTGCGCGAGCTGCTGGGCCTGCCCGAGCACCACAGGGTCATCGGGATCATCTATGCCGGATATCCGGCCGAGGTGCCTCAAAAACGGCGAACCCCGGCGGCGGCGAAAATCCGCTGGCTCGACGGGGAGAGGAAGGGACGCTGATGGCGGTGCCGGTCAAGCCCCTGGCAGGCGTGGACACGCTGGATACGCCCGCGCTGGTCGTCGACCTGGACCGTTTGGAGGCGAACATCGCCAGGTGGGCGGCCGCGGCGCGGGACGCCGGGGTCAAGCTCCGTCCACACGCGAAGACCCACAAATGCGTTGAAATCGCCCGCCTCCAGATGGCGGCCGGCGCAGCCGGTCTGACACTCGCCAAAGTGGGCGAAGCCGATGTCATGGCGCGCGCGGGGATCTCGGATATCTTTATCGCGAACGAAGTGATCGGAGAGGCGAAGATGGCGCATCTTCAGGCACTCGCCGACCGCATCCGGGTCCGGGTTGGCGTAGACAGCACCGAAGTCGCCGAGCCGCTCGCGAGAGCCGCAGAGGCCGCCGGGATAATACTGGACGTGCTGCTCGAGGTGGACACGGGGCTCGGACGGTGCGGCGTAGCCCCCGGCGACCCGCTGCTCGCGCTGGCCCGGCAGGTCGAGCGCCTCCGGGGCGTGCGCATCGTCGGAATCTTCACGTACAGGGGATACCGGCCCAACATGCAGGCGGCGGGGCGTGACGAGGGCGAGATCATGGTCCGGCAGGCGGAACGCCTCCGGGAGGCGGGCATCCTGGCGAAAGAGGTCAGCGTCGGCTCTACCCCCACGGGCCGAGCCGCGGCGCGCGTTCCCGGCGTGACCGAGATTCGTCCCGGGACCTATGTCTTCAACGACGCGATGCAGGTGCAGTGGGGAGCGGCTACTTCCGAAGAGTGCGCGCTGACCGTTCTTGCCCGCGTGATCAGCCGTCCCTCGCGGGACGTGGCGATTCTCGACGCGGGGAGCAAGGTGCTCACCGCGGAGAAGGGTCCGTTCAGCAGCCTGGGAGAGAGCCACGGCACGATCCAGGGCTACCCGGACTGCCAGATCGATCGGCTGTGGGAGGAGCACGGACGCGTCCAGCTCACCGGCGACGCGCGGCGCCTCCGCGTGGGAGAGCTCGTGCACATCATCCCGACGCACGTGTGCCCCACCGTCAATCTGGCCGAGCGGCTGGTCTGCGCGCGGCGGGGCACGATCGAAGACACCTGGGCGGTCGCGGCGCGGGCGAAGGTGCAGTAGGCCCTAGCGACAGGGCGGGGTCAGCGCTGAACTGCCGATCGCCACTCCGAACGCGAAGTTAGACGTCTCATTCCACGTCCACATCCCCACGACCCGTCCCTCAGAGCCGAGCACCGGGGACCCGCTGTTGCCGGGCCGGGGACGGTTCACCGACGCCACTCGGAAGACCGTGGTCCCATCGGGCGCTAACCCGGTCGCGCTGACCGTGCCGGCCGCCGCCCACCGTTCGCCCGGGTTGTCGACGAGGCGCTCTGTGATGCGCCCGAACCCCACAACGCGCACCCGGTCCCCGCGAGCGGGGTCCGGCCCCAGCGCCAGGGCCGGGAAGGTCGGAAGCTGCGTCAGGTGCGCGGAGTACTCGATCTCCGTTTGAGGCCATTGGAGGCGCGTAAACAGAAAGCGCGACGGGGCCACCTTTACCTCCGCGACGTCGCGTGCGAGCATCACCGTGTGCGCGTCCGACGGGGCATACCGCAGCTCGCTCGCGCAGACGATCGTCGCGCCGTAAAACTCCCCGCCGACGACCGCGAGCAGCTCGAACCTGCTGGGATCGTGGCGCGCATAGTACACGACGTGGCTGTTCGTGAGGGCCGTGCCCTGGGAGTCGATGAAGAACGCCGTCCCGGCCTCGACGGGATGATAGCGGTCGCCCTCGTGGGCCATCGTGAGGAGCTGGAACACCGCCCCATCAGGCTCGCCCTCAGCCGCGTTGCCGGCGAGTCCGGTCGCAATCGCCGCCGAGACGGCACACGCCACCATCAGAAGCAGCGCGCCGCGGAACCCGCTCATACTCCCCTATATACACCTTTCGCGCACCCGGGAGCCCGCGCCGGCACTCGCGAATGGATGACAGAGGAGGAGAAGCGATACGGAGACGGCGGAGACAGTCATCATCGGTGCGGGGGTCATGGGCGCCAGCGCCGCGTATCACCTGGCCGTCAGCGGATGCCGCAACATCCTTGTGCTTGAGCGGCAGGACAGCCCCGGACTCGGAAGCACGGGAAGAGCGACGGGGGGATTCCGCGCCCAGTTCGGCAGCGACGCGAACGTCCGCCTCTCACTGCTGGCCCGGGAAAAACTGCTGCGATTTCAGGACGAATTGGGCGTCGATCCCGGCTACCGGCCGTGTGGATACCTTTTCATGGCGCGGACCCAAGCCGAGATCACGCCGCTGCGCCGGGCCCTCGCCGTCCAGCGTGCGGCCGGACTGCGCGACGCGCGCGAGGTTACCGCCGACGACATCCGCCACCTGACTCCCTGGGTCCGTGCGGATGACCTGCTCGGCGGGACCTTCTGCTCGATCGACGGCTTCATCAAGCCGCTCGAGATCTTGCGCGGCTATCTGGGAGCGGCCGTGCGCTTGGGCGTGCGCGTCGAATATGGAGCCGGATGGGTTGAGATCGTCACCAACGGTCGCGCCGGCGCCGCCCGCCGCGTCGCGGGGGTTCGGAGCGACCGGGGAGCGGTGGCCACGGGCCGTGTCATAAACGCCGCCGGTCCCTGGGCAGGAGTGGTGGGAGCGCGTGCCGGCATCGAGATTCCGGTTCGCCCCGTCCGCCGTCAAACGGCCATCACGTTTCCATTCCCCGGTCTCCCAGAGGACATCCCCATGACCATCTGTCATTGGGACGGCGTCCACCTGCGCGTGCGGGATGGCCGCGTGCTCCTGCTCTGGCCCGTGGACCTGCCGGCGAAAGATCCCTTCGACATCACGTTCGAGCCCCGGTGGCTCACCGATCTGCTCCCGCGAGCGCACGACCGGTTCCCCTGCCTGGCGCAGGCGGAGATCGACCTGGAACACTGCTGGGCCGGGCTCTACGAGATGTCCCCCGATCGACACGCCCTTCTCGGGCCCGCGCCCGGAATAGAGGGACTGTACCTCATCAACGGATCCTCCGGCCACGGGGTGATGCATGCCCCGGCACTCGGCCAGCTCCTCGCGGAAATTATCACCGGCGGCCGTGCCCGCGCAGTGGACGTGGACGCGCTGAGACCATCCCGGTTCATCGAGGGAAAGCCGAACCCGGAGGACGCCGTCCTCTAAAAACGGGAGGCAGCGGCCGGGCGCGGCCGAACGCCGTCGCTACAGCTGCAGACGGGCGAAGATTCGGTCGAAGCGCGGGTCGTCCCGGCGGAATCTATCGGGGTTGGTGCCGCGCCTCAGGGCGAAATGGTACGTCAAGAGTTGTAAGGGCACCAGGCACGTGAGGGCGGTAAACGGCTCCGGGACAGCGGGAACGGTCCACCACCCCGCGGCCTTGGCACGGAGAGCGTCAGCAGAACCATCGCTGACGACAAGGGCCGGGGCTCCCAATTCTGGGAGAGCGGCGGCGAGCTCCATCATGCGCTGCTGGGCCGGGCCTGCCGGCGCAATGAAGACGAACAGGTCCTCGGGCTCCGCGGCGAGGAACGGCCCATGCAGGATCGCCTCGATCGGCATCCCCTCGGCCTGGAGGTACGACGTCTCCCGGATCTTGAGCGCGATCTCCTGAGCGGTCACACCGCTTGGGCCGCCGCCCAGAAGCCAGATGCGCCGCCGCTCGCTGTGCTGGCGCGCGAACTCGGCAGCCGACTGCTCCGTCCCTAAGGTCATGCGCAGCGCCGCAGGAAGATCCTCGGTCAGGAACGTGGGGGCAAATGGGCTCCTTCCCGTGCGGCGATGGCCCACACCCCCAGCAAGAGTGGTCAGCACCGCGATCGCACTCGTATAGCTGATGGTGTGCGCCGACGACTTCTCTTGCGGCACCGTAAGAAAGATGGCGTCGGCCGGCACAGGGGCCCGGGCGTCCCCCTCGCCGGAAATGAGCACGGTGTAGCACCGCGCTTCGCGGGCGCGCGCCAGCGCGGCGAGCGAGTACTGTTTCGTCCCGCGATGGCTCATGGTGATGACACAGTCGTGAGGAGTGAGGGGGGGTCCGTAGAGCGCGAAATCGAACGAGTGGACGGCCTCGACGGGAATGCCTCCGCCGTACGTCCGGAAGAGGTACGCGCCGATCTGGGCCGCGTGATGCGACGTGCCGATGCCGATGATAAAGATGCGGGCACAGGAGGCGATTCTCCCCGAGCTGACGGCCATCCCGGTAGCGCTGCGAGCGGCGACGCGGGCAAAAGCTTCGGGCTGTCCCTGGATCGCATCATACATGTAAAAGGGATGACTGGTGCGGTGCTCGATCGTGACGCTCACGCACATCCCCCCAAAGCGCTGCGCAATGTCCGGGTGTGTCCGAGTGTCCTCCCCTTCAGAACTGCCGGGACGGGTTCCTCCCTGTGCCCGCTAGAGGGCGCGGGGCGCGAGACGGCGCACGTACCGCGCCAGCCGATCATACCACGCGATCTGATCCCGGAGGTGGAAGTGAGCGTTCGCCGGGCTTGGGTTCGGGACAACGAACAAGCGCGTCTCGCCCACGCGCAGCGGTTGGGGGCCCAGGCTCCACGATACGAGCTGCCTGGTCAGTCCATACCGCGCGAAAGGCCGGTATCCCGTGAGGCCGTGGAAGCACGCCACCTTCGGCCCGCAGGTCCGCAGGCGGTCGACCAGCCTGGGCGCCCACTCCTGGAAATCACCCGGCCGCAACCCGGCGGCGTTCCGGCTCGGGACTTTCACCACATCCGTGAACCCGATGCCGAATCGTAGAAGGCGCGCATCGTCTTCAGGCCCGAGCACGCCCCGGCCCAATCTGGCGCGAATGCGCGCGCTCAGGATCGACCGGGAAAAGGCCGGCCAGAAACGGTTCGTGGGGCGGGCGAAGTAGTGGCCCCGCTGCACAGAGTAAAGGCCGGGGTTGATCCCGACGAAGACAAGAATCAGGCGTGGCGCCAGGTGGTCCGGCAGGGTGGGAAAGGAATACGTCTCCGTGTCAGGCGTCACTCAGATTTCCGCTTCCCGTTGACGGAGAGATGTTCCGGGACGCCGAGCCGGAAGACGTGACCGCTCACGAAACACACCGGCGACTCCCAACAGCACAAGCGCCGTCCCCAGGAGTGTCCAGACCGTGACGCTCTCGCGCAGAACGAGCCGGCCCAAGAACACGGCCACCACAGGGTTCACATAATTGCTCGTGGTGGCGATGCTCACGGGCAGCAACCGCAGCACCTGCACGTACGATGTGAAGGCGAGCAGGGACCCAAACACCACGAGATACGCCCAGGCCACCCAGCCCGACGGCGAAACATGCGGCAGGGATTCCCGGGTCGCGAGCGTCGCCACGGCGAACCCCAGCCCGGCAAACACCTGCTGGTAACCTGAGCTGACGATGGTGGCGACCTCGACCCGCCTTCGCTGTTGAAACACGGATCCCACGGCCCAGCACACCCCCGCGAGGAGAAGTGCGAGCGTGCTGGGGAAGTCCCCCGCCGCGGAAGCGCCCCGCTGCGGAAGGCTCAAGACCCCCACCCCGCACAATCCGGTGAGCAGCGCGAAGACGGTAGGCCAGGAAGGAGGGCGGCGGTCCAGGGCCGTCTCGAGAATGGCCGTCCAGATCGGCGCGAGTCCTGCGAGCAGGGCTGCATAGCCCGAGGCCGCCCGCTGCTCCGCCCACATCACCAGACCGTTGGCACCAACCCAGAGCAGGAGACCTGGGACGGCGAGCATGCCCGCTTCGGCCAAGGTGATACGAACCCGGTTCCGCCGCAGAGCCGCCCAGAGGAGCAGCAGGCCTCCGGCGACCAGGACCCGCAGCGCTCCCAGAACGAGCGGAGGGAATCCCCCGAGGATGGCCACCCGAATACCGAGGTACGTGCTGCCCCACACGAGATAGATCACGGACAGGTGAAAAAATCCTGCCCATGTTACGCGCGGGCCCATACCAACTCCCTCATCCCTAGGGAAATTCGATGTCGGCGAGACCGGAGGCTGAGGTTACTGGAGTGTTTCTATCGCCACTGCCTCGAGCACGTTGTGGAGGGGTGAGCCGGGCGCGAGCGCAAACGGCGCGTGGGCATAGAAATTGCCGGTGACACGCACTCGCTCGCCCGCGTCGAGCTTCGGGGTCCCCCAGACCACGGCGACTACCGATGCTCCCCCGCTCTCCAGGCGGAGCTCGGTGTAGCGAGTCCCGGAAGCGGCGTAGGATGTGCGAAGGGCCGCGGCGTCCCCGACCAGGGACACAACCTGCCGATCGTACTGTCCGGGGTTCTGAGCGAGATCCCGGACCGTCACCGGCGGGACCACCCCAAACACGACGGAGGCGGGAACCGGCTCCCTCCCGGAAGGCGCTCCCCCCGTGTTGGCCGGAGTGGACGGCGGATCGACGAAGAACACCGGAGGGCTAAAAATGACCGGGGTGAACACTGGGGGGAGCATGAAGGACGGGCACACGACGACTTGACGGATGGTGGTCGTCATGGGGGCAGCGGGCACCGTGGCGAAAGCCCATGCATCGAGCGGTGTCAGCGCGAACCCGCCCGTCGAGACCGGAACCGAGACGACCTGGCAGAAATCCTGAGCCTGCGCAGGGGGACCGCCGGCCAGGAGCGCGCCGCTCAGTGTGATCATCGTTAGCGCGTATCGCCATCTGCTCACATTGTTATCCTACAGCCCGGCGCTGCGCTGGTCAATTATTCCACGGATCTTGTTACACGACTGCAAAGAACCCAGTACCCGCGTTCCGGTGGAAGGAAGGCACTCGCGCATCGTCAAAAGCGTCCCCCGGTGACGGAGTCCTACTTCGACTGGACGTCCAAACTCTTCGACCGCTCTCGGGTCTTCGACAAACCTGAGGCGCTGCGGGGAATCCGCGTGCTCGAGCTCACGACGCTCGTCCTGGGTCCCACGACCGCGGACTTCCTCGGAGAATTTGGGGCCGAAGTCATCAAGGTCGAGCTGCCACCCGGCGGCGACACGATGCGATACGTCACGCCGGAGGCGACGTTCTGGAAGAACGCCTCTCTGGGATTCATGCCGGAAAACCACTCCAAGTACCACATCGGCATCGACCTCCACACCGAGGCGGGGAAAGACCTGTTCAGGCAGCTCACCGCGCGGTCCGACGTCCTGGTCGAGAACTTCCGAGCCGGAACGCTCGACCGCTGGGGGATCGGCTACCGGCGTCTCAGCCACATCAATCCCCGGCTCATCTACGTGGCGGACTCGGGGTTCGGCCAGTGGGGACCGTTCTCGTTGGGCCGGGCTTCCTACGACGCCGTCGCGCAAACCGTGAGCGGCATGATCGGCATCACGGGATTCCCGGGCCGTCCACCTATTCTGTGCGGGATCTTCATCGGCGACTGGTTTGGTGGACTCATGGCGGCCACCGCGGCGCTCGTGGCGCTCCACCACCGCGCGAAGACCGGCGAGGGTCAATTCATCGACCTCGCCCAGTCCGAAGGGCTCATCCGCTCCCTCGACTGGACGTGGATCCGTCACGGCCTCACGGGGCAGGAGCGGGAGCCGGTCGGAAACCAAGACGAGGCCCTGGTTCCCGCAGGGCTGTTCGCCTGCCGTGACGGGTTCGCCGGCATCGCCGCCCCACGCGACAATGAATTCCAGGGCCTGTGCGCCGCCATGGGCGAACCCGACCTGGCCGCGGACCCGCGCTTTGCCACGCTGCCGGCCCGCCAGCAGCCGGCCAACGCCCAGACGCTCTATGAGCGGATCGGCAACTGGGCCGCGTCGAAGACCCGCGCCGAAATCGAAGCCCTCGCGGAGGAGCATGGGTTTGCGGCGGCGCCGGTGGTCAACGCCGCGGACCGCTACAACGACGCGCACCTCCGAACCCGGGGCACGGTGTGGGAGTACGAGGATCCCCTGTACGGCCCGATGGTCGAGCACGGCCCGGCCCCCAAGCTCTCGGCAACGCCGGGGCGCATACGCTGGTCTGCCAAGCCGGTGGGATGGCATAACATGGAGATCATGGTGCGGCTTCTCGGTCTCTCCCCCGCGCGGATCCGCGACCTGGAGGCGCAGAAGGTGATCGGTCGGTGGGCTGCGCGGCCGGGCCCCTGTCCGCCTGAGGGCTGGAGCCCGGGATGAGCACGCCCGAGACGCCTTGGCCCGAGTACGCGAGAGCGCTGACTGATCCCGCGCGCGCCCCCGAGAAGCCCGAGGCGCTCGGCGATCTCCGCGTGCTGGACTGCTCTCAGGGCAACTTCGCCGCCCTATTCTGCTCGTCCATCCTCGCCGAGTTCGGGGGCGAGGTGATCCGGATGGAACCGCCCGGGGGCGACGTGGCGCGCCTGTTCTCGCCCCGCGGCTTCCTCCACCGCGGCACGGGTCTCGCCTATCTGGTCGAAGCGCGGAACAAGCGCCACATCACGCTGAACCTGGATACAGAGCGGGGCCGGGACCTCTTCGCCCGGCTGGCCCGCCACATGGACGTGATCATCGAAAGCGCGAGACCTGGACAGATGGACGCTCGAGGGATCGGCTACCGCCAGCTCTCGGAGGCGCTTCCTCGTCTCATTTACGCCGCCTTCTCGGCCCGCGGTCAATTCGGCCCCAGGGCGTCCACCCCGATTCCCGACTACGACGTCACCGCCCAGGCGCTCTCCGGAGTTCCGTACACCACAGGCGAGCCTGCGGACGAAGGACTGCCGGGGTCTTCGGTACCGACGAAGCAGGGGAACTGGGTCGCCTGGTACGTCGGGGGCGGCTGGGGAGCCTTTGCCGTGATGGCGGCAGTGGTGTGGCGCTGGGCGTCGGGGCGCGGGCAGTTTATCGACTGCGCGCCTGCGGAGGGAGAAATGCGTTTCACCGACTGCGACATTCCCTGGTACCATGCGTCCCGCCGGGTGCGCGAGCGGGTGGGCGCCCTCAACATATGCGTCTTCCCCTACACGCTCATCAGGTCAAAGGACTCCTACAGTTTCATCGCCGGGTTCTCCGATATCAACTGGGCCGGCCTGACCAACATCGTGGGGCGGCGGGATCTCGCCGAACGCTTTCCGACGACCAAACACCGGATCCAGCATGCCAAGGCGCTCCACGCGGAGCTGGAAGCGTGGGCGGCGGAGTTCACGTCTCAGGACATCCTCGACAAGGTGCAGGACTACCTGGTGAACAAGCGGGGACCGGGGACGGTGGCCACGGCCCGGCTCAACCGGCCAGCCGAAACGCTCGCGGAATCGCACTGGTGGGAGCGCGGCGTGTTTCAGAAAGTGGAGGATCCCGATTACGGCGAGTTGCTGCTCCAGGGCCCGCCCTGGAAGATGTCCCACACTCCGCCGCGGATCAAGTGGGCGTGCCGGCCCGTGGGGGCGGACAACGAAGACATCTACCTGAAGTATCTCGGCCTGGGCAGGGAGGATCTCCGGGCGCTTGCGGCCGAGGAGGTCGTGTAGAACCACCGCCCGTGAATCCGGCCGAGCGCGCGCAGATCGGGAAGACCCGGCTCGCTGTCACCCGGCTCGGGCTCGGCACGGCACCGCTCGGCGGGCTCTTCGAGGCGGTGGACGAGGCCCGGGCCTACGCGGTGGGGGAGCGCGCCTTCAACGCGGGAATCCGCTCCTTCGACACGGCTCCGCTCTATGGCTACGGGACGGCCGAACGGCGCGTGGGCCACATCCTCCGCCAACACCCCCGCCGGGACGTGGTGCTCGCCTCAAAGGTGGGGCGGCTGCTGCGCGCCGGAGCCCCGCCGGATGAGACGCAGTACTATCACGGAGAGCCGTTCTACAAGGACACACCACCGCTCAACCCGGTGTTCGACTTCAGTTACGACGGCGTCATGCGCTCGCTCGAGGAGAGCCTCGACCGCCTCGGCCTGGACCGGATCGACATGCTGCACATTCACGACCCCGACGCCCACTTCGAAGAAGCGCTCGCCGGCGCCTACCGCGCGCTCGACCGGCTGAGGAGCGAGGGGACGATCGGCGCCGTCGGGGCAGGAATGAATCAGGCGGAGATGCTGGTGCGTTTCGCTCATGACGCCAACTTCGACTGCTTCTTGCTGGCCGGCCGATACACGCTGCTCGATCAAGTGGGACTCGTCGAGCTCCTCCCGCTGTGCGCGACGAAGAATATCTCCGTCGTGATCGGCGGCGTCTACAACAGCGGGATCCTCGCCAATCCCCACCCCGGTGCGACGTACAATTATATCCCCGCGGACGCCGCGGTGCTCCGAAAGGCGCAGCGCCTCGAGGCCGTCTGCGCCCGCCACGAAGTGCCTCTCAAGGCCGCCGCCCTCCAGTTCCCCCTCGGCCATCCGGCCGTCGCGTCCGTCCTCATTGGCTGCCGGTCCGTGGCCGAGATCGACGAAAATCTCCGCATGTTCCGCCATGACATCCCCCGGGCCCTCTGGGACGAGCTTCGGACAGAGCACCTGATCCCCGAGGATGCGCCGGTCCCCGGAGAGCAACCGAAGCAGTGAACCGCGTCGACGCCCACCAGCATTTCTGGGATCCGGCGCGGGCCCACTACCCGTGGATGACCGAGGAGCTCGCGCCCATCCGCCGCCGGTTTGAGCCCGAGGACCTGCGCCCGCTTCTTGCCGAGCAGGGGATCAATCGGACTGTTTTGGTGCAGACGCGCTCGAGCCTCGGCGAAACGCGCGAGTACTGCGCCACCGCCGCCGCAACCGATTTCATCGCCGGGGTGGTGGGATGGGTGGACCTGACGGACCCCGACATCTCGCGAGCCCTGCGGGCCCTCAGAGACTCCGCCACAGGGAAGACGCTCGTAGGAATCCGGCACCAGGTGCACGACGAACCCGACCCCAACTGGCTGCTCCGCAGCGACGTTCGCCGTGGGCTGCGGTCTGTCGGAGAGGCCGGGCTGGCCTACGACCTGCTCGTGAGAACGCGGGAACTGCCCGCGGCTCTACGGGTCGTGCGCGAATTCCCCGAGATGCGGTTCGTCATCGACCACATTGCGAAGCCGCCCATCCGGGCGGGGAACATGGACGCGTGGGCCCAGGCGATGGCGCCGTTCAGCGACAGCGATAACGTCTTCTGCAAGCTCTCCGGCATGATCACCGAGGCGGACTGGGCGGCCTGGCGGCCGGACGACCTCGTCCCCTATGTGCGCCGGGTGGTCGGGTGGTTCGGTGAAGACCGCCTCATGTTCGGCTCGGATTGGCCGGTCTGTCTCGTGGCGGGAACGTATGCTCAGGTCGTCGACGCGTTGATGCGTGCGTTGGGCGACGTCTCGCCGCGAGCCAACGCAAAGATCATGGGCGAAAACGCGGTCCGCTTCTACCGGCTAGAGGAGACGAGGCGCTGACAAGGCGCCCGCGATCTTGCGCCCCCGATGAAAAGGCCCCTCCGCGGAGGGGCCCTCTCTCACGGCGAACTGGATACCGCCTACTGCCCGGGGGGACGATACATGACCTGCTTCTTTGCCGCCTGGTCTATCTCCTCGGGGGTGAGGAGAACGGTCGTCTTTGTGCGGGCCGCCCCGCTGGCGCCAACCGCCATCGAGACCGCGGCGACGCTCGCATTGTCCGGCGCATCGAAAATGACAAAGGCGTCATTTTCGCCGAAGGCATAATAAAATGCCTCCAGCCTTCCGTCCAGCCTCTCCAGCATTTCCTTCACGACGGCACGCCGCGCCGAACCACCAGACTTCATTACCCCCTTGATCCCCTCCACAGTATAGGACGCCTGGATGAGATACTTAGGCATATATCACCTCCCCTTTCATTTTTGGCCTCGGGGAATTGTGTAGGGCTACGTAAAGATTGACGAAGGGTATTGAGTATGCACGGGTCGTGTTCTTGCCGCCTGGCGGGAACTCCTCTCCGTTAGGACACGTGCTTCTGCGCCCACTCGCTGACGACGGGAATGGAGAACTCCCTCTCCGTGTAGGCCAGGACCCCGTAGTAGATCGACAGAAGGAGAAAGGCCGGCCACACGAGCGGGAAGAAGAGCGACACCCAGTGCAGGAACGGGAACAGAGCGATGACAAAAATTCCTCCGGGTATGATCACCCACCACAGGAG
>Ga0187846_10001675_pt1 | contig 12448 bp, 9 predicted proteins | sample TC_taG_FD_161473 | JGI IMG/M metagenome (GOLD analysis project Ga0187846, IMG submission 161473) | Biofilm microbial communities from the roof of an iron ore cave, State of Minas Gerais, Brazil - TC_06 Biofilm (v2) | ecosystem: Environmental > Terrestrial > Deep subsurface > Cave > Wall biofilm ...
CCTAACGGTTCTTGGGACGGCCATTCCGTCCGGCGCGCAGGTCGCGGTGCTGGCGTCGGCGTGCACCACCACCACCGGAACGTTTGTCCAATCCGTGGGCTCCTCGCGCGCCCCCGTCCTCGTGCCGATGAATCTGCCGGTGACCGAGTGCACGCTGCCCCACAACGTCCGGGTGATCGTACCGGCCTTTCAGGTCGTGGGGGGCGCGGCGCCTATCATCGTTCCCTCGGGGTTGCCGGTCGCGTCGTGCACGGTGACCTCAGTAGCCCCCACGGCGGCGAGCGCGACGCCCGTGCAGGTGCTGACGGCCTCGGGATCCACGGTGACCGTGCTCTCGCCCGCAACGGTGGGGACGCCCGTCATCACCTGTTTTTAGATCAGCCGGCCACCACGTCAGCTGCAGGATAACAAGCGGGCGCCAGAATCGGCGCCCGTTTTTATATGATCTTTAAACTCGCCTTCTACGATCCCCATTGAAGCGCGGAGCGGTTAGGCGGCCCTGACCAAAATGCGCCACAAGGGGGAGCAGATGCGCAGGAACATGCTCGTCGCTGTCTTGACTGCCGCGGTCCTGATGTTCCCGTCAGTTGCGGTCTTTGCGGAAGGCACGCAAGACGAAGAAACTTCCGGGGCTGTCTATGCCGCGACCAACGACAACACGGGCAACCAGGTGGTAATGTTCAATCGGGATGAAGACGGCACGCTGACGAGAGCGGGGTCCATATCGACAGGTGGGCTCGGTTCCGGAGGCGCGGGGGTTTTGGATCCCCTCGGTTCTCAGGGATCGATTGTCCTGAGCTCCGACGCGCGCTGGTTACTGGCGGTGAATGCGGGGAGCAACGACATTTCCGTGTTCCGGGTGCTGCCGAACGGGCTGCTGCTGGTGGACAAGGCCGGTTCCGGCGGGGTCTTCCCCGTCAGCGTGACCGTCTCGCATGACCGAGTCTACGTGCTGAACGCTCGGGAAGGTACCCACTCTCCGAACATTACGGGTTTCACCCTCAGCCGCAGCGGTGAGTTGACCCCGCTCGCCAATTCCACACGGCCGCTGGTCGGTGGGCCCCTGGCGGCATTCGCCCAGGTGCGGTTTGATCCGGAAGGCGAGACGCTGGTCGTTACAGATAAGGGAGATAATGCCCTTCTGGTCTACGCCGTGGGCGATGACGGACTGCCTGTGGCGAGCCCGGCCGTCTCGGCGTCGAACGGCTTTACGCCATTTGGGCTGATGTTCGACGAACGGGGGCATCTGCTGGTCGTCGAGGCGGGCACCAACGCGGTGTCATCCTACGATATTTTGCGCGATGACACGCTCCAGGTAATCAGCCCGTCGGTGGCCAACGGGCAGAAGGCGGCTTGCTGGATCACGGGGAACGAGCGGTGGAACGTCTTTACGGCCAACCCCGGCAACTCGACCATCTCCGCGTACAAGGAGGAAGCCGGAGACGGCACGGTCACGCTGGTCGCGGGAGTCGCCGGGCAGGGTCACTCCCCCCTCGATCTTGCGATCGCGGGCGGCCGATTCCTGTATGCCGTGGACCCGAACGCCGGCGGCGTCGATGCGTTCAGAATCGAAGAGGACGGCAGCCTGACCAGCCTGGGGACGGTCGCCGGAGGGCTCTCCGTGTTTTCGCAGGGGATCGCGGCGCGCTGAATCCGCGGAGCCGGCACCGGCACGGACGTCGCGCTGCCGGCTCCTCTCTTATCTGGCGGCGGTCGCCAGGCTGAAGATGGGCAGGTAGAGGGAGACCAGCATGGCCCCGATCACGATACCCATCCCCACGATGAGGGCAGGCTCCAGAATCGACGTCAGGCTGTTGATGGTCGTCTCCGCTTCGCGCTCGTAGAAATCCGCGACCTTGGCCAGCATGCTGTCCAGGGCTCCCGTCTCTTCTCCCACCGTCACCATCTGCACCACCATGCGAGAGAACATCCGGGTGGCGGCCAGCTGGACCGCGATGCTCTCGCCCTCTCGAATACTCGCGCGCACCGTGTCCACCGCGCGGGCGACGACGACGTTGCCCATTGCCGCGCTGGCCACTTCCAGCGCGCGCATGATGGGGATGCCGCAGCCGACCAGGGTCCCCAACGTGCGGGCGAGGCGGGCGACGACGATCTTTTTATGGAGCGGGCCGAGCACGGGTACCCGCAGCTTGATCCCGTCATACCAGGCGTGACCCGCCGGGGTGCGGACATATCGGCGGAACGCGAACCCGAGCCCCAGCACGAGGAGGATCCCCACCCACCACAGGGACTGGATCAGGGCGCTGACCCCGATCACGATCTGTGTGGGGGCCGGCAGCGCGCCGCTGCCTTCGAGGTCCTGGAAGAACGCCGTGAACTGCGGGATGATCACCATGGTCATGAACAGCAGGGAGCCCAACGCGGCGCATCCCAGCAGCACCGGGTACGTCGTCGCGGCCTTGACCTTTTGCCGCAGGGCCAGCTCTTTCTCCAAGAACCCGGCCAGCCGCAGCAGGACTTCGGCGAGAACGCCGCCTGCCTCGCCCGCCCTGACCATGTTGACGTAGAGGGTGCTGAACGTGGCCGGATGTTTGGCCAGGGCTTCGCTGAGCGTGGAGCCGCGCTCGACGTCGGCGCGCACCTCCCCCAGAATGCGCCGCAGCGACTTGTGCGAGGTCTGCTCCTCGAGGATGGTGAGCGTCCGCAGGAGGGGCAGCCCCGCATTGATCATCGTGGCGAACTGCTGGCTCAGCACGGCGAGGTCCTTGAGGCCGATGCGGATGGGCGCAAACAGCTCGTGAGAAGCCGAAGCGGCCTCCGTCTTGGTCCGGAGGTTCGTGATGTAGATCCCCATCTGCTGGACTTTCTGGACGGCCATGTGCTGGCTGTCGGCCTCGATCGCGCCGGTCAGCACATCTCCGTTCGTCTTGCGGGCGGTGTACTCGTAGACGGCCATGCCGGTTCCCGCGCCTGTCAATCCTCGAAGTAGACGGTATCCAGGACTTCTTCCGGGCTGGTCACGCCCATGGCGGCTTTCTCGAGACCGTCGTGGGCGAGGGTCTGCATGCCGGCCCGGAGGGCCTCCGCCTTGAGCGCGCTGGCCGACCCGCCGCGGGTGACCAGATTCTTGATATTCTCGTCCACGATCATGATCTCGAAAATCCCGCTCCGACCCCGGTACCCGATCGAGTTGCAGAACGCGCACCCGACGGGCCGCCAGAAGGTCGGCTGGCCATCGCCGGCGTTGCCGGGGGCCCCGAGGCGCGCCAGGAGTTCGGGCGGAGGCTGATAGGGTTGCTTGCACCGGTCGCACAGGACCCGCACCAGCCGTTGGGCGATGACCCCGATGACGGACGAAGCCACCAGGAACGGCTCGATGCGCATGTCGATCAAGCGTGTCAGCGCTCCCGCGGCATCGTTCGTGTGGAGGGTGCTCAGGACCAGATGGCCGGTCAGCGCGGCATGAATCGCAATCCGGGCCGTCTCTTCGTCCCGAATTTCGCCCACCATGATCACGTCGGGGTCCTGGCGCAGGAAGTGGCGCAGGCCGCGGGCAAACGTGAGCCCCGCCTTCGGATTCACCTGGACCTGGGTGATGCCGGCGATTTGGTACTCGATGGGGTCCTCGATGGAGATGATGTTGGTCTCCGTCGAGTTGAGCTGATTCAGGATGGCGTAGAGCGTCGTCGTCTTCCCGCTGCCCGTGGGCCCGGTGAGGAGAATGATGCCGTGCGGCCTCTCGATCAGCGACTGGAAGCGCCGGTGGTTCTCGGGCGCCAGGCCGATCGTGTCGAGGCCCAGCACGCCCTCGCTCTTGTCGAGAATACGCAGGACCATCTTCTCCCCGTCAATCGACGGGATCGTGCTGACGCGGATGTCGATGTCGCGGTTGTCGGCCTTCAGCTGGATGCGGCCGTCTTGCGGCAATCGGCGTTCGGCGATGTCGATATCGGCCATGATCTTCAGGCGCGAGATCGCGGCCGCATGGACGTGCGGCGGGAGGGTCATGGCGTTGTACAGCACCCCGTCGATCCGGTAGCGGACCCGCACCTGATGCTTCTGCGGTTCGATATGGATGTCGCTGGCGTGCTGGCGGACGGCCTGGAGGATGGTGAGGTTCACGAGACGGACGACCGGCGCTTCGTCGACCAGGCTGCGGAGGTGGTCGACGTCCATTTCTTCGCTGACCCGCGATGCGATCTCGCTGGTCAGCGACGCGACGCTCTCATCCGGGGCCGGGTACGCGTTGAGCGCCCTGAGGAAATGATCGTAGGTGATGACCGCGACGTCCACATCGTATCCGGTGTGCCGGTGGACATCGTCGACGGCCAGGATATCGAGAGGATCGACCATGCCCAGCCTGAGCGTCCCGTCCGTGAGCTCCAATGGGACGACCTGGAAGCGGCGGGCCAGGGGCTCCGGCAGCGCGAGGAGCGCGGACTCCTGGGGGACGAAATCGTCGAGGTCGACGTACGAGAGACCGTGCTGCTGCGCCAGGGCGCGGCCGATGTCCTTCTGCGACGCGAGGCCCAAGCGGAGGAGCACCTCTCCCAGGCGCTCCCTGCTCCGGGCCTGCTCCTCCACGGCTCGAGCCAGCGCGGCCTGATCGATCACGCCCGCCTGAACCAGCACCTCACCGAGAGGTGCCCAGTGACGCACGGCGGTCATCTTTTACACTCGCCCCCATCTACGGGTGCATGCCTGTGAACGTTCCATACGATGCGATCGTATCATAAAATTCTACCCTAACCCTTCCCATCTTCACCCCACGGGCACGGTGAGAGGCTCTTTCCCGTCAAGTCATCTAAGGGTCTAACCTGAGAGCGTATCATCTTGTCATTTAAGTTCTTACCAGCGGCCGCCGCTCAGAGGTGCGGCTGGCTGGGGCCCACTGGAAGAACACGTTGTTGTTCCAGCGATGGTGTGCCCTGCGCGGCGCAGATGCCGCCTGGCGGTCGGCATTCGGTCGGGGGCTAAGGCGGAGGTTAGCCAGGCGGTGGATGGCGGCAAGCTTCTGGTCGATCGTCTTGGCGAGGCCGAAGGGATCTAAGCGCTGCCGGAGTTGCTGCAAGGCCGCGACCGCAGCCGGGTTGGCGTGCGGTGACGCCGCCAGGCGGTCAAGAGGCGTTTGTGGGGCATCGTAGCGCCGAGTGAGGCGGGCGCCGCGGCGGACCTTGCCGACGAGTTTCACGGATGGCTGGAACAGGTTCATCATGAGGCGCAACTCGTGACGGTACAGATCGTTGATGGCAGCCAGGGCCTCAGGTGAATCGTAGCGGTCCCAGCCCAAGAGCTTGCGGACGTGTGTCCAGTTCCGTTGTTCGATATGGGCGTTGTCGTCTTTTTTGTACGGGCGCCCGCGGGTGAACTGGATCTCGCGGGCCTCGCAGTACTTGTAGAGGTGGTTATTGAGAAACTCCGAGCCATTGTCCGAATCGACACCGCGCAACGCGAAGGGAAGGGCTTGACGCAAGGTCTCCAAGGCTGGAGCGACGACAGTCTGGCTCTTGCCTAAGACGGCGTGGCTCTCGCACCAGCCGGTGTGGATATCGGTGAGGTTCAGGGTCTGCAAGAAGTCGCCGTCCGCCGAGTTGCCGGAGTGGGACACCAGATCCATTTCGCTAAAGCCCGGCGTCGTCACGTCCCAGTGGTCCGTCTTAATTGGGATGTGATGCTTCAGCAGGGTCCCGGGCTTCGTACGGCCGTAGAGGCGGCGCTTGAGCCGCCGCTTCCGGCCTTTCAGCCGGCGATCGATCGTGCTGGGGCTGATGGTGCGAAGTTGCTGCTCCATCTGGGACGAGATAGCCAGGTGCCGCTTAGCCCAGGGCAGCCACAAGGGCAGGAGCGCCTTGAGGCGCGCCGACCACGGATACCCCGCGGCCTCCCAGATCGCTACGAGCGTCGTGATGGTCGAGGGTCGATAGGTGGGAGACCGGTGGCGGCGTTTCGGCTGAGGCGGGGGCGGCGGGGCGGTCAGGAGCGTGATCGCGTACTTGCGATGGTAGTGCGTGGTGGCGCAGAACTCGTCTAAGATGCGTGCTTTGGCGGCACGGGGGGCCTGATTGTAGCGCTGGCGCACAGCGTTAGCGTATTCGCGGCGAGAGGTGCGTGTCACCGGGGCCTCCGGGGTCAGGGTGTGGGTGCGGCGTCGGTAAGATTTTCGGTGAGTTGACGATAGGCGCCCCGGTAAGATCTTAGGTGACTTGATTCGTCCCGTTTCGTCCTTCCACGCGCGCATATAAAGTGGAGGGGCGTGCAATTTCCGCTCCCTGCGCGATTTCGATCTCCTCTCCTGACGCGATCAGGCCATGCCGAAGGAGGTGCACGGCGAGGGGGCCCGCGGCCGACCCTGTCGCGGGATCCTCCGGGACGCTGGCGCCCGGTCCGAACATCCGCGTCTTCCACCGCCGGCCCCGCCCCGCGAAACAGTTCGCCCCGCCGGCGGAAAGCAGCCGCGCGAGGGCGGTGAAATCAGGCGCGAGACGGGCGACCGCGTCCTCCGTCTCGAGCGCGACGAAGACGTGCCGCACGCCATTGTCGTAGACCTCAACCGGGAGCGCGGATCGCTCCACCCCCAGAGCGCGTAGCAGCGGAGCCTTGTCCCCGAACGCGGCCACGGATGGGACAGGCTGACTCATCCAGCCGAACGTCACCCTGCCCCTGTCGCGCCGGAGGCGGACCGGCACGATTCCGCGGCCCGTCTCCAGGCGGATCTCATCGACCTCGAGCGGAGTACCGAGGACGAATGCACTGCCCAGCACCGGATGACCGGCAAACGGGAGCTCGACCGCCGGCGTGAAGATACGGATGCGCGCATGGCCGCCGCTACGAGGCGGGTAGGCGAAGACGGTTTCGGAGAATTTGATCTCCCGGGCCAGCGGCACTAAGCGCGCCTCGGGGATGTCGCGTGCGTCGGGAAACACGGCAAGCTGGTTGCCCTCCAGCGGCCGATCCGTGAAGACGTCGCACACGACATAGCCGTACGCATTCATGGCGATAGGAGCCCTCCCCATGAGGTATACCTGACCGCCGCGCGCGTGTCCTCCTCTGGCCTCGCTGTGTGCATGATAAAAGCCAAGGGTGCGCGCGTGAACCGCTTTGTCCTCCGTCTGCTGCCGGGCGGTCTGCTCCTTGGAGCGGTCTGGGTCCTCGTCTACGTCGATCTCCTCGACTGGGCCCGCCCGATCGTTCCCGCGACCGCGTTTGTGGTGATGATCGGCGGGATCCTCCTCGGCCTCAGGTTTGGCTACGTCCGCGTGGTGCTCTCACTCGTCATCCTGACGTTTGCGGATCTGGCCCTGCGCCTGGCTCCGCCCGGCGGCGCTTTCACGCCTGGTCGGACCATCGGTGCCGTGGTCGCGCTGCTCGCGCCGCTGAATCTCGCCGCGCTGGCGTGGACACCGGACCGGGGCGCGCGGCGGCTGTGGATCATCATCATCGCCGCCCAAGTGCTCGGCGGCGCGATTCTGCTGCGTCCCGGGGCCGCGGAGGCGGCGCGCGCGCTCTGGCGCACCCTGGAACACGTCCAGTACCAGTGGCCGGGTACCGGCCGCCTCGGACCGATCATCTTCGGGATCGCCCTCGTGCTCGCGTTGGTTCGCTTCGCGCTCCGCCCTCGCGCGACCGAAGCCGGCATCGTCTGGGCGCTCGTGGCCGTGTCGTTGGCGTTCGGATTCGCCGGCGGGCGCCTCATCGCGCGGCTCTACCTTGCCACCGGCGGTGTGGTCCTGATCATCGCGCTCGTCGAGACATCGTACGTCCTGGCCTACGGCGATGAACTGACCGGGCTGCCCGCCCGGCGGGCCCTCAACAACCTGCTGAGCGAGCTCACGCCGCCCTACGCGGTGGCGATGATCGACATCGACCATTTCAAACAGTTCAACGATACGTACGGGCACCAAACGGGTGACCAATTGCTTCGGAAACTGGCCGGAGTGCTTGCGGCGTCGGTCCACGGCGGCCGGCTGTTCCGCTACGGCGGCGAGGAGTTCACCGCCGTGTTCCCCGGGCTGTCGACGGACCAGGCCCGCCCCGTCCTCGAAAATCTTCGGGCGGCGGTCGCAGCCATGCCCTTCATCATGCGCGGCTCCGATCGCCGGAGGAAGGACTGGCGATTCCGGGGCGGCAGCGGGGGTAGCGGGGACAGCGCGCAGGCCCGGGTCACCGTCAGTATCGGCGCGGCCGACTCCGCGTCCGCCGGACCGATGTCCGCCGAGGTTGTGAGAGCCGCCGACGAAGCGCTCTATCGCGCCAAGCACGCGGGCCGAAACCGGGTGGCGACCTAAGCACGGCAGCCGGGCGCCGGAGTCCGTGTGGGGGGAGGCCTCCGACACCGCGCCGAATCGTGGGCAAGCGATGGGACGGTCGTGGGATCTCGGCCTTGCGGGCAGGGCCGCCATTGTCACCGGCGCCGGCAGCGGAATTGGCCGCGCGATCGCGCAGTCGCTGGCGGCGCAGGGAGCGGCGGTGTGCATCGGCGACATCAACCTCGAGGCCGCGCGGGCCGTCGCATCTGAGATCGAGCGCGCGAACGGCCGGGCGCTTGCGGTGCGCGCGGACGTGAGCCAGCGCGGCCAGGTGCAGGCGTTCGTGGCCGAGACCGCCCGGGCGTTCGGCCGTTTGGACATCCTGGTGAACAACGCCGGGCTGCAGTTCATCGCGCCCATCGAGGAGTATCCGGAAGAGCGCTGGGATCAACTGATCGGCATCATGCTCACCGGAACGTTTCTCTGCACCAAGTACGCTCTGCCGCACATGATCGCCCGCCGCTGGGGACGGGTCGTCAACATCTCGTCGATCCACGGCCTGGTGGCGTCGCCATTCAAGAGCGCGTACGTCTCCGCCAAGCACGGGATCATCGGGTTCACCCGCACCCTGGCCCTCGAGGTGGCCGAGCGCGGCATTACCGCGAACGCCATTTGTCCCGGCTATGTCCGCACTCCGCTGGTCGAGAACCAGATTGCCGATCAGGCGAAGGTGCACGGGATCCCGCCGCAGGAGGTCGTCGAGCGCATCATGCTGGCCCCGGCGGCGATCAAGCGGCTGCTGGAGCCGGACGAAATCGCCGCGGCGGTGCTCTACCTGTGCAGTGAGAACGCGCGGGGGATCACCGGGTCTGTGCTCGCGGTTGATGCCGGGTGGACGGCTCGGTAGAGGCGGCAGACCGGTAGGGCGACAGGAGAGCGCTCGCGGGCACGGAAGTAGGGGGCATGCCGCTGGGCCCTGAAGATCCCCCAGCATTACCATCATCCGCCGCGATCCCCGCGCGGCCGGCGCGCGATGGGCGGACACTGCTGCGGTTGCACAACCTCACGCACGACATGCCTCCCGCAGGCGGGGCGTGTTTCCCCGGCGTCGACCTGTGGCGCTGGCAGTATTTCGAGGGCGCTGTCTGCCCGCACGGGGTGGTGGTTCCCGTCGACGATCCCACCGCCTGGCAACTGTATCCCGACGCGCGCCGCGTCTACGACAAGCTCTTTGTATGCGAGAGCCAGGGCATCCCACACGGCCCGCACGGTGTCATGCCGGATCGGTTCCCCGTGTTCAGCAAGCCGATCATGAACCTGCATGGGATGGGAGCGGGCGGGCGCATCATCCGTTCCGCGGCCGAATACGAGGCCCATTTCACCCCGGGGCACATGTGGATGCCGCTGCTCACCGGTCCGCACGTCAGCACCGACGTGGCGCTCGCGGACGGCGCGCCCCGGTGGTGGCGCCACACGGAGGGCAAGAGGCTCGGCGAGGGCATGTTCGATTACTGGACGGTCCTCGGCGGCCGGCTGCCCCGGCTGGAGGCGCACCTGAGGGCGTGGATCCGCCGGTACTTACGCCGCTTCACCGGCATCGTCAACTTCGAAGCGATCGGTATGGTGATCTCCGAGGTGCACCTGCGAATGTCGGAGCAGTGGCTCGATCTCAACGGGCCGGGGTGGCTTGACGCGGTGGTGGCGCTCTACGCACGCGGCCGGTGGCAGTTCCGCGACCGGCGGAGACGCGGCTACAGCGTCATCCTGTTCGGTCCCCACGGCCTGTGGTATTCGATCGACCCGGATGCGGTGAGCGCCCTGCGCGTCCGCCCCGGCGTGTCCAGCATTCAAATTACCTTTGATGCCCGCAAGCCGCTGGAGCAGCACGCCATGCCGCCGGGCGGCTTCCGCTTGGCGATCGTCAACTGCTGGGATCTTGGCGTCGGCCGCAGCGTGCGCCGGCGTCTCGGCGGTTTGTTCACGGCGACGAACCTGAACGGCGAGGCGGGGACCGCTCCCTCGCCGGGAGGGCATCCGCGGGGCGCCGGAGAAAGGCTGCTCGCTCCGCGACTCGGGCGCGATTCGCCACGGCGCGCGGAAGTCCCCGGCGGGAGGCCAGAGCATGGCCAGAGTGCTCGACGTGAAGCGCCGTTCCGCGGTGGTGACGGAAGGCCCTGAGCGCGCTCCCCACCGCGCGATGCTCCGGGCCACCGGGTTGAAGGACGAGGACCTCCGCAGGCCGCTCATTGGGGTCGCGTCGTCGTGGAACGAAGTCACGCCGTGCAACCTGCATTTGAATGTTCTCGCTCGTCAGGTGAAGGATGGGATCCGCGCCGCGGGCGGGACACCGATCGAGTTCACGACCATCGCCGTCAGCGACGCGATCGCGATGGGGCACGAGGGCATGAAAGCATCCCTGGTGAGCCGCGAGATCATCGCCGACTCGGTGGAGCTGATGGTCCTGGCCGAAGCGTTCGACGGATTCGTGGCCATCGCCGGATGCGACAAGAGTCTCCCCGGGATGATGCTCGCAATCGCGCGCTTGAACGTGCCGGCCGTGTTCCTGTACGGGGGCACGATCATGCCCGGCCGGTTCGACGGCCATGACGTCACGATCCAGGACGTCTACGAGGCCGTCGGGGCCCACGCCGACGGACGGATGACCGCGGATGACCTCTACCGCCTTGAGTGCGTTGCCTGTCCGGGCGCCGGATCGTGCGGCGGACTGTACACGGCCAACACGATGGCGTCGTGCGTAGAGGCGCTCGGCATGTCGCTCCCGGGGGGTGCCGCGGTGCCCGCCCTCGATCCACGCCGGGCCGACGTGTGCCGCCGGACGGGAGAGGCCGCGATGCGGCTGCTCCGGGACGGCGTGCGTCCCCGGGACATCCTGACCAGGGCCGCGTTCGAGAACGCCATTTCCACCCTGGTCGCCATGGGGGGATCCACGAACGGCGTCCTGCACCTGCTGGCGATCGCCCGCGAGGCGGGCGTGGCTCTCACCCTGGGTGACTTCGACAGCGTCAGCCGCCACACACCGCACATCGCGGATATGCGGCCCGGCGGCCGGTACGTGATGGCGGACCTCGACCGTGTCGGCGGTGTGGGCGTGGTGCTGCGCGAGTTGCTGGACGGCGGACACCTCCATGGCGAGGCGTTGACCGTGACCGGGAAGGCGATGGCCGAAAACCTGCGCGGCGTGCGGCGCCCCGAGGACCAGGACGTCGTCCGGCCTGTCAACCGTCCCATCGCGCCGACCGGCACGCTGGCCGTTCTCTCCGGGACCCTGGCGCCGGAGGGAGCGGTGATCAAAACCGCAGGCGTCAGGCGGCAGACGTTTCGGGGCCGGGCGCGCGTGTTTGATCGGGAGGAAGATGCGTTCGAAGCCGTCGTCCACAAGCGGTTGTCGCGGGGGGATGTGGTCGTCATCCGCTACGAAGGGCCGAAGGGCGGGCCCGGCATGCGGGAAATGCTGGCCGTGACGGGTGCCATCTACGGCGAGGGACTGGGGGAGGACGTGGCGCTCGTCACCGACGGCCGGTTTTCCGGCGCCTCGCACGGTTTTGTGATCGGCCACGTCGCTCCCGAAGCGGCCAACGGCGGCCCTATTGCCGCGGTCCGGGAAGGGGATGCGATCAGCATCGACATTCCGGCCCGGCGCCTCGATCTCGACGTGCCCGCAGAAGAGGTAAAGGCCCGCCTGCGCTTGTGGACGCCGCCTGAGCCGCGGTACCGGACCGGCGCGCTCGCGAAGTATGCGCGCCTGGTGTCTTCTTCCGCGATCGGCGCCGTGTGCCTGTGAGGATGCGAACCCTGACCGTCGGGCTCGGCGTTCTCACCGCCCTGCTGGCCAGCGCTCTGGCGACTCCGCCTGGTCAGCTGCTGTTCGGCCCGAGGACGGCGTTTCCCGGACCAACGCTGGCAGTCATCCGCGATGGGCCTCCGGCGCCCGCACATGAGACTGCTGATCCCATCCGGCCTCTCCCCGCCGTCCGAATGCCCCCAGGGATGGGATGGTCAGCCCCCGCGCCGTCTCGTTCCTCCTCGGGCAGCGAACAATCCCAGCAGGGACTGGAACAGATCGCGAGGATTGCCTACATTCTGCTCAATCTCTCGGGCCCTCCCTCGCCTCCGGCGTACTCATCCGAGACCTCCCATGAGGAGGAACCGTAAAGTCAGCTCAGCCGGTATCCCCCAAAAGACCGACCGCCCGGAATGAGCCGGGCGGTCGGTGTTGTGTC
>Ga0187846_10001676_pt1 | contig 12448 bp, 11 predicted proteins | sample TC_taG_FD_161473 | JGI IMG/M metagenome (GOLD analysis project Ga0187846, IMG submission 161473) | Biofilm microbial communities from the roof of an iron ore cave, State of Minas Gerais, Brazil - TC_06 Biofilm (v2) | ecosystem: Environmental > Terrestrial > Deep subsurface > Cave > Wall biofilm...
CCAGCGCGGAATCCAGCCGCGCCCGCTCCTCGTCCGCCAGGGTGGGGAAGAGGGCTCGGAAGAGCACCCCGACCCGAGCGGCTTTCTCCCCGCGGTCGGGTCCCGTGGTCGAAGGGTCGAGGGGGTTCCATCGACCGCGGCCGTCCGGCCCGAGCGAGACGGCGCTCCCTCCGAGCATCTCAGCAAGCCCTCCGAGCTCGCCGAGCGGGTCGATGTAGATGACGTCGAGCTCGGGATGCATCCACAGGCTCCGCAGCGTCCAGAGCGCCGCTGCGAACGATTTGCCGGACCCCGGAGTGCCGAAGACGCCCCAGGAGTAGCTCGGGTGGCGGAATCGGTCGAGAAAGAGCGGGCTCGCATCCTCGAGGTGCAACCCGACCAGGATCCCGTCCGGCTCGGTGATCGATTCGTCAATGAACGGGAAGAAGGAGGCCACCCCGTCGGTGTGCAGCGTGTGCCAGTATCCGCTCGGCCGTCGTTCCCGACCCGAGAACTCTGGCGGCGTCGCGACCAGCCCCGCCTCGTAGACGGGCACGCGGGTTCGAAACCCGAGGGAGGCGAGTCGGGCGGCGAGGTCGTCCCGGTGACGTTCGGAGCGGAGCGGGGTCCCGCTGAGGCCGTGGACGCTGACACCGACCCTCCAGAGCTCCTGCTCGTGGGACGCCACCTGCCGCCCGAGGACCTCGGCCCCGTCACGCTCCACCTCCGCCTCGGCTTGGGCCGTTCCGGCCGAGCCGCGGACGAGCTCGACCTCCCTCGCGGCACGCGCCGTGTGGAGGAGCGTGATCGCTTCTCGGTCGGGGATCTTGACGATCTGCAAACGCATCTCGGAGGGCACGGAACACGGCAGCGTGCGCCCGACGAAACCGAACGGAACCTCCGCGGGAAACCCCGGGATCAAGAGCGGAGCGTCGAACCGCGGTGCCCGAAACACTGCGTCACGGCGTTCACGCCACCCGGTCGTGGAAGCCTTTCGGACCACTATGCCCACCCGCTTTCGGAGACCGGGCGTTCGGCTCTCTCCATAAGCCAGACGCCGACGAGTGCCGTCCCGAGGAGCGCGGCGTGGACGCCCGGCATCGGAATCGGCGCCGCGAGAAACGCGCCCCAACCAGCGACCACCAGGCCCACGCCGCCCCGAAGCCGACGGGACGGAATCACCGCCCGTCCCCGCGCCTGCCGGCGGCCCCGGAGGCGCCGTAGGGAGAAGATGAGGGTGGCGAGCGCTCCCAGGGCGACCGTGAGGCTCACGAAGTACGGTAGGGGGATCGCCAGTCCTCCAGAAACCCCGCCGAGGAGCGCCGCGGCCGTGAGAGGATCCACGTCCACCTGGAGCGGGCGAGCGGGAGTCTTCATTCGCCGACTCCCCCGACCCGCCATCCGAGCCTTCGCAGCGAAACTTCGAGTTCGGGACCGGCGAGGCGGCTCGGCTGCGTGCCGATTCCCTCGAGCCCGGCGAGGAGGGCTCGAGTGGCGCTCTCGAGACGATCGACCCCTTCGGGGCCTGGCCCTTCATCCGCGAGAACGACGAACACGACCCGACGATGCCGGCGCCGACAGAGGAGTCGGACCATCTCGTCGTAACCGACTCGAGCTGCAGCCTCCTCGGTCGAGCGAGGGGGCGAAGGCGGCGGCCGGAACAGCCTCCCCTCGATCGGTTCGAGACCCGCGCACACGTAGGCCCCGACGCGGAGCGACCTCAGGAGGGTGCGGTACGCCTCGAAGGTTCGTCGCAGGTCTTTCGCTGGCAGGAAGGAGATCGGGATCCCGCCGGCCCGGACCACCGTCGCGCGCCGGCCGGTGCCGAGGTAAGCCACCCCACCTTTCCCCACCGCGCGGGGATTCGGTGGGGTGCCCATCCCGGTCCGGGCCCTCAGTTGGTAGCGAAGCAGATCCCCGAGCCGGTCGTCGAGCCCCTTGCCCTCCGACCGAACGACGGTCAGGGCAAGACCGCCACCGAGGAATGGCAGCCAGAGCTCCGGGAAGGTGAAACCCGCAACCACCGCCCCAACCGTCGCGATCGCGATGAACTTCAGCGCCTCCCGCGCGGAGGCGAACGGGCCGAGCCCCGGTTTCCGTTCCACCGACGGGGGCAGTGAGATCCACGTAGCCTCGACCCCCGCATCGGTCATTTGGGTGGTCCGGGTCCTCGCTGGATCGGTGGAAAGCGGTCGCCGCCCTTCACCTGAGAAGCGAGCGACGGCAGCTGCCGCGCGAGGTGCATCGCCCCGTGCCCGACGGCTTCCGCGGCCAGGAGGGGAAAGGTGATCGGCACGGGCGCGGCGCTCGCGCTCCGCACCGCCCCACCCAGCCAACCGAGCGACCCTCGCGAAACGGCCTGGGCCGCCGGGGTCGCGAGGCGACCACCGACCTGGGAGGCCCCTTGGAGACCTTGGCGCACACCGCCCGTCATGACGGCGCCGGCTCCCGGAAAGCCGAGCGCGGGCAGTCGGGACGCAGTCATCCCGATCAGGACGGGGGCGCTCAGCGCGACCGTGAGGTAGCCGAGCAGAAGGATGATGCTCCCGGCACCGACGGCCAGCTCGAGCGGTATTACCATCACACAAGGGAGGAAGGCGAGCTCCCCGAGGAGCCACCACACGCGCTTCGTTAGCGGGGCGAGCGTGGGGATGGGCCAGAGCAGGGTCAGTATCGGAAGGAGTACCAGAATGACCCCGAGCAACGCGTTCCGTATCGCGACCGCGATCGTCAGACCGAAGATGACCGTGAACAGGGCGACCGAGACGACGAACGCCACGGCCCCGTTGTCCCACGTGAAACCGATCTCGGCAACCCCCGCGAGATTCACCCAGTGCTGCCAGGCGCCTCCGTCAAAATTCCCGACGACCGAATACGTCGCGGAGGCGAGGTCCAACAGCGCCTGCGCGATGGGGAGGGTGAAGTTGGCCAGCGCGACCGCGAGAACGAGTCGGGGGACCATCCCCTCGGCCCGAGCGGCCAGGCTCCCGAACACCGACCGGCCGAGGTACAAGACCCCGACCAGCACGGCGACCAGGACGACCGCGGGGTCGACGATCCCCGTGACCACGTACCCCGAGAACGACGTGGCCGTCGACAGGAACGTAGGTCCCGAGGCGAGCTGAGTGAAGGACGGATAGAGGGCTCCCCGACCGAGTTCGGGAACGAGGAGGTTGTCGTACGTCGGGCCGATCACGGCCGAGAGTAGCGCGGTGACCTCGGCGAACAGCCCGAAGAGGATCGCCTGGATGATGGGATCCAGATCCATCGGGCCCACCCGCTAGCCGCCCGTGAGCACCCAGTTCGCTAGCCCCCAGATGAGTCCGCTGAGCGCGGCCACGAAGATCAGCGTCCCGATCAGCGCGTCGCGCGCCCGGTCTTTCGCCTGGATTTTCTTCGTGATGTCGTTGGAGAACCAGCTCACGGCCACGCGGACCCACACCAGGGCCAGGGCGCCACTTCCGGCGACGGCCACGAGGTCGACGAGCCGCTGGATCGCCGCCGAGAAGTTGGCGACCGGGCTCGACGCGGCACCCCACGAAGACGAGGGAGTCGAGGGCATCGTGAGCGCCGAGCCGACCGGCGTCACCCACGGGTTGACGGAAGGGATGACCATCAGCGGAACGAACAACACGAGCGCTACGACGGTCCCACCGACGCTCCTCATGGATCGGCCCGAGCGGGCGAGGCGGTGTTGGGAACCCCGGCCGTCTCGGAGACCCAATGGAGGAACGCCTGGCCATCCTCCTCCTCCTCGACCCGGATCCGCCCGTCCTTGGTCCCGCGGTCGATGGCCGCGGCCACCGCCTCGGTCGAGACGCCCTCTTCCTGAGCCATCATTTCCAGCGTCTCGCGCTCGAGCCCGGGAGACGACTCGAGGAGACGATGCACCACGCCCAGCGCGCCGGGGTCGTGGGCGGGCGTCTGAGAACTCCTCTTCCGGCGCCCGGATCGTCGGAACCAGAGCACGGAAGCGACCCCTGAAGCAACCAGGGCGACGAGAACGATTCCCCCGAGGGAGAGGCCGGTCAATGCCCCCGAATTCGATGCGGGGGCGCTCGACGCGCCCGTCGAGTTGCCTGGCCACGCGACGGGGGGTCCCGCGACGAACACGAAGCTCGCCCGAGACGAGACGAGAAGCGAATCCGTAACGGTGATCGCGACGATCCGGTCCAGAACCTCCGCCGACGGGATGATCCAGGCGACGTTGCCCTCCGTCGTGACACGATCCTGCGCGAGGGTCGTACCCGAAACACTCCAAATGACTGTGTACGGGGCCGCGCCGCCCCGCACCATCCCAAGGATCGTAGCGGACCCGTTCTCCGCGAGCGGAGGCGAGCCGAGCAGCGCGACCTCGAGCGCCGGGAGCACCGTGAGGCTCGCGTTGCCCTCGCTAGTGGAGCCCGAAGCGTCCGATGCGCGGAGTAGGAGGGAGACGTTACTCGGGGTTTCGAAGGTTCCGGACCAGGCGGTCGGATCCCCCGCGTTCCGCACTCCGGAATACGGCGTGGCATTCCACGCCGAAGCCGAGGTGGAGAGCGACCATGTCACCGGAGGAGCTCCTCCCTCGACGTTCAGCTGCGCCGTGAGCGGGAGACCGACTTCCGCAAGCGGGCTTGAGAGGGATACCGAACACGCGAGGGGTGGGTAGGCGTCCCCGACGCCCGCCGTGGCATTGTCCGACGCCCCCCAGAAATCCTCGACCTGCGCCGTTACGACGATCGTTCCGGTCGCGTTCGGAACGACCCAGACCCGGAAGGCGCCGCCCGAGTCCTTGGTGCTGTCATTGCCAAGCGCCCCTGAGCCAATCCCCCACTTCAGTGAAAAGGGATCGACACCTCCGGCCACATGAAGGTCGACCGGAAACGGCGCTCCGACGTCGCCCGTGCCGCCGGGGGCGGAGAGCGTTACCGATGGATCTCCGACGACGGGGACCGAGCTCGACGCGCTGAGGCCAGTCCCATTCGAGAGGAATGCCGTGACGGTGACCGAGACGTTGGTGATCACCTCGGCCACGAGGACAAACACCGCGCCGGTGCCGGTCTGGCCCAGCGTGTCGGTCCAGAGAAATCCGATCGTGGGAGAGATCGAACCGACGACAGTGGCGTTCATCGGATAGGGAACGCCGAGGTCCGCAGCGGCAGCCCGCACCAGTATCAGGACCCTCGCCGGAGAGAATCTCGCGGGCGGGTGCCAAGCGGTGGGCGCGGCTCCTGCGACGTTCGACGCGTTCGAAGGCGACACGCCCGCCAACTTCGGCAGGAGGAGAGCGCGGGTCGGAAGGGGTGAATGGTCAGGACCGAACGCTTCCGTCGCGACTCCGCCCAGCAAAGCCAGAACGGCAACGACGATGGCAACTCCGAGAGCGAACTCCTCCGTTCCTCGTAGGGACCTCCCTCCGGCCCGCGGCGACCTCATCGCACCACCCGGCGCGCCGACGCCCGACCCGGTATATCGGTCGGGTCGGACGAATGAACGTTGGAAGGTGAAACCGGCCTAGGGCTCGACCCACACGGCCGCGTGGTCGCGTGCGAACGGAGCGAGGTCGGTGGTGTGACCGACCGTCCATCCGGAATGCTCGAGAATCGACCGGGCCTCGGCGAGCACGCTGCGCTGGCTCCGGGCTTGGGTGATGGAACGGACCTTCAGCATCAGTAATCCCGAGCCACCCGGCGAGAGGCAGGCGCGAGCGTTTTCAGCGAAGATGGCCGCCTGGTTTCGCTGCGCCACGTCCTGGTAGATGAACCCGACGTTCCCCACATCGGCCGCGTACCGCTCGGGGAGCTGCGCGTCGGAGAGGATGGGGAGCACGTTCTCCCGTCGGCGAGAGAGTTCGAGCAGCGGTGCGAACGAGAGCGGTGCCTTCTCGATGACGTAGATTGTCGACTCCGGCCACGCGTCCGAGAGGTGGCTCACCGTCGTACCGTGTCCCCCCCCGAGGTAGAGGACTTTCGAGGGTGGCTCCGCTACCCAGGAACGATCCTGCCTCAACAACCACGCCGCCAGCTTGGAGCGCCAGGGGTCCCATCGTCGGTATTCCACGGAGTTTTCCCGCTTCAGATCCTCCCCGTAGACCCGGCGTCCGGGCTCCGCATTGCGCGTGAAGAGGTCTCGGCCGGCTCGGTAGACCCCGGGGAACGACGCTCGCTCCACCGTCCTACCCGATCACGGCGGTCAGTTCGACCTCAACCGGAGCGTTGAGGGGGAGCCCGGCCACTCCGACCGTCGTGCGTGCGGGCCGGCCCCGTTCGCCGAAGACCGCGATGAGCAACTCGGTGGAGCCGTTGGCCACCTCATGCACCCGGGCTAAGCCCGGGATCGCAGCGACATAGACGATGACCCGAGCAATCTGCCGGATCGCCTCCAGGGAGCCGAGCGTCCTCGAGAGCGCGCTCAACGCCTGCAAGGTCGCCTGCCGAGCCAACCCCTGGGCCGCCGCGACGTCCAGGTCTCGGCCAACCAGCCCGGGGCTGAGAACCTGGCCCTCGCTCAGCGCGACTTGGCCCGACACCCAGGCGTAGTGGCCATCGCTGACCACGGGGGCGTAGGCCCCCACGGGTGTGGGCGCTGGGGGGAGCTTCAACCCGAGGCGGAGCAGCGCGTCGCTGGGAGACTCCCCCATGGCACCGCGAACCGGATCGGCGACAAAAGACTATAGGCCAAAAATCCGCCCCCGGAGGACCGCGGTAAGGCTAATCCGCGAGGGCCCGCTCGACGGCCGATGGCCTCGTTCTTTCGGAAGCTTCGCCCCGGAAAGGAGAACGAACCTGAACAGGACACCACCCCGGAGGAGACGGAGCCGCAACCACCCGTCCCACTGAGCCCTTCGCCGACAGCACATTCCGTCGAGTCGCGAGAATCCACAGCGACAGAATCTGCGAAGGAGCCAGAAGCGACGGAGGAGGCTCCACCGAGGCGAGGGAATGGCGTGTCGATCGCGGCGCAACCGTCTCGGGCGCCGTCCGCGCCGGACGCCGCGCTGAACTTTCCACCACCACCCCTCCCCAAACCGGGTGCCTCCGCAGGGCCTTCGAACCTGAAGTCCACCGAGGACACATCTCGATGCTTTCTTTGCGGGACTCCGATGAGCGGCTCGTGGTGCCCCACGTGCCGCATGATCTGGAATGACTAGCTGGCACTGGGACCACAAGACGGCGGAATCGTCCAGACCCCCAGCGGGTGGGCGGCGGGCATGACCGTCTCGTCTTCGGCGCGGTGGATGAGGACCGCGAGTCTCACCTTGCTCCGGGCGTCGGTGAGGAATCCGAGGTACCGCCGCCTCTGGATCCTGGTCGCGGTCGCCTACATCGTCATCTCGATGTTCATCGGCCAGATGCTGGTGCTCTACGCCGGCAGCTCGACCATCTCGGGGGTCACGGTCTACACGTTCACCGACCCGAACGAGGTGGCGAGCGCCTACCTCGTCCCCGCGATGATCGTCATCGCGCCCCACGTGGTGCTGACGCTCGCGCTCTGGCCTACCGTGGTGATGGTCCTGATCGGTCTCGGGATCGGTCTCGCCGTCGCGAGCGCCGTTTCCGTGCTCGCAACCCAGCGCGCACGTCGGGCCGACGTGGCCGCCGGATCCGCGGCTCCGATGGTCACCGGATGGGCGCTGATGGGGGCCTGCTGCTGTTCCTCGTGCATCACCCAGGTCGCCGCCGTTGGCGCGGTGGGAGCCCTGGTCGGAAGTTCACCGGCCGACCTGCTCCGAACCTCCTGGCCGATCGGGCTTCTCGAGATCGCGATCGTCGCCATCAGCCTCCTTTACATGGAGCGCCAACTCGAGGGAGCGCCCACCTCCTGCACTCGGGTCGCAGCCTCCTCTTCACAGCAGGCCGTGGCCCTGGTCCTCCGGGTCCTGCTTCTCGTCGCCTCGATCACCTGGCTGTTCGCCCTCGTCCTCGAGATGACGGTAACGCCGGTGACCGACGTCACTCCCGCCCTCATCTACCACTGGACGTTCGAGCACGCGCTCCTCTGCTCTATCGGCATTGTCACGGCGATGGCCCCCGAGCTCCTGTGGGGTTGGACAGTGCGCTCCCCTCGTCTCACCCTCGTCTGGCGAATCCCCGCGGTAATTGCCGGGGTGACCTGGGCGATCGGCGTGCCCGCCGTCCTCGTCGCTGCCGGCCTCGGAGGCTTTACGAACGAGCTCCTTGGTTTCCTAGGGTTTTCGGGAGCCTCGGGAGCGGAAATCCCCGATGCCACGCTCGGAGCCCCGCTCTACTTCCACTGGGTATTCCAACACCTCATCTTGGGCGGTTGGGCCATCGTCGCCGCGGCCGTGCCGAACCGGGCCTTCTCGTGGGCCTCCCCCTCACTCCGGCCGGTGGCGATTCCCGCCCCGTCCCACGGGGCGACCCAGCCCCGCGGCCCCGTGGTCGCCACGGAGGGGCTGCCTCCCAGCCCCGGCGGAGAACTCTCGTGAATAATCCGGGCAGAGTATTATAACCCACAACCGGTCGCCGAGCCACCTTCCGCGGAAGGGGAGAAGGAATGACCAACGATTCAGCGACCGCCGGTGAGCTCTCGGACGAGTTCACGGCCGTCGAGCAAGGCGTCATCGATCATCTCTTCCAACTCCAGCCGCAGTACGCGGTGTTCCTCGGCCTGCACACCTACGACGGGCGGCTTCCCGACCTGAGCGAGGCGGGCACCGAATCGTGGGCGACAGGGGCCGATGGGTGGCTGAGGCGCCTCCACGCCTTCGCTCCCGACCACCTGCCGAAAGAGCGCCAGCTCGACCGGGTGCTGCTCCAACTGCTGCTGGAAAGCCCCCTGTTCGACCTCCGGGACGCCTTCGAACTCGAGCACAATCCGATGGCCTACGTGGGCACGATCTCCCTTACCCCGTACATCGCCCGCGATTACGCACCGATCGACCAGAGAACCGAAGCGATGGTCCGGGTTCTCGAGGGGTTCCCGGCGATACTCGACGCGGGCCGTCGCAGGCTCAAATCGCCCCTGCCCGAGCCGTTCCTCCGACTCACTCTCTCCATCGGGGGCGGTCTCCCCGAACACTTCGCCGAGGCAGAAAGCGCGGCCGCCCGCGGGTCCGCCGCGCTCGGGGCGAAGGTGGCGGCGGCCCGCCCATCCGCGGAGAAGGCGATCCACGAGTTTCTGGCCAGGGTGCGAGACGAGTACCTTCCCAAGGCGACGAGGGAGTTCGCCCTGGGTCTCGAGCGCTACCAGCGGCTCCTCTGGGTCCGAGAAGGGATCCGCACTCCGGTTGTGGATATCCTCGCGCTCGGCGAGCGGGACCTCCGGCGAAACCAGGTCCGACTCGAGGAGCTCGCCCAAGCCGCGCGCCCACCCGGGAGCATCGCGGCCGTTCTCGAACGACTCTTTCGCGACCACGCGACGGCCTCCGGCCTCCTCGACCAGGCTCGGGGGCTCGTCGACGAGACCCGCTCATTCGTCGAGCACCATCAGCTCGTGACGGTCCCGTCGAACGCGGTATGCCGCGTCGAGGAGACGCCGACCTACGGTCGGGCGCTCTCCACCGCGAGCATGAACCCACCCGGCCCGTTCGATGAAGGGGGCGACGTGGGGATTTACTACATCACCCCGGTGGACTCGACCTGGACCCCGGAACGGCAGGAGGAGTGGCTACGCTCCCTCAACGCCGCGATGCTCCGCAACGTCACGGTGCACGAGGTCTACCCGGGGCACTACCTGCAATTCCTCCACTTTCGAAAGACGGCGGGGTCCCTCGCGCGCCGCGTCTACCTTTCTTCCTCGTTCACCGAGGGGTGGGCGCATTACGCCGAGCAACTCGCCATCGAGGCCGGCTTGGGGGATCGTGGGACGGACGCGGAGGTCGCCCAGGTACACGACGCGCTGCTCCGGGACTGCCGGCTCATCGCGTCGATCGGTCTTCACACGCGAGGCTGGGACCTCGAGCGCGCGACAGCGCTCTTCCAGCACGAGGCGCACTTCGAACGACTCCCGGCCGAACGAGAGGCGATCCGCGGCACCTTCAACCCCGAGTACTTCTGCTACACACTGGGGAAGCTCACGATCTTGGACGTCCGGACCAAGTACCTTGAGAGTCGCTTCGGTGGGTCGCTGAAGTCATTCCACGACCACCTCCTCTCCCTGGGATCCCCCCCGGTCGGCCTCCTGGACCCACTCCTTGGGGGTCGCTCGGTCGCCGGCTAGGGCTATTCTCCTTTCGCGCGGCGCGCCACCAGGCAATCGGATGTCGGGGTTCGCGCTCTCGCCCGGGATCACTCCAGAGCTCACGGACGCGGTGATCTTGGAGTTCGCCCTGCTTCTCGCGATTCTCATCGCCTGGCGTGGGGCTGAAGGGGCGCAGCTTGCGGTCGCCATCAACGCGGTGGTGTTGGGGGCGATTAAAATCGCGACAGACTATTCGGACCTTGGGGACCTCCCGGTCGCCTTGGCGGGGATTGGCGCCGGCGCCCTCCTGCTCTGGGCGAACCTCGGTGGCCGGACCCCCTGGCGAGCTCACCGGGCGACCGAACTCGGAATCGGCGCCCTCCTGATCGCGACCGGGGCGATCAAAGTCGTGCTCGACTTCTACGACCCGTTCGACCTCCTGCTCGCTGCGCTGGTGATCGCGATCGGGCTCTGGTTCGTCCTCGGCCGTTACGGAAGGCCGCTGGGGGCTCGCTCTGTCGCCGTGCCCCACACGGCAAACTGACTCGAGCGCCGACGCCTCGGTAATCAGTACTTGTTCGGGTCGAAGCCGACCGGGGCGCGGGCGTTCGAGTCGTAGAGTTCGAGCTGCAGGCCGTCCGGGTCCCGCACGTAGGCGACGCGATACTCCGGGGTTGCCATCATCGGCCCTTCATAATGCTTCATCTTTTCTGGCCGGATCCCGAGCCCCTTGAGGCGAGCCAGGGTCTCGCTGAGATCGTCGACCCGGAACGCCACATGGTCGAGCTCTTCGCCCGCTTGGTAGGGAACTCCGTAGGGATGCCCGTCGGGGTAAAAGTTGAGCTCGAGCCGCTGACCGGAGCTGGGGTCCTTGAGGAGCACGACGCACGGCTCGGTGGCCGGGACCTTCTTCCAATCGTCTGAGCCCACCGTCTTGAGGCCGAAAACCTCGGTGTAGAAGCGGACGGATCGCGGCAAGTCTCGAACGCGTATGCCGAAGTAACTCAGGTACATGGACCCCCTAGCTTGGTGCGGCTCTTACGTTGGTTCCTAGCGGGCCAACCAGGATAGCGAGACACCGAGGGCTACGGAACGGTGGACGGGACCCGCGCCCGTTAAGCCGACATCTCCTAACGGCACCGTTCGAGAAACCGGCTATGACTACTCTCCAGAAGCCCGCTAGTGACCGTGCGGGCCGCCTCCTACGCTGGCTCGAGTACCCGCTCTCATACGGCCCGAGCGTCTCGGCCGACGGCGACTGGCTCTACTTCGTTTCCACCCGTGGAGGGCTTCCCCAGGCGTGGAAGGCCCCGTCGAGTGGGGGCGCTCCAGCCCGGGTGGTCCACGCCACGGAGCGAGTCGATTGGATTCACGCCGCCCCAACGTCCTCCCGGGTGATCTTCGGGCTCGACAACGGGGGGAACGAGCAATGGCAAATTGCCCTCATCGACGAATCGAAAGGCACCGAGAACGAGTCCCACCGGCTCTTGACGAACGATCCCGAGCACATCCACCAGGCCGGTGGATGGCGGGACGGGCATCAGTATGTCTTCTCGGCCAACGCGCGCGACCCACGGTACTTTGACGTCTACGAGCTCGATGTCCTGGCGGCCGGGGCGCCTCGCCTACTCAGGTCCGAGGATGCGCTCGTCCGCGTCTCGGCGGTTCGCGGTTCTCGAGCGCTTCTGGCCCGCGACAACACCAACCTCGACGGCGACCTGATCGAACTCTCCGAATTCGGGGAGCGGCTTCTCACGCCTCATGACGGGGAGCTCACGATCTGGTCGTCCGATCTCTCCCGCGACGGGGCGATCGCGGGGGCCAACCCGGACCGGGAGTTTGCCGCGGTGGTTCGCTACACGTCGGAAGGGTCTTGGGAGATCCTAGCGTCGTTCGAGGGAGACGTGGATTTGGTCCGGGTGGACCCGAGCGGACTCCAGTTGGCTTTCGCGGTCAACCGGGACGGGTGGAGCGAGCTGCACGTCCGGGATCTTTCGAGCAACCACGACCGCACGATCGAGCTTCCCGAACCCGGAGCGGCCAGCGCGATTTCCTGGTCGCCCCGAGGGGATTGTGTGTTCGTCGCGCTGAGCTCGCCCACGGTCGGACAGGAGGTCACGCGGTGGGATTCGAAAACGGGCACCGCTCGCCGGGTCACTGGGGGCGACGTGCCACTTCCGACCAAGCCGCCTGAGCCGCGCCTCAAAAGCTTCGCCGCTTCGGACGGTCGATGGATCCCATACTTCGAGTACCTGCCTGCGGGGAGACGTCCGAGGGGGACGATCGTCAACGTCCACGGCGGGCCTGAGTGGCAGGCACGACCGGGGTTCTTCCCCATTCGGTC
>Ga0187846_10001677_pt1 | contig 12444 bp, 20 predicted proteins | sample TC_taG_FD_161473 | JGI IMG/M metagenome (GOLD analysis project Ga0187846, IMG submission 161473) | Biofilm microbial communities from the roof of an iron ore cave, State of Minas Gerais, Brazil - TC_06 Biofilm (v2) | ecosystem: Environmental > Terrestrial > Deep subsurface > Cave > Wall biofilm...
CGGCGCGCGGCCCGGCCGGCTTCGGCGATCTCGACGAGCTCGCGGGGTCCATTCGACAGCTCGGCATCATCGAGCCGCTCGTCGTTGTGAAGCGCAGGGGCCGGTATGAGGTCGTCGCTGGTCATCGACGGCTCCTCGCCGCGCGGATCGCCGGACTCGCGATCGTGCCGTGCGTCGTCCACGAGTCGTTCAAAACCGCCGAGGAGGCGGTGATGATCCACGAAAACGTCCACCGACAGGATCTCAATCCGGCCGACGAGGCGCGGTTTTATGCGCGCCTGCTCGAGCGCGTCGACGGCGACACGGCGAAGCTTGCCGAGCTCGTGAAACAACAGCGCGTCTACGTCGAAGGCCGCCTGCTGCTCCTGCAAGGCGATCCCGACGTCTTCGCCGCGGTCGAGCGCGACGAGATCGGGATCGGCGTCGCCGCGGAGCTCAATCTCTATCACCATCAACCGACGCGGTTCGCGCACCTGCAACTCGCCGCGGCCGGCGGCGCGAAGATCACGACGGTTCGCGCCTGGCGCCAACAGGCGAACACGTTTCACGAGCTCCAGCAGACGCGCGATCCCGCCACGATCGACGCGCCCGCGGCCGTCGTGACGCCGGCGCTGCCGGACCCGTTCCGGTGTATGTTCTGCGGATCGTCAGAAGACGTCTGGACCATGGAACAGTTGTATATTCACAAACCGTGCAGAAGTCTGCTCCGGCAAGCGATCGGCGACCGACTCAAGGATCTCTAGGCCGATGATCCCGCCGACCGTGCTCGCCGATCGGATCTCGACGGTCGACGCCGCCGCGATCCTGACCTATGACGCCGTGCGCAGCGTGCGCGAGCATCGGATCGTGGGGTGGCTCGAGCGCGTCGGGTGTGCGGTCGGCAGCGCCGAGCTCGTCAAGGCGACCGTGCGCGAGGAGCGGCCCGACCACTCGGATCGCAAAAGTTTCTGGTCCGAGCACACGGCCATCGCCGCCGTCTCGAGTTTTCCGTATGGCCTGGCCTTCGGGATCTCGGTGACGGTCGACGTCGGATCGCTGCGCGTCGTGAGTCGGAAACATTGGGCGTGGGACACGCTAGCCGGCGCGGCGGCCGGCGCCGCGTGTTCCCGCCTCGATCGGCGGACGCCATGAGCGCGCTCGAGCAGCTCGCGGCGCGACGCCTCGTCGATCAGCTCGCGGCGCGGCCGCTCGATCCCACCGCGGCGGCGCCGGCGAAGTTACTCGGCTTGACCTACGCGCCGGGCGAGATCGTTCGCGATCTGGTGACTGGCGAAATTGTGACGGTGCGCCATGCCCAAAATCGAGCAGTTCGCCGTGCAGCTCCCAACCCGCCAAAAGGTTGAGGTCTATATTCTCGAGCTGCCGGACGGTCGGATCATTGCGCGGACGGTCGACGAGCTCGCGACCGCGAGCGATAACGACCGCATCGCGGCCGGCCTGCAACCGCTGAGCGCACCATGAGCCGTCTTAAGATCGCCGTGCTCGGTGCGCTCGTGAGCGTGCAGCTGTTCGCGGGGTGGAGCGCGTTCGCGTGGGCCGGATCGCGCGGCGTCTTCTACATGATCGGTGACGAGCTGCTCGGATGGGTGACGCTCGCGATCGTCGCGTATCTCGTCGAGAGTCGTCGGGCGGCGCGGGCGCGATCCGAGCGCGCGTCGGCCGCGTTGCTCGCGCGTCTCGGGCAAGGCCAATGAGCGACGCGCCCGTGCCGTGGGCGCCGTGCGCGCTCTGCGGCGTGCCCGTCGATCTCGAGCTCCCGCACGCATGCGTCGCTCGGTTTCCCGATCAGGTGTTTTGCGATCGCTGCGCGACGTGGCTCGCGCTCGATTCTGCGGAGGGTGTGACATGGCCGCCGTCACCAGCCTGCCAACCGTCAAAATTTTGATCGTGACGCCGGCGCTCTGCCGAATCCTCGAGGCGCTGCTCGAGGATAGCGCGCCGGAACACGTCGTCACGTCGATCACGGACGGAATCCACACGCACCACAGCGCGCACTACCGCGGCGAGGCGGTCGACGTGCGCACGCGCGATCTCTCGGCCGACGACGCGGCGGCCGTGCGGGACCGCCTGGCCGCGGCGCTCGGCCCGCGGTTTACCGTTCTGCTCGAGCAACCCGGCGCGACGCCGGCCACGAGCGCGCAGCATCTCCACGTCCAGTTGGCGATCGGCGCGACCTGGGCGCCCACGTCGGCCGCATAATAGAGCCGTGCCCGAGCTCGCCGAAGAGTTCCCGCCCGAGCTGCTGCGCCCCGAGGCGCTCGAGCGCGTCGTGGCCTTTATTCGCAGCTTGCCGCTCACGCCGGCGACGAAACGGAAAAAGCTGGGCGATTGGGCGCTCGGGATGAAACTCCACCTGGACGGCAGTTATTACCGCCGGCTCGCCGGCGGCCCGACGCCATGGTGAGCCGATGCCGCGGACGCGCGGAGATCGCACGGGACCGCCGCCGATCGCATTCGATGGCTCGCTGTATTGGTATCGCGACTGGTTCGACGAGCGCGACGACTGGTGCTGCTGCTGTCGCGCGCCCATCGGCCCGGATGAGGAGCCGCTGGTCCTGTTTCGCGACCAGGGCCGCGACGTGTGGATGGCGCGCATCGGGGTCGCGTGTGGCTGTGCCCCGCGGCTGCTCGAGGCGCTGCGCCTAATCTCGTGAGCTCATGCCGCTCCCGCAACTCTGGACCGTCGACCAGGCGATCGGCCAGCTACGTCTCCCGGGGCAGCTCGCCGTCGAGGCCGCGTTGACTCGCGCGTTCCTGCTCGAGCATGGCTCGAGGTATCACTGGATCGGGACGAACGTCCGACTGGGCGAGGGGGACGACCCGGGACCCGCGTATCCCGAGTATGCTCGCCGCTACGCCATTGCGACGACGCAAAAGCGGGCGGATCTCGTCGGCTTCCGTGACACGGCGGTGGATATTTTCGAGGTCAAGGTGCAGGCCAACCTGTCCGAAATTGGGCAGCTCCTCGGGTATCAGGTGCTCTGGAACCGGGAATTCCCGGCGACGCCGGCGGATCTCCTGGGGGTCATCGCCCACCATCTCAGCTTGGACACGGCGACGGCCCTCCTGGCACAGCACATGCCGTTTTTTCTCTATCCCGACGTCGAATTACCGGATCTCACCAGCGTCGAGCCCGCCTAGGTGGCGAGGGCAGCCCGGTAGGTAGGTCACAGCAAAACCCACATCGCGAAAATTTTTGCCAGGAGTCGCGAAAATCTCGAAGGGTTTTCAAGAGAATTTCAGGAACACGCGAAATTCTTAGCAAATTCGCTAAAAATTGGCCGGTCGCAGCTGCGAGCCCGACTGTGTCTGGCGCCGCGAGACGGCCCGGCGCCGTGAGCCGCCTGCGGATCGTGTGACACACACCGATCACGCGCCGGGCGGTTTGGGTTTGTTGGCTTGAATCGTCCGCTCGAGCGCGACCCGCGCATCGGCGATCTGCTGGTCGAGCGTGGCGCGGGCGACGGCGGCCGCATCGAACGCGGCGACTTTCTTCGACGTGATGTCGGCGAGGGCCGCGGCGGTGTCGGTCCCGGTCTGCGCGAGCACGCTCAGATGCCCGGCGAGCGCGGTCGCGATCGCATCATTCCGGGCGCGGGTGGCCGCGGGGATCAGCGTGGCCTTGTCCTGCAGCGCCGTGACGTCGACGGCGCCCTTCGCGACGATCGCGTCCGCCGCGCTCGTCGCCTGCTGAATCTTGAGCTGGGTGACGTTCTCGGCCGCGACCGCCTTCTTCTCCTGCAGATCGATCGCGCGTAACTTGGTGGCGAGCTGCTTCGCGGTGATTTCCCCCGCGTCGAAACTATCCTGTGCGGACTGCCGCGCGAGCTGAAACCCGGCGACCCGATCGGCCTGGCGCGCGTCGAGCAACTGCTGATCGAGCGCGGCGCGGTCGCGCGCCGCCTTCGTCGTGGCGGCGACCTTGTCGGCGGTGACTTGGGCTTGCACCTGCGCCGCATCGACCTTCACCTGCTCCTGGTCGAGCGCGGTCTGTTGCGCGGTCGACGCGGCGGCCTGCGCCGCGTGCTCCTGCTCGAGAATCTTGAGCTGCGCCCGCGCCTGCGCCGCCTGCTGGTCGGTGATGAGCCGCTGTTGTTGCGCGTCCGTGATCGCCTGTTCCCGTTCGACGAGCGCCTGCTCGGTGAGTTGAATCCGCTGCACGGCCGCATCGCTCGCGGCTTGTTGCTTGGCGAGCATGAACGCCCGTTGGTCCGCTTTCGCTTTCGCGGCGTCCGTCTTCCGCTGCGCCGCCGCGGCGGCCGCCGCGTCCTGTTTCGTTTTCGCGGCCGCGGCCTTGTCGGCGGCGATCTGCTTCTTCTGTTGCGCCGCGGCTTCCTTGTCGCTCAGCGTGTGCTGCTGGAGGAGCTCGAGCAACGTCGCGTCCGCGTCGCTGTAGCCTCGCGCGAGCAGCGCATCCCGGTATTCGCCGAGACTGACGACATTCTTCGCGAGCATCGTATTGAGCTCGCCCACCGTGATCGCGCGCCGCGGATGCGAGGCGATCACTTGCGCGAGCTCCACGTAAATCGCGAGCTCGTCGGCGGGGAGCCGGACGTTGCCGGCGAACGATTGGAAGGTGGGAAAATCGATCTCGCCCGTGCGCAGCAGGGACAGGTATTCGCGGATTTCTTCCTTGACGATGACATCCGTCCGCGCGAGGTTGAGCGCGTGGACGATCGCGGCCGCATCATCCGCGGTGAACCCCTGATCGCCGAGCTGCTGCTCGAGCGCCGTGTCGGCCAAATAGCCATCGCGCACGAGCCGGTCGGCGTCCGCGACCGGCAGAAACTTGCGCGCGTCATTCAGGAACGCTTCAATCTGATCGCTGCGCCAGCCCTGCCGCCCGAGTTCGGTCTCGAGCTGCGCCGCGTCCCATTTGCCGCGCAGGACTTGCTTCACCGCGACGGCTTCGCTGAGCAGCTTCGGGCGGTATTGCTGCTGGAACAACTCGAGCATCGGTTGCGCGATGAGGAGATCGATCGCGGGCCGGAGCGCCTGGCGCGTGAGCCGGCCGATGCCGAGCGCTTGAATGGTGTCGTCGACCAGATGATTGAAGGCCTGCACCTGGCCGAGCGTTTCGACTTCCGTGATGAGATCGAGCACCCATCCGCGGATCGCCACTTCCATGAGCGTCCCGAGAAACTGCTCGGCCGGCGCGCTGCTCGGGGTGATGCCGTCGCCACTGCCGCCGGCGCCCTGGCTCACGAGCGCGGCGACGACTTTGTGCCCGACCGCTTGCGCGGCGCTCGCGGGATCGCCGCCGAATCCGCCGCCGCCGCCGAAGGTTTGCCCAAACACTTCCTCGAGCGCGACGCCGGTGAGCTGCGCCACTTCCGGCTTGGCGGTCTGGAGCGCCTGCACCATCAGCTTGGCGAGAAAGGTCGCGATGTAGGTGGTCGCCGCGAGGGCGAGCCCGAGAATGCCGGCGACGACATCGAGGATCGGCCGAAACGACGAGGTCCAGAACGCCGTCAGCCCACCGTTGCGGATGAGCCCGGCCGACAACTGATCGGCGAGCTGTTCAAAATCGGGCGCTTGGACGGTCGATCCGTTGTCGGCCACTCTGGAATCCTCGAGACGTTGCCCTAGGTTGCACGATCTCGGGGGGGGGCGCTACTCTACCCTTCCCCCGGTGCCGCCGCTTGCTGGGAGCCCCGCTGGTCCCCGCTGGCGGGGAAGGCCGGTGCCGGGCACCCTTTCCGGCGATCTCCACCGCTAACCGACGCGGGGGCCGCGCCGCCGCCCTCTGCGGCGCGGCCGCGGGCGGCTCACGCCTCGAGCGTCGGTGTCGTCGGGGGAAGCCCGTCCGGCTCGCGCAAGTTGACGACGCGATCGAGCGTGTCGAGCGCCCCCGTGATGTGCGGCTGATACGGGCCGCCGCCGCTCTCGAGATACGTCACGAGCGAGCTGTGCGCATCGGTGACGCCGTGCTGCTCGCCGAAATACAGCAGCCTCGAGCGGCCGCGGGCGGTGAGCGGCCGGATCCCCGCGTCCCACCACACCGACCAGATCGCGCCGATGTTCGCCGCGATCGAGTCGATCAGCAGGACGGTTTTCAGGAGGTTGTTCACGTCGAGAATCGTCGTCTCGACCGTGCGGATGATCTCGTTGACCGGCTGCGTGATTGTCTGATAGACCGCGTTGATGTGTCCGTAAATTTCATCGAGGATGTGCTCGATCTCCTGGCCGAGCGCGGTGTGCGACAGCTGCAGCAGCTCGAGCAGCTGGCGGATGCGTGAGATCGTGTCGAGGATCGGTCGAAAAAACTGCGTGTAAATCTCGCGCTCGACGTCGTAGATCGTGCGCAGCCACTGCTGCACGGGCGCGGTAAACGACTTCCACCAGTCGGCGGCCTTGACGATCCAGCCCTTGAGCGTGCTCCAGAACGGCGAGAGCACATCGCGCCACACGATCGAGAGGCCCGACCAGATGACGCCGAGGATCGGGCCGATGACCGCCCACATGGCCGCGAGCGCGGCGATGACCGCGGCGGCGACGTCCGCGATCGCGCCGGCGAGCCAGCTGAGCGCGGCGAAGATGACGCCAAACATCGGGCGACGCCTAGGTGCCGGTGACTTTCGCGTGCAGCGAGGCGACCTGTTGGGCGAAGGCCTGCAAGCGCTGATGCACGGTGTCGGCGTTGTAATCGCTCTTCGGGATCGACTCGCTGAATGGCCCGTCGTCGCCGACCATAAAATCAATACGGACGAACGTGGTAATGCGACCGCCGGGCGTGAGCTCGGTTTGGTCCGACTGCCGGAGAATTTTAATCGCGCCCATGGTGCCTCGCTAAATAATCAGGTGCACGTCTTGCCCGGCCGGTCCTTCATCGCCCTGGGGACCGATCGGCCCCGCCGGCCCGGGCGGGCCGGGTGGCCCGGGCGGTCCCTGCGGCCCTGATTCTTTTTCGACCCGGTCGATCGTCGCGTGAATAGTTGACACCTCGGAGTCGATGCTCGCGATCCGCTGCGGCCCGCCGATCTCCGCGAGGATCTCGCCGGCGCTGACGGTCTGCGCCGCTTGCCGGATGTCGTCCCACGGCAAGAACGCCGACTCGACGACGCGCGTCGGGACACTGTTTTGTTGCAGTTCCGGGGGTTCGCCCGGTGGCGGGGGCCATTGCCCCGGCGGGGGCGAGCCCCCCGGCGGCGTCTGCGGGTAATGGCTGAGCAGCGCGCCGGGCGCCTGGGAAATTTTGCCCTGGAGATCGTCGATCGCGGGATCCATGGCGGCGCCGCCGGCGATCACATGGTCGATCGTGAGGGCGGCGAGATCCTGCGCCGTGCCCTGTTGGCCGTCCGTGGTGAGGCCGTCGAGCGTCGCCTGGTCGGCGAAGCGCCCGAGCGTCGCGTCGTTGCCGGCGCGCACGGGGGCATCGTCGCCGGCCCCATCGCGCAGCACGCCGTTGAGCGCGTCCGCGGTCGCTTGATGGATCGCGCCGAGCGTGTGCGAGCGGTCCGCGCCAAACTGGACGCTGGGGTCGATCGGGCGGATCGGAATCCGTATCACCGTCGCCGCCTTCGGGACCGCTTACGGCCGGATCCGCGGCGCCGGCGGCGCCGCCGTGGGGATGGTCTTAAAGAGGCCAGCGAGATTCGACCCGACGCACAGCGCCACCCCCAGCCAGGCGCCCCGATCGGTGACGACGCCGAACCCTGCGCCGGCGAGCCCGTGTGCCGTCAAGCAGGCGCCCGCCACGCCGACCACGTTCGCGAGGATCTGGGTCCAGTTCATCGCGTGATTCTATCAGCGAGCCGCCGATCGGCGGCGATGCGGGGGCGATCGTTATAGTCGGGCACCTCGCCCGGCTTGACCCCGACCGGCGGCGCGTCGCGTGCGACGTTTTCGTTCCGGGCGCCGGGCCGCTCGATCGGTCGCGTCGCCAGGAGCACGTCGAGATCGGCGCGCGTGTAGTTCGCGGGCAGCTCGGGCGCGAGGGCCCGCGCCTGGTCCGGCGTCAGCGCGAGCAGCTCCACGATGGAGAGCGGGGGGCACGCGTGGAAATACCGCGAGCCGTCCGGCTGCGGATCCAGATACCGCCCGTGACAGACTGGACACTCAAAAGCAGCCATGGTCCCTCTAATTCCCGTCCTGCCATTCGCGCACCAACACGGCTCCCGTGGTATACGCATCGCCCACGTCGAGGGCGCCCGTCACGGAGCGGATGCGATAGCCCCGCGGCAGATACAAATCGTTGGGAATCGGCGAACTCACCGCGCCCCCTGTCGCAATGTCGGCCACGATCGGCCCGCCGGCGCCGGCCCCCCAACTGAGCCGGATGGCGAGCCCTGCGGTGATCGCGACGGGGCTGGCCGCTTCATAGACGATCGTGCCGCCATCATCGATCACGAGCCGCGGCTGCCGATTCGCGACGACGGCGCTGGTCGTCAAGAGAATCGAGACCGCGACGAGCTCCCAGCGCGCGCCGGCGGGCACCGTGACACCAAATTCCGCGCCCGCGCCGGGGTTGGCAATGGCGACATCGTAAGCCGCGCCCGCGCCGTCGAGCGGGAGCTCGGTGGTGCCGCCGGGCCAATAGAGATCCGTGCTGGCGGTCACGTAGCCCGACGCGATCGTCCCGAGGATCAACGGGGTGCCGCCCGAGCCGCGGACAATCCGAATCCACACGAACGTCCACCCGAAAATCAGCCCCGACGCGGCGGCGCTCACGCGAACGTGCTGCAGCCAGCCACTATCGACGGTAAATCGCGCCGTCTGCACCGACCGGCCGCCCGAGTTCGAGGTGGAGACCGAAAACGGCAGCAGTTGGAGCCCTTCGCCCAGCATCGCGCCGCTCACGGTGATGGTCACGCCGCCGAGCGCGGACCAGGAATCGATCTGGAGCTGGTCTTCACCCGTGAAGAGAAATTGCGCCGGGCCCTGCACCGCTTCTGCGCGGTCTTCGCCGGCGAACGCCGGGCCCCGCCCTGAACGATAGTCGCCGTTCATCTACAGCACCTCGAGCAGCTCTTCCACGAAATACTTCGGCGCGCCCCATTGGTCCGCTGCCTGAAAAAACGCCGTGATCGACTGGAAAAAATCCCCCGGGCGCATGATCTGCGCGATGTTGAGCGGCCCGGTGATATACAGCAAGTTGGGGTTGTAGGTTTCCACGGCCTGCGCGTTGCCGTGACTGAAAAAGTGATTCCCCACCTGGTTCGCAACGACCGCGCTCCCCGGAATGTGAAAATCCTCACCCGTGCTCCCATTGAAAAAATCGAGCCCGGCGGTGCGCGTTGCGACATCGGCGCTCGCGGTCAGATTCATCCGCACGCCGCGGACCAACCACACGACGCCGCTCGGACACGTTTCGAGAATCTCGGTGCCGACCGCGGGCATAGTGCCGACGATCGTCCGTAGTCTCGGCTTGCTGTCACGCGAATTCTGAATCGGCGAGCCGGGCCACCCGAGGCCCTGCGTGCTCGTGACGTAGCCCTGCAGCAGCGTCCCGAGGAGAAACGTCGCGCCGCTAATCCCGCGGATGATCTGGACGATCACAAACACCTGCCCGATCTGCGGCGTCGCGCCCGTGACGAACGCGGTCAGGTTTAACAGATAGCCCGTGCCGAGCGGGAACGTCTGCGTCGTGACCGTAAACGCATCGCTGCCGACCGGCACGGCCCACGAGAACGGGAGCACGGCTTGCTGCGCCGCATCCAGAAACCGCCCTTGAATCTGAACGGTCGCGCCCGCGATCGAGCCGACCGTCTTGATCTGGATGTTGTCCTCCCCTGTGACCGCGAACTGCGCGAAGGAGGGAAGGACGACCCCCTTGAGCAGGAGCGCCGGCCCGAGTGCGACGATGTTCGCGGGGACCGGCGCCGGACTCCCGCCGCCGTTGCTCACCTAGGCCTTTGCGAGCTCGAGTAAAATCACTTGGATGTTGAACGTGCCCCCGGTGTGCGTGGTCACGTTGTCGATCAAGATGCCCGCCTTATTGTTGCTGTTCAGCACGGGGACGCACGGCTTGCCCGTCCGCCGCGTGAGCCGCACGAACCACTCGCCGAGGAGCTGCGGCAGCGTGTTGATCCCGGGCGCGGCGACGCGGAGGTTGCCCGTGTCAGCGCCGCGGAGACAGATCGCGCCCCCGTTGATGTCGACCGCAAACCCGAGCAGCGCATAGTCCGTATTGGCCTTGGTGAAATCGAAGTTGGCGTTGAGCGCGACCGCCGTCGCGTAGTTCCCGGTGACCGCGCCGGTGACGACGACTTCCTGCGCCATCACGTTCACGCCGCGTTTCTGGATGTCATCCGCGGTCGTGAGCCGTGACGCGATGCCCGGCAAGTCTTCGTAGTAAATCAAGAGCGACATCGGCGAGATCGAGCCGGCCCCGCTCGTGCCGGCGAGCTGCACGGTCAAGGTATCGAGCGTATACATTTTGGTCGGATTTTCCATCGACCATTCCGGAACGGCGGCGTTCGCGGGACCACGCACGCGAATGCCGTGCACGTTGTCGTGCATCCGGGGACTGTGGATCTCAAAAATGAAGGCCGCTTCCACCATCGCCCACGCGGAGAGCAACCAAATGTTTTTCGTGAGATCGGTTTGTGCGCGAATGGTGAGCGTGTCGCCCGTATTCATCGTCAGACTGGTCAGCGTGGCGTTGTTGCCATTCGTCCCGCTGATATGTTCGATTGCTGCGCCCATCGTCGTCAGTCCTTTTCGTCCGATCGGCCGGAGTTAACTACGATCCGGGGGTTTGGGGCGGCCACTATCTTTCAGGTGCGCCGTCTCGGCCTGGTGGGCAAAATGTCGCACGCCGGGATAGTCGGCGACGCGCGCCGACGCGACGAGCTCGCGGCCGTAGGCCTGCGCGGCCGCGCCCGAGAGCGACGCCGCCCACTCATCGAGGCCGCGGCCTTCCCGCTTGGGCAGCTCGTGCTTCGCAATGGCCGCGTCGACGAGGCCACCCGCGGTCAGTGGTTCTTCGAGATCGGCATCCGGCAGCTCGGCCGGTTCTTCGCGGGATTTTCGATCAGTCATCGGGCGATCCTTTCTGCGCTGCGTGCGTGTGGTTCTCGAGGGGAAACCCGGGCGCCGCGGACTAGCCACCGACGCGCTTCGCGTGAAGCGTCGTCTGCACGATGATCGAGCGCTGTTGGTTCGCCGGATCGCCGCGCGGCCGCCGCGGCGGATACACGATCGAGCTGAGGGCGTCAAAATATGGCGCGGTGTTCTGCTGGTAGGGACCTTGACCGGCGCGAATGCCTTCCGGGTAATGGTTCGCGCCCTTGGTGCTGGCGTTCGTCTGAAATTTCTGGGGGCCGGCTTTTTGGACGCCCTTCGCGAACGCGCCGCGCCCGATCGCCTGCTGCACGCCGGCGGCGTAGGTGTCGGCCGATGCGAGCGTGGAATCACTCCACGCCTGCCCGGCATTCATCACGCCTGACTTGTAGTCACCGCCGGCGGCCGACGCGCGATTGACGAATTTGGTCGCTGCATCCGCGATCGCTTTCACTTTCTTGGCCATGGTCGCTCCCTTCCGATCAGTCGATCAGCTGCTCGCGTCGATCTCGACGTGCGGGCTATTCTTGCGCGTTTTCGATGGATGTTAACCGACCCATGCGCGATCACGATAGATCGGATTCCACTGGGGCGTTCGCCCGCGGCGCCTTCTTTTATTCAGCTTCCGACTGTTCGTCGGGGGGCCGTCGTGGAATCGCGGCCCCGGCGAAACAAAAACCTTGATTTTGCTTCTTCGTTGCTACTAACTAGTAAAATGCTCCCCCCGCTCGGGGGCGGGGGGCAGGGGGTCGGGGTTTTTCTAAGGCATTCATTTGTGAGCGAAAGTCGGTCTGATCTTCGCCCCCTGCCCCAGTGCGCCAATCTTGACAATTTAAAGCGTCGCATCTAATTTGTTGGGACGCGCGCCGTTGTTCGTCGTATCTAGTCGCGCCTTGAACGCGGCTGAACGAGGAGCGCTGAGGCCGGCGCGCGTCTCACTTATGCCCGAGCCCGACATGGACCGGCCGCCGCGCGACGTCGCGTTGTGGTTGATCGCGTTCACGCTCGCGCTCGAGCAACGCGCGACCGCGTCGCGCCGGCCGCATCTCGCCGACACCCTGCGCGCGGTTTACGGCGAGCTGTGCGACCGCATCTCGCCGACCAGGTTCGGCGAGCTGGCGGTCATTGGCGGCCGGCGCGACGCGGTCGCACAGCTGATCGAAAGGAGCATCGCGACATGGCGAACGGCGTCACGCAAATAAGCGCCAGTTGGCAACAGGTGCCCGCCGGTGACGAGGTTGGGAACTACGCGGAGAACGCGCTCGCGGCGCTCCTCGAGCAAGGCGGGGCGATGGAGGGCGAAACGCTCATCACGGCGCTCAAGCAACTCGGGTATCCCGAGCGCGGCCCGGCCTATTATCCGGCCGGCCCTTACTACGCCCTCGGCAATCCGCACACCTACGCGGCCCTGAGCGGCGATCGGAGCGCGTGGGATCTCCA
>Ga0187846_10001678_pt1 | contig 12439 bp, 13 predicted proteins | sample TC_taG_FD_161473 | JGI IMG/M metagenome (GOLD analysis project Ga0187846, IMG submission 161473) | Biofilm microbial communities from the roof of an iron ore cave, State of Minas Gerais, Brazil - TC_06 Biofilm (v2) | ecosystem: Environmental > Terrestrial > Deep subsurface > Cave > Wall biofilm...
CGGCGCGAACCACATCGCCATCGCGACCGGGACCAACAGCGCGAGCCCAATAAGCAGCGCGAGCAGTACTGCCGACACCCCAACTGCGCCGCGCGCAATATCGCCGCCGCCGCCGAATCCCCGCAGCGCAGCCCCGACACCAATGCCCCCGATCAGCGCTGCGACCACTACGATGACGAACAGGGCCACGAGGTACAGCAGCCCGACGAGCGCGAGTTTGCCGAATTGCTCGCGAAAGCCGGCGAAGAGATGGCCGAGTTCGAGCGCGTCGCCGCGGTCGAGCGCGCGACATCCGAGCAGGATGCCGCCGCCGAACACCGGCCCCAACAGGTTGCCGGCGACGTGGCCGATGATCGGAATGAGGGCGACCAGGAACGTGAGGACGAGGAGGACGAGGACCAGCAGAATCCACGTCCCTGGCTGGCGCTTGAAGAGCTCCCAGCTGGCGACGATCCACTGCCAGCCGTGACCGGCGGCGACGGCTTGGCCATCGGCGATGAATTCGCCTTCCGCGGCGGCGGCCGGTACGTCCTCAACGCGCGCTTTCGGTGCAGTGTACGGATCTGTGGCCATGTCGAATCCCCCCTTTTTTGGCGTCAACCGCCATACTTGGATGAAGCGTAGAGGAGAGACCGGGTCCCCGCAAGCACGCAAATCCGGTATCCCCACCGTCGGGGGCCGCCGCGGGGCGGGCGGCGGCAAATCGCGTTCCGCGCCGGCCGGGCGAGGGGAGGCTTATGTTCCGTGGCGGCACCGGATACCATACGAAGTCCGGCTGCTTCAGACTGGGGATGATTTGACGAATTCGAAGGAAGGCAAGCCGAGCGGCGGCGGCGTCTGGCCGCCCGAATCGCTCGACGGCACGACGATCTTTACCGCGCCTGCGGGGTCGCCACGCCAGGCGCGCTTTCGCAGCCTCACGCTCGCCGGGGGTGCGCCGGCCCGATTCGGCGAAGGCGAGCCGCGCGGCACGCTCAGAATCCGGCTCGCGCGCTTGCTCGAGGAGCGCCGGCCCGATGCGCTGCGCCCGCGGAGCGGCGACGCCGCGGCGAACGTCCCGGGCCTCAACCAAGACCCGAACTTGTATACGTTCCTCGCGCACAACGACGGGACATTCATCGGCAGTTTGAGCGTGCGGCTCGACTCGGCGCGCGGGCTGGTCGCCGACGAGGTCTATCGCGACGAGACGAGTGCGCTGCGCGACGCCGGATCGCGGGTGTGCGAGTTCCTGAACCTCTCGATCGACATGAACTCCGTGCCGAAGCGCGCGCTCGCGTGCCTGTTTCATGCCGCGTACCTGTTCGCCGGCGCGGTGTGGGCGTGCGAGTACGGCGTGATCGAAGTACCGGCGCGCCACGGGGACGTCTTTCGCTATGGGCTCGGCTTCGAGCCGATCGGCGAAGAACGCGTCAACCCGCGCGCCGCGACCCAGGAGGTGCTGCTCTGTGCCCACCTCAAGACGGTACTCGAGCGGCTGCTGAAGCTCGGCGGTCGACCCGATATCGCGGCCCAGGAGACGACGCTTTTCCCGTACGCGTTCTCGCCCGAGGAATCGGCCGGTGTCGTGCGCCGGCTCGCAGCCATGGCGGCCTCGGCGAATCGCTAGGCGCGCCCGGCCCCCCCGTTCCGGCGCGAGTCCTCACCCTGGAGTGTTCGAGGCGACGCTCAGCCGCATCGTGCACGTGCGACGCGACGAGATCGGCGCGCTGCTGTGGTCGTTCGTCTACTTTTTCTGTCTGCTCGCCGCCTACTACGTCATCCGCCCGGTCCGCGACGAAATGGGGGTCCAGATCGGGGCCGCGCGCCTGCAGTGGCTCTTTTCGGGCGTGTTCGCCGTCATGATTGCGCTCGTCCCGGTCTTCGGTTGGCTCGCGGCCCGGCTGCCGGTCAAGCGGCTGTTGCCGGTGGTGTACGGCTTTTTCGCGCTGGATCTGGTCGGCTTCCATCTCGCACTCGAGTTGGGCGTCGGGCTGCGCACGCTCGCGCCAGCGTTTTTCGTCTGGGTAAGCGTGTTCAACCTGTTCGTGGTGTCGGTGTTTTGGAGCTTCATGGCCGATCTTTTCACCACCGAAGCCGCACGGCGCCTGTTCGGATTCATCGCCGCGGGCGGCAGTCTCGGCGCGGTCGTCGGCCCGAGTCTCACCGCGCTGCTGGCGCCCGCGCTCGGCATCCCGAATCTGCTGCTGGTCTCCGCCGCATTGCTGGCCGGCGCAGTCGGTTGCATTGCCGCGCTGCTGCGCATTGCCGCGAGGCGACCGGGCGGCGGAGACCGGTTTCTGCGCGCGGCCGGGGAGCAGTCGGCCGATCGGCCGAGCCTGTGGGTCGGGGTTCTGCGCACGGCGCGCTCGCCGTACCTGCTCGGCATTTGCATCTTCCTGGTGTGCTACACGCTCCTCAGCACCATTCTCTACTTCATGCAGACGAAACTTGTCCCCGAGCTCGTGCCGACGCCGGAACGCCGCACGCAGCTCTTCGCCGCGGTCGATCTCGCAGTGAATGCGTTGACGCTCGCGCTACAGTTGCTCGCCACCGGCCGGCTGTTGTCGAAATTCGGCGTGACCATCCTGCTCGCGGCGTTGCCCGTGGTCTCGATCCTCGGCTTTCTCGCGTTGGCGATCGCCACCGTTCTGCCGGTGCTCGTCGTCTTAGGCGTGCTGCGGCGGGCGGGCGAATTCGCGATCTCGAAGCCGGCCCGCGAGACGCTGTTCACCGTAGTGCCGAAGGAGGAGAAATACCAGGCGAAGAACGTGATCGACACCGTGATTTATCGCGGCGGCGACGCCGCGTCGGGGTGGATCGCGGCCGGCCTGCTCGGCGTCGGGCTGTCGCTGTCGAGCATAGCGCTGGTCGGCGCGCCGGTGGCGTGCCTGTGGCTTGCGACGGCGCTTTTCCTCGGTCGCCGGCACGAGGCGATGCGCGTGCGAATGGCGCCCGGGCGGACCTAGCGTGCCGGCGTCCGCGGACCGTCGTACCTTGTACGCCGCAGGGTTCTTGCGCGCGACCGCGAACGGTCTGATCGGTGTCGTCGCCGGGATCTACCTCGCCCGGCTCGGCTATTCGCCGGCGGCGTTCGGAACGGTGCTCGCGGCCGGCGTGGCCGGCACCGCGGTCTCCGCCGCGGTGGTGACCTTCTGGGGCGACCGCGTCGGACGCCGGCGCGGGCTCATCGTGCTCGCGTTCGCCTCGGCGGCGGGGGGTGCGGTGATTGCCGCCGCATCCGATCTCGCGTTGCTCGCGGTCGCCGCGTTCTTCGGCATGATGAATTCGCTCGGCAAAGAGCGCGCTGCGGCGGCGGCGCTCGAGCAGGCGATCCTACCCGACACGGTCGAAGATGCCGGACGCACGCGCGTGTTCGCGTGGTACAACGTCACGCAGGATATCGGGCACGGACTGGGCGCAGCGCTGGCCGCGGCGCCGCAGTTGCTGCGGATGGCGGGACTCGCCGATCAGGTGGGCTCGCTGCGGGCGGCCGTCGCCCTGTATGCGGTGCTCTGGGTCGCCGCGGCCGCGCTCTATACGCGTCTCAGTCCGGCTGCCGAGGTACGGCATGCCGAGGAGCGGCTCGTGGTCTCGGCTCCCAGTCGCCGCATTCTGTGGCGCCTTTCGGCACTGTTCGCGCTCGACAGCTTCGCCGGCGGATTTCTGGGCTCGGCGCTCTTCGCCTACTTCTTTTACGCGCAGTTCGGCGTCGGCGAGGGCGCAATCGCAGCACTCTTTGTCGGGGCTCGCGTCATGAACGCGGCCTCCCACCTTGGCGCGGCGTGGCTTGCGCAGCGCATCGGTCTCGTGAACACGATGGTCTTCACGCACACGCCGTCGAGCCTCCTGCTCCTCACGATACCCTTTACCGACAGCTTTGCGCTGGCCGCGGTGCTGTTCCTGCTGCGCGAAGGGCTGTCGGAGATGGACGTGCCGACGCGCCAGTCCTACTTGATGGCGGTCGTGCGTCCCGAGGAGCGCACCTTCGCCGGTGGCGCGACCAACCTCGCCCGGATGGCGGCGCGCGCGGTTGCGCCGGCGCTCGCGGGCGGCGCGATACAGGCGATCGGCCTTTGGACCCCGCTGGTCGCGTCGGCGGCGATGAAGATCGCGTACGACTGGATGCTCTTCGTGGCGTTTCGAAAGGTCAAGCCGCCGGAGGAGCGTTTGCCCACGATAGAGTCGTAAGCCGGCAGCCCTCGCATTTCAGTAGAGGCGCAAGCGCCGCGCGGTGATGTGCGGGTGGCGGCGCGCACTAGATCGGGAGCGGCCGCAGCGCCGCTCGAGTCCAGGCTTTGCGGTTAGAGCTTCCCGCTTCACATCCCGGATACAAGGGGCAAGGCTCGGCGGTGCCACCCGTCCCTTGTAGACGTACGAGCGTTCGGTGCCTAAGCTGTACTGGTAGCGACGCAGTCGCTCGCGGAGCTGGTCGAACACGCGAGCGGCGAAGCGGCGGAAGAGACGGCATTATCATGACCAGTCGAGGCGCTACGGATAGAAGATGGGCCACCCGCAAGGTTCCGACGGCCTCAGTCAACGGGATTTTCGGAGCCGGTTAAATTGAAAAATGTGTTTTGGTCAAGGCACGTTAGGGCTTTCCATTTGCGAGGATGCATATGAATCTGTGGCAAGATTTTTTGACAAATGACCAAAAGATCATTCGTAAATGGGTTCACTACTTTCCAATCTACGAGAGACATTTTTCGAGCTGGAGAAACAAGTCAACCACATTTATCGAGATTGGCGTCTCCCATGGTGGTTCATTACAGATGTGGCAGAGATTTTTCGGCCCGTTGTCAAAGATCATTGGGATAGACATCAATCCACAATGCGGGCCCACGAATCACTAGGTATATTCGTCCGCATCGGCGATCAGTCCGACCATAGGTTTCTTCAAAGCGTTATCGATGAATTTGGCGTGCCAGATATCGTCCTGGATGATGGAAGCCACCGGATGGATACGTTGACGGACGGCGGTTTGACGTACACCTTTCAAAGAGCGACAAGGAACGCCGGGGAGTTGGGCCGTTGCTCGACTTTCTGCGCAAGTTCGTGATCAAGTGAGAAGAGGTTGCGGTCGGGGGTGGCACGTCTCAAAGCAGAGTGGGCGTTGTCAGCCACGCAGCACGGCCCAGAGGAATGCAAGCCACGCCACAATGAATGCCGCGCCGCCGAACGGCGTGATCGCACCCAGCCAGCGCGACCCGGTGATCGCGAGCGCATAGAGACTGCCCGAGAAGAGCACTATCCCTGCGAGCATCGACCAGCCCGCCCACTTCAAGGCAGCGGAGGCGGGCAGGTGAATAGCGGTGAGCCCGATCGCGACCAGACCGAGTGCGTGCCAAAGGTGGTACTGCACGCCGGTCTGGTAGATCGCGAGCATCTCGGGCGGCAGCTTCGCCTTCAGCGCGTGCGCGCCGAAGGCGCCAAGCACGACGCCCAGGGCACCGGCGAGACTACCCAGGACCAGGAAGAGCTTCGCCGTAGGGGCCACGGGAACTCATTTTACCTGTCGTGCGACAATCGACCGCCATGCCGAAGACGAAGATCGCCATCGACGAGTTTGCGCAGTGGGTGGGGCGCGAAGTGGCGCTGAGCGACTGGCTGGTCGTGGGCCAGGAACGCATCGACAAGTTCGCGGAAGCCGCCGGCGACTACCAGTGGATCCACGTGGACCGCGAGCGAGCGGTGCGCGAATCGCCGTTCGCGACCACGATTGCCCACGGCTTTCTCACGCTCTCGGTGTTGTCGCAGCTGTTCGATGCCTCGGTCGAGATCGCGGGCAAGCGCATGGGCATCAACTATGGCCTCAACCGCTTGCGCTTCACGAGCCCAGTGCCATCGGGCGCGCGCGTGCGAGCGCGCTTTGTGCTCGTTGCGGCCGCGCCGATCGACGGTGGCGTGCAGACGGCATGGAACGTCACCGTCGAGCGCGAGGGCGCCGACAAGCCGGCGCTGGTGGCGGAGTGGCTGACTAGGCACTATCGCTAGCTCGAGCGGACGCGCCCCGCTATGCGGCGCTAACCTGCGTCGCGTTATGCGCAGCCTCATGCTTCACGCTTTGTTGCTATCCTTGCCCAGCGCGGTGGTCGCGGACTGCCGGCGCAACTTCCGCGAGGACCCCTCTAGGTGAGTGAAGCGCTCGTGCTCGTCGGAGCCGCTGCAGCCGGCTGGTTCTGGTATGACAGCATGCGCGCGCGCGAGCGCGCATTGGGCCTTGGCCGTTCCGCGTGCGAACGCGACGGGCTGCAGTTCCTCGACGAAACGGTGCTGTGCACGCGTACGCGCCCCGCGCGCGACGCCGACGGGCGCGTTAGACTTCGCCGCTGTTACAAGTTCGAGTTCAGCGACGACGGCATGCACCGGCGCTCGGGCAGCATGGTATTGCTAGGAGTGCGGCTCGAGTCGCTCGAGCTCGAGCCGTTCTTGCCGCAGCAACCCTGATGACGAAGTGGATCGAAGGAACGGTGGTCGGACAGAAGGCGTGGACCGATTGGCTCCTGTCGCTCCGCGTCGAGGCGAACATCGGCGCGTTCGAGGCCGGCCAATGGGCGAAACTCGCAGTGCCGGTTGGCGGGGAGCTCGTGGCTCGGCCATACTCGTTCGTGAACGCGCCGCGCGAGGCGCCCTACGAGTTCTACTACAACATCGTCCCGGAGGGGCCGTTCAGCCCGCGGCTCGCGCGGCTGGAACCGATGGACGTCGTGTTCCTCGCTCCGGGCGCATCGGGGAACTTCGTCCTCTCCGAGATTCCCACAGCCGACGATCTGTGGCTGATGGCGACCGGGACCGGCCTCGGCCCATTCCTGTCCATGCTGAAGACCGAGATACCATGGCAGCGCTTTCGTAAAGTTGTGCTCGTGCACGCCGTCAGACACGCGAACGAGCTCGTCTATCGCGACGCGATCGAGGGCTTTCGGGCGCGGCATCCGGACCAGTTCCGCACCGTGTCCCTCGTCAGTCGCGAGGCGCACGCGGGTGCGCTCTCGGGGCGCATCCCGCAGGCGATCGAGAGCAAGACGCTCGAGCGCGCGGCCGGGGCGCAGCTCTGTGCGCGCGCCTCACAGGTCATGTTGTGCGGCAACCCGGACATGGTCGTCGATACCGTCGACGTGCTGAAGGCCAGGGGTTTGAAACGCCATCGCCGCCGCGATCCCGGGCACATTGCGGTGGAGCCCTACTGGTGATTCGCCGCGTCGCCCTCGCCGTGCTCGCGGCGGCGGCCCTCGCCGGCTGCGCCAACGTCCTGCGCCTCGCCTACAACAACGTCGACTACGCGCTGCGCCTGATGGCGCACGAGTACTTCGATCTGCGGGCCGAGCAGGCCGATCTGTTCGAGGTCCAGGTAGCGCGCCTCCACGAGTGGCACCGGCGCGAGGAGCTGCCCACCTACGCGCGCTTGTTTCAGGGTGCCGCCGAGCGCGTGTCGCGCGGGCTCGAGCGCGATGACGTGGTCTGGGCGATGGTGGAGGTGCGCGGGCGCTATCGCGTGCTGGTCGCTCAGGCTGCCGACGAGAGCGCGCCGGTCCTGGCGACGCTGAAGCCCGACAATTTTGCGGCGATCGAAAAAAAGTTCGCCGAGATCAATACCAAGTTTGCTCGGGAATACCTAACGGGGGATCAGGCGAAGCGCGACCGCGCGCGGACGAAGTGGCTCGAGGAGCGCTTTGAGTTGTTCATGGGCGATCTTACCGACGCGCAGCGCGAGCTGATTTCCGAGTTCGTCCGGTCGCAACCGCGGATGAGCCAGATGCGCTTCGACGACCGCAAGCGCCGCCAGCAGGAATTCGTGCAACTGATCGAGCAATACCGGGGCAGCGCCGAGCTCTCCGAGCAGCTGCGCAGCTTCTTAGTAAACTGGGAGCGGGGCCGCGGTCCCGAGCACGCCGAGTTCACGCGCGCGTGGGAGGACCGGCTGGTTACGCTCATCGTCGCGCTCGATCGCACGCTGACTGCCGAGCAGCGCCGCCACGTGGTCGCACGGTTCGAATCCTACGCTGAGGATTGCCGCATCCTCGCGCGGCAGGGGCTGCCGCCGAGTGACGCGCGCGCCACGGTCGCACTCGAGCCGAGCCGCTGATGCCATGAGTACCCGAACCCATTTCGTAGTGCGGCTCGCGCTGTGCCTGTTGCTCGTGGCCGGGCTCGTCGGGGCGGGCATCGTGAAGGGGTTGCAGCCGTGGGCAGGCGGCGCGGCGCCGGCGCTCGTCCTTAAGGACCTCGACGGCCGCGAGCACCGGCTTGCAGACTACAAGGGCAAGGTCGTCGTGTTGAACTTCTGGGCGACCTGGTGCGACCCTTGTCGGCAAGAGATGCCGTCGCTCAACGGGCTCAAGGCCCGTATGGGCGAGGCGCCGTTTGTTATTCTGGCGATCAACATGGCCGAAGGCGAGGCCCGCATCGGCGAGTTCCTTAAGAAGGTGCCGTTGGAATTTCCGGTCTTGCTCGATCGCGACGGCGCGGCTTCGAGGACATGGCACGCGCGCCTTCTGCCCTATACTGTAGTGTTGGGGCCGGACCAGCAGATCCGCTACACGGCGATCGGTGCGCTCGACTGGAGCGCGCCCGAGATCGACGCGACGCTCCGGCGGTTATTGTCGCGGCGCTAGTTGTCGGCGCGAGTCAGCGAAGGAGAGAGTCAGCATGGATCGACGCGTATTTTTGAAGGCCAGTGCAGCGCTTCCGCTCGCTGCGGCGCTGCCGCGCGCTTTGGCGGAGCGCTCAGAGTTCAATCCGCGACCTGGCGAGTGGCGCGGTTTCGAGGTTACGGCGCGAGTCGAAGTGCTCAAGCCGGCCGGGGTGACGCGGGTGTGGGTACCGGTGCCGGTGGTGAACGATGCGGGCCAGAAGGTGATCGACAATGGCTGGTCGGGCAACGCCCGGCTCGCGCAGCTGCTGCACGACGGAAAGTACGGGGCGGCGATGCTGTACGCTGAATGGCCCGCCGGCGCGGAGCAGCCGGCGCTCGAGCTCACGAGTCGCCTTGCGACCCGCAATCGCGCCGTCGACTTCTCTCGCGGCGGCGGTGCGCCGAAGCTCGGCGCGGCCGAGTACCGGTTCTACACCGAAGCGACGGCGCTCATGCCGACCAGCGGCCTGGTCAAGAAGACCGCCCTGGAGATCACCAAGGGGGCGCGTTCGGACGAAGACAAGGCGCGCCAGATCTACGACTGGATTGTCGAAAACACTTTCCGCGATCCCAAGACTCCCGGCTGCGGGGTGGGTGACATCCAGACGATGCTGGAGACCGGTAACCTCGGCGGCAAGTGCGCAGACCTGAACGCGCTCTACGTCGGGCTCGCGCGCGCGGTCGGGCTGCCCGCGCGGGAGCTCTACGGCATCCGGGTGGCGAAGTCGGCGTTCGGCTATCGGAGCCTGGGGGCGGGCACCGAGAACGTCACCCGGGCCCAGCACTGCCGGGCCGAGGTGTACCTGCAGGCCTATGGGTGGGTGCCGGTGGACCCGGCGGACGTGCGCAAGGTGGTGCTGGAGGAGAAGGAGCAGCCGACGACCCTCGCCGACCCGATCGTGCCGCCGGTGCGGCGCGCGCTGTTTGGGGCGTGGGAGATGAACTGGCTCGCCTACAACACGGCGCACGACATCGCACTGCCGAACTCGGGCGGGGCGCGGGTCGGGTTTCTGATGTACCCGCAGGCCGAGACCGCGAACGGCCGGCTCGACAGCCTCGACCCGGACAACTTCCGCTACCGCATCTCCGCGCACGAGGTCGCGGCCTAGCCCGGGCGCAGCGTAGCCGACGTAGGCTCGCACACGAAAAGCCCGCCGCCGGGCGGGCTTTCTCCGTCCTGGTGCTCATCGTCGTTGCACTCCGAGCGCTGGCGTAGACTCTGGCGCAGGAGGTAGTGCGTGTGAAGATTCTCGTTCTTGGTGCCGGCGCGACCGGCGGTTACTTCGGCGGTCGGCTCGCCCAGGCCGGCGCCGATGTCACGTTCCTCGTGCGCGAGCGGCGCGCGGCGCAGCTCGCCGCGAACGGGTTGGTCGTGCTGAGCCCGCACGGCGACTTCACGCTGCGCGTGCCTTTCGTGACGCAATCGGAGCTGCGTGCCGAGTATGACCTCGTGATGCTCACCTGCAAGGCGTATGACCTCGACGCCGCAATAGAATCGGTTCGGCCCGCAATGATTCCGGCGACGCACGTGCTGCCGCTACTGAACGGCCTCGCGCATATCGATCGGCTCGACGCCGAATTCGGCGCGCAACGCGTCCTGGGCGGCACCTGCCACGTTGCGAGCACGCTGTCGCCGACTGGGGAAGTCCGCCAGATGACGCCGATACACCGGATCACCTACGGCGTGCTTCCCGGCACCAGCGCCGAGGCGCGCAAGAAACTCGGCGCACTACACGCCTACTACGGGCGTACGTCGGTCGAGGCGGTGCTCGCCGACGATATCCAGCTCGAGCTGTGGGAGAAGTTCGTGCTGCTCACGTCGCTCGCGACAATGACCTGCCTCATGCGCTCGAGCGTGGGCGACATTATGGCGACCGAGGAGGGCGAGGCGCTGATGGGCGAGACCTTCGGGGCCTGTGTGCGCACGGCCGCCGCCGCCGGCCACGCGCCGCGCGAGAAAGCCGTTGCCGGCGCGCGCAAACTGCTGTTTGAGCGCGGCTCGCAGTTCACGGCGTCGATGTTGCGCGACATCGAAGGCGGACATCGCATCGAAGGCGAGCACATCGTCGGCGATATGCTGCGGCGTGCCCGCGCCGCGGGCGTCGACCCCGGCCCGCTACGTGCGGCACATGCGCACCTGCAAGCGTATCAGGCGCGCCGCTTGCGCGACGGCGGATGAGGCCCGGCGAGCACCGCAGCGGGCGTGGGGCAGGTGCGCGAGGCGTTCGATTGCGGCGGAAACCTGCTACGCCTTGTTCTTCCCTGGCGTTTCGAGAACGCGCTCGAGGATCTGGATTTGGAGCGCGACGCCATCCATGTTCGGGTTCACGGCGAGCGCGCGCTTGAAGTAGTAGAGCGCCTTTTCGAAGTCGTGGAGCTGCAGGTAGATCTGGCCGTAGCCCGCGAGCGCGCCGAAGTGGGTGGGATTGCGCTTGATCACTTCGTCGCAGTCCTTCAGCGAGTTCTCGAACTGGCCGGTGAGAAAATACAGCGTTGCGCGCTTGTTCCACCCCTCGGCGAAGTCCGGCTTGCGCTCGATGACCTGGCTGAAGGTCGCGATGCTCTCGGGATAGCGTCCCTCGTTCATTGCCCCGAGCGCCTGGGCGAACAGCTTGTCGACCTGCGCATCGCCGGAGCGGCTCCAAATGACCCAGATTGCCTCCTCCGCGACGGTACGGACGTCCTCGTCCGAATCGCGCAGCGCGGCAAGCAGCGCCGGCACGTCCGCCATGCGCCCGATCTTTGCTAGCTGCTCGGCCGCGTGTTCGCGTTGGCCGGCATCGGCCGACTTGAGCGCGGCGAGTGCCGCGTCCCGGCTCGGGGCCTGCGCCGGGGCCGGCGGGGCGACCGCGAGGAATAGGACGACGCAGAGGGATGTTAACAGGCGCATGGCAGCATCCGATCGCGGGCGACCCACGTACAGGGCTTGGATGGCCTGACTATAATCCCGCCGTAGCCAGGCGCAAATTGGCTCGATAGGTTTCCCCGATCGGCGGGAATGCGCACGGGGCGTCGCCGTGGCTCGAACTCCCGGAAGGAGACAACATGAACCGGATTTTGCTGGCAGCGGTGTTCGCATTGACCGCCGCATTCCCCGTCACTCTGATCCGCGCCGCCGACCCGCAGCCGGAAGCGCCCAAAGATCCGAACTACGAGGCGGGTAAGGCGGCCGTCGACGCGAAGAACTGGCACGGCGCCATCGACGCGTTCGGCAAGGCCGCGGCGACGGACCCGAAGAACGCCGATGCGCAGACGATGCTCGCATACTCGTACCGCAAGGCGGGCGACCTCGACATGGCGTTCAAGCACTACGACGAGGCGCTGCGCCTCGATCCGCGGAACCGCTTCGCGCACGAATACATCGGCGAAGCCTATCTGATGAAGGGCGATCTGGCGCACGCGAAGGAACACTTGGCAGCGCTTGACCGCATCTGTTTCTTCGGCTGCGCGGAGTTCGCGGAGCTCAAGAAGGCGGTCGGCGAGTACGAAACCCAGGCGGCGAAGAAGTAGTCCGCAAGAAAGGGAGTCCCGGCGCCACCGAGTTGCAAGGCGGCAGCGGCGCGAACCCGTGGGCCTTAGGCCCCTGCGGGTGCACGTCGCGTGCCATGGTCCCCACGCGTAGGATAGAGCATGAAAGACACCGGCCTCCTCCTGACCATCGCTGTCGGAGTCTTGGTCGGCTTCGTGGCGCGCGCGGTACTTCCGGGCCGGCAAGGCCAGGGCCTCATCGTGACCACGCTGCTCGGGATCGGCGGCGCGCTGCTCGGGGCTTACGGCGGTCAGCGGTTCGGGCTGTACCAGGTCGGCGAGCTGTTCAGCTTTGTCGGCGCG
>Ga0187846_10001679_pt1 | contig 12432 bp, 15 predicted proteins | sample TC_taG_FD_161473 | JGI IMG/M metagenome (GOLD analysis project Ga0187846, IMG submission 161473) | Biofilm microbial communities from the roof of an iron ore cave, State of Minas Gerais, Brazil - TC_06 Biofilm (v2) | ecosystem: Environmental > Terrestrial > Deep subsurface > Cave > Wall biofilm...
GCCGCGCGGTTTCTCTTGTCCAGTACTGCTATTACTGCTTTGTGACTTGACATCACGAAATTCATTGAGTAAAGTCGCGCCGACTTAGGGCGATGACTCGCCGATAAGTTCACTCGGAGTCTGTACTGCCCGCCCCTTAGACGACTGAGAACGACCACGGAACGAACACGATCTTAACGGGGAAAACCGTCGGTAGGAAGGAGGGAGAAATGCACGCTTTCAACTCGATCCAGTTTTCAGCGGTCTTCCGTTGGATGTTGATGTTTGCAGTTTTGACGGTACCACACGTGGTGCAGGCCCAGTGGCGAGCTACGGTGGGAGCACAGAGCGATAACTTGGGACGCCAAGCTCTTGCCTTTCTTCCAAACGAGATTTGGATTCACGCGGGCGACAACATCACCTGGAAGTTTGACGTCGACGAAATCCATACCGTGACGTTCCTAACAGCGGGCCAGACACGTCCGTCTCGCCTAGTGGGGTGCCCAGGGTTTACGCTCGGCGGGTCCGCCACCTTCGACGGCTCCACATGCGTGACCACCGCTTCATTGGTAAAGGGGCAGACCTTTACAGTGACTTTCCCGATTGCGGGTAACTACAAGCTTGTCTGCTTGGTCCATGGAAACATGACCGGAGTGGTCCATGTTCTCGATCTGTCGCAGCCTCTCCCCCATGATCAGGAGTTCTATGACGAGCAAGCGGAGGAGCGCGCCGATGCCTTGCTTTCCGACACCGATCACGACGGGGATCATGAGCGACACGATTCCGACGACCCTGCGGTGACCGCCGGCACTGGCGAGGTCTCGGCGACTGCGGGAGGATCTGAGACCCTGTCAGTAATGCGCTTCAAGCGACCAGTGACTGTGATCCATGCGGGCGAAACTGTGGAGTGGACGAACTCGGACCCGGTAACGCCGCATACCATCACGTTTGGCGTCGAGCCTGCGAACCCTATTCCTCCTTCGGGCAATGTGACTGTGGATGCGGATGGGGCGCGCCACGCCGTGATCAATTCGCCTTCTGACAGCGTGCACTCGGGGTTCATCGTTGCGGCACCGCAAGAACGAATTGGGCTCCCTCAGGCGCCTCCCGGCTTCACGCGCTTCCGGATAACCTTTACGCATGCGGGAGTTTTTCTATACATCTGCGCTCTTCATGACGGTCTGGGCATGAGGGGCAGTGTGATTGTTCTCCCCTAGCCGTTCCAAAAACCCCGGTAGTGGCGCTGTCGTAGCTGGCTGATTCTTCACGCCCCGCTGCATAGCGCTGTGGTGTTTTGAAAAGAGGACTTTGATTGCCTGTTGAAAGGGTGGCTGCGAACGACTTCCGAAGTTGTTGATTCGTTTGGCCAGGCTTGGCCCTTCGCCGCTGTGCCGGAATGTCATGGTTTCAACATGCGAGTCACAGGATAGCGTCCAAATGGATTAGTTCCGAGTTGCCCGTCATCCTGGAAGAACTCAAGAAATCCTTGCTGCCAGGGGTCTTTTCAACGAATCGCCGACTGATCGGTCAGTAGCCGACGGAAGCCCCATCGGGCTCAGCCCTTGTTGCAGCAACTCGTTTTCTTTGAGAAGCGAGTGACACACGGTTCTTTCCGGATGATGTGCGGTTGAAGCTGGAATTGGTTGACGAGCACCGGTTCCGCAATGGCGTGGTCTTTCTGCGGTACGTTGTCCGTGGCTGATACGCTCGCCGTTAAGGCGACATCAAGGGGCGGGCACTCGCAAGGACCGCTCTGATCCAGTGGCCGACTTGTCGGCTACTCGGAAGCTATCGTTCGCGATGACTTTGCCGAATCGTCGGGTTCTCGGAGGGTCCAAAGGCTTTCCGTTTCGGACATCAGGGCACGTCTGTCGCCGTTTATTCGAACAGAACCTTATCGGTATCGTGGGCCACAAGCACGGCGATCTTCCAACCGCTGTCAGCCTTGTGCAGCAGGTACGTGACGCCTACCCGCTCTAGCTCCTGTCCGTCGGCCTTATAGCGGACGGCAATGCCACTAGCCAATGTGGTGGTGGCACTCAGTGGCTTGACGCGTAGCATGCTCAACTCACTCCGGGCGTATCCTCTTGCCCGGAGGCCTTGCATGGCAGGCGTCAAGATAGCCGTCAGTGCGGCATGGGTGGACGTTGCGGTGACGCCCCCGGGACCAATCAGAAAGGAGGGTTCATGGAAGTAGGGCAAGATCGCCTGCACGTCGAGTTTACTGAAAACGTTGTAGTAGTCAGTGAGGACCCGGGTCACGGCTGTCTTGTTATCCTCACTCGCAGCGAGGGGGGCGCTGGGAACTATCCCGAGCGCTGGGAACAGCGACGTCAGGCCTACGATCAAGTCCTTCATGGCACTACTCCGGCGATTTGTGTAAAACAAGCAACCCGAGGCCGTAGAGAATGAAGAAAGCCTCGATCCAGTTATACGCTGCCCGTGGCGCGAGGCAACGAAACCGTTTCTGCGTGACTTGCTCCATGTCTTGACGGATTGCCGCAATTCTAGATCTAAATGTGGAAAGATCAAAGGGTTTGCACACTCGAAACCATTTCTTTTCCAACCGGACCTTCAGCCTGAGCTGCGGGCCGAGCACTTCCAGCAAATCCAGATCCCGTCAGCCGCCGGATTTGCTCTCTAGAACGCCAATTTCCCGTCTCTCACCACCGTCTTGCCGTCAATCTGGACGGTCGCCTCGGTCACAGGGAATGAAAAACCTCCCGCTTCTTTGTTATTCCCGCCCAGAAGCTCGTTATTGCCGAAGAAGATCCAGACCATGCCCGCGGCAGCCTCCGGCCGATAATCCTCACTGACCTTCATGGCAGGATTTAGACCGATCGTCACCGAGCCGAGCACGTCTTTTGGTCCCGTGTATCCCGCCATCATTCTCTCATAGCAATCGCCTCCGCTTCGGGCGTGAAAATTCGTGATTTTGCCATTTTGAACATCAAAAGCTGCGTCGAGCAACTGCACGCTGGGACGGCAGCGCTCTCTGACAGAGAATACTTTGCCCATTCCCGAGGTCTCCAGGGGAGCGAACGATACCGTTCCTCCAGGAAGAGCGACTGCGCGGTTTAAGAATACCTTTGCCTTCGACTTTTCTTCGGTGACGATACCGGCATCCACGATCGCCTCACGGCCACCGGGAGAGAACGTCAGATCGGTCCCCTTCGCGGACGCGATGCGCACTCGCTTCGCGGTAGCAAGCATCTGCTTGAGAGCATTGCCCTGGTCCCAGATGCGCTGGTAGTCAGCATTAACCGCGTTCCAATGCATGGTTTCGAGATCGGCAAACGGGATGTTAAAGAGCTCGGCGTCCGCTTTTGAGGGAAAATTCACGAACAGCAATCGCACCTTGCCGTTGTTCAAGGAGCTGGTTATAACTTCTCCGGCCTTGTCGATGGCCGTCAAACGCCGCTCAGGGACTCCGGCGACGGTTGCGGAAGAATCCTCCGTATCTGGGAGCCCAATCCAAACATCAACGTCGTTAATCCAGTCGGCAAGATACTTGGGCTGCTGGCTCAGGTACTGCTCCGGCACGTCGGCGTTCACGGCGCGGGCGAAGCGATCTGTGTTCAGCAACATCTGCACCATGCCACCAGCCTTGGCAGCTTCGATTGCTACGTCTTCCATCAGGGGTATGGTGTGTTTCCCGCCGTACACAACCACGACATCTCCAGGCTTCACTTTGACGGAAGTGGTGACGATCTGCTTGGCCAGCGCCGGGAATCGATTCTCCTGAGCTGACGAAGTACAGATCGAAAATAGACACACGAGGGCCAGGGACAGAACAAAGTTTCTCTCTTTCACGGGCTCATCTCCTCAGTTTGAAGTTCCCCAATCTTGGGAGTGCGTGAGGTTCGTTCGGCCCATTGCTCGGTTGGTCTACCGTTGGCGAGTGCGAAAAGTGGACATCCATCAATCGCTCGTCCAGATCGGCTGTTGCCGAGATTATGTTCAGGAAGAACGAACACTACTCCGACCAGGAAGCATAGTCAAGGCACACGTACGTTGAAGAGACGCCGTTCATTAGCCGCTGCCCCCTGGTTTTGCTCCTGAGCAGGTGTCGGAGAGTTCTTGTTGCTTGAATGGCTGAACGAGCCAAAGCCCGAACGAACTTGGATTGTGTCAATGCCTGGATTCGGTTTGCTAAGGCCCGCGTTCGAAATGTGTTCCCTTTTCACTTCGAACCCAGGGCCCCGCGGTAACGGCTCAAGCGCTCATATCTTAGGGTATGCCGCAAGGTGCATTTCGAGGATTTCAGCACAAGTCTCATGATTTAATAGAGAGGCTCACCACGAACTGGGCTGGGGGCAGAAACGAAGAAGTTCGCTTAGACGCTGGACGAGAAACCCACCCTCTTTCTCTTGAGAATCCAAATTCCCAAATCGAACAGGGCTGGCGACGATTAGTCTATTTGCGCGGCTCGACGACTTGAATAAATCCGATTGGTGCGTCGCCGCCTGGGTACGTACAGCCGCTTCGCCTCGCTTCCTCGGGATCGCAAGCTCTCCGGATGGTATGGGCGCTCACTCTATACTTCTTCTTGCGCCTGATTTCTTTAGCCACGTTTTCGTACCCTTTTTCTTTCGATGTCCCGCTTTTGATTAGCTCTGCGAAGCGCGTTCGAGCTTCAGCGATCTCGGCCAGTGTCAATTTTCGTGGGTTCCCGCCCGAGAGCGTCAATCTCTTGGTCCACTTGCCCAATTCCCGCCTGAGGATTCCAGTCGTTTTTCCCACTCTCTGTAAGAAGAACATCCCTTCTTCATCGGGCATATCCTCGAGCCATTTCTTTAGACCCACCGAAAGAACTCGGTCATAAGAAGCGGCGAGTTCATCCCAACGAACGCGCTCTGCGCCTGAGTTCGTGTTGGCAAAAAGTTTGCAGGTGTCGCGGATTAGCTGAAGCGCTTGCCGGCGTGAGAGTTTTAGGTTGTTAGCCAGCACATCAACATACTCCGACGTAAGCTTGTAGGCCTGATTGGCTAAAGCGGGTCTCATTTCCGGGCCATCGTACCTCGAACCCGCCCAGTTGACAACAAGATCCTGGGCTATGCGAGCCTTGGACCGGAGGATATATGGGGAAGCACCGGCTTGGGCGTAAGGAGATGATTCGTGGAGTGGAGGCTGCGTTGCGCTCTCGCAAGACACCCTCTCATCTCAAGCATACTCTGCGAAGGCGCCTACGAGAGTTAAAGCAATCTCCGACCAGTGGATTGAGCAAGGGCCGCAAAGACAATCAGCGAGTCGGGTTCCTGGGCTGGCTGCAGTTTTGAGCCTTGAAGGAATCGAGGTTCGGACCGCTGAACCAAAGCCTACTGCAAAGCGCACCGGGGACATGAGCAGGAAGGCCTTCTGACGGCGGGGCTAGAGCCCTCTGCTTTTACCCGTGCGGGGCCGCGGGCACAAAAGTGCGGGCAACGAAGGACTGACAGACCATTCGACCCGCGACTTATACGGCATCGTGGCCCCGCTCCCTGAAATCCGCGCCCTTGATGCCGGTAAGGATCCAAAGAGTCTGTCTGGGGGTCTGGGGGCGAAGCCCCCAGGTGTCGCGCGTCGAGCCGTGTGGCTTTTTACTTGAGAGCTAGAGAGCTAACTGTGCCAGAGACGATTCAAATTGAACATCGCGGCGGCTCGGCGCAAGCCGCTTTGGTTCTCGAAACTGCTGTAATGGAGGCAAGTCTTAATGCTCGCTGTCTATCTGGTGTCTCCGGTGCGGAAGCGTGGAATCGCCACATCGGCAATTGGCGTGAACGTGGTTCCCTAGAACGTTCCTACACGCGACGCCCTCGCAAGACCGTTTCAAAAAGACCGCGCAGAAAACTTGACGACGTACAACGCGCAAAGCTCCTACCGCCGAAGGTGCAGACGGGCGAGGAATTGATCCGTCTTGGCCAGGGCCTTTGGCAAGACCGGTCTCTGATTGCGAAAGCTGTTGAGATGTGGGATTTGGGAATTTCAGCGGGTGCGGTTCGTCAAGTGCAGTGCTCGCGGATTGGATGGGCGAAGCAGGGGACAAAATGCATGGAGTTGTGGCATCGTATGTTTTACTGCGGCCTTCGTTTCTGCCCGTCGTGCATGTCGTCAGTTTACGAATCGCTTTTTTATGAGGCGGTGGAGCGTTTAACGCCAGTCGCGGAGCGTCTTGTTCCCGAATGGCCGGTGACGGGCCATCTTCCGGCGCGGGTGGTCGCCAAAATTGACTTCACGATTCGCAACGATGGTCAGATGCCTAGTGCGGAGAAAGTCCGCTGGTTCAATGGTCGGATTCGTAAGTTTTTTGTTCTTCTTGCGCGTCGCAACGGCTGGAAGAGGGATGGGTGGGGCGCGGCGTGGTGCGCTGAGTTCGGGCCCGGCAACACGAACTTGCACGCGCACGCAGTTTTTTGCGGGCCTTGGATCGAGCAGCGGAATTTGGAGGCGTCGAAACTGTGGTCAGAGGTTCTCGGTGAATATGCCATCGTTTCGGTGAAGGCCGCGAAAAGCTTTCAGCACGCCTTGCATCACGCGATTAAGTACCCTGCCGCATCGTGGAAATATCTTTCAGCCTCGCCTGGGCGTCTCGCGGCTTTGGAAAAGGCTTTCTACACGGTGAAGAGATTTCACTGCGTTGGCGCATTTTACAATCCCCCTAGCGACGTGAAGGTGCCACCGGAGTTTTTGGCTCCCTACGATAAATGTCCTTGTGGCCGGAAGGGGTGTCGGTTGGTGGACGTGGCCGCTCCCCGTTGGTTTTCTTTACATGAATTGCTGCGGATGGGGTCGCGTGACTACGGCGTCTGGGAGCGTAATGAGCGTTTGCACGGTCGGGATCCTCGTAAGCGGAATGGGTCTCTGCCATCTCCGACACAGTTGACTCTTTTTGTTATGGAGTCTCCGCCATGAGGCAGTCTCGGAAAATTCGTCAGGGCGCACGCGCTGTAATCTCTCAGTGTTGCGCCGAAGAGTCTCTACGGGAGTCGGTCCGCCATCGGATTCGTCGTTTGCGCCGCGTGAAGCGCGTGCGGTGCGGTCCCCTTCTTATTTGCGGCAGGGGGTTGCATCGTTTCGTGGAGGTTCAATACGTCTAACTGTGCTACCCTCGCGCCTGCAGAAGCAAGGCGGGCCACGGAGAAAGAGGAGTTCGTGGCACGTCCAAGATGGCAAGGTGGTTGGGTGTTTCAAAGGGGAAAGAAAAACCCGATGTGGCGTGGCCGATTCCGAGAAGATTTTATCGCCGAAGACGGTTCGCGCAAACGTCGCCAGCGTTCTATCTCTCTGGGGCTAGTCCGGGAAATTGGAAAGCGCGAGGCGTTGCGGCGATTGTCGGGAAGGCTGGCCGAAATCAATCAGGGCAGACACAAGCCGGAGATGATGATTTCGTTCGAGCGTTTTGTGTTGGAGCGTTTCGAGCCGAATATCTATCCGGCGTTGCGGGCTTCCACAGCGAACGGCTATCGCTGGACAATCCGACGGTACTTGCTTCCGGCTCTGGGTAAGTCGCCATTGCCGGAAATCGGGCCTGCGGACGTTCAGGCGCTCTTGTCGGCGCTCTCTAGGAAAATTGCTCCGCGCACGGTTCTTTCGGTTCGGAATCGTCTGCGGAGAATTTTCGGCGCAGCGAAGGATTGGGGCTATATCACATTGAATCCTGCCGACAAGGTGCAGTTGCCTGCGCTGTGCGATGTTCGGGAAAAAGTAGTGCTCACGCCGGGGCAAGTGTCTCGGTTGCTTGCGGAGTTGCCGGAGCCGCATCGCACGATGGCTCTGGTAGCTGTGCTCTCTGGGCTGCGGCGTGGGGAACTATTCGGGCTGCGATGGAAAAGCGTGGACTTGGGGGGGGCTCAATTCTCGTTTGCGAATCGAATTACCAGGGGCAGCAATCGCAGCCGAAAACTCGCGCCTCACGCCGCAAGGTGTTCGTGGATTCTGTTGTGCTCGACGCCTTGCGGAAGATTCAACCGGAGATGCCTGACCCGAACGCCTACGTTTTTTCTTCGGGCCGGGGTACTGCACTCAACCCGGAGAATGTTCGCAATCGCGTGCTTTATCCTGCGTGCGGTCGCGCGGGGATTCCGCGCGTGGGCTGGCATTCGTTTCGTTACACCTACGCGACTTGGGCGAATCCTACGGGCGAGAGCATCAAAGCATTGCAGGCGCAGTTGGGCCACACAGATGCGAGGCTGACGCTTTCGGTTTACACTCAGCCCATGCCGGAAGCGCAGCGGCAGTTGGCGAGCAAAATCGCTAGGGTTTTGCTCCCACTTGCTCCCCAATCTGAGAGCATCGAGGAAGTGGCGGTAGATGAAACGTTGCCGATTCAATAGCTTGAATGGCGGGGACGACGGGACTCGAACCCGCGACCTCTGCCGTGACAGGGCAGCGTTCTAACCAACTGAACTACGTCCCCCGCGAAAGGGCAATCCTGGTGGGCGATGAAGGATTTGAACCTTCGACCTTCCCGGTGTAAGCGGGATGCTCTAACCACTGAGCTAACCGCCCGCCTTGATTTTCGCCCAACTCGCTTCGATTTGCCACTACGAAAAGCACTTAGCCACCTCTTCGAGTGAGCCCAACCCGCATCAGTGAGTCCAAGATCGAGCCGCTTTCTCGACTTGCTCCCGCGCGAAAGCATCCGAGAAGTGGGTATAGCGCGAGGTCATTTGCAGGCTCGAATGCCCGACTTGGGATTTAATGAAATCAGCCGGAACGTTCACAGCTTGCAGATGGCTGACTCGCCCGTGGCGAAAACTGTGCAAGGCTCCGCGCTTGACGCCGAGCCTGTCACAGATGGGGTAGAGCACCTGACGAACCACGTTACGGGCTTCGAGCGGAGTGCCGTTCCGGGTCTCGAACACCCGGCCCGTGCCACGGTCGCCCAGATGCTCTCCGAGAATCTTGACCGTCGCAGAGTCAATCCACACATTGCGGTAACTGCGTGGAGTCTTGGGCGTCACTTCGATGTTGTGATACAGGCTGCGCCGTACATGCACGATTCCACGGCCCAGGTCTATATCCTCGACATGGAGCGCCAACAACTCACCCGCCCGCAAGCCTGAGGCCCATGCCAGATGAAACAGAACGCGATATTGGCCTTGTGCGGCTTGGGTGATCCGGGCCACTTCGTCCGGCGTGAACCAACGCGGCTCGCGGAGCGGAATGACCGGCAGCGAAGGGTAGAAGCGCCGGGGCTGTTCGTCGTCCTGCCGGGAGTGCCAATTCACTATCGAGCGGAATAGTTTCCAGAGATTGTGAACCGTCTTCGGCTCCAAGCCTTGCGCCGCGAGCCCGGCGATCCACTCGTTGATCGTGCCGGTCTTGACGGCATCGAGGGCCTTCTCGCCGAAGAAGGGAAGGAGATGGCGCTTGATGAGCTTGGGCGCGAGATATTGTGTTGAGAGCTTCAATTGCGGGAGTCGCTTCGCCCGCCACTCTCCGGCTACGTCCCCAAACGTCACAGGCGGCTTGATGGAGCGCTCGAAATGCTCCGGTCGATTGACTCCGGCCTGTTCAAGCATCTGCATCAACTTCCTGCGCGCTTCCGGTTTCGTCAGCTCGCCCCTGAGTCCCAGCACAATTGCCCTGCGTTTCCGTTGCGGCTGGCCGGGCACATCCTCCCAGAAGCGCCCGATCCACCTGCCGTGTCTCAGAAACACCTGTCCCGCTTGTCCTGACCGTCTCGACATTGATTTGCCCGCTTTCTGTCGAAACGGCGTTCCTCGGTCGAGCAGTGTAGCACCAGCGTCAAGCCGACACGGGCGAGGGCCGCGGCCAAGAGCGTAGAGCCGGCAGAGCAGCTCGCGCCTCGCGGCGGCGGGCCAATCGAATTGCGGCCTGGCGCTCATTGCTCGCCCCCATTGGCATTGGTACCGCATGCTGCCACGAGCTTCAGGTAATCCTCCGCGCGGAGGCAGACCAGCCACTCGCGGCCATCGGCGCGAATGAACAGGCCGGCCACGTGTTCTAGGCCCTCGTACAGCTCAGCGAATCCCTGATGGCGGCGCTTCGCCTGATAGGGACGCCCTGCAATTTGCAAGTCGCAGCACCGCTCTACCTCGTTCGGTGACTGCGCCAAGTGCCACGTTCGCTCGGCATGGAGACCAACGGCACGGGCCAGCCGCACCACTTCTTGCTCACTGCGACGGCCCTTCGATCTGGAACGTGAACCCATCACTCACCTACGATTGCGTTCCGCTAAAGGACCCGTTTTACATCCCGGCAGCAGGAGGGCTGGCCTCCCAGCAGGCAGGATGCGGCTTGTTCGACCTACTGCCGGTCGCGGGTCGTGAACGGGTCAGACACGTTGCCCGCACTTTGGGGTCGGTCGGCATCCGTCTACGGTTCATCACCGAGCTTGCCCCCTGCCTGCCGGGAGATAGAACGGGTTCGCCTTGGACTTCAGGCCCACCTCATGCCCTCTCCTTCAGTTGCGTATATACGGCGCGGGCGTTCGACTCAGGCCCCCCTTTACATCCCAGCAAGGGAGTGTCGGCTTGTTGGCGGCCTTGCTGGTCGCGGGTCGTCAGGGGGTGGGACGTAGCCCGCACTTGAAGTCCGCCGCATCCGTCTAGCCCCGATAGCTGCCGGGGCCGCTTGCCCTCCTTGCTGGGACATAGTGGGGGTTCCTGATCCAGACGCCTCGTGCAGGTGGCTTGAGGCTCTGGAAACGCGGCTGGGCTTGGCGCTCTTGGCGGCCTTGGCAACCATGCCAACCCCGCGCCCGTAAGTCCTTTATATAATAAATACATACATACTAAGCAACGTGAGGGTGAGAGCCTCAAGATCGCCAACATCGCCGAGGGTGCCATAGCCTGAATCATGGCATCCTTCCCTCTGTGGCACCGCGACCAATCACCCCGCCTGCTGAGTCGCTGTCGCCGGGGCTGGGCTTCGGCTCCGATTCTGGCGCCTCCGATAAGTGCGCGGTGTCCGGGGGGGTGCTGAGGTCGCTCCCTATAAAACCTATAAAAACCTCAGATACCCCGGACGTTGCGCACTTCTGCAACGGCGGGGTACTCAATAACTTACCGATTTCCTGCAAGGATTCGCTCCAGCTCTGCTCCAGCCGCCCCTCGGCGTCCAAAATGCCCAAAATCTTTAGGTCAGCGATGGTATCCCGGGCAGTCTTATCGGGCAGGGCAGGCTTCCGGCTGGAGATGATAGCCGCCAGCGTTTCAAGGCGGTTCGGGGGAAGACAATCCTCGGCAACCCGCAGCACCGTCAAAACGTCTTGCTCATCGGGCTGCTTCTTTCCCCGGATGTAGGCCAGCGCCAGCAGCAGCTTGGACAGCTCTTTTCCTAGGCGGGTGCCCACCTCGGGCCTCGGCACATAGGCAAGAGTGTGATTACGATCCCTTGGCACGTGGCTGCGGGCGGTTGCTATAAAGTCCGATACCACGGCCAACGCCCCGCGCAACCCGGTTGGAATCTCTTGGGAGATACCAGATGGCAATGTGCTCAAGAACTGCTCGATAGCAGCATCAATTTGCTTTCGCCAACCGTCATCCTTCCCAGCATTGTCAACAGCCCGACGAACCTTCGAGCGGTTGTCTTTCCCACGGGCGCGAAACTTTACAAATCGCTCGCCCAGCTCTTGATCAACGGTGTTGAACCGCTCAATCGCCAGTGTCGAAGCTGCGAGCAGAGAGAATCGGGATTCGTAGCTGACCTTCCCGACGTTCCCGAAACCATCATCTGTAAAACCATCGTAGGCGTCGCGCAGGTCACTTATGATCGCGTTCCGAGACTCGCGCCGCATGGACAGAATCGGACTGAGGTCTTTGATGATGAGAACCTTGCCATCAAGCTGCGGCAACAGGCTCGGGTCTTTGTCAGGGTTCTTTGGGTCCCGATAACCGCTCTTGAGCGACTTCTCCGTCAGCTTCGACACAAAGTAGGCGTCCGGCCTCCTACGCAGAGGGCGCAGGAGTTCGGTCTTGCCTCCCCCGCTCGCGTCCACAAGCAGGCCCCACAGCGGGTCACCCGGGAAGCGGTTGGAGACATACACGGCGAGGATGAAGTCAATCCCATCTTGGTCTTCGGCTGGGATGTGAAGCCAGTGTGCTATCTGGCTGCGCAGGGCCTCAAGTCCGTGCAGTTCATCTGGGTGCTCAGAGTTGGAGGTCGCGGTCACGCTGGACTGCTGCTCAACCTCGCCACTCTGAGCGGCCCCCGGCAGCGCAGGGCCGATGATGCCTTTATTGGGGGGATGCGTGTTCATCTGCCTGACCTCGATTCTTTCGGTGGTCGCCCGCATTGGGCTTAATGGATTCAGTTTTCCGAATGACGGTGATGTGGCCAGCCTCGAAACGCACCTCAACGCTTCCGTAGAAATGGGAGGCTTCGAGCTGCTTCAGCAACTGGGTAAGTTCGTTCACTGAATGCCGTCTCCGTCTGCCTTCGTGACGGCAGGGAATTTCACCAGTGCCATCCCCGGCGCAATCATCCATGCCTCAAGGGTGGGGACAT
>Ga0187846_10001680_pt1 | contig 12427 bp, 12 predicted proteins | sample TC_taG_FD_161473 | JGI IMG/M metagenome (GOLD analysis project Ga0187846, IMG submission 161473) | Biofilm microbial communities from the roof of an iron ore cave, State of Minas Gerais, Brazil - TC_06 Biofilm (v2) | ecosystem: Environmental > Terrestrial > Deep subsurface > Cave > Wall biofilm...
CAGCTTTCACACGCTCAAAACGCAGCACTGGCAGCACCAGCGTATTGTGCTGATTGGCGACTCAGCCCACACCGCCCACTTCTCTATTGGCTCAGGCACAAAGCTGGCAATGGAGGACGCCATCGCTCTTGCCAGTGCGTTAGAACAGCATCAAGACCTGGAGGTAGCCCTGAATGAATATGAGTTAGAGCGGAAACCGGTCGTCGAGGTGTTTCAGAAGGCTGCCAGGGAAAGCCAGGCATATTTTGAAACCATCAAGCGTTACCTGGCTCTTGACCCGGTACAGTTCACCTTTAATTTGCTCACACGCAGTGGCAGGATTACATATGATGACCTCAGACTCCGCGATTCTCACTTTGGCGATATGGTTAATCGCTGGACAGCGCAAAAAGTCAGCTCACCGCCCACTGGTGCGCATGCACAGGAGTTCCATCCACAAGCAATGTTTGCGCCCCCGCCCATGTTTACACCTATACAGTTGTGGAACCTGACCCTGCCCAATCGCATTGTCTTTTCACCGCTCTCTTCCTGCTCAACACAGGAGGGAATGCCGGGCGAAGCGTATGCAGGGCAAATGTATGGCGCTGCGCTTAGTGGTGCTGGATTAGTCTTAACCGAGCCGATAGCCGTTTCTGCCGAAGGTCGTATCACACCGGAAAGCGCCGGCATATACCATACGAGCCATGTTGAAGCGTGGAAGCCCATCCTTACGTCCATTCATGCTCATTCACCAGCAAAGGTTGCAATGCAGCTGAACCATGCCGGACGCCGGGGGTCGACCCGTCCGAGAGTGGAAGGGCTGGATAGGCCGCTGCGTCACGGCAACTGGCCGCTACTCTCAGCATCGCCTATACCCTATTCACCGCACAGCCAGGTACCCAAAGAAATGGATCGAGCCGACATGGACCGCGTGCGTAATGATTTCGTGCGGGCAACTCAGAAGGCCCACGAAGCCAGTTTTGACTTGCTCCAGCTCCACTTTGCACACGGCTACCTGCTGGCAAGCTTTATCTCACCGCTCACCAATTTGCGAAATGACGAGTATGGTGGAGACCTGGAGCATCGCATGCGCTTCCCGCTGGAAGTGTTCGACGCTGTGCGGGCTGCCTGGCCCCAGGATAAGACAATCTCAGTCGCCCTCTCAGCTACCGACTGCGTGAGAGGCGGTCTTGATATTGATGATGCCGTGATCGTCGCCAGGATGCTCAAAGATCATGGGTGTGATATAATCGCGGTAGTAGTAGGCCAGACGACAATTGACAGCGAACCAGCATATGGCCGGGGTTTCCTGACCCCATTCAGTGACCGCATACGCAACGAGGCAGGCATTCCCACTATGGTAGGCGGTTATTTAACAACAAGCGACGAAGTCAATACTATTTTGGCTGCTGGCCGCGCCGATCTGTGCATCATAGACCCGCCACAACTAAATGACCAGTACTGGGCCGCATCAGTACCTCATATGGAGGTTCACCCTTAATGTCGAACAATGAGCATCTCCAACTCGCAGGACGACGAGTCGTAGTTACAGGCGCGGGGCGTGGCATTGGGCGCTGTATAGCCTTAGGGCTCGCGCAGGCAGGTGCAAATGTAGCTGTCACCGCTCGCACGCAGGCCGAAATCGAACAACTTGTTGCCGAGATTCAAGCAATGGATCGCCGGAGCCTGGCTGTTACCTGCGATGTGACAATCCCTGAACGGGTAAAGTACATGGCAACAACCCTGATTGAGGGTCTTGGCGGCATAGATATCTTAGTCAATAACGCTGGCAATGCTGGCAGCCACAAATTCCTGAACCACCCAGATGAACTCTGGCATCGCATGCTCTCCATCAACCTGACCAGTGTCTACTATGTCACGAAAGCATTCGTACCTGCGATGATTGAACAGCGCTATGGCCGCATCATTAACATCGCCTCGATCGCCTCCAGGGTTGGTGGTAGCTACATCGCAGCATATACCGCTGCGAAGCACGGCGTGCTCGGTCTCACACGTGCTCTTGCGGTCGAGTTGCTGCCATACAACATCACGGTCAATGCCATCTGCCCTGGTTACGTGAATACGCCTATGACCGATGCGAGTGTCAGTAATATCGCGGCTCGTACAGGCATGCCCGAGTCGCAGGCGCGAGAGGTGTTGGCAAATACGAGCCCCCAGAAACGCCTGATCGAACCTGAAGAGGTTGCTGCGGTAGTGGTCTTCCTGGCACAGGACATCAATAAAGGTATCACTGGTCAGGCCATCAACGTCGACGGCGGCGGCTTGATGTCATGAAGTGGAGGGTCCCATCTTGAACTATGACTTTCTCTATGAAGTAAGCGATGGTGTTGCGACTTTGACTTTCAATCGCCCCGAAGTGATGAATGCGCTTACCTTCGAGATCTATGCACAGCTTCGCGACCTGTTCGAGAACCTGCGTTTTGATGAAGCGGTACGCTCAATCGTGCTCACGGGGGCAGGCGATAACTTTTGCTCGGGTGGGGATGTGTACGAGATCATCGGCGAACTGCTGAAACGCGATATGAAAGGCCATCTCGAGTTTACGCGCATGACTGGGGCAGTTGTGCAAAACATGCGCCTGCTGGATAAACCGATCATCGCTGCCCTCAATGGCATGACTGCCGGAGCAGGAGCTGTCATTGCCCTGGCTGCCGATTTACGTATTGCTTCTGAGAAGGCGCGCTTTGCCTTCCTCTTCACCAGGGTTGGCTTGACTGGAGCCGATATGGGGGCCGGTTATTTGTTGCCGAGAGTCGTGGGGCTGGGCCGCGCTTCCGAGTTGCTCATGCTTGGCGATACCATCGATGCAGCCACAGCTGAGCGTTATGGCCTGGTGAACCGTGTGGTATCGCATGGGGATCTGTTGCCCTCGGCAAATACGTGGGCCCAAAGACTCGCCCAGGGCCCAACCTTTGCCATCTCGATGACCAAGCATATGATTAACCACGAACTGAGCATGGATATTGCCTCCGCGCTTGAAGCCGAGGCTCAAGCGCAGGCTCTCATGCTCATGGGAGACGACCACCGCCGTTTCTTCGAGGCATTCAAGCTTAAAGAGAAGCCAAGTTTCACTGGAAGGTAGGAATTCATGGAAAAGACCATCATCAATCCGCCAACCCTGGCGCGCCCCATTGGATTTAGTCATGGTATCCTTGTGAAAGGTGGACGTCTCCTATTTTTAGCCGGGCAGACGGGCAGCAACGCCGAAGGACAGATTATCTCGCCAGGGGATGTGGTGGCTCAATACGAACAGGCGTTGCGTAATCTTCAATCTGTGGCAGAAGCGGCAGGCGGCAGGATGCAAGATATTACAAAGTTGAATATTTTTGTTCGCGACAGGGATGACTACCTCGCTCACCTCAAGCCCCTGGGTGCGGTGCACCGGTCATTCTTCGGCGCATATTACCCGGCTATGGCCCTTTTCGAGGTTTCACGTTTTTTTCAGGACGAGACATTGGTCGAGGTAGAGGGCCTGGCGGTTATAGGCACGAACGAATAGAGGAAAGTGCTCATGGATTTTGAGTTGACACCCGAGCAAAAACACGTCCAGGCGCAGGCTCGCCAATTCGCAGGGCAAGAGGTTGCGTCATTAGCACGCCATGCAGATGAGATAGGCGAGTTTCCTTTACACCTGGTCAAACGCATGGGCGAGCTGGGTTTCCTGGCAGGGCCGGTTGAGCCTGAGTATGGTGGGTCCGGCATGGATTATGTCAGCTATGCCTTGCTTTGTGAGGAACTGGGCTGCGTCGATTCCTCCGTGCGTGGTTTCTTGACCGTGCAAACGAGCCTTGTTTCCCTCTGCATACGTGATTGGGGGACCGAGGTGCAGAAGCAGCATTACCTGCCCCTGCTAGCAACAGGCGAGTGGATTGGTTGCTATGCTCTGACCGAACCAGAGGAAGGTTCCGATGTGGCCAGTCTGGAATCCACTGCCCAGGAAGAGGCTGATTACTACATCCTCAATGGCGAGAAAATCTGGATTACCAACGGTACCAGTGCCAATATCGCCATCGTCTTTGCGAGCAGAGACCGCTCCGCCCGTCATAAAGGTATCTGTGCATTCATCGTCGAGACGGATAATCCCGGTTTCCATCGAATGCCTATGCCAGGCAAAGAACTAGGCCACCGCGCTGCGGAACACGCTTACATTATCCTCAAGGAATGCCGCGTGCCAAAAAGCGCATTACTTGGCGCTTCCGGGGAGGGTTTTAAAGTTGCTATGTCTGCCCTTGATCGGGGCCGCCTGGGGGTCGCCGCCGGCGCTGTTGGCGTGGCACAGGCCTGCCTGGATGCCTGTATCTCCTTCGCTAAACAGCGCCGCCAGTTTGGCCAGCGCATCGCAGATTTCCAGATGATCCAGGCGACGCTGGCAGATATGGCCGCCGATGTGGAGGCAGCGCGGCTGCTCGTCTATCGTGCTGCGTGGACAATAGATCAAGGTTTACCCGCAACGAAAGCTACATCTATCGCTAAACTTTTCGCAACGGAAGCAGCGATGAAGGCAGCATCTGAAGCGGTGCTGATACATGGTAACCGCGGCTACTCGAATGAATACCCCGTGGAACGCTACTATCGCGACATCAAGGGATTGCAAATTTACGAGGGAACCAGCCAAATCCAGCGCGTCATCATCGCACGCGAACTGGTTGGACGAGAGAACTAGCTGTATTCGAGCACAAAGGTTCTCGTGCATACGACTCGTGATGGATGCCACGCATCAACAGCGCCCCATCCAGTTCCGCTGAACCTGGGGGAAACCGCTGTTGATCGTCGAAGAAACTTGACTCTCCTGGCCCTCTACCTGGTCAAGACAGATATCACGTGCTTGACTGATGGAATCAAACGTCTGCAGCGGCAGATTCGCAATCGCATGGTATATAATGATTGAGGCCTCTACAGCTTTGTGCAGTAATCAAATGCATAGACGCATTTAGAAAGGCAGAGAACACAATGAGTGCGTATTCAGCCCATATTGATACCTTTGCACGCGACAATTTGCCACCGCGCGACCAATGGCCCGACCTGATCTTTACGATCCCCGAAGTACAGTATCCGGAGCGACTGAATTGCATTGTTGAACTGTTGGATACGAAGATTCGCCAGGGATATGGTGATCGCCCGGCGATTTTGAGTGCCAATAGCATCCTGACCTATGCACAGATGCAGGCTCAGGTGGACAAGGTAGCCCATGTGTTAACATATGACCTGGGGCTGGTGCCCGGCAACCGTGTGCTGCTACGAAGCGCTAACAACCCTATGTTGGCCATTTGCTGGTGTGCCGCCGCCAAAGCCGGGCTCATCGTAGTGGCAACCATGCCACTACTGCGCGAAAAAGAACTGGTAGACATTATTGAGAAAGCACAGATCACTGCCGCCATTTGCGACCGGCGACTGGACGCCGAACTGCAAGCGGCGCAGCAGCGCTGCCCGGTGCTAAAGCAGATCGTGTATTTCAACGATTCTACCCCCGAGGGGCTTGAGGCGCGCATGTCAGCCTGGAATGAGCCTTTCAGCGCGGTAGACACCGCCGCCGACGATACAGTGCTGATCGCCTTCACCTCCGGCTCGACAGGCCAGCCGAAGGCAACCATGCATTTTCATCGCGATATCCTCGCAGCCTGCGATTGTTTCCCGAAATCGATTCTCCACATGGCACCGGATGATATTTGCATTGGGACGCCTCCGCTGGGCTTTACCTTTGGGCTTGGTGCATTTCTTATCTTCCCGATGCGTGTGGGAGCCGCAACGGTCTTACTGGAGAAACTGACGCCCGAGAGCCTGCTCTCGTCCATCAGAGATTACCGCGCGACCATTGCCTGGTCCAGTCCGCTCTTCTTTCGCCAGATGGCTGGGATCACCAGCAAATTTGACATCTCCACGCTACAACAGTGCGTTTCCGCGGGTGAGTCGTTGCCGGTTTCAACACGCTCGATGTGGCGCGAGGCGACTGGTATCGAGATAGTTGACGGTATCGGCTCCACCGAGATGCTGCATATCTTCATCGCCTCAGCCGGTGCCGAAGTACGTCCTGGGGCGACGGGCAAGGTGGTGCCGGGCTACCAGGCATGTATCCTTGACGAGCAAGGTCAGGAGGTGCCACCCGGCACAGTCGGTCGGCTGGCAGTGAAGGGGCCAACTGGGTGTCGCTACCTGGCTGACGATCGCCAGCGCACCTATGTCCAGCACGGTTGGAACCTCACGGGTGATGCCTATCTGATGGACGAGGATGGCTACTTCTGGTTCCAGGCGCGCACAGATGACATGATCATCACGGCTGGCTACAACGTCGCAGGGCCGGAGGTCGAAGGGGCCTTGCTCATGCATCCTGCCGTGGCGGAATGTGCCGTAGTTGGAGCGCCCGATGCAGAACGCGGTACCATCATCAAGGCGTTCGTGGTGCTCAAGCCCGGCTATGCCGGGGATGCCGCTCTGGTACGGACGTTACAGGATTTCGTCAAGCAAAGCATTGCACCGTATAAGTATCCACGCGCCATTGAGTTCTGCGATGCGTTGCCTCGCGCAGGCACCGGTAAAATACAGCGCTTCAGACTGCGCCAGTAGGAGTAAGGTAGTATAAATGCCTGAGCAGAGATGCGAGAGTGCAGGGGAATTGTTTGACTGTAGCCGCTTGTCGTTAATGTTAGGGTCGGCAGGGTATTCATTCAGTTTGTGGATAGCGCTGGGAGTACCCTGCTTGTGCGTTTCATACTGAGATCAAAAGAATAGCCATCAGGGCAGAGAGAATACCTAGGGCCTGCAATCTCGTCACACGTTCTCTGAGGATGATACCTGCCAGAAGCACGGTTACTGCGGGATAGAGAGAGGAAAGGATTGCCGAGATATCGAGACGTCCTGCATGCGTAGCGAGCACAAAGAATGCGTTTCCTGCCACGTCCAGCGTTCCTGCTAATAGCACGATAGGAATGACTGTCTTTTTGGGCAGCACCTCCTGACGCCTGATAAGTATGATGGCAAGCATGAAGAGAGAAGATGAAAACCTTGCTGCCACAAGTGGCCAGAAAATAACGCCAGGGCTCACTTGGCCGATGAGGATGAGAAAGCCTCCAAAGCCAAGTCCGGCCAGCAACGCTAGACCTAACCCTTCAGGACGTCCCATTGCTCCAGCCGGACGTGAGATAAGCCCTACTGCTAGCAGCGCCAGGACAAAGCCAGCAAGTTGAATCAGATGTGGAAGTCCTATTGTAAACACGCTAAAGAGCACCGGTACGGCAGCGGTAAGCACTCCAGTGACTGGTGCATTGATTCCCATTCGTCCAATTGCCAATGCTCGATAAAATGCTACTATCCCCACAGCGCCTACCAAACCTGCCGCGCTTCCCCAGATTATGTCGAGAGCAGAGGGAAACGGTTCGGACCATGCCAGGGCAAGAGCGATTAGCAACACGAGTCCAGTTACATGTGCTGCGAAAACGACACTGAATACGTTTGCCCGGCGTGTGGCAAGTCCACCACTGAAATCTCCTGCTCCCCAAGATAACGCGGCAGCCAGGCCGAAAGCGACAGTACCAAGATTATTATTCATTGTAATATCCCTCAATTTGTAGGAAGTGAAGAGGAATGGTGCTTTGTGCCTAAAGTGTAAGTTCGTGCTTCAGCTTTGCCATTTCGTCCTTAAACGCTGCTTCCTGTGCTTGTTTCTCTTGCACAGCTAGAAAGCTATGGCGCACCCCATTGAGTATTATCTCATTGATAGTGTTGAGATCAAAATTGAAAGGATCAGCCAGCAGCTTTATCTCATCATTGAGCGTTGTGTTGAACAAGGGCGGATCGTCAGAGTTTATAGTTATAGGTACTCCTGCGGCGTGGAGGCGAGGCAATGGATGCTCGGTTATGCCAGCGTAGACTCCCAATCTCACATTACTCGTTGGGCATATCTCCAAGGGGATGCGCTGCTCGACAAGGTAGGCAACAAGCGCTGGATCCTCGATTGCCCTCACACCATGCCCGAGACGTTCGGCGCCCAGTACCTGTAAAGCTCCCCAGACACTAGGAGGTCCAACTGTCTCTCCCGCATGGGGAACGCTGTGCAGTCCTCTTTCACGGGCTTCCTCAAACCATGCTATATATTTCTCAGGTGGATGTCCAACTTCTGCTCCACCGAGTCCAAGTGCGACAACGCCATCGTTCATCCCTTCCATAGCGACCGCTACAGTATACTCAGCGCGCTGGCGATTAAGGGTTTCATCCGGAATATCACGTACGATATCGAAGATCCAACGGATCTCTACCCCAAATTCGTTCTGTGCCCGCAGACGTCCACGGGTCAATCCAGTAAAGAATGTGCCGAAAGGGACTCCTAATGAGAAGTGATGGGTGCTGGGTGAGAACGTCACCTCGGCATAACGCACATTTTGTTGTGCCATGCTCGCCCCAAACTCATAGGCAATCAGCTCATAATCTTCGACCGTTTTAAGGCACCGTGAGATGGTATAGAAAATTTCCACAAAGTGGTTGAAATCACGAAAGGTAAACCAGCCCTGCATCTCCGCCACAGTTTGTACGGGCAACTGCACCCCATTGCGTTGAGCCAATGCCAGGAGTGTCGCGGGCTGGATAGAGCCTTCTAGATGGACATGTAGCTCAACTTTCGGGACAGCAGCGACATAACGTTCAATTTTTTCTCGTTCGTTCATCATCACTTGCTCAGGTCGTGATCCCGGAAGTACGGTCGCCAGGGGCCAGAGCCGAGAATGAAAGGCTGCATCAGGGCTTGCTCGGCTTGAACTGTATGGTTCAAGTCGTGTGCTGCCCATTCATACAATAGCTCTTCCAGGGTGACTGTCCCAAGCTCGCTATGTTGGGCAGTCCGTGACAGGTCCAGGTTAGTTACCTGCTCTAATTCAGTTACATTCGCCATGCGCTGCCTGGCAAACTCCGCAGCCAGTTGCCCTGGGGTCCATGCTGTGTACTGTCTTCCTTGAGAGCCTGGATCAAAGGCTGGTATGGGTTGTCCAGCCAGCAATGCCTGCACACGGACAGGAAAGACCATTTGCTCGGTATCCAGTAAGTGGCGCAGGCAATCCAGTGCTGACCATTCGTTTGGTGCCGGGGTACAGGTTAGCAAATCTACTGGCAGGGTTTCTGTCAGATTCAACCAACGTGCAGCTGTTGTCGAGAGAATAGTCTTCACTGTGTCTAGTGGGTTGCTCATCAACATATCTCCTCTACGCTTTTCTTTGCTTATGGTGTAACTCATCATGGTAATTATACTACTCAAATAGAAGCCTGGAGAAAACAGCCATTTGCAGATAATATCTGAGCCAAATCAGGAGAACTGACACAAAACATCCCTCCAACGTAAATCAAGGTTCTTCATTCTGGGGTCAGACTACAGGTGCGTTATAATGTTATATGTATGATTACAGACTTCGATGATGGAAATTCAGGTCGAAATTACCGCATACGTGAAGGAGGAAAGCATTATTTTGGATCCAGCTATCAAAAAACAAGTCTTACGTACATTTACCTATGGGCTTTACGCTGTTTCTTGTGCAAACGAAGGCGAAGTGAATATATTTACCGCCAACTGGCTTACCCAGGCATCCTTTGATCCCCCTTTGCTTGCCGTCTCTGTAGAGAATGATTCTAAATCATTGCCAATGATTCTACGTAGTCGCAAATTTACCGTCAACGTCTATCGTTCAGGAGAGCGAGAACTGGCAGGCAAACTGGGTAAATCGGCCTTGAAGCAGCCAGATAAACTGGAGAATATCGGCTTCAACATTGGCTCAAATGGTTGCCCTATTCTACACGATGCACTTGCCTGGGTCGCGTGTGAGGTGCGCCATACAGTCGAGGCAGGCGACTCAACGCTCATCGTAGCTGAAGTTGTGGATATTGGTATTCTAGGAGAAGGGCAACCACTTACAATGGCTGAAACGGGTTTCCGTCACGCAGGTTAGAAGATTAGTTATCTTGCTATCAAACTCTTCCCTGCTCACCCTAACTTGTCATCGCACACGACTCTGGGCTATACTCAAAGTGGCCCTTCATAAACTCACTAAAAGGAGCAATCTGCATGCTAAGCGGGAGCTACGTCTCCTCAGATACCGGATCAAACGGTACCAATTGTGCATTTTGTAACCGTACCGAAATTTCACATATTCTCAAAGAGACTTCAAACTTTCTCCTCGCTGCCGATCACGCTCCTCTAGTCGAGGGCCATATCCTGCTTATCCCAAAGCATCACTATGTCTGTTACGGCAATATACCTGCCGAACTCGATGAAGAATTATTTGCGTTGAAACGCGAGGTCCAACACTTCTTTACTCAATATTACGCTCCGGTGGTATTCTGGGAGCATGGTATCTTCAAGCAGACCGTCTTCCATGCTCACCTGCATTGCTTTCCCTGGGGATCAGCCAGCTACGACCTCAAAGAAGATTTGCACAGCCATGTTGTTTCTTCCCAGGAAGATATTCGTCACTGGTATGCCACTCAAGGCAATTATTTCTACATGGAGGATGCCAGGGTAGCACTCCTCTTTGCGCCGGAGATGGATCGCTACCTTGGGATAATCAAAAACGTGTTTGTGAAGGGCATAATATCCCGTGGTGGCAGTGGTGAGTGGCGTCCGCCACAGCAGCGCTACAAAGAAGGACTTCCTCTCATTCAAGCTATGATAGACAAATGGCGCTCATTTCAACAAGGAGCAGACTATGTCAATAAATCCAGCGCACGATGAATTCGTTATCGCCGGAGACCTTACATTTCATTGCGTTCAGTGGGGTGAGCAAGGTCCCGCAATTATTTTTGTGCATGGTATAACCGCAAATGCTTTTTGTTTTCAAGCATTCGCCGATGAGCTTGCTCATGACCACCTTGTATTTGCTTATGATTTACGTGGCCGGGGCGACAGCGACAAACCCGAGAGCGGTTATAGTATTCCTATCCATGCTGCCGACCTTGCCGAGCTGATCGATGAATTGAGATTGGATCGTCCAATAATTGCGGGACATTCCTTAGGAGCATGGGTTGCTCTCTATTTCGCAGCAAATTACCCGGAAAAACTGAGCAAGCTTATCTTAATCGATGCAGGCGCATCGCCAAAATGGAAGACTGTTGAGGAGCAGCCTGCATGGCTTACTACTTCCATTAATCGCCTGGGGACATCAGTTCCTTCGTTCGAGGAATATACGCAACGCCTGAAAGCAGTCCCATACCTGGGGCCTTACTGGAATCCCTATATCGATCTTTATTTCGAGCACGATGTTTACCATCGGAGCAACGGATCAGTGGTCGCGAAAGCTTATCGTGAAGGTGTGCTCGAGGATGACAGGTGCATATTTGAGAATAAGCCCGAAGAGCAGTGGCAGCATGTCGAAGTACCAATGCTCTTGCTTCGAGGTGGCCAGGGATTGTTCACTGATAATGACCAACTTCTGCCAGAGCAAGCGGTTGTGGCTATTCAGCGCGGCATAACAAACTGTCGTTATGTCAACTTTCCGGAGCTGAACCACTATACGATTATCTTTGGCGTCGATGGTGGTCCGGCGAAGACCATACGAGATTTCGTCGAAGAGGAGCAATAATCTATGGCTATAAGAAAGGTAGGCGTCGTTGGCTGTGGGCTAATGGGTAGCGGGATCGCCCAAACGTGTGCGCAATCAGGCTATGAGACCCTCGTGCGCGAGATAAACCAGCAGCTACTCGACAAGGGTATAGCACACATATATAATGCATGGGATATGCTGGCAGGTAAAGCCAGGATTAACAGGAGCCAGGTGGACGAGTACCGTGCACGATTGCATGGCACGCTCGACCTGGCAGATTTTGCCGATTGCGACCTGGTGATCGAAGCTGTGATCGAGAATATGGAAGAGAAACTGCGTCTCTTCCCAACCCTGGATCATATCTTGAAACCGGAAGCCATCATACTCACCAATACTTCGTCATTGAACGTGACACAAATGGGAGCAGTGACGAGACGTCCCGATAAAATCTGTGGTCTTCACTTCTTCAATCCTGCACCAGTCATGAAGCTGGTGGAAATTGTGCGCACAATTTCCACCTCTCATGAGACGATTGAGGCAGTCAAGCAATTTGCAGTTTCCCTGGGGAAAACGCCCGTGTTGGCGAAGGATACAGCGGGCTTCATCGTCAACTTCCTGCTCATTCCCTACCTGCTGGCGGCCATTCGCATGCTGGAGAACGGTGTGGCTACACGCGATGATATAGATACCGCCATGAAGCTGGGTTGTGGCTATCCCATGGGCCCCTTTACGCTGCTTGACTACGTCGGACTCGATACCACTTTATGGGCAGCCGAAGCCATTTACGACGAGTTCAAAGATCCCCTTTATGCGCCACCACCTCTCCTGCGACGCATGGTGCTTTCAGGGATGTATGGCAGGAAGAGCGGCAAGGGCTTTTATGATTATCAATCATCCTGAAATGCGCGTGTAAT
>Ga0187846_10001681_pt1 | contig 12423 bp, 6 predicted proteins | sample TC_taG_FD_161473 | JGI IMG/M metagenome (GOLD analysis project Ga0187846, IMG submission 161473) | Biofilm microbial communities from the roof of an iron ore cave, State of Minas Gerais, Brazil - TC_06 Biofilm (v2) | ecosystem: Environmental > Terrestrial > Deep subsurface > Cave > Wall biofilm ...
CGGGATCAGCGGCAAAGCCGGAAGCGGAAAGATCGTCTGCGTCGTCAGCGGCGGGAACATCGATCTGAACAAGTTTGCCGAATTGGTCTCAACTGCTGGCGCAAAATCCTGATTTTCCGCGAGGGTGCGGAATCTGGGAGCAAGGACGGTCGAGGCCGGACTCTATGCCGCCGGCGGGTCCAGCGGTAGCACTACTCGCGCCTGGCAGCCTCGTTTCCCGCTCTGGCTGATGAGTTCAATCGAGGCGCCATGAGCCTCCGCAACCTGCCTCGCCAGCACCAGGCCAATTCCACTTCCAGCGGGCTTGGTCGTATAGAAGGGGACAAAAGCGTTGCTGGGGTTCAGGAAGCCGGGACCATTGTCTTCGATGGTGAGAACTACGTTCTGGTCGTTGAGGTCCCAGCGCATTACGACTTGAGGCTCTGTGGCACGCGAAGCCGCGCTTTCCGCTGACCCGTCTGGTGCATGTTGGGGCTCGAGCGCCGCCTCCACCGCATTCCGCACGAGATTGATCAGCATCTGCTCGAACTGATCGGGATCTACCGTCAATTGGACTTCGGAACCGGCCACGACCAGCACTCGCAGCCGGGTCTCGAGCCCCGCCACTCGCTCGACGATGGGAGAGAGTGGGATCTTACGAAAGGCGGGCAGAGGCATCTGGGCGAGCTTGCGATAGGCCTGGAGGAAGCGATTGAGGGAGTCCGCTCGAGCTCCGATGATCGCCAGCCCGCGCTGAAAATCGCGTCGAACATCTTCGTTGAGGGAAGACTCAGAAACCTGAGCGTTGAGACTCCCGGCAATCGACTTGATGGGGGTGAGCGAGTTGTTGAGCTCGTGACCGAGAACGCGAATCAGGCGCTGCCACGCGCCCCGCTCTTCCTCTCGCAGGGCGCGGCTGACATCGGAGAGGACGACCAGAGTGTGCGGTACGCCTTTCTGGCGGAACGCGCTCCGGCGCACGAGCCAGCGGGCATTTGGACCCTGGAAGGGCAAAGGCACTAGTGTCCCACTCTCCGCCGCCAGGCAGGCGTCGAGTCCAATTTCCGTCGCAGTCCTGCCTAGCAGCCGCACAGACGGCTGCTGCAAGAGCCTTTCGCCGGCAGAGTTCACGAGCCGGAGAATCTGGTCAGGATCGAAAGTAAACAAGGGAACATCGATCTCTTCTAGAACGCGCCGCAACAGCGCTGTGGCTTCAATGGCTCGAATGCGCTGATCGGCGAGCAAGTCAGCCAGCGCGTTGACCTCGAGGGAGAGTTCTCCCAACGCATCATCCGTGGCCGCACCGCGGGCCCGGAACGAATAGTCTTCTTCCCGCAGCGCAGAGATGACGTTGGCCAGCGTTTGCAGAGGCCGCGTCGTCTGCTCCTGCAAAACCATCGCCAGGATCCACCACGCAAACAATTCGGCGAAAAACAGGGCAAATCGCGATCCGATCGACCAAGGCTGGAGCCAGATGAAAACGCCGCTTACGATCAGAGCGGGCAGCGCCACGAGGAATGAGAACAGGCTGACGCGGCGCTCGTAGAGGAGTCGAACCCGCTTGCGTGGAGGCTTGCCCGCTCCGCCTCTGGGACCGCCGCGCGGGCTAGAGCCCATACTTTTCCATCCGCCGGTAAAGAGCGCCTCGGCTGAGCCCCAGCACTTCCGCGGCCTGGCTCACGTTCCCCTGGCACCTTTGCAGCGCCTTGCGCACCAGGATCGCCTCCACCGACTCGAGGCTGAGTTCCTCAAGATTCTGTCCTTGCGCCCGCAGGGAGTCGAGTCCCAGGTCTCCGCGCTGGATCTCGGTGCCACGACACATCAGAACAGCGCGCTCCAGGGTATGCTCCAACTCACGGACGTTGCCCGGCCACGAGTATTGCATCAGCGACTGCAAAGCCGCTGCCTCGAATCCATGTACATTGAGCCTGTAACGCGTCGCGTAGCGCGTCAGAAAATGCACGGCGAGGGCAGGGATATCTTCGCGGCGCTCTCTCAGCGCGGGGACGTGCAACTCCACGGTGTTCAGACGGAACAGCAGATCCTCGCGAAACTGCCCCGAGGCGCAAGCGACGCGCAGGTCGGCATTGGTGGCGGAGATCACGCGAACATCCACACGGCGGGTACGCGATGATCCCAATCGCTCCACTTCGCCGGACTCCAGCACGCGCAGCAGCTTGGCCTGTTGGTGAAGAGGAATGTTGCCGATCTCATCGAGAAAAATCGTCCCGCTGTCAGCCAGCTCGAAGCGGCCGATCCGGTCCGTACGAGCGTCGGTGAATGCCCCCTTCACGTGACCGAACAGTTCACTCTCGAACAGTCCTTCGGGCACAGCGCCGGTGTTGACCGCAATCATCGGGCGCGACGCGCGCGCGGAAAGGGCGTGGAGCGTCTGGGCGACCACTTCTTTGCCGGTGCCATGCTCTCCAGTGATCAGGACATTGGCATCAGAAGGCCCGACCCGCGTCATCGCCGCGAGTAACGGCTGCATCGCCGGAGCGGTCGCAATGAATTGCGGCCGGCCTTCGGCCTGCAGAAGCCGGTTCTCCGCCGCCAGCCGCTCGGCTTGCAGCCGAACCCGATGCAGTTCCACCTGAGTCTGCAGAATTGTAAGCAGCCGTTCGTTCTCCCAGGGTTTCTGGATGAAATCTCGCGCGCCGCGCCGCATCGCTTCCACCGCGAGGCCAATGTTGGCCCACGCGGTCATTACGATCACCGGAGTCATGCCGTCCTGGGCGACAATCTCGGAGAGGAGGTCGAGGCCTTCCCGGCCGGATGTGGTGTCGCGGGCGTAGTTCAGATCGATCAGAACCGAGTCGTAGGATCCCGTGGTCAGCGCTTCGCGGACCATGGCAGGCGATTTCGCGGTTTCGACCTCGTATCCTTGCGGTCGCAGCAGCAATTCCAACGCCTCAAGAACGTGCTCCTGGTCGTCGGCGACGAGGATGCGAGGGCGGGTACTGCGCGCACTCGCCACTACGGTGCGAATCTCTCCCGGCTTTGTCGATGTCTCCACGGTTAGAATCTCAACTTACAATACTGATCGTATTCCAGACTACATCTACGGTGTGAGTGCCCGTTGTTCCCCAAGCTGCCAACATCTTCCGCTTTGCTACTCAACGTGAAGCGCCTGCATCGGCTGGATAGAAGCTGCCCGGCACGCCGGCAGGAAACCTGCGCACAACGTTACGAGCAAGACCGCGCCGAAAGCAAAACAAAAAGTGACCGGATCCCGGGGCTCCAGCCCGAAGAGCAAAGAGCGCATGATTCCCGCCGACAGCAGGGCCGCCAGCAAACCGACGGATAGTCCGGCAATGGCGATCGCCAGGCTCTCGCCCAGCATCATCCGCAAAACGTTGGCTCGATCTGCCCCCAGGGCCATGCGCAGCCCGATTTCCGCGGTACGCCGGGTCACGCGATACGCCAGCGTTCCATAAAGCCCCACTGCGATCAGGAAGGCCGCGAGCAAGCCGAAGAACGATGAGAGCCGCGAGAACATCCGTTGCAGCGAGTACGAGTCCTCAAATACAGCCTGCTGCGACATGGGGTTCTCCAGCGGAACGTTGGGATCAAATTCCTGAATCACGCCTTGAATCGACGGCAAGACCGCGGCGGCATTGCCCGAGGTGCGGACAGCCACCTCCATGTGCGCCACGCCGCCGGCCTGGGCATAAGCGTAGAAGGCCATCGGCTGGGGACGTTCATTGACGCTGGTGTATTTGAAATCTCTTGCGACGCCGATGATCGTGAAGCGTATCTTGTCACCGATTTGGTGGCCGATTGCGTCGCGTCCAGGCAGCAATCGCCTGGCGAACGTTTCATTCACCACAGCCACTTTTTCTGAGCCCGCGGTGTCGTGGTCGGAAATGTCACGACCGGCCAGCAGTGGCACGCCTAGCACATGGAAGAAATTTGTCCCTACAGTGTTGGAGCGCAATGGAGCATCATCAAAGTTATGCCGCACACCGTCGAGGACAACGCTGTTGTTGTCACTCCATCCCGAGCCGAGCCTGCTCTCCATCGCCGTGGCCGATTCCACGCCGGGCAAAGTGCGCAAACGTGCCAGCAAGGCATCATAGAAGCGTTGATTCTGTGCCGTATCCGCCGACTTTTGCGGCGTGATACCGAAAACCAGCAACCCCTGGGCACGCATGCCCAGGTCGGTCGACTCGTAGTTTCGAAGCGTTCTTAACAGCAGGCCGGCTGCGACCAGCAGCACGAAACACAGTGTGGTCTGGGCCGCCATCACGATAGCTCCTCTCCACCTGGTGGCGCGGGTGTGATGTCCGCTCGACAAGCCGGTCTTCAGAGCCATCGCCGCCGGCTGGCTGGTCATTTGGAACAGCGGCGCCAGTCCGAAAATCAGCGCCGCAGTAGCGGAAACGCCGAGCGTAAACAGCAATACCGTGCCATCGGGCTCCAAACCGGTTTCCATTTGCGACCAGGCTGCGAGCGCATGAGTGGCGCCGACTGCAAACAGCCATCCCAAGGCGGCTCCACTGCCTGCAAGTAGTGCACTCTCCAGAAGCAGTTGCCCGAAGATCTGGAACCGACTTGCGCCCAGGGCCAGGCGAAGTCCGAATTCACGGTGGCGTGAACTCTTTTTCGCCACGAATAGCATGGCCACGTTCGTGCAGGCGATCACCAGCACCACGATCACCAGGGCCATCAGAATCAGAACCCCATCGCGAGAGGTGCTGTCCACCGACAAGCCTTCAATACCCCTCCCCGGCACCATCGTGAAGGCAGCCTTCGGGCTGCGCGGGTCCGGCGTGCTTAATCCGGTATAAGCGACTCTTTGAAACGACGGCATCACTTCCGCAAGTGCCGAAGCCGAAGAGACGCCCGGCGCCAGGCGGACGATCACCTCGAGGCACCACCAGGTTGGAGTGCCATATAGAGTGTTGTTCTCCGGAGGAACACCCCAGGCGTTTAGTTCGTGACGATTCTGCAGCGGAATCCAGAAATCGGTCGAGCGCCCCGGCTCAACGCCATAAAATCTTTGGGGCGCGATGCCGATGATCGCAAACGGCACGCCTTTGACATAAAGAGTCCGACCGACGACCGAGGGATCCCGGGAAAACCGATGGGCCCAGAATGAGTAGCTCAGGACAGCGACTTGCGTGTGATTTCTTTCATCGTCGAGGGTAAAGCCCCGTCCTCGGTAAAGCGGCACCTGCAACCCGAAAAAGAAATTGCCACTCACCATGTCGCCTTCCGCTTCTTCGGGGGTGGAACCGATTCGTACCGCTGTCTTTCCCAAGATTGAGAGCGGCACGAAGGCGATGACGTCTGCGAAGGCGCGGTGATCCTGGCGTAACTGCTCGAATACGGGATCGGAGAATGACGTTTCTGAGTTGCCCGTATTACCGGCCCCGGCGGGTTGCCCGTCAGGGACGTGCAGATAGAAAAGCTCTTGCGGATTCGGCACCGGCAAGTTCCGCAGAAGAACCGCATTCATGACGCTGAAAATGGCGGTATTCGCTCCGATTCCCAGCGCGAGGGTTAACACTGCAACCAGGGCAAACCCCGGCGAGTTGCGAAGCTGTCGCACAGCGTAGCGAAGATTCTGCAGAATCATGAACCAACCTCAGAGATTAAGGCTGCACCTTGCCGCGAGCCGCTTCCTCGAGCTGAATTCCGTTGTGATCCAGCGTCGTCCCTGTCGCCCGATCCAGTTCGACGTTCGCCTTCTCGTAAATGGTCACCGCGTTCACCAGATCGAGTTCCGCAAGCGCAAGATCGCGCTGCGCCGAGAGGGTCTGAAAACTCGATCCTGACCCAAGGTCCTGCTCCTTCTTCGTGATCTCGAAGGTGCGCTCCGCCAGATCGCGAGCCTTCTGCGCCGCCTGAACTCTGGCGGCGGTCTGCTGCAGGGCAAATTGCGCGTTGCGCACTTCGATGCGAACCTGCTTCTTCAACTGCTCCCTGCGCACTTCCGCCTGGCGGTATTCGAGTTCTGAGCGATACTGGTCGGCCTTCGCGACCCGATTCCGCAGGGGAATGTTCAGGTTCAGGCCCACATAGTAGTCGGGAGCCGAATTGTTGAACGCATTCTGCAGGGCGCCGCCAAAGGCACTTGGCACGTTCGAGCTATTCGTCCCTTGGAAAGCCGGATTCAGCAGGCCCGCAAGTCCTGACCCGCCATAGAATCCCACCGCCGACAACGTCGGCAACAAAGCATTACGCGCGGCACTGCGGCTGATCTGACGGTTGACCAAGTCAACATCGGACTCCGCCAGTTCCGGACGGTCATGCAGCGCGGTCGCGATCAAATCCTGAATCGGTTGTGTGGCCGGCGTTTGAACCGACTCGAGGCGGTCTGTAGGGACGACCGGCATAGCCTCCAGCGTCGGATCGTCCAGACTCTTCGTGACAGCATTCTTCATGAGCGTCTCCTGCAGCTGGAGACTGGTGCGGGCCACGGTCAGATCCTGGTCGCGCTTGGAGACTTCAGCTTCTGCGCGCATCACGTCCATGGCCGGAATGCTCTCGAGTTGCAGCTGCTTCTTCGCATTCTCCAGGCTCTGTTGCGCGAACGCCGAAGACTGCTCGTTCACTCGCGTCTGCTCGTAGGCGCTGACCAGGTCCCAATAGATGTTTTCGATCTGAGTCACCGTGGCGATCACCTGGTCTTTGAACGCGATGTCGGAAATCTTCTTGTTGTTGCGCGCAATGCGCAGGTAACGCAAGTTCGGGCCGAACCCGATTCCGGCCAGAAGCTCCTGCTGTATCGCGATGCGATACTGCGAATTCAGAACGGGCGAGAGGTTGGTAAAGATGCTGTTGGTCGTCTGGCGAAAATTGTTGAAGCTGAACGAAACTGTGGTTCCGGTCGCAAACGACTGAAGATAGTTGATGTTGAACTGACCAGTATTGGTCTGCAGGGTCGGAACACCGTTGACTGTCAGGTTCGACAAAGGGAGCGTCTGGTGTTCGTCGCCAACGTTGGCGCTGATCGACGGATCATAGGAATTGACGGGGGTTCCCGCTCCGAGGGTTGATTGAACCAAGCCGGATGCGCCGGCCCCGGCGCCGCCGGCTCCGCTCGAAGTTCCGCCCGCTCCAGCGCCAGGGGCTCCGGTGCCAAAGCCGCCTACACCGCCGCCCGGCGTTCCCTGGACCACGCCCGTGTTAACGCCGCGGAAAAATCCGCCGGCCTGCGTGCGCAGAATGTCGGTGTCCGCAATCGGAAGGTTGTAGCGGGCGATGGCCAGGTCAAGATTGTTTTCGAGCGCAAGATCGATCGCGTCCTTTAACGACAGATAGAGTCTGCCGTCGCGGATCATGCGGTCGATGCGCGGCGAATTGGTCAGCACCGGCTCGGGAACCTGGTCGGGCGTGTATGCGTTCAAGGGATTGCGGGAAACCGGCATCGTAAACTGAGCCGAAACAGCTTGCCCTTGCGGCGCAGCCGTGGTCTGCTCCCTAGGGTTTGCAGACGGGTTGCTGGTTTGCGCCGGGGCCAGTGCGGCAAGCGCGCACACCGCGAGATACCCGATCGCCCGGAGGAAGACTGCCCACCTTCGAAGACTCACGATGAGCTCACCTCCGTCGGCTGGTGCAACGCCGGATTCGCTGTGTCGTTAACCAACCACCCATCGCGCAGTTGGAGCGTGCGGCTCCCGTAGGCCGCGTTAGTTTCGGAATGCGTGACCTGCACGATCGTGGTCCCCTGCTGATTCAGATCGCGGAACAGTTCCATGATCTCCTTCGCCTGCGCAGAGTGCAGATTGCCGGTCGGTTCGTCCGCCAGCAGGAGTGCCGGCTTGTGAATGACCGCGCGCGCAATGCCTACCAGCTGTTGCTGGCCGCCAGAAAGCTGACTGGGGTAAAGACCCTTCTTGGCAACGATCTGAAAGCGGTCGAGTGCATCGGCGACCAAACTCTGCCGCTGGTGCCGTGGGATGTCTTTGTAGGAAAGTGGAAGGTCGATGTTCTCTTCCACGGTCAGGTCATCGAGCAAGTGATAGCTCTGGAAGACCATGCCGACATTTCGCTTCGCCAGTTCGGCTCTCTGTTTACGCTTGAAGTCGTGCACTGCCTGTTCGCCGAACCAGTATTCGCCTTCCCATTGGTCGTCGAGCAGCGCCAGAACGTTCAGCAGCGACGACTTTCCAGCGCCGGACGGGCCCATGACGGTGATGAACTCACCCGGCTGGATGTCGAGGCTGACGCGGCGGAGGACCCACGTTTGTCCTGCCCCGGTCTTGTAACTGCGATCGATATTCTTTAGTTGAATCATTTTGTTCTCGTTTGTAAAAGACTACTCGTAGCGCAACGCCTCCATGGGATCGACGCTTGCGGCTCGCCGCGCAGGCACCCAGCATGCGATCGCTGATACGCCAGCCAGAATTAGAATCACGCCGAGATAGGTGAACGGATCAAGGCGAGAAATGCCAAAAAGCAACGTCGCCAGAACCTGACTCGCGGCGGCGGCTCCGCAAAGTCCGATGACGACGCCCAGCCCCGTGAGCGTCATTCCCTGGCGCACTACCAGCGCGAGGATGCCTCCGCGGGACGCGCCCATTGCCAGGCGCACTCCGATTTCACGAACGCGCTCGCCCACGCTGCCGGCCAGAACGCCGTAGATTCCTGTCGCAGCCAGCCCCATGCCAACAAGCCCGAACGCCTCGAACAGGATCAGCACAAAACGCCGCTCTGCCGCCGACGCCGCCACCATGCTGTCCATGGTTTCGACGCGCACGATCGGCTGATCCTTGTCCACCGACCAGATCGCATTCTTGAGTGCCGGCGTCAACGTCGCCGCGTCACCGCGCGCCCGCACCACCAGCGATTGGGTTCCGTCCGCCCAGTGCCACTGGATGGTTCTGACGTACACGGCCTCGGTATCGGCAACTGCCAGAGACGTTTGCCGTACATCGCCGACTACGCCAACGATGGTGAACAGCGGTGAGTCAGGCCGCCCGCCCATGTGGAAGCGCGTGCCGATCGGGTCTTGATCGGGGAATCGGCGCCTGGCCAGTGATTCACTGATCACGGCGACGTGCGGGCCATCAGCAAGGTCCTGCCTGCCGATAAAACGGCCGCTGCGCAATGGAATGCGCATTGTCTCAAAGTAGCCGGGACTCACGGCATAGCGAAATGAAGCGTAGCCAACGCCCGGAGGGTCATTCTCGAACAGTGCGCCATAGATATCTGAGTCGCCGCTCAGTGGTAACTGGCTGGTGAACGCCGCCGCCTCCACTCCCGGGACATCGCGCACGGCGTTCAGCGCCTGCGTGAAGAACCGGTGGCAGACTTTGTCGTCGTCGTACTTGCGGCCGAAGGTCTCGACCTGCATCGTGAGCAGTTGTGAGCCGTCGAAGCCCGGAGGAACGGCGAGCAACCGCCGCAGGCTTTGGAACAGCAGTCCCGCGCTCACCAGGAGCACAAGCGCGATTGACACCTCGGCCACGACCAGCACCCGGCGCGTCAGTTGGTGGCCTGTGTTCCGCCGTGAGGTCTGTTCCATGCCGGAGCGCAGATCGCTGCGGGCGGCGTACAGCGCCGGCGCAAGGGCAACCACAATTCCGACGAGCGCCGAGACTCCGAGCGCAAATGCAAACGCGGTTCCATCGACGGCGATGGCATTCAATCGCGGCAACTCCGGCGGGCTCAGCGCCACCAGCGCCTTCACCCCGACCTGGGCGACCAGCATTCCGACAGCACCGCCGAGAGCAGCCAGCAGCACGCTTTCCGTGATCAATTGGCGAAGCAGCCTGGCCGGTCTCGCCCCCAATGCCGTGCGCACGGCGAACTCTCCTCGTCGCTGCACTCCGCGCCCCAGCAGCAAATTGGTCACGTTCACGCAGGCAATCAACAACAACAGCAGAACCGCTCCGAACACCGCCAGCAGGGCCGGCCTCACGCCGCGCGTGACGTCGCTCTGCAAAGAGGCGATGACGAAACCGTTTTCGAGAGCCGATCCCCGCGCCCGCGGAAACTCCGGCGCCGGATTATGCACAATCGTGGCCAGTTCGTTTCGCGCCTGATCTTCCGTCACGCCTGCCCGCAGGCGGCCGACCATCCGCAGGTGATGCCCCCACTCCCGCGTCAGTTCCGAAGCAATGTTCTGTGTGTCGTACTGCAGAGGCGACCAGACTTCCGCCGACGGCGCCAGCACATTCTCGAACGAACGCGGCATCACTCCGATGATCGTATAGGCTTCATCGTCAAGCCTGATCTCGCGCCCAAGAATCTGCGTGTCGGCTGCGAATCGCCGCCGCCAAAGACCGTCGCTGAGGATTGCGACCCTGGGCCCTCGCAACACATCATCGGGCGCCAGGAAGTCCCGCCCCAGAACCGGTGCAATCGCCAGCGCTCGGAAGTAATTCGCGCTGACCTGCTGCCCTTCGAGGCGTTCGGGCTGATTCGCGCCCGTCAATGCTGGCACCCACGGTTTCATCACGGCGAGCGCTTCGAAAGAATGGCTGCGCTCAACCACTTCACGATAATTGTGAAACGTCTGTGGGTTCCGCGAGCCATCCGCACCGGCGTACCAGATCATCATGATTCGGTTGGCATGCGGGTAAGGCAGGGGCTCAAACAGTATCGGATTCACGGCGCTGAAGATCGCAGTGCTGGCGCCGATGCCCAGACCCAACAGTACGATGGAGGTGCAGGCAAAGCCGCGATTCTTCCGCAACTGCCGCAGCGCGTACTTGAGATCGTGAATCAGACCGCTCATTGTTCTTCCCTCACTCGTACCGCAAGGCCACCACGGGGTCGACTTTCGCGGCGCGATAAGCCGGAATGATGCTGGCGCCAAGCGCGACCAGCGCCAGCAAGACCATCACGGCAAGGAATGTAAGAGGATCGCTGGGCCTCACCCCGTAGACCAGGCTTGAGACCAGGTGTCCCATCGCCAAGGCGCCCGCCGCTCCCAGCGCCATGCCAAGCAACGTGGGCTTCATTCCCTGCAGGACGATCAGGCGCAGCACGTCACTGATTCGCGCGCCTAAAGCCAGGCGGATTCCAATTTCCCGCACGCGCTGCCGGGCGCAGTAGGAGAGCACGCTGTAGATTCCGATGGTCGCCAGCAGCAGCGCCAGGCCCGCGAACGCTCCCAGCAGCAGCATGTTGAAGCGCTGCGGAGAAAGTGAGGTCGCGACCACGTCGTCCATGGTGAGAATGTCGCGCAGCGGGATATCCCGGTCCACGGAGTGGACGGCGTTTGACACCGCCGCAGTCATCCCCGCCGGATCAGTGGCTGAGCGCACCACCAGCGTCATGGGAAATGAATTCCATCCGCCATTCACCGGCGTGGAGACCTGGTCGAGAGGGAGATAGAGCGCGGTGCTGGGACGAGTCTGATCGAGGCCGTCAAGTTTGACGTCGCCCACCACTCCCACCACTTCGCGCACGGAATCAGGGAAGAACGTGAGCGTCAAGCGTTTGCCCAGCGCATCTTCGCCCGGCCAGAAATGCTCCGCCATAGACGCGCTGATAAGCACGGTTGCCGGCCTTCCGGCGACATCGGAGTCGCCGAAATCGCGGCCGCGCAAAACCGGAACGTGCATGGCGCTCATGTAGCCCGCGCTGACGAGGCGAACGTCAACTTCCGGCTGCTCCGACATCGCGACCACTGGGCGCCCTTCGATAGCTATGGGCTGGTGTGAGCCCTCGTCGTTCAGCGGGATATCGTCAATCACGCCCGCCGCCTCGACCCCGGGCAGCGCCCGCACACGCTGCAGAACCTGCTCGAAGAACCTCGCCTGCTGCGCCGGCTCTGTGAACTTTGCTCTTGAAACCGCCGCGGTCGCGGTGAGCACGCCGTGCGATTCGAATCCCGGCTTCACGCTGTGAAGCTGCTGAAAACTGCGAAGCATCAGCCCGGCGCCGATCAGCAGGAGCAGAGAGAACGCCACCTCCGCCACCACGAGGATGCTCCTGGTGCGATGCCCGCCGGCGTCGGCATCAGTGCGGCCCAGGCCTTGTTTCAGCGCCTGGTTCACGTCGCCTCGGGTCAGGCGAACCGCGGGCACAACTCCCGCGACGATGCCGGTAAGCAGTGCAAGCAAGGCGGTGAAGGCAAGCACATTGGCATCCAGGCTGACGTCGACTGACGGCGGCAGCTTGTCTGCCAGAAACGCCATAATCAGCCGCACGCCAAAATGCGCGTAGGTCAGTCCCAGCGCTCCTCCAGCGAGAGCGAGAAGGACAGTCTCAGTTAGAATCTGGCGAATCAAGCGCATCGAGCTCGCGCCCAGCGCGGTGCGAATCGCGATTTCCTTCTGCCGGCTGAATGTCTTCGCCAGGGCGAGATTCGCCACGTTGACGCATGCAATCAGCAACACGAAAGCGACCGCGCCCAGGAGCACCAGCAATGCCGGCCGCACGTCGCTGACCAAGTCATCATGCAGCGACTTGACCACCGCGCCCCAGCCCTTGTCGTCGCCGGGATAAGCCTGCTCCAGGCGAGTGGAAATCGTATTCATTTCC